>Ga0210366_10000103_pt1 | contig 11040 bp, 14 predicted proteins | sample S641metaT_FD_190380 | JGI IMG/M metagenome (GOLD analysis project Ga0210366, IMG submission 190380) | Metatranscriptome of estuarine sediment microbial communities from the Columbia River estuary, Washington, United States - S.641... | ecosystem: Environmental > Aquatic > Marine > Intertidal... | reverse complement strand
GGGGATTCTATGGCGAGGAGCACCCCAAAACGGCACAGAACCTGACCATGCTGGGGCGCTCGCTCATCTTCCAGCGACGGCTCGACGAAGCGGACCAGGTGATCCGGCAGGCGGCTGCCATCCAGGAACGGGTCTACGGCGAGAACCACCCTCTGGTTGCATCGACGGTCAACGAGTTGGGGAGCGTGGCCCTGATGCAGGATCGGTTGGACGACGCAGAAGCGGCCTACCGTCGGATGGTTCGAATCTATCGTGCCGTGTACCCGCCACCCGACACCCACTACCTAATCGGCATTGCGGTGTCCAACCTCGCGAGTGTCGAGCTCACCAGGAAACGATATCGCGACGCCGAGCGTCTGTTTGAGGAAGCTGTCCAGATCTTCTCCGATACCCAGTCTCCCGAACATCTGAACACGGGCATCGCGAGAATCAAGCTGGGACGGGCCCTCTTGCGGCAGCGTCAATACGAACGAGCTGCAGGTCAGAGTCTGGCCGGGTATGAAATCCTGATACCACAAACCGACCCCACGGTAAGCTGGCTTCAGACCGCCCGTCGTGACCTGGTGGAGGCCTACGATGCCCTCGGACAACCCGAGCGGGCCCAGCGGTTCCGAAGAGAGCTGGCGGATACGGTAGGAAAGACTCCCTGACGCACCCTCCCTTGTTCCACTCAGGCGTCGAGGCTCGAGCGCTGACAACCTCAGGCCATGGATTGCGTACTGCTTCGAGAACCCGAGAAGGAGCCGCCCGTGCATCTGTCCCGATCCACATGGTTCGCGTTTGCCTCGTCGCTGGCCGTCGGTCTGGCCGCCCCGCGGGCAATGCCTGCCCAAGCACCCGTTGCGTTGAGCACCTTGCTCACCACCTTCCTGGCCGATTCCGGGGTCCGGACCCGGGGCCTACCCTGGACGACCGGCGATGAACTTGCCATTGAATGGCAAAGTGCCACCCCCGTCAAGATCCCCTACGCAACCCAGGATGGCAGCACCGTGTCTCGGACCGGCACCGCTCGGGCCAGCCTGGAAGACGGATCCGACATTGAGGCCACTGTCGAAGTGGCCGGCAATGAGGTGGGGATCCAGCGGGTCACCGTGAGCTTCGACGCACCCGAGCTTCCCAGGAACCTGGTGCTGGCAGAACAGACCCTGACCGCGGCCGGCATCGCGCTCACTCCGCTCAAGTGCAGCCGAGATACCGAGGGGGCCATCTACGGGAACCTCGTCTACGTGATGAAGGCACCTGGCAAGACCGCCTCCGCGCTGCATGAATCGTGGAACTGTGGGCAGGACGGCTGCGGCGCCGCGGTGTCCATTATCTATCGGAAGAAGGACGTGGCCTCGATCCCCTGCTTCGGAGAGTAGGCTCGCACGCTGGCGGCGCCCTCCGCTCGCCACCTCACCCACCTCGATACCCGGCCCACCACCTGGGCCGGGTATTTCGTGCTGGCTAGAGGTTGCCGACGGCCATAAATTCAAGCCCTCTCCCTTCAGGAGTCTCCGCCATGACCGTGTTCTCTCGCCGTATCCTATCCACAACTCTCCTGTCCCTCGCAGTCGCTTGGAGTGCCGGCGGGTGCGGCTCTGACGAGGACAACACGGGCCCTGGTGGCAACAGCGCCGTCGTCGGGACCTGGAACGCGACGAGCTTCATCGCTCAAGGGAACGATCTCATCGCCCAGGGCATGTCGCTCAGCTTCACGTTTGCCGCATCCGGCGATTACAACTTTACCGTCATCAACGACCAGGGCAATCTCTGTAACGGCGTCGCCGACTGCTCGGACGGCGGGTCCTACACTGCCTCCGGCACGCAAATCACCCTCGATCCCGGCACGGTCGACGAAGCGATTCTCACCTACACCATCGTGGGGAGTACCATGACGGTCACCGCCACGATCGAAGGCACACCGGTCTCAGTGACGTTCACCAAACAGTAGCTGTGGTGCCATCCGGGCCGTTTGCTGCTATGAAGGAGGCAACCATGCGTCTGGCTATTCCAGTGGCTTCTGCCATGATATTGGCGCTCGCCGCGGCGTCCTGTGCCCCATCGGGAACGGCACAGCTCGAGGCCAACAAGGACCTGGTGCGCCAATTTGCCGCGGCGATCAACGCGGCTGATTGGGACGCGCTGGACTCGTTGGTGACGGAGGATTTTCGCCGGCATAGTCAGGCCACACCCGACGTGCAGGTGAACTCGCGCGCGGAGTTCCGCCAGCTCCAGGAGTCGTTCCTCGCGAGCATGCCCGACCAACACATTACGATCGACATGCTCGTGGCGGAGGACGACAAGGTGGCGGCGTACGCGACCTATGCCGGCACCCTGACCGGCCCGATGGGCGCATTTCCGCCCACTGGGAAGTTGGCGGAGAGCAAGTTTATCAGCATCTTTCGCATCGAGAACGGACGGATCGCGGAGCTCTGGGTCGAGTGGGACAACCTGGCCATGCTGGCCCAGCTCGGGCTTTTCCCGCCGCCGGCGGGACCGAAGGAGTGATTATCGGCTGACACGTGCCGCAACGGCACACGGAAGACGAAGGAGTACTGTCATGAACGATCCTATTGACGCACAGGAGACCCTGGAGGCCACCCTCAAGGACGAGATCGTCCGCATGTACCAAGATGTGGCTGACAATCCGGAGGGCGAGTTTCACTTCTACCATGGCCGGGAAGCGGCAGAGTTGTTTGAGTACGACCCCGAGTGGCTCGACCGCGCGCCGCCGGGAGCAGTCGCGTCCTTCGCCGGGGTGGGCAATCCCCACGAGCGGAGCGACCTCGAGCCGGGTGAGACAGTCCTGGACTTGGGCAGTGGTGCGGGACTCGACGCAATAATCTCATCGTGGCGAGTCGGGCCTACCGGGCGGGTCATCGGTGTAGACCTGAACCCCGCCATGTGCCTGAAGGCGCAGGCCCATGCTTCTGTGATGGGCACCCTCATGGAGTGCCATGAGGGACGGATGGAGGACATTCCGCTGGATGACAACTCGGTGGACGTCGTCATCTCGAACGGGGTCATCAACCTCTCTTTCCGCAAGCGGCGGGTCGTGGAGGAGATGTTTCGCGTGCTACGACCGGGCGGGCGGATGTCAATTACCGACATCGTGAGCGCAAAGCAACTCTCCCAGTCGATTGTCAATGACCCCAAGCTCTGGGCCAGTTGAATTGGGGGTGCTCTCCTGGAAGGAGAGATGTTCCGCCTGCTGGAGGAGAGTGGCTTTACCAGGGTCCGCTCGGCGGTAGTGCCGCGATTCCGGTTCCGGAAGCAGGCCACCCAAAATTCCGCCGAGGCCTATGGGGTCAAGGCCGTGATGATGACGGCCCAAATGCCAGCCTCAGACTAAGCACCTCTGGCCATTCAGGTGGGTTACCAGATGTCCGAACAAGGAGAACCTCGATGATGTGGACCCGCCCGAATCTGGGCTCTGCGGCCGCCGTGATGGTTGCTGCCGGACTGCTTGGTTGCCAACCAGCTGACCGAGGTCCAGCCGTCAACACCGAGCGGATCATCGCGGCGGATCGAGAGCCTGGCAATTGGCTCACCCATGGTCGGACCTACAGCGAGCAGCGGTTCAGCCCCCTCACCGCGGTCAACACGGAGACCGTCGGTCAGCTTGGGCTTGCCTGGTCATATGAACTCAAGACCCCGCGCGGCATATCGGCGACACCGCTGGTGGTGGACGGCGTGATGTACGTCACCTCCGCGTGGAGCATCGTGTATGCGCTCGATGCGGCGACTGGTCGAGAGCTCTGGGTATACGACCCGGCGGTCGACCGAGCCGTGGGGGCCAAGGCCTGCTGTGACGTCGTCAATCGCGGTGTTGCGATTTATGACGGGAAAGTCTTTGTCGGAGTGATCGACGGCCGGCTCGTGGCCCTCGACGCAAACGATGGCTCCGTCGCGTGGGAAACGGTTACCGTCGATCAGTCGAAAGACTACACCATCACCGGCGCGCCGCGGGCTGCGAACGGCCTGGTCTATATCGGTAATGGCGGGGCCGAGTATGGGGTCCGTGGCTATGTCTCCGCCTACGACAGCGACACCGGCGAATTGGCATGGCGCTTCTACACGGTTCCGGGCAACCCGGCGGCGGCCTTGGACGGCGCCGCGTCCGATCCGATGATGGCAATGGCCGCCGACACCTGGACGGGTGAATGGTGGACGCTCGGCGGCGGCGGGACGGTGTGGGACGCGATCGTCTACGACCCCGAGTTCGATCAGGTGATCGTCGGAGTGGGCAACGGATCCCCATGGAACCAACAGATCCGCTCACCCGGCGGCGGCGACAACCTGTTCCTGTCGTCGATCCTCGCGCTCGACGCGAAGACCGGTGCCTACAAGTGGCATTACCAGACGACCCCCGGAGAGACGTGGGATTACACCGCGACGCAGCCAATCATGCTGGCGGATCTGACCATCGGCGGCGCGCCGCGAAAGGTGGCGATGCAGGCGCCTAAGAACGGATTCTACTACGTCGTCGATCGGAAGGATGGCGCGCTCATCTCCGCAGAGCCGTTCGTTCCCATGGCCCCGGCCAAGGATATGCCGGCGGGCGCGCCGATCAGTTGGGCGTACGGCGTCGACCTGGCGACGGGCCGACCCATCGAGAATCCGGAAGCGCGCTACCGTGAAGGCCCGGCTCTGGTCCGGCCGTCCGGTTGGGGCGCCCACAATTGGCATCCGATGTCGTACAGCCCGAAAACGGGGTTGGTGTATCTACCCGCTCAAGATCTGTTCTTTGGATACGCCGCCAATAAGGAGTTCGTCCCTAGACCGGGGCTCTGGAACACCGGCATCACCGGCGGGCCACTACCCGACGATCCCGCGATCCGCGACATGGTGAAGCACTCGGCGATTGGCGCCCTCCTGGCCTGGGACCCCGTGGAGCAGCGTGAAGTATGGCGCGCCGCGCGGCCGGGGCCCTGGAACGGAGGAACGCTTGCAACGGCAGGCGGCATTGTCTTCCAGGGCACGGTAGACGGGCGCTTTCTGGCGCACGACGCAAGCACGGGCGAGCAACTCTGGGAGTACGACAATCAGATGCCAACGCTGGCCGGCCCCGTAGCCTACACGCAAGATGGCGAGGAGTACATCGCCGTCACCGCGGGCTCCGGCGGCTCGTTCTTCCTCATCAGCGCGTTCCAGGTTCCCAAGATCGGGGCCGCTGTCAACGGACGGGTCTACGCATTCAGGCTCGGTGGCACCGCCGAACGGCCAACAATTCCGCTCCCGACGACGACGGTCCCCAAACCACCCGCATTGCAGGCACGGGCAGCGGACATTGCGGCTGGCGGCGTTGCGTACTGGCAGAACTGCCTCTTCTGTCACGGCTTCGAAGTCGTGAGCGGCGGTGAACTCCCCGATCTGCGCAAGTCCACCATGCTGCACGACGCCGGAAGTTGGCGGGAGGTGGTCCTCGGCGGCGCGCGGCGAGCGCGAGGGATGCCTGCGTTTGAAGAGTACCTGACGCCGGCCGCGGCCGAACAACTCCGCGCCTACGTGATCTCACGCGCGGCGGTTCTATACAATGAAGAAACGGAACGTCAGGACTAGGCCCCGTCGCCACATGGGCACGGTAGGATGACGTCCATCGAGACCCAGCCCGCCCTCGACGCGGACAGACGTAGCGCAGTTACGCGGGGACGCTGGCTCACTTGGGCCACCATCGCCTACAACTGCCTGGAAGGGCTGCTCTCGATCGGGAGCGGGCTCCTCGCGGGCAGCGTCTCGTTGATCGGCTTCGGGGTCGACAGCTTCATCGAGGTGAGCGCGAGCCTCACCGCCGTCTGGCGTCTCCACGTCGATCGCGATGCCGGCCGGCGCGAGCAGGCGGAGCGCCTAGCCCAGCGACTGATCGGGCTGTCGTTCCTCGCGTTAGCCGGCTACGTGGCGGTCGAGGCCACCCGGTCGCTCGTCACACGGGCCGAGCCGGACGCGAGCCCCATCGGCATCGGCATCGCCGGCGCCTCGCTCCTTGTCATGCCCCTCCTGGCCCGCGCCAAACGCCGGGTCGCAGCCCGGCTCTCGAGCGGGGCGCTTGGCGCGGAGGCCCGGCAGACCGAGATCTGCATGTACCTGTCGGCGATTCTCCTGGGCGGGCTCGTTCTCAATGCGGCCTTCGCGTGGTGGTGGGCCGACCCTGTTGCCGGAATCGCGATGGCGCCGTTCATTGCTTGGGAGGGCATCGAGGGTCTGCGCGGCCGCCACGCCTGCGGCGACTGTGCGCCGGTCGGGTTGGCCGCAGCCCAGCAGCATGGCAACGACGTGCCTCGAGCCTCGCCAACGTAGGCCTGCGTGAAACATCATCGGGGAACCCCAGGGCGCCGTGTTGCGTTCACGTGACAGCACGCAGGCAGTCATCTGCGCCAACGAATTGAGATCCATAGATCACCGAGGGCTACCCATGTCCATACGACCTGTTAAGAAAATCATCGAAGCCCAGCCCACCCTCGAGGGCGCCGGAGTCCACCTGCGTCGTGCGTTCGGATTCGGTGCCACCGGCGAGTTCGATCCGTTCCTTCTGCTCGACGACTTCCGGAACGAGAATCCCGAGGACTATCTCGCGGGATTCCCATGGCATCCGCACCGCGGTATCGAGACCATCACCTACGTGCTGGCCGGTACGGTCGATCACGGCGACAGCCTGGGGAACCAGGGCACGCTGGGCGCGGGCGACGTCCAGTGGATGACCGCCGGGAGCGGCATTCTGCATCAAGAGATGCCTGAGGGCGACGCGCAGGGGCGGATGCACGGCTTCCAGTTGTGGGCCAACCTCCCATCCTCGCTCAAGATGACGGCGCCGCGCTACCAAGATGTGGTGTCGCGCGACATTCCCGAGGTCATCGACGATGACGGCACACGGGTGCGGGTGATCTGTGGCGACCTCTGGGGCAAGACCGGGCCGGTGGACGGCATTGCAGCCGACCCACGGTATCTCGACGTGTGGGTGCCGGCGGGCCGGCGGAAAACGCTTCCGGTCGAGACATCCCGGCACGCCTTCGCCTACGTGTTCGAGGGCAGCGGCACCTTTCGCGACGCCTCCGAGCCCGGCCCCGTCAGAACGGACCAGGTGGGGTCGGGCTCACCACCGTCGCTCGACGAGACCGGGAACCGGTCGCTGGTCTTATTCGATCGTGGAGACGAGGTAACCGTGCAGGCAGGAGTATCGGGTATCCGCTTCCTGCTAGTGTCGGGCAAGCCTCTCGCCGAGCCGGTCGCGTGGCGCGGACCGATCGTGATGAACACCGACGAAGAACTCCAGCAGGCGTACGCCGAGCTTCGCGCCGGCACCTTCATCCGAGATCGCTGACCAACCTGCAGGTATTGCGCAGCAGTCTGGTTGGTGTTGACACCAGAACCAGGAGGAGAAGCATGGCGGAGCCCAAGACGAAGCCCACCAAGCTGAGTGTCACGCGGTTCATCGACGGCATCAAGGACGAACGGAAGCGCCGTGATTGTCGTACCATCATGAAGATCATGAGGCGCGTCACCAAGGCAACGCCCAAGATGTGGGGCACCAGCATCGTCGGATACGGCTCCTATCACTACAAGTATGCCAGCGGGCGCGACGGCGATTGGTTCACGGCCGGTTTCTCGCCTCGGGTGCAGAATCTGACGCTCTATATCATGTCCGGCTTCAAGGAGCACCGGGCGCTGTTGAAGAAACTTGGCAAGCACACGACCGGCCGGTCCTGCCTCTACATCAAGCGGCTGGATGATATCGACCTCGGAGTACTCGAAGAGCTCGTCGAACGATCGGTGCGGCACGTCGAGCGATCCAGCGCCTAGGCACGGACGCCGCCCGCTTGGGTCACCGCGAAACAGCCCAAGCAGTTGGGTCACGCTCTCGACGAAGACGCGCGCTATGCGATGTGGGACTGGAACCGTTTGTGAGGTTTCGACCAGCGGCCTAGTTCGGAGGAGGTACCACGCGGTGAGCGTGCGCTAGCAGGTCTCCACCCACCGCTCCGATGGCGTCAAACGTCTCCTGTGCCGCCTGCGTGATGGTGCGAACCTCCGCCTCGGTGAGCGCCAGCTGTTCCATCTCGTCCTTGAATTCCTGCCATCGGCGCGGCTGGTCATCGCCGTAGGGATCGACATAGGCCGCGCCCCCCCCATCAGTCGGCAGGTCATACGCCGTTCGGAGGCGGCGCGCGATGAACCGCGCCCCGTTGGTGCTGCCTTCCAACACGTAGAACACGCCCAGCAGAGCCAGCGGGCTGGTCGCCGCCAACGTGTCCAGGTATGCCAAGAACCTGCTGGTCGCGGGCACGGGCACGGTGTCGGGGCGAGCCTGATAGAACGCCAGATCGTCGAGCAGGAACGGGACTTTTCTTCGGTCATCGTTGAAGACCGCACCCACGGCCGGGTGGCTCGAAACCAACCTGGCCAGATGCTCTTCCAGCCCGCGGTGAACCAGTAGCATCTGCCCCAGCCACTCAGCGTAGGCTTCGCGGGACAGCGCCCCGCGCACCATCATTTGCTGAAACTCGTGCTTCTCGGCGCGATGGTGATGCTCCGCCGTGGCGGTCTTGAGGGTCGCCATGACTCCAGGAGCGGTGGGTGGGCCGTTCATCGAATCACCAGGAAGATTGCGGGAATGACCAGCCACATGAGGCCCTTCACCAGGAAGAACACGAAGCCGGCCAAGCCGAGGTTGCGAATCCAGGGGGTAGGACGCATGATCGAGATCGTTCTCTGCAGGTTGAGGGCCGTAGTTAACCGCGATCCGGGCCGACTGTCAAGCCAGGCGCGGGTACACGCAGCCGCGCCGGACAGGCCTTCCCTACCGGATCCGAGGAGGAGAACATGCCCGTCACTTCGCACGACCAGCCCTTGCGCGTCGCCCTCATTCTCGTGGGTGCCATCTTTATAGTGGGACTCTACCCGCTCACCGTGCTGTGGCCTGCCGGCTTCATGTGGGAACCACGACAGGCCGAGTACGAGCAAATGATCCTCGGAGTCTATGCCGTCCTGGGCATCTCCCTGCTCTTGGCGTCGCGAAACCCCGCCGAGCACAAGAGTCTCATCTGGTTCGCGGCCTGGTCTAGTCTGGTCCACGGCCTGATTATGCTGATCCAAGCACTTCGCGACACAGTAGAACGACCGAACCTCTTCGGTGACGTCCCCGCGCTCATTCTGATCGGTCTGGTACTCGCGGTTCTGATGCGAAAGGCCGAGGCCGGCTGGACGGCCGGTGCTCGAGCGCCGTGACGGCACCCACGCCCGCCCACCCCACGCTCATCGGCCTGCCCTACGACGCGAGTTCGTCTTTCCGGAGGGGGGCTGCGAATGCACCGCCGATCATCCGGGCGGCGCTCGCTTCCCCCGCATCCAATGCCTGGAGCGAGTCGGGCATCGACGCCGGGTCAACGGCCGTGCTCGCCGATGCGGGTGACTTGGAGCTTCCATCGGCCGACGGAGCCCGTGCCCTGATCGAGGCCGGCATCCGCCGGGTCCTCAAACAGGGTGGGCGCCCGATCGCCCTCGGCGGCGATCACTCGGTCACCTACCCGGTGCTGCGCGCAGTGCGGCCAGTCTGGTCCGCTCTCACGATTCTGCACATTGACGCACATCCGGACTTGTATGACGACTACGAGGGAGATCGGTTCTCCCATGCGTGCCCCTTTGCCCGCATCATGGAGGAGTCCTTAGCCGACCGCTTGGTGCAAGTAGGCATCCGAACGATGAACGAACCGCAACGTGCACAGGCTGAACGATTCGGCGTCGAGGTCATCGACATGTCTGCCTGGTCGGACGGCCGAAGGCCCCAGCTTCGAGGCCCGCTGTACGTCTCCATCGACATCGACGCCCTGGACCCCGCGTTTGCGCCTGGCGTATCTCATCGCGAGCCGGGAGGACTGTCGGTCCGGGAGGTGTTGACGCTGCTCCAATCTCTTCCTTCGCCCGTTGTTGGGGCGGATATCGTCGAGTTCAACCCATCGGAGGATCCGGTGGGACTAACGGCGCCCGTCTGCGCCAAGTTGGTGAAGGAACTCGCGAGCCGCATGTTGATGGATGGACCGCTTCATTCGCACAAGGGGATTGCTGGCGGCGTCGCACCGTGACGCTCTGTTCACGTGCTTCGACCCTAGCCGCCTCTCCGCAAAACAATCCACGATTTCTGCCACCACGGAGGCAACATGAATCTGGGCGCATTCTCCATCAGCCTGAACGTCAAGGATCTCCAAGAATCGCGCGCGTTCTATGAGAAGCTCGGATTCGAGGTCTCGGGAGGCTCGGCGGAGCAGAACTACCTGATCCTCAAGAACGGGGAGAGCATCATCGGCATCTTCCACGGGATGTTCGAGCGCAACATTCTCACCTTCAATCCGGGACTCACCAATCGCATGGACCGGCTGAAGGAGTTCACCGACGTGCGTGAGATCCAGCGGCACCTGAAGCAGCAAGGCCTGACCCTAGCCACCGAGGCAGACGAGAGCACAACCGGGGCGGCGAGCCTTACGTTGACGGACCCGGACGGCAATCCGATCTTGATCGACCAATTCTTCTAGGCCTGACCTTTCTCTCTGTCCCCATCGAGCGCCTATGTGCAGAAACATCAGAACGCTGTCCAACTTCGATCCGCCCGCATCGGACGAGGAGATCCGGGCGGCCTCGCTTCAATTCGTTCGGAAGCTGAGTGGCTTCACCAAGCCGTCGAAAGCCAACGAGGTGGCGTTCCTTCGCGCCGTGGACGATGTGTCGGTTGCAGCCGGCCGGCTGCTCGCCTCACTGATCACGACGGGCACGCCTCGAAACCGCGACGTGGAACGGGCCAAGGCTCAGGCACGCTCCGCCCGCCGCTTTGGTGGCGCTCCATCCAAGACAGCTGCTGACACGGCGGAGGCATAGGCCAGCGACGTGACCCGATCTGACCGCGGTTGAATAGTCCGGAAGAGTGAGCACGGTCACTGTCCGTGAGGCTCGCCGCCTGGCGCTGGCGCGGGCGGGCCTGCTCAAGCCCGACTGGACGAGCCTGCCCCGTCGCGCGACCGGACGGGGACGGCGGGCCCGGGGCGCCGCACACGCGATCATTCAGCGCTTCGG
>Ga0210366_10000102_pt1 | contig 11050 bp, 12 predicted proteins | sample S641metaT_FD_190380 | JGI IMG/M metagenome (GOLD analysis project Ga0210366, IMG submission 190380) | Metatranscriptome of estuarine sediment microbial communities from the Columbia River estuary, Washington, United States - S.641... | ecosystem: Environmental > Aquatic > Marine > Intertidal... | reverse complement strand
GCAAGCATCTGGTCGAGCAGCGACAGAGCGTCGCGCACGCTGCCGTCCGCGGCGCGCGACAACAGCGTCACCGCACCCTGCTCGTACTTGACGCCTTCCGCGTCGAGGATCAACCGCAAGCGGTCGCCGATCAGCGAGGGCGGCAACCTCTTGAGGTTGAATTGCAGGCAGCGCGACAGAACCGTGACGGGGACTTTCTGCGGATCCGTGGTCGCGAGCAGGAACTTGACGTGCGGCGGCGGCTCCTCGAGTGTCTTGAGCAGGGCATTGAAGGAGTGCCCGGACAGCATGTGTACTTCGTCGATGAGGTACACCTTGTAGCGGCCACGGGTGGGCGCGTACTGGACATTGTCGAGCAGTTCACGCGTGTCATCCACCTTGGTGCGCGACGCGGCGTCCACTTCGATGAGGTCTACGAAGCGACCTTGGTCGATTTCCTGGCAGGACGCACACTCACAACAGGGGTTCGAGCGGACGCCCTTTTCGCAATTCAGGGCCTTGGCCAGGATGCGCGCGATCGTGGTCTTGCCAACGCCGCGCGTGCCCGTGAACAGGAACGCGTGGTGCACGCGCCCGGAGTCCAGCGCATTGATCAGGGCACGCAGCACGTGCTCCTGGCCGACCATCTCATCGAAGCGCCTGGGGCGCCACTTTCTGGCAAGGACGAGGTAGCTCATCGCGCTTCGCGCATTCTCCGCAGCATGGGCGGTGTCGGGGCGGCGGCCCGCGCCAGCACCCCTCCGGCACCCGATGTTACCGCTACCGTTGCTCCCTTCCGGGCCTGGCGGGATTCGCGGCTGATCGTCGCGGAGGAACCGACGCGAGCCGCCATCGTAACCGAGGGGGTCGAGTTCGATGTCTGGCCGCCTTCAGCAGGCGGTACTTTCAACCTGGGGGCATCGTAAGGTCGGGGTGCGGGAGCGTCAACCGCGGGGGCCGCCAGGGCCCCTTTGTCATGTACTGGCGGAGAGGGTGGGATTCGAACCCACGAATACCTTTTGAGTATTACTGAAATTCCAGTCCAGCGCCTTCGACCACTCGGCCACCTCTCCGTTCGGGCACGCCAACCTGACAGCAAGGCCAGTCCAGCGCGTTGTCCTCGCCTCGCCCTGCGAGGCATCGGATCCCTCGCTCCGCTCGGGACCGCCGCCCGCCGCGGGGTGCGCAAGCCTACCGGAGGCCCCTGCGAGCGGCAACCAGGCCCCGGGGTCACCCCTTCTCGGGCGCCCGGTTGGTGACAAAGCTCGGCGGGATGTCCACGCAACGACCGTCGCGCGGCTTCTCGGGGGCCGTCAGTTCGGGGATCTTGAGGGCGTTACGGGTGTCGGGCGCGTCGACGCCCTCCGGCGTCACGAGCGGTGGAACTTCCTGCGAGCCGGCGTAGGGCGGTGGCTTGTCGCACCGGTCGTACTCGGGCGAGATCAGGCCGCAGCCTGCCAGCACCACCAACGCCGGAAGTACCAATAAACGCATCGTTGTGTCCCGTTCTGGTGATCTGGCCCGCTCAGATGACCTGGGCCTCTTGCATCGCCGCCAGCACGACGGCCTCGTTCCGCTCTGCGAGCACGGTCAATGGTAACCGTATTCCGGGCGGTATGAGCCCTAATCTGGCCACCGCCCACTTCGCCGGGATGGGATTGGCCTCGACGAACAGGTTCTTGTGCAGGGCCGCCAGGCGGGTGTCGATCTCGAGCGCCCGCAGCGCGTCGCCTTCAAGCGCTGCGTCGCACATTTCGCGCATCAGGCGCGGCGCCACGTTGCCCGTCACGGTGATCACCCCCTGGCCACCGGCCAGCATGAACTCGCGGCTCGTCGCATCGTCCCCGGACAGCAGCAGGAAATCGTCGCCGCAGCGGTTGAGGATGTCCCGCACGCGCTGCACCTGCCCGGTCGCCTCCTTGACGCCGATGATCTGCGCGTGTTCCGCGAGCCGTTCGATCGCCGGCGGCAACAGGTCGCAGCCGGTTCGGGACGGTACGTTGTAGAGAATGACCGGTACGCTGCTCTCGTCGGCCGCCAGGGAAAAATGCCGGATCAGGCCGTCCTGCCCGGGCTTGTTGTAGTACGGCGTGACGATCAGCACGCCATCGACGCCCAGTTCGCAGGCGCAGCGAGTTCGTTCTACCGTAGACGCAGTCGAATTCGTTCCCGTGCCGGCGATAACCGGCAATTGGCCGCCAAGTCGTCGCACGGCGCGGCGCAGCAGCTCCTCGCCCTCTTCGGCCGTCACGGTCGGCGACTCCCCGGTCGTCCCCAGAATGACGACGCCATCGGTCCCCTGCCTCGCGTGCCAGTCGAGCAGCGATTCGAAGGCCTCGAAATCGACCTCTCCGGACTCCGCCATGGGAGTCACCAGTGCAACGATGCTGCCGCGAAACATGGTGTGCCTGCGCCTTGGCCCCCTCGGGGAGCCCGAATCGTACGGTTCGCGCCACGGTGCGTGCAAGAATAAAGACGGGTGCCGGCGTTTTCATGGCGCGCCGATCCCGGTAGACTGCAGCGCGCCCCTCACCGACCTTCCCACATGAAGCAATACATCGCGATCTCCGCCATCGGCAAAGACCGAACCGGGCTGATCCACGATCTCAGCAAGCTGGTCGCCGAGTGTGGCGGCAGTATCAGCGAGAGCCGGATGACGGCGCTCGGCACGGAGTTCGCCGTGCTCATGCTGGTCAGCGGCAACTGGCACACGATCGCCAAGATCGAGGCGGAACTCCAGAGGCTGGCGGAAAGCGCCGGGGTGGCGCTGCAGATCACGCGCACCGATGAACGGCCGGTCCATGAGGACCAGGTGCCCTACTCCGTGGACGTGGTGTGCCTGGACCAGGGCGGCGTCGTCTCGGCTCTGTCCGGGTTCTTCACCGCGCGCGGCATTGACATCTCGGAAATGAGCACCCGCAGCTACCCCGCAGCACACACCGGGGCGCCGATGTTCGGCGTCTACATGGTGGTCACGGTCCCGTCCAAGGTCCACCTCGGCGCCATGCGCGAGGAATTCATGGACCTGTGTGACAACCTCAATCTCGACGCGATCCTCGAGCCGATCAGGAATTAGCGGCAACTGGCGCAAGCGGCGCAGGCAGGCGACACGCATGAGGACAGTGGCGACAGGCAAGAAGGTTCCGGCATTCTCGCTGCCGACGACCGGCGGCATGTTCCGTTCCGCCCAAGCGCGCGGACGGACGTTGGTGCTGTATTTCTATCCCCGCGATAACACACCGGGCTGCACGCGCGAGGGCGAGGCCTTCCGCGACCTGCACGCCAGGTTCCGGCGGGCTGGAGCCACCGTCCTCGGCGTCTCGCCCGACCCTCTGGCCAGCCACGACAAGTTCAAGACGAAGACGGGGTTGCCGTTCGCACTGGGCTCCGACGAGGACCGCAAGGTGGCGCAACTGTTCGACGTGTGGAAGGAAAAGACGCTGTACGGACGCAAGATGATGGGCATCGAGCGCAGCACCTTCCTGATCGATGCCGAAGGCGTCCTTCGCCAGGCGTGGCGCAAGGTGCGCGTGGACGGTCACGCGGACGCGGTACTGGCTGCCGTGAAGGCCCTATGACGGGAGCCCCGGCTTGAGCCCGGCCCAGGCACCGGACGTGCGGCGGGCCTTCGTGCTCGACACGAACGTGCTGATGCACGATCCGGCCGCGATATTCCGCTTCGAGGAACACGACATCTACCTGCCGATGGTCGTGCTCGAGGAACTCGATGCCGGCAAGAAAGGGCTGTCCGAGGCGGCGCGCAGTGTGCGCCAGGTGAGCCGTTTCCTCGACGAGCTGATGGCAGACGCCACCAAGGAGCAGATCGACGGCGGCCTCGAGCTGCCCACCGGACGCGGGGAAAACCACGGCAAGAAGGTGCCGACCGGCCGGTTGTATTTCCAGACGCGCCGGCTCGACACCGGCTTGCCCGACACGCTGCCAGGTCATGGCGCCGACAACTCCATTCTCGGTTACACACTGGCCCTGCAGCGTGAGATACCCGAATCCCGAGTGACGCTCGTGTCCAAGGACATCAACCTGCGCATCAAGGCTGCGATCCTCGGTGTTCACGCAGAGGATTACTACAGCGACCGGACCATCGAGGATGCCGACCTGCTGTTCCGCGGCATGACCGAACTGCCGGTTGATTTCTGGGAAACGCACGGCAGCGACGTCGAATCGTGGCAGGAGCACGCGCGGACGTTCTACCGGGTGCGTGGCCCCCTGGTCGCGGGCTGGAAGCTCAACCAGTTCGTGTGCGAGCCCGACCAGGATGGGCTGGAGGCGATCGTCCGCAGCTTTGACACCGACTCGGCGGTCCTCGAGGTAACCCAGGACTACCGCAGCGCCCGTCACGCGGTGTGGGGCATCACCGCGCGCAATCGCGAGCAGAATCTCGCCCTGAATCTGCTGCTCGATCCAGAGATCGACTTCGTCACGGTGCTCGGCCCCGCCGGGACGGGTAAGACCCTGCTGGCGCTGGCAGCCGGCCTGGCGCAGACGATGGAGAACAACCGTTACACGGAAATCCTGATGACCCGCGTGACGATTCCGCTCGGTGAGGACATTGGCTTCCTGCCAGGCACCGAAGAGGAAAAGATGGAGCCGTGGATGGGCGCCCTGATGGACAACCTCGAGGTGTTGACACAGGGCCACGAGGGCAGCAGTTGGGCCCGCGCCGCGACCCAGGACCTGCTGCGGAACCGCATCAAGATTCGCTCCCTCAACTTCATGCGCGGCCGGACCTTCCTCAACCGGTTCCTGATTCTGGACGAGGCGCAGAACCTCACGCCCAAGCAGATGCGCGCGCTGGTCACCCGTGCGGGTCCCGGCACCAAGCTGGTCTGCCTCGGCAACATCGCCCAAATCGACACGCCCTACCTGACCGAGACGACCTCGGGCCTGACGTATGTCGTCAATCGCTTTTGTGGCTGGCAATATGCCGGCCACGTCACCCTGGTTCGCGGCGAGCGCTCACGGCTCGCCGACTACGCGTCCGAAATCCTCTGATGCCGGACCCGCCGGCTGAACTCGGGCGGTCGCCGGAGGTCGTAGTGGCAGACCTCTCCAGGTAGCCGCCTCATGAAGCCCACCTTTCACAGCACCCTGCTCGTAGCCCTGCTGGTGGCCGCCCAGCCGGCCGCCGCGCAGGACGTGCGCCGTGAGCTTCCGGACATTGGCAACCCCGCCAGCACCACGCTGTCGCTTTCGGACGAGTACAAGATAGGCCTGATGATCCTGCGCGGCCTCAGGGATGCGGGCAAGGTCGTTGACGACCCGGAAGTCAACGAGTACGTGCAGGCGCTGGGGGGGCGCATCGCCAGTTACGCCCACGAGGGCGGCCATCGTTTTACCTTCTTCGTCGTGCGCGATTCCGGCATCAACGCGTTTGCCCTGCCGGGCGGCTTCATCGGCGTCAACGCTGGCCTGGTCACGGCCACAGACAACGAGAGCGAACTGGCCGGCGTGCTGGCGCACGAGATCGCCCACGTCACGCAACGCCATATTGCTCGCTCGATACAGAATGCGGGCCGCACCAACCTGGCCTCGGCCGCCGCGGTGCTGGCCGCCATCCTGATCAGTGCCACGACCGGCATGCCGAGCGACGCGTTGCTCGGGACGATCACCGCCGCGCAGGGCCTGGCCGCGCAGCAACAGATCAACTTCACGCGCGCCCATGAAGCGGAGGCCGACCGGGTCGGGATCGGCTTCCTGGCAGAGGCCGGTTTCGACCCCAACGGCATGCCGACGTTCTTCTGGACCATGCAGCAGCGTTCCGGTGCCGGCACGATGATCCCGGACCTGCTGCGCACGCACCCGGTGACCGCAGAGCGCATCGCCGAGACGCGCGACCGCGCGGCGCACTATGAGCGCACGGCGGTGGATGCAAGTGTGGGCTATGGCCTGATCCGCGAGCGGCTGCGCGTCCAGATGCTGCCGCCGGAGAGCGATTTCACGGCACTCTACCGCGATGCGGTGACCGTCGACCTGCCCTCGAACGATGCCCGCCGCTACGGGCACGCGCTGGCGCTACTGGCCACCGGCCAGGGCGACCGGGCCACCGAGGCGGTAGGACTGCTCGCGGACCTTGCAGCGCGGCACCCGGACGTGACCCAGTATCAGGCCGCGCTGGGTCATGCCCAGCTCGTGACCGGGGACATCGCCGGCTCGCGGCGCACGCTGCAGCACGCCCAGGAGCTGTTCCCGAGAAATGTCCCGGTCACGCTGCGCTATGCCGAGACCCTGATGCGTGCCGATGAGGCCGGGCTCGCCCACCAGGTGCTGCTCGACCTGTTCAACAACGTCGTGCCCACGCCGGAGCAGGCCCGTTACATCGCGCTGGTCGCGAATTCGGCCGGTGACACGGCCGAGGCGTACTACTACCTGTCGGAGTACCACGTGCTCAGCGGCGAGCTGCAACTCGCCCTCGACCAGCTGCGCATGGCACTGTCCGTGCCCCGGCTCAACGATGTGCAGCGTCAGCGATTCGAGGCGCGAATCACGGAGCTCGAGGAGTACCTGCCCAAGGGCCGCAAGGCCCGCGAAGTCGCCGGGCCTTCACCCCCGCGCGATCCGGGCCGCAGCACGCGCTAGAATTGACGGCCTCGCCAACCGGGAAACCACCCGCCATGCACTTACGCCGATGCCTGCTCCGCGGGACTCTTGTGGCAGCCTGCCTCGCCCTGGCGGGCTGCGCCACAACCCTGTCCGCACCGTCGGCGGGCGACCCCTGGGAGCGGGTCAATCGCTCCACGGACGGGTTCAACGACGCGATCGACCGCGCGGTCCTGAAACCGGTGGCGCACGGCTACCGCCGCGTGGTGCCAGATATTGTGCGCACCGGCATAAGCAATTTCCTGTCCAACCTTGCTTATCCCACCACGCTGGTCAACAACCTGCTGCAGCTGAAACTCAAGGACGCGCTGTCCGACACCGCGCGCCTCGTACTTAACACGACTCTGGGCCTGGGCGGGCTGCTCGACCCGGCCACGGAGGCCGGCCTGGCGCGCAACGACGAGGACTTTGGCCAGACGCTCGGACGCTGGGGTGTGCCGTCCGGGCCGTATCTCGTGATTCCCTTCCTCGGCCCCTCCACGCTTCGGGATACGCCGGCGCTGTACCCGGACTACCTGACTGACGGGCAGCATTACGTGGACGACAGCACGGTCGAACTCGTGCTCAGCGGCCTGACGATCGTTGACCGCCGCGCCCGTTATATATCAGTGGAGGAGGCGCTCGAAGGAGCGTTCGACCGTTACGCCTTGATGCGCAATGCCTTCCTGCAGCGGCGCGAGTACATGGTCCGCGATGGCGACGTGCCGGCAGAGCCGCCGGAGGAGGAGTTCTGGCTGGAGGAAGACGAAGCGGCCACGCCGCCGCTGCCCGGTCCCTGAATACTAAAGTGCGGCTCAGTCCGCTTTCGGCAACAAGTCCGCGACACCGCCCATGCGCGCCATGCCGGCCAGACGCGGCGGCATGGAGCGAAACGTGATCGTGCGCCCTTCCAGGCGGAGCTGGCGCGTCCATTCAATCAGTACCGCGAGTCCCGCGCTGTCCGCATCGCTGACGCCTGCGAGGTCCACTTCGACGGACGCCTGTCCGGCGAACGCCGCAACCCCCAGCGCCAGTACGTCCGCCGCAGAATCGAGGCGCACCACACCCGACAACCGGTAACGGCCCTCACCGGCCTGTTCCAGCCGCCCCCGCGGACGCGGCGCCTTAGCCCGCACCGGAGGTCACCGAACCCAACGACGCAGCATCGGCCTCGAGCCGCGCAATGACGGATTCCACGCCGCGCTGCTCGATCTCGGCACCGAAGTCGTCGCGGAAGTTCTTGACGTAGGAGATGCCCTCGATGGTCACGTCCCAGGCTCTCCAGCCCTGCGGCGTCGCCCGCATCGAGTAGTTGACCGGCACGCGCGTGCCGTCGTTGGTCCGCACCTCGGTGCGCACAGTCGCCTGCCCGGAAGCCTCATCACCACGAAACGGCAGGATCGTCATCCTGTCCGCCGTGAACTGGGCCAGCGCCGAGCCATACTTGGCGAGCATCGACCTGTAGAAGGCATCCACGAATCGCTTGCGCTGTTGCGGCGTGGCTGTGCGCCAGTGCTTGCCGAGCACCAGCCGGGCCGAGTACTCCGTATCGAAGTTTGGCAGCAAGATGCGATCCACCAGCCCGTCCATTTTCTGGCGGTCCTTGCGGTACGCGTCACGATCCGCGTCAAGCGCGTCCAGCATGCGCTGCGCCGTGGCCTGCATCAGGGCTTGCGGACTGGGACCCGGCGTCGGCGCCGGCTTCTGCTGCGCCTGGGCGACCAGCGGCAGCGTCATGGCCAACACGGTAGCGAGCGCGATTCTGCGGATCATTTCGGGGCATCCTCCCTGCCTGGACCACCGGCTTCTTCGGACGCTTTCGAGAACAGGAACTTGCTGATCAGCTTCTCGAGCACGATCGCCGACTGTGTGAAGTGGATTTGATCGCCGTCGGCGAAGAAAGTTTCAGAGCCGCCGGGCCCGATACCGACGTACTGGCCGCCCAACAGGCCCGCGGTGTAGATGCTGGCGTCGCTGTCGTCCGGAATCCGGTCGAAAGCGCCGTCAATGCGCAGCACGACCCGGGCCTTGTACTCGTTGAAGTCGTAGCTGATGAGCTCGACCCGCCCAACCGTAACACCTGACATGGAGACAGGTGCGCCGGGCTTGAGGCCGCCGACCTGCTCGAAGCTGGCGGTCAATCGGTAACCCTGGTCGCCGAGTCCGATCTCGCGGTTGGTAATCTGGGTCACCAGGAAGAACAGTGCTGCAAAGCCGAGCAGCACGAACAACCCCGTCCCCAGTTCTATGGCTCGCGTCGGACGCATGACCTACTCCTCAATGACATCTGTACGAACCGGACCGGCCCGGGCGCGCGTCTCTTCATAGCATCACCGCGGTCAGCATGTAGTCGAGCAGCAGCACGACCACGGACGAAATGACCACCGTACGGGTCGTGGCGCGGCCCACCCCCTCGGCGGTCGGCATCGAATGGTAGCCCTCGTATACCGCAATCGCGCTGCAGGCCACGCCGAACACGCAGCTCTTGATCACGCCTTCCATGATGTCCTGGTGCTCGACGGCACCGCGCATCTGCGACCAGAACTGCCCTGGGTCCACGCCCATCAACTGCACGCCCACGAGCTGGGCGCCGAAGATGCCGACCATGCTGAAAATCGCCGCGAGCAGCGGCATCGCCAGCACCCCACCGAGGAAGCGCGGCATCACCACGCGGCGAACGGGATCCACCGCCATCATCTCCATGGCAGCAAGCTGGTCGGTCGCGCGCATCAGGCCGAGTTCGGAGGCCAGCGCGGTGCCGGCACGGCCCGCGAACAGCAGCGCCGTCACGACCGGGCCGAGCTCCTTGACCAGCCCGAGGGCGGCCGCAGTGCCGAGCGACTCCTCCGAACCAAAACGCTCCAGCAGGTCAAAGCCCTGCAGGCCGAGAACCATGCCCACGAACAGGCCGCTCAGCATGATGATGACAAGCGACAGCGCGCCGGCGTTGTGCACCTGCTCGACCACAAGTCGGAAACGCAGCAGCGAACGCGGCGTCTCGGAAATCAGGCGCCCGGTAAAGATGGCGTACCGACCGAGTGTCAGGAGCGACTCGTTGAGCCGGTCCCACAGTTCCTCGACGACGCGCATCAGGACAGCCGCTCGCCGAACAGCTGTCCGGCGTAGTCGGGTGCAGGATAGTGGAAGGCGACCGGCCCGTCGGGCAGCCCGAGCATGAACTGCCGGATGTCCTGCGCCTCGCTGCGCGCCAACTCGTCGGGCGGCCCGGCGGCCGCGACGCGCCCGCCCGACAGCAGGTAGGCCGAGTCGGCGACGGCGGTAATTTCCCTGACATCGTGCGACACGACGATGCTGGTGATGCCGAGCGCGTCGTTCAGCTCACGGATCAGCCGCAGCACGACGCCCAGCGAGATCGGGTCGAGGCCGACGAACGGCTCGTCGTAGATCAGGATCTCCGGGTCCATGACGATGGCGCGCGCGAGCGCCACCCGGCGTGCCATGCCCCCGGACAGCTCGGACGGCATCAGTCGCGCAGCGCCGCGCAGACCGACGGCCTGCAGCTTGGTGAGCACGATGGGACCAATCAGCCGTTCCGGCAGCCGCGTGTGCTCCCTGAGCGGAAAGGCCACGTTTTCGTACACGTCGAGGTCGGTCAGCAAGGCTCCGTTCTGGAACAGCATTCCGATGCGGCGGCGCAACGCATACAGGCCGCGGCGATCAAGGTCCGACACGCTGGTGCCGTCGACCAGGACCTCGCCGCGATCCGGCAGGAGCTGCCCGGTAATCAGCCTCAGCAGCGTCGTCTTGCCGGTGCCGCTGGGCCCCATCACGGCGGTGATCGCGCCCCGCCGGATATCGACGTCGAGTCCCGCGAAGATCGCCCGCCCACCCAGGGCGTGGTGCAGACCGCGGATCCTGACGATGCAGGGATCTGCCTCAGCGCGGGGCTGCGACGGGGCGTGCATGGTGTTGCCTGTGGCGGCGGCCTCAGGCCGCTGCCTGCTCCATGGCCGGCTCGTAGGCACCGGTCCGCGCCAGGCCGTTCAAGCGGGCGCGCTTCAGGAAAGCCTGCTGGCCGGCCGCGACATTCGCCGCCTGGCCACTCCAGGCATCCAGCGTGCTGGCCTGCAGGGCACGGCCATAGCTGAACGACAGCTGCCAGGGCAGCGGCGTCAGCCGGTTCATGAGGCTCAGGTGCACGGTCGCCTCGACCTCGCTCTGCCCGCCGGACAGGAAGGCGATGCCTGGCACGGCGCCGGGGACGTGCCGCTTCAGGCAGCGCACGGTCGCTTCCGCCACCTGCTGCGCGCTGGCCTGGGTCGGGCATTTTTTCCCGGCGATCACCATGTTCGGCTTGAGCACCATGCCCTCGAGGTGCACACGGTGCGCGAACAGCGCATCGAACACGGACTGCAGCGTCGCCGACGTGATCTCGTCGCAGCGCTCGATCGTGTGGGCGCCGTCCATCAGCACTTCCGGCTCGACGATCGGCACGATGTCCGCCTCCTGGCACAAG
>Ga0210366_10000101_pt1 | contig 11192 bp, 6 predicted proteins | sample S641metaT_FD_190380 | JGI IMG/M metagenome (GOLD analysis project Ga0210366, IMG submission 190380) | Metatranscriptome of estuarine sediment microbial communities from the Columbia River estuary, Washington, United States - S.641... | ecosystem: Environmental > Aquatic > Marine > Intertidal... | reverse complement strand
GGGACGCGCTCGAGACTTGTACCAGGAGCTCTTCCTGCGGCTTCACCGCTTCCGGGGAACCTACGATCCGGAACGGCCCTTCGAGCCGTGGTTCTTTCGGATCGCCCGCGGGGTGCTCATCGACGACTGGCGCCAACGGCAGCGGCGCGCCGAAGTTGCGCTGCACGGGGCAGATCTGCAATCGACGGCTCCCGACGCCGAAAGCGTCGTTTCCGCCCGCGAGAGAGCCGGGCGCGCCCTCGAATCCCTCTCGCCAGAACAAGCGCGCGTGCTGTGGGACGCGAAGGTGCTGGGCCTGGAGCACGGAGAGATCGCGGCCGCGCTCTCCAAATCGGTCGACGCCGTGAAGCAGGCGGCCTCGCGCTCCCTTCGACGCCTGCGCGCGGCGCCCGTGCTCGGCGACTGAACGCCATCGGCTCCTCCTCCGACCAGCGCTCGAAGTCTGGGGGGGTTGCATCCGACACGGGCCGCATGGACTCTCGCGCGGTCCACGTGGCGCGCGTCGAAGAAGCGGCAGGAGCGCAAACAATGCGCCGCCGCCGACGCTGCTTTCTCGATCAAACATAGAATTGTGTTGAATGCCTTCGCGCCTCCACCTTAAGATGATCCGCGGCCGGTGGGCTCGGGAGGCAGGCGTCGGTGTGGAAGCGAGCCCTGGCCGCGGGACCCCTCGGGTTCCTGCTCTTGATCGCACAGGGAGGCCACTCACCCGAAGCGCAGAGCACCTCGTTGCCCGACCTCCCTACACAGCTTCGGGCGGAGCTCGATTACATCACTTCCTCGAGCTGGACGGAGGGGAACCCCAACTCCGCCGGCTGGAGCTGGCTCACGCTGACCGACGACATCCACGGCGCGCTCAACGACGTGCGCATCCCGCCGAACGCGCGGCCCGATGGTGAGGGCTGGGTCGAGCCGAGCATCGGCGCTACGGCGGCGATCGGTGCACTTCAGGCGATGCGCACCCTGCGCGAGCGGGGTTTCGATGTCTCGAGCTACGAGGCGGTGTTCGACGCATTCTTCCTGAACTGGGCGCTCGCGAGGCGCCAGGGGCAGAACCTCGACCCGGCGAGCGCCGACTTCGGCGCCTTCATGACACGGGTCAGCTACGACTCCCTCGGAAACCGGAACGGCGGGAATCCGACCTGGAAGACCGACACGACGGCCCTGATGATGACCGCGATGTGGAAGTACTGGGAGTACAAGCTCGCCACCGGCCAGCTGCAGCAGGCGGCGGACTGGCTCGCACGAGCGTGGGAGATCCAACGAAGGGGCGCCGACTACCTGGTGCGGATGCACGACAGCACCCCGGCCGGCGCGATCCACCTGCTGCCCGGAAACTCGACCGAGCCGCACTACGACGCATGGATCCACTTCGCGGGCTACGCGGTGCCCGCGCTGCGGACCGCATCTGCATGGGCACAGAGGGTGGGCGCTCCGCATGCCGCTTACGACAGGGTGGCCGGACAGCTCGTGACGGGCCTCCAGGCGATGAAGGATACGAGCCGGAACATCTACTTCCGCTACGTACCCTGGCTAGGCGGAGCGTACGGCGCGCCGACCCACGGCTCCAGCATCGATCAGCTCGCGTTCGTGCCGGTCGAGACGGGAGCGGTTCCGGTGGACGCGTACGCGGCCGGGATCTCCGACTGGTTCACGGACGGAGACGACCAGCTCTCGATGACCCACCCGACCCGCGACCCGGCCGATTGGCGCTACTTCGGCACCCACTGGAACTGGTATTTCGCCGGGGCCCCCGAGAACGACCGCCTCTATCCCGGACCCGGCTTCCAGCTCGCGAAGCTGGAGTGGAGGGTCGGCGTGGCTACCGGCGCGCCCCTCTATCTCACGCGCTCGCGAAAGCGCCTGGAATGGGGCCGTCGGCTCGCGTACTCCGCGCTGTGGTGGTTCGCAACCGGCGAGGAGGAGGCGATGGTGACCAACGGCTTCGTCGACTGGCGCGACGGGACGGACTACGCGCACACTGGCGAGACCTGGGCGCGCTTCATCGACACCTCGGCCTATTTCATCGAGGTGCTGCTGATGCACGAGGCCGGCATCGATACCGACCACAACCCGCAGCTGCAGGATCCGCTCCCCTGTGGCTCCGACGCGGACGAAGACGGGATCTGCGATCCGGACGACAACTGCACGAGCGCCTCGAATGCCGATCAGCGCGACAGCGACGAGGATGGCTTCGGAAACGCCTGCGATGCCGATTACGACGGCGACGGCATCGTCGGCACGCTCGACTTCACGAAGTTCCGACGGGCCTTCGGCTCGACGGCGGGGAGCCGGGACTGGGATCCGCAGCTCGACGCCAACGGTGACGGCGCGATCGGCACCTTCGAGTTCGCCCTGTTCCGCCGCGCCTTCGGCACGCCGCCCGGTCCCTCGGGGCTGGTCTGCGCCGGCAGCATGCCCTGCCCCTGATCCCGCGAGGACGCGAGATCGTGGGCTTCGCCGCACATTCGCGCCGCCGCTAGACCAGCCGCCCCGTCAGCACCACGAGGCGCCCGGCCAGGGTCTCGCTCAGGTTGCGGTAGAGGCGCGCGGCGATCCTCGGGTAGCGGCGCTCGAGGCGCGCGAGGTTCTGCGGATCGAGGCGCAGGAGTCGCGAGGGCGTCTCGCAGGCGACGTTGGCGCTGCGCTCGCCGCGCACGAGGCCCACCTCGCCGAGGAGATCGCCGCGGCGGTGCTGGTTCAGCTCGATGCGGCGGCCGCCCTTCTCGACCCAGCTGCGGAGCTCGCCGTCGAGGACCACGAAGATCTCGTCTGCGTGCTGGCCAGCCCGGATGAGCTGCCCGCCCGCCGGCATCGTCACGATCTGGGTCATCAACGCCACCACGCGGGCCTGGGTCTTCGTGAGCCCCTGGAAGAGGGGGATCGCGCGCTCCGGAGCCTCGCCGAGATCGAAGGTCAGCACGTCCCAGAGCGTGACCACGTGCAGACGCGAGGCGATCGCGGGGGTGAGCGTCATGTCGATGAGCCACGCGGAGGCCAGCGTGAAGGCGGCGAGCAGGCCGAACTCGGCCTGCGCGCGCAGGGTGGAGAGCCCGATCACCAGGAAGCCGAGGCACAGGGCGATGCTGGTCAGCGTCACCGGGCGCCCCACATGGACGAGCGCCTCCATCACGCCCTCGCGCTCGTTCGCCCGCTGCCGCGCGGCGGCGTTGTAGCGCGAGAGCACGTGGATGGTGTCGTCCACCGCGATGCCGAGCACCATCGACGCCACGATCCCGGTGGTCGTGTTGAGGGTGACGCCGCTCCAGCCGAGGGCTCCGAAGTAGACCAGCACCGGGAGCGCGTTCGGGACCATCGCGACGAGACCGATCCACACCGACGTGAAGAGGACCGACAGGAAGCCCCAGATCACGAAGAAGGCCAGGCCCAGGCTCGCGGCCTGGCCGAAGGCGACCTCGTCGCTGGTCTTCGCCAGCAACGCCGTGCTGCCCGTGACGCGGCCGCGAAGGGGCTCCGGCAGAAAGGCCAGGCGGGCCTCGATCCGGTCGATCAGCGCCGAGGTCTCGCCCGAGTCGATGGTGGTGTTGCGCACCATCGTATTGGTCAGGCGGTACTGCGAGTCGACGAAGCCCTCGATCTCGTCGCTCGCACCGAAGAAGAGGAGCTGGCTCACGAGGCGCCGAGTCTCGGGAATCGCGTAGTAACCGGGGTCGTCGTCGTGGAAGGCCTTGTTCACGAGCTTCACGTAGTCCACGAGCGAGGTGGTGCCCGTGACCTCCTCCTGGCGCTCCAGCCAGGACTGGAACTCCTCGAGCACGCGCAGGTTGTCGGGATCCTTGAAGGCATTCTTGTAGGGTGCCTCGACCACCAGGCGAAGCTCCCCGGCGCCGCCGGCCAGGCGATTCACGGCGTCGTAGGCCACCTGCACCGCGGAGTCGGCCGGAAAGTTCGAGACGAGGGCCGTGCTGATCTGGATGCGGGGGATCGCGGCCAGCGCGAGCAGCACCAAGAGCGCGGCCGCCGCGAAGATGGCGTTCCTGTAACGCACGTCGAGATCGCCCACGCACGCGAGAAGCGCGTCGATGCGCTCCGACCCCGGCGGTTGCTTGATTCGAGTCGGAACTGGCAGGAGCTCGAGCGCGGCCGGGATCCAGGTCAGGCTCACGACCATCGTGCAGAGGGTGCCCACCGCGGCGAAGATGCCGAACTGCCGGAGGGCCTCGATCGGATTCACGGCGAGCGAGGCGAAGCCGGCGGCCGTGGTACCAGCCGTGAGCAGCGTCGGAAACGCGATCTCGGCCAGCGCCCGCATGGCAGGGCTCGCGCCCGCCTCCCCCGCGTGCGGGGCCACGAGCTGCTCCTGGTAGGCGGCCACGACGTGCAGCGCGTAGGCGAAGCCGATCACGAGGATCAGCGACGGAACGGCCACGGTGACGAGGTTCAGCCTCGGGTCGAGCACGGCCGCGACGCCGAGCGTCCAGACGACGCCCAGGCCGATCGTGGTGACGGTGAGCAGCACGCCACGCGGGCTGCGCAGCCCGAACCATGCAATCGTCGCCATGAGAGCGAAGGCGATCGGGATCAGCGTGACGAGATCGCGCACGAGGGTGCGCGTCGTCTCGGCGCGCACGTAGCTGCTGCCGGTGAGCCAGAGCTGCGCCTGCTCACCCAGCTCTTCTCTCGCCGCGGCGAGCACCTGCCGGTCGAGCCCGCGGCTCGCGAACTCGGCCTCGGGCATCGGCGTCATGAAGAGCAGCACCGAGGCGGTGAGCGCGTCCTTCGCGACGAGGTTTCCCGCCAGGATCGGGTTGCCGAGGGCATCCGCGCGGATGCGCGCGAGCGTATCCGGGTCCTCCGGTACGCCCTCCATCAGCGACTCCACGACGAGGTCGCCGTCCACGCTGCGGAGGTTCGGCGCGTTGGCGAGGCTCAGCACACGCTCGACGCCGTCGATGCCTTCCAGGCGCTCCGTCAGCCTCGCCAGCGCCAGGAGCAGCTCGCGCTCGAAGACGCCCTCCGGGCGGTGCACGACGAGCAGCAGCGTCTCGTCGCTTCCGAAGGTCCGCTTCAGCTGCTCCCAGAACAGGCGCTCCTCGTCCTGCTTCGGGAGCATGCTCTCGAGCGAGACGTCGAGCTGCAGCCGCGGCGTGAGGGTGGCGAAGTCGAAGATGCGGGTGATCGCGAGGACGGTCAGCAGCAGTACCGCCGACACCACCCACCCCGCGCGACGCGTGACGAAGCGGGCGTAGGCGGAGAGGGCGCCCAAGCGCTAGTGGCTCTGGCCCAGCGTACGTTCCGTGAAGAGCTTCTCGGGAATGTCGACGTCCACCTGGAGCGCGACGACGTCGATGGCCGTCTCCGTGCCTTCCTTGAGGTCCCGCAGCAGCATCTTCTTCGCCACGTTGCGCCCCTTCAGCTCGACGATCGCGGCGGGGTCGGACTCCAGGATCTTGCGCGGGGTGTCGCCCTTCTGGAAGAACTCGATCTTGAGCGGCACGCAGGTCTTCTGGTCCACATAGGCGACGAGGCGCTCGTACATCGATTCGTCTCCCTCGGGATAGCGCGAGGCCACCACGTAGACGGGTCGACCCTGGACCTCCGCGTCGGCCAGGCGTTCGCCCGGCAGGTCGGAGGAAACGGCCTGGAGGCGACGGAAGTCCTCGTAGCTGAAGTCCGTGCCGAACATCGTGTCGGCGACCATGCGCCCGTGGAGGCGACGGACCCGGCGCAGCTCGGGCACCCACATCAGGATGTCCTGGGTGTCACCACGCTCGAGCAGCAGGATCGCCGAGTCGCGCAGGTCCTGCGGCTCGTCGATGCGCATCAACACGCGCATCGCACCCGCCTTGTCCTCCTTGGTGTAGATCGTCGCGCGCAGGCGGTTGATGCTGCCGACGCGGTCCTTGGCATCCAGGGTCATCGTCTGGATGCTCGACGTCGATTCCAGGTTCCTCTGGATGCAGTCCTGGATCTCCTCGGCCGTCTCGAGCGCGAGCGCGCCCGAGGAAGCCAGGGAGATCGCCGCGAGCGCGCCGATCCCGAGGCCGCAGCGCATGTCGCCCTCCCCTGCCTGCTGGCCTCGCAGCCTAACCCGGGATTCCCCGCGGGATCAAGCAGTCTGATGTTCCCGTCGGCACCCGGGCCCGTGCCTCTCCTGCCGGCCGGCCGCTTCTTTCGCCCGCGAGCGGCGGCGCCCGCGTAGACTGAGGCGCCCGGAGGAGCCCCGTGAGTCCGCCGCGATGACCGAGACCGCCGAGCTCCCCGGGCCGCGCTGGCCGCATCGCGCGACGGTGATCGCGCTCTGCTTCGCCGCGATCTTCCTCTGTTACATCGATCGCGTGAACATCTCGGTGGCCATCATCCCGATGGCGAAGGAGTTCGGCTGGGACAAGACGCTCCAGGGCACCGTGATGTCCGCGTTCTTCATCGGCTACCTGCTCACCCAGATCGCAGGCGGATGGCTCGCCGATCGCTTCGGCGGCAAGCCCGTGCTCGCGGGCGGCGTCGTGATCTGGTCGCTCTTCACCGCGCTCACCCCGCCGGCCGCCGCCGGCGGCTTCGCCGCGCTGCTCGTCGCGCGCATCGGGATGGGCATCGGCGAGGGCGTCTCCTTCCCCAGCATCTACAGCCTCTTCTCGCGCTGGGTTCCGCCGCAGGAGCGCTCGCGCGCGGTGGGCCTCGTCTTCAGCGCGATCCCCCTCGGCACGGTCTTCGCCCTGCTCGTGACGCCCTGGATCGTGACCTCCTTCGGCTGGCCCTGGGCCTTCTACTCCTTCGCCGCCCTCGGGCTCCTCTGGGTTGCCGTCTGGCAGCCGAAGGTCAGCTCCTCGCCCGAGCTCTCGCCCCGCGTGAGCGCCTCGGAGCTGCGCACGATCCGGTCCGGAGCGGACGCGAGTGCGCCGTCGATGAGACCGGCGCTCTCCGCGCTGCTCGGGAGCAGCGCGGTATGGGCGATCATCGTGTGCCACTTCTGCAACAACTGGAGCGGCTACGTGCTCCTCTCCTGGCTCCCGACCTACCTGAACGATCGGCTCGGTGTCGATCTCGCGTCGGTCGGGCTCTTCGCCATGGCACCCTCGATCGTCTCCTTCCTCTGCCTCAACGCCGCCGGCGCGACGGGCGACGCCCTGCTCCGCCGCGGCATGCCGACTCAGACCGTGCGCAAGCTGATGCAGACGATCGGCTTCGGCGCGATCGCCGCAGCCCTCCTCGTCGTCCCCCACGTGGACAGCGCGGCGCTCGCGATCGGGGTGCTGTGCGCGAGCGCGGCGCTCGGGGCGGCCGTGGCGGCGGGCTTCGGAACGAACCATCTCGACATCGCACCCCGACACGCGGGGGTGGTGATGGGCCTGTCGAACACCGCGGGCACGCTGCCGGGCGTGATCGCGGTTCCGCTGAGTGGCTGGATCGTCGAGGCCACCGGCTCCTGGGAGCTCGTCTTCCAGGTCGCGGCCGGAGTCAAGATCTTCGGGCTGCTCTTCTTCCTCGCCTTCGCGAAAGGAGAGAAGATCTTCGACTGAGCCGGCCGGGCCCCCCCGCGCGACGTGTATGATGTACCGGATCCTTCGGACGGAGGCCCGCCTGTGCTGAGCCCCTACCGCGTGCTCGATCTCAGCGACGACGGAGCCCTGCTCTGCGGACAGATCCTCGCCGACCTCGGCGCCGACGTGATCCAGGTCGAGCCGCCGGGCGGCGCCCGGGCCCGCAAGCGCGGCCCCTTCGCGGAAGGCGACCCCCACCCGGAACGCTCGCTCTTCTGGTGGGCCTACGCCCGCAACAAGCGCGGCATCGTGCTCGACCTCGACACGCAGCAGGGGTGCGACGAGCTCCTCGCGCTCGCGAGGAACGCGGACTTCGTGATCGAGTCGTTCGCGCCGGGCGAGATGGCGCGCCGTGGCCTCGGGTACACCGCGCTCGCAGCGGCCAAGCCGGCGCTGATCGTGGTGTCGATCACGCCCTTCGGACAGGACGGCCCCAAGGCGGCCTGGGCCGCCACGGACTTGACGCTCCTCGCCGCAGGCGGGCCCCTGGCGCTCACGGGAGACGAGGACCGGCCGCCGGTCCGGGTCGCCGTTCCGCAGGCCACCCTCCACGCCGGCGCAGAGGCCGCGGTGGGCGCCCTCGTCGCCCTTCACGAGCGCCTCGCCTCGGGGCGCGGCCAGCACGTGGACGTGTCGGTGCAGCAGGCCGTGACCATCGCCACCCAGGCCTACATCCTCGCGGACGCCGTCGGCGCGAAGACGAATGCGCGCACGGCGGGTGGGGTGAAGGTGGGCCCCTTCAGGGTGCGCTTCGTGTATCCGGCCAAGGACGGCCACGTCTCGATCACACACCTCTTCGGCTCGACGGTCGGACCCGCGACGCGCCGGTTGATGGAGTGGGTGCACGAGTGCGGCTACTGCGACGAGGCCACCCGCGACAAGGACTGGATCGCCTATCATGCGCTCCTGCTGAGCGGCAAGGAGCCGATCGAGGAGTTCGAGCGCGTGAAGCAGGCGCTGGCGAGCTGCACCGCATCGAAGACCAAGGCGGAGCTGTTCCAGATCGCGCTCGATCGCTCGCTGCTGATCGCCCCGATCGCGACGGTCCGCGACGTCATGGCGAGCGAGCAGCTCGCTGCGCGCGCGTGGTGGCGGACGCACCCGGGTTCCGACGAAACGCCGGTGCGCTACCCCGGCCCCTTCGCGCGCTTCGGCGCGGCTCCGATCGAGTACCGCAGGCGCGCCCCGCACCTCGGCGAGCACGAGTCAGATCTGATTGGCGAAGCAACCACCCGGGAGCCCGCCCGGCGGGCCGGTTCGACGGGCGAAGCAACCACCGGGGAGCTCGTCCGACGGGTCGCCTCGACGGGCGAAGCGAGCACCCGGGGGCGCCTTCCGCTCGAGGGCGTCAAGATCCTCGACTTCATGTGGGCGATCGCGGGTCCGCTCGCGACGCGCACCCTCGCCGACTACGGCGCGACCGTGGTGCGCATCGAGTCGACGCGCCGGATCGACGTCTGCCGCACGCTCACGCCCTACCTCGACGACGAGATCGACGCCGAGAACGCGGCGGTCTTCCACAACACGAATCTCGGCAAGCGCATGCTGACCCTCGATCCCAGCCGGCCCGAAGGCCGCCAGGTCGTGCTCGACCTCGTGCGCTGGGCCGACGTGGTGACGGAGTCCTTCACGCCAAAGAGCATGAAGCGACTCGGCCTCGACTACGAGACCCTGCGCCGCGAGAAGCCCGAGCTCATCATGCTCTCCACCTGCCTGATGGGCCAGACGGGTCCCTTTGGACGCTTCGCCGGCTTCGGAAACCTCGCCGCGGCGCTCACCGGCTTCCACGAGCTGGCCGGCTGGCGGGATCGCGCGCCCGCCGGACCCTTCGGTGCCTACACCGACTACATCGCACCGCGCTTCAACGCGGTGGCCATCCTCGCGGCGCTCGAGCACCGGCGGCGCACGGGCCAGGGCCAGCACGTCGACCTCTCGCAGGCGGAGGCGTCGCTGCACCTGCTCGCGCCCGCACTGCTCGACTGCGAGGTGAACGGAGCCGTCGCCTCCCGCGATGGGAATTACGATCGCGAGATGGCACCCCACGGCGTCTACCCCTGCGCGGGCGACGATCGCTGGGTCGCGATCGCCGTGCGCGACGACCGCGACTGGAGCGCGCTGTGCACCGCGATGGGGCATCCGGAGCTGGCGATGGATGCGCGCTTCGCTTCGGCGGGGGCCCGGTTCGCGCGCCGTGGCGAGCTCGACGCCCTCGTGTCCGCCTGGACGACCCGGCTGGCGGAGGCGCGAGTCGAGGAGCTCCTCCAGGCCTGCGGCGTGCCGGCGAGCGTCGTGCAGAACAGCCCCGAGTGCGTGCGCGACCCGCAGCTCCAGCAGCGCGGGCACTTCGTGGCGATTCCGCACCCGGCGAAGGGGCGCACCGTCGTCGAGGGCTCGCGCTTCCGCCTCTCCCGCACGCCGGCACGGCTCGACGCCCGCACGCCCTGCTTCGGCCTCGACAACCACTGGGTGCTCTCGCAGCTCCTCGGCTACGACGACGAGCGGATCGCGGAGCTCGTGATCGCCGGCGTTCTCGAGTGAGCGCGCGTATACCGCTTCCTGGAAGGGCGCATACAGCGCTGCGAGGAGAACCATCATTCGTGAACTGACTCTCCGCGACATGATCGCGAGGCTGCGAGAAGAGCTCTTCCACGCCGAGGAGCAGCAGTCCGCGCTCGCCAAGAGACCATCGTTCCCAATCGATTCCGTGACGCTCGAGGTGAAGCTCGTCGCCGCCGAATCCGCGGAGCGCGGAGGCGGTATCGATTTCCGGATCGTCTCCGCCTCGGAGACCCGACCCTACGCGGAACAGCAGATCCACAAGGTCACGGTGTCGCTGCGCAGCAACGACACGACCTGAGAGGACCAGCCGCTCGTCGAGGGGGTGACGCAGCCTCGCTCGTGGGACCTAGAGCCCGTAGAGCGCGGCGGCGTTCCCGTAGACGACGGCGCGGCGCTGCTCCGGGGTCATCCCCTGCGTGACCTCGTCGACGATGCGGCGCGAGTGCGGGTAGGTTCCGTCGCCGTGCGGGAAGTCGCTGGCCCACATGATGCGCTCGAGCTTCACGGCGTCGATCACGTGCCGCACGCTGCTGTCGTCCTGGAAGGTCGCGTAGACGCACTCGTTCATGTACTCGCTCGGGCGGCGCCCTATGCTGCCGGACTCGAGCGACCAGCGGTGGCGCTCCCAGGCGTGGTCCATGCGGAAGGAGAAGTGCGGGATCCAGCCCGCGTCGTTCTCCACCATGATGACGCGCAGCTTCGGATGGCGGTCGAGGACGCCGCCGAAGATCATCATCATGATGATGTTCTGGTTGCCGCGCACGGTCACGATCTGCTGGATGATCTTCGGGCCGCGGACGGCCATGCCGTAGCTCTCGCGGCCGGTCAGGATGTGGAAGTTGATCGGCAGGCCGAAGGCGACGGACGCCTCCCACACCGGGTCGTAGCTCGGGTGATCGTAGTCCTCGAAGACCGGGTCGCCGCAGAGCATCACGCCCTTCATGCCCATCGCATGCAGCTGCTCCACCTCGCGCACGCCTTCCTCGGGCGTCCGCACGGCGGCCATGCCGATGCCGATGAGCCTCCGGGGATCGGTCGCGCAGAACTCCGCGAGCCATCGGTTGTAGGCGTCGAAGCAGGCCTTGCGGTAGTCCGCGTCGCGATGCAGGCAGAGCACCATGCCGACGCTCG
>Ga0210366_10000100_pt1 | contig 11227 bp, 12 predicted proteins | sample S641metaT_FD_190380 | JGI IMG/M metagenome (GOLD analysis project Ga0210366, IMG submission 190380) | Metatranscriptome of estuarine sediment microbial communities from the Columbia River estuary, Washington, United States - S.641... | ecosystem: Environmental > Aquatic > Marine > Intertidal... | reverse complement strand
TGGCTGGGGGACTAGGATTCGAACCTAGGTTGACGGAGTCAGAGTCCGTAGTCCTACCGCTAGACGATCCCCCAAATCGGGAGCTTCTGGAGGAATTCCACCTCAGCGCTTGCTGAACTGCGTTCCGCGGCGAGCCTTGCGGCGGCCGACCTTCTTGCGCTCCACTTCGCGCGCATCGCGCGTCACAAATCCCGCGGCACGTAGCGGCTTGCGCAACACCTCGTCGTATTCGATCAGCGCACGCGTGATGCCGTGGCGGATCGCGCCTGCCTGTCCGGTCACGCCGCCTCCACTCACGGTCACGGTGACGTCGAACTTCTTGACCATGTCGGTCAGTTCGAGCGGCTGGCGAACAATCATCCGGCCGGTTTCGCGGCCAAAGAAATCTTCCAGCGAGCGGTCGTTGACCATGATCTTCCCGGTACCAGGCTTGATGAAGACCTTGGCTGCGGCGGTCTTGCGTCGGCCGGTGCCGTAATTGGTGTTGGCGGGCATGTTCGGGTTCTCTTGCTGGTGGTCCGTGCCCGCCTCAGGCGAGCTCGAGCGGCTTGGGCTGCTGGGCCGCGTGCGGGTGGTTCGCGCCGGCGAACACATGCAGCTTCTTGTACATGCGACGTCCGAGCACGGTCTTGGGCAGCATACCCTTCACGGCAAATTCGATGGCGCGCTCAGGGTGCTCCTGCAGCAACTTCTCGAGGTTGATCGTCTTCAGGTTGCCGATGTGACCCGTGTGATGGTAGTACTTCTTGTCGGCCAGCTTGTTGCCGGTCACCGCGACCTTCTCCGCGTTGATCACGATCATGTGATCCCCACAGTCGGCGTGCGGCGTGTAATCCGGCTTGTGTTTGCCACGCAGGCGGATCGCCAATTCGGAGGCGAGCCGTCCCAGGGTCTTGCCGGAGGCGTTGACCACGTACCAGTCGCACCGGACGGTCTCCGGATTCAGAAAGATCGTCTTCATCGTGAAACCCCTGGAAAAGGGTCTTCGTCTGAGAAAGGGCGGGCAGTTTAATGAAGAAAGCCCTTGTTTGCAAAGGCCCGCTTTGACTGCACGACAGCCCGGGGAAGCGTCCCGGCGGCCCTATATAATGTCCGGCATGGCTGACCGCGCGCTCACCTCGCTGGACCACCTGCTGAACCAGGCAGATCTGGCGCTTCGCGCCGCTCTCGGCCGGCCGATGGCCGCACGCCCAAGCCCGGCAACCGGGGTCACTGACCACCTGGCGGACGGCTTGGACCGTCGACAGGCCGCCGCGCAGATGCGCGTCAACCACGCGGGTGAAGTCGCGGCACAGGGCCTTTACCACGGTCAGACCCTCTCGGCGCGCAGTCCCAGGACGCGTGCCGCCATGCGCCGGGCCGCCCGCGAGGAAGGCGATCACCTCGCCTGGTGTCGCGAACGTCTCGACGAGCTCGGCGCCGCGCCGAGCCTGCTCAGTCCCCTGTGGTACTCGGGGGCGCTCGCGATCGGTCTGGTCGCCGGACTGGGCGGAGACCGTTACAGCTTCGGATTCATGGCCGAGACCGAGCGGCAGGTCGAAGGGCACCTCGACGACCAGCTGTCGCGGCTACCGGCCGCCGATGATCGAAGCCGCGCCATCCTCGAGCAGATGAAAGCCGACGAAATGGACCATGCCCGCATGGCTCTGGACGCCGGCGGTACGGAGCTGCCTGCCCCTGTCCGGGCGCTGATGCGCGCTGCCGCCGGGGTGATGACCCGCAGCGCGCACCGGTTCTGAGCGGTAGCGGCTTTGAATTATGTCTTGCAGTACACGGCAACGCTGTAATAAAACGGTGCAACGGCCTCGTGCCTGCGCCCACAGGTGAAATTAATGGAAGAAGCAGTCAAGCCTCTCACAGACATCCCGGCGATCAACCGGTTTCTCAGTTACTGCCGCGTGCGGACGGTCCCGTCGAAGACCGTGCTCATCCACGCCGGGGATCTGCCTGACGTCCTGTACTACATCATCCGCGGTTCCGTCGAGGTGATGATCGAGAACGAGGACGGCAACGAGATGGTCCTCGCGTACCTGAACAAGGGCCAGTTCTTCGGCGAAATGGGCCTGTTCTCCGATCATCAGCACCGCAGCGCGTGGGTCCGCACGCGCACCCAGTGTGAGCTCGCGGAGATGACTTACCCGAGGTTCCGGCAGATCGCCGCTGAGAGCCCGGGCCTGACGTTCGAGCTGGCGACGCAACTCGCCTCAAGGCTGGACCGCACCAACCGCAAGCTCGGCGACCTGGCCTTCGTCGACGTCACGGGCCGCGTGGCACACGCCATCATGGACCTGTGCAACGAGCCCGACGCCATGACTCACCCACAGGGCATGCAGATCAAGGTCAGCCGCCAGGAACTGTCTCGGCTGGTCGGGTGCTCGCGGGAGATGGCCGGGCGCGTGCTCAAGGTACTGGAGGAACAGGGCCTGCTGACCGCGCACGGCAAGACCATGGTCGTGTTTGGCGCGCGCCCGAAGGCCAGGCCTCGGCCGGCTGCCGTCACAGCGCGGAGCTGATCCGGAGGGGGCAGACCCCAGAGCGGGTCAGACCCCGATCCTGTACTGCCAGGAGTCCGACCCCTTCCAGGGGTCCGACTCCTCCTGAAAGCTTGCGGCGCGTGTGTGCGCGCGGCGCTGGCGTTGTCGGTTCGGAGGGGTCAGACCCCCGTACCGGGGTCTGACCCCTTGCTTATCTCCGCCCGCATGGCCGCAATCGTCGCCGCGTAGTCGTCCGTCCCGAAGATCGCGCTACCTGCCACGAACGTGTCGGCCCCGGCGCGTGCGGTCTCGCGGATGTTGCTGACCTTGACGCCGCCATCAATCTCGAGTCGCACGGACCGGCCGCCCGCATCGATGCGCCGTCGTGCGTCAGCCAGCTTGGCCAGCGCCGAACCGATGAATTGCTGACCCGCGAAACCGGGGTTGACCGACATCAGCAGCACCAGGTCCAGCGAATCGAGCGTATGGTCCAGCCAGTCGAGGGGTGTCGCCGGGTTGAACACCAGCCCGGGCCGGCAGCCCGATTCGCGGATGAGCTGGATGGTTCGATCGACGTGTTCGCTTGCTTCGGGATGGAAGCTGATGCAGGTCGCGCCTGCGGCCGCGAAGTCGGCGACGATCCCGTCCACGGGGCTGACCATCAGGTGCACGTCGATCGGCGCTTGCACGCCGTGCCGGCGCAGAGCCTCGCAGACAAGTGGCCCGATCGTGAGGTTCGGGACGTAGTGGTTGTCCATCACGTCAAAATGGATCCAGTCAGCCCCTGCAGCGAGCACGGCATCCACTTCCTCCCCGAGGCGCGCGAAGTCCGCGGACAGGATCGAAGGTGCGATGACGGACGGTCTCATTGAGTGGCTCTCCGGGGCGCGGCCCGGGTAACTGTAACCGAGCCGCCCGGCTCCCGCAGCTAGCGTATGCCGCGGGCCTCACGGAGCCGCTCGTAGGCGGCCTGGATCGCCTGCGTCTTTTCCTTGGCGAGTTCCAGCATGGACTCCGGCAGCCCGCGCGCGAGAAGCTTATCGGGGTGGTTCCGACTCATCTGCCTGCGGTAGGCGCGTTTGACCTCCGCATTCGAGGCCTCCGGTTTTACATCGAGGACCTCGTAGGCCTCACGCAGGCCGTCCGCGCGCGGCGGCGGACTGCGCGTGCCGCCGTGGCCCCCTGCGCCGTAGCGGGACTGTGCGTACCCGTAGCCGTAGCCCTGCAGCCGAAGCAGGGCCTCGAGGTGGGCGAACTCGATGCCGGACACGCCGATGCGCAGGGCGATGCGCCCCAGCAGATCACGCGGCCGCCCTTGCAGGCCGTTGCCCAGCAGTGCAGCACGCATCTGCACCTCGAGAAACATCCGCAGCAGGTCACACCGGCCGCGGCACGCGGTCATCAGCCGCGTCAGGGCCTGGTCGAGGTCGAAGTCCGGCTGCTTGCCCGCGGTGAAGTGCTCAATCGCTGCGTGCGACTGGGTGGTGTCGAGATGGAACTGGCGGAAGATCTCTCGCGCGGCTGCGATATCCTGCTCCGAGACCCGGCCGTCCGCCTTGGCCACGAATCCCATGACCTCGAAGGCCGTGCGGAAGAACACGGCGCGAACCGTCGCCAGGTCCGCGGCCGGGCGTCCGACGGTACCTGTACCTATGCGCTCGTCGTAGGCGTGCCCAATGATGAGCCCGATGAGCGCACCGACCGGCCCGAGCCCGGCGACGAAACCAAGCAGCGCGCCGACGAGCTTACCGGTCCATCTCATTGACGTTCCTTGACCGCTTCGCGGGGCGGCTGCAACGATTCGCGCGCTCCCACGACGGCGCCCACGCGGCACCGGTATGGTACAAGAGCCTCCTCGGCAAGACCGGATGCCGGCCAGGACACCCGCCATGTCATCCCCAGCCGTATTTGAGACCGACCTGCGGGGACTGCAGTGCATCCACCGCGGCAAGGTCCGCGACAGCTATGCCCTGGACAGTCGCCACATGTTGATTGTGGCCACGGACCGGCTGTCCGCCTTCGATGTCGTCCTGCCGGATCCGATCCCGGGTAAGGGCCGCATACTGACCCAGATCTCCAATTACTGGTTCGCCAGGACACAGCACATCGTCGCCAACCACATGACCGATTTCGAGTTGACCACCTGGGTCCACGACCCGGGCGACCTGGCCATGCTCGAGGGCCGTGCGGTGATCGTGAAGCGACTCAAGGCCCTGCCGGTCGAAGCCGTGGTCCGGGGCTACCTCGCCGGCTCAGGCTGGAAGGACTACCAACAGTCGCGCAAGGTCTGCGGAATCGAGCTTCCGGACGGGCTGCGCCTGGCCGACCGGCTGCCGGAGCCGCTCTTCACTCCCGCCACCAAGGCAGCCGCCGGCGCGCATGACGAGAACATCAGCTTCGGGCAGGCGATCGACCTGCTGGGTGACGAGGTGGCCGCGCAGCTGCGCCGGCTGTCGCTGGCGTTGTACGGATTCGCCGCTGCCGAAGCGCTGCAGCGTGGCATCATCATTGCCGATACCAAGTTCGAGTTCGGGCTGAACGACGCCGGACAGGTCGTATTGATGGACGAGGTGCTGACCCCCGACTCGTCGCGCTTCTGGCCCCTGGAATCCTGGCAACCCGGCGCCAGCCCCGTGTCCTTCGACAAGCAGTTCGTACGCGACTACCTCGAAACGCTCGACTGGAACAAGCGAGCCCCTGGTCCACCGCTGCCGCGGGAGATCATCGAGCGCACGGCCGCCAAGTACGCCGAAGCACTGCATCGGTTGACCGCCTGAGCGACGGAATCCTGATCGGATTGCCGCACGGCCAGTCATGTGCGAGGCTCGGCGCATGAGAGACAGCATCGACCCGATCAAGCGCCTTGAACAGCTGCTCTTCGAGCCGGAACGCCAGCCGGCGGTTCCCGCGCTGCGCCGGCTGCTCGGCGTGCTACGTTATCCCTATGCGATGATCCGCGACCTGTTGCGGGGCGATCTCAACCTGCGTGCGATGGGCCTCGTATACACGACGCTGCTGTCCGTGGTGCCGCTCGTGGCATTCGGCTTCGCGGTACTCAAGGGGCTCGGCGTGCACCGTGACCTCGAGCCGCTGCTGTTCGAGTTCCTGCGCCCGATCGGCGCCCAGTCCTACGAGCTGACCCGCCAGATCATGGCTTTCGTCGAGAACACCCGCGGCGGCGTGCTCGGCTCGCTCGGTCTGGCGTTCCTGCTCTATACGGTGATCAGCACCGTGCAGAAGGTCGAAGCGAGCTTCAACTTCGCGTGGCATGTCGAGCGGCCGCGCAGCATCGTGCGCCGGGTCAGCGAGTACCTGACGCTGATGGTGATCGGCCCGATCCTGCTCGCCGTCGTGCTCGGCCTGTTCGGTGCCGTCGCCGACTGGCCCTTCGCACGCTGGCTCGCCACCCACGAGCCCTACGGAACGATGATCGTGCATCTCGGGCGGACCACGCCTTACCTCGTGGTCACGGCGGTCTTTACCTTGCTGTATATGTTCGTGCCCAATACCCGGGTCCAGGCCCGCGCTGCGCTGATCGGCGGCGTCACTGCAGGACTGCTGTGGGCTGCCAGCGGGGCGCTCTTTACGCAGATCGTGGTCGCCTCGACGCGCATGGTCGCGATCTACGCGGGCTTTGCGATCTTCCTGGTCACCCTGATCTGGATCTACCTGAGCTGGACGATCCTGCTGGTCGGTGCACAACTGTCCTTCTACGTGCAAAACCCCCGCTATCTGCTCGTCGGCCAGATCCCGGTGCGCCTCACCAGTCGCCTGCGCGAGCGCCTCGCACTGTCGGTCATGGTCCTGATCGGCCGCTCTTTCACGGGTGCCGCGCAGGCTTGGACGCTGAAGTCCCTCGCAGAACGCCTCGAGGTGCCAAGTTCAGCCCTGGCGACGGTCGTGGACGCGCTGGAACAGGCTGGCCTGTTGCTGGTCACGGAGCAGGACCAACTGGTGCCCGGCCGTGCACTCGACCAGATCGGCGTGCACGAGATGCTGACGGCGGTACGGGACGAACGGGAGTACGCGTCGTGGTTGCTGGCGCGGGCCCGAACCGATCCCGACGCGGACGCCGTGGCGGACGCGGTCGAGGCCGCCATCTGCGAACGGACACAGTCCAGGTCCTTGCGCGACCTGCTGCCTCCCGGTCCCTGAAGGCGTCAGTCGCCGGCGATTGTCATCTCGGCCAGCAACACGGACCCGGTGTGGACACGACCACGCAGGTCGCGGTCCATGCCGACTGCGGCGATGTTCCGGTACATGTCGCGCAGGTTTCCGGCGATCGTGATCTCGTGCACCGGGTGTGCGACCTCGCCGTGCTCCACCCAGAAGCCCGTGGCTCCGCGGGAATAGTCGCCGGTCACCAGGTTGATGCCCTGGCCCATCAGCTCTGTGACGAGCAGGCCGGTACCGAGGCGGCCGAGCAAGGTCACGAAGTCCTCGCCACTGCTGCCGACCTCGAGGTTGTGCACGCCCCCGGCGTTGCCGGTGGTGGTGAGTCCCAGCCTGCGCGCCGCATAGGAATCCAGGACGTAGCCGGTCAGCTCGCCCTGCCGGACCAGTTGGCGATCCCGGGTCGCGACGCCCTCGTTGTCAAAGGGCGCGGAACCTAGCGCCCGCGGCAAGTGCGGACGCTCGGTCATCTCGAGCCATGCCGGGAACAGTTGCTGGCCGGCCGCGCCGCACAGGAAGGAACTGCGACGGTACTGCGGTCCGCCCCGCACCGCCGACACGAAGTGGCCGATCAAACCGCGTGCCTGTTCGGCCACGAACAGTATGGGCGCGCGGCGTGTTGTCAGCTTGCGCGCTCCCAGCCGGGCCACGGCCCGTTCCCCGGCCCGCCGGCCGACCTGCTCGGCCGGCTCCAGGCCGGCGGGATCCCGCGCCGACGTGTACCAGTAGTCACGCTGCATGTCGTCGCCGTCGCGGCCCAGCACGACGCAGCTGACGCCGTGCGACGTGTGCGGGAATCCGCCGATGAACCCATGGCTGTTGCCGTAGACGCGCAGGCCTGCGTGGGTGCTGACCGATCCACCGTCCGAGTTACCGATGCGTGGATCCACCGCGAGTGCCGCGGCTTCGGTGGCATGGGCGATGGTAATCGCCGCCAGTGCATCGATGTCCCAGGGATGCGACAACTCCAGCTCAGGAATGTCGCGTGCCATTTGTGCGGCATCGGCCAGTCCGGCACAGGGATCCTCGGCCGTGAAGCGCGCGATGGACAACGCCTTGCGCACGGTTTCCCCGACGGCCCCCGACGACAGGTCGGCGGTACTCGCCGAACCTTTGCGGTGACCGACGTACACGGTGACGCCCATGCTGCGATCGCGCTGGTACTCGAGCTTTTCCGTCTCCCCCAGCCGGACCGTGACCGACAGCCCCGTGTCGACGGTGACGCCCGCTTCGGCCTGCTCCGCGCCGCCGCGCCGCGCCTCTTCGAGGGCGCTCTCCACGATGAGCTCGAGATCGCGCTGGTTGAATCCCGCCGACCTGTCGGATCCTGACATCGCGTTACCTGCCTGCCGCAAAGGCCGTGATTGTACCGGGGTCCGGGACCGCGATGGCCCCATGCTAGAGTTCGGTCATGCGTCGCAGACCTGTCCCCGGTGAGCCCGAGCCGCCCAGCAAGGGCGAACTCAAGCGTCGCGCGCACGCATCCCAGGAACTCGGGGAACAGCTGATTGCGGCGCCGGACGCGCTGCTCGACTCCCTGCAGCTGCCCGAAAAGCTGTCCGATGCAATCCGCGAGGCCCGCCGCATCACCAGCCATTCGGCACTGCTGCGCCAGAGACTCTTCATCGGCAAGCTGATGCGGCAACTGAATACCGATTCGATCCGTGCCGCGCTGGAGACACACGCACGCGCCCGCGCCGTGGATGCCCTGGTCTTCCGGCGAATCGAAGGCTGGCGGGATCGCCTGCTGCAGGAGGGCGAGCCGGCCCTTGCGGCCTTCCTCGAGGAATGCCCGGAGGCCGACCTGCGGGGCCTCGCCCGGCTGGCCGAGGAAGCGCGCCGCGAGCTCGATTTCGGTGGGCCGCCGCGCGCCCAGCGGCAGCTGTTCCGGGCGCTCCGCAAGGCGCTGGAAACGCGTTGAGAGCCGGTGCCCGTTTGCGCGGACCCGGCGATACCGCGTGATAGAATCCACTGATGAAACCGCTGGTTGGCATCATTATGGGCTCGTTGTCCGACTGGGAGACGATGCAGCATACGGCTGCGCTGCTCGACGAACTCGGCGTTCCGCATGAAGTGCGGGTCGTGTCTGCGCACCGCACGCCGGATCTGTTGTTCGAGTACGCATCGCAGGCACAGGGCCGGGGCCTGGAGGTCATCGTCGCCGGCGCCGGCGGCGCCGCGCACCTGCCAGGGATGACGGCCGCCAAGACGCTGCTGCCGGTCATCGGCGTACCCGTGCAGTCGAAGGCCCTGCAAGGACTCGACTCGTTGTTATCGATCGTACAGATGCCGGCAGGCGTGCCCGTCGCGGCGGTCGCCATCGGGACGGCCGGCGCGTGTAATGCGGCGCTGCTGGCAGCATCCATCCTGGCCGGGCGGCACGCAGCGATCGGCCGCGCCCTCGAGGCCTACCGGGCGCGCCAGACCGAGACCGTCCTCGCGAAGCTCGATCCGCGCCAGGACTGACGATGCGCATCGGCATCATCGGCGCAGGCCAGCTGGCGCGCATGCTGGCGCTCGCCGGGATACCGCTCGGCCTGCAATTCAAGATGTACGACCCGAAGCGGGACGCTACCGGTGGACAGGTCGCGCCGCTGGTCGTCGGCCGGTTCGACGACATCGAGGCGCTCAGCCAGTTTGCGCACAACGTCGACGTCGTGACCTTCGACTGGGAAAACGTTCCGGTCGCCTCGGCAAGGGCGATCGGCGGCCTGACCAAGGTTTTTCCATCGCCGCGGGCACTCGCCGCGGGCCAGGAGCGTCTCGCAGAGAAACGGCTGTTCGAACGGCTCGGCGTGCCGACGCCGAACAGCGCGCCGGTGGATGGGGCCACCGACCTCGAGGCCGTGGCGCGCAGCATCGGGTTCCCCGCCATCCTGAAGACCCGCCGCTGGGGCTACGACGGCAAGGGCCAGCTGTTGCTCGATGGCCCGGGCGACCTGGAGGGTGCGTGGAAAAGACTCGGCAGCCAGCCGTTGCTGTGCGAGCAGAAGGTCCGCTTCAGTCGCGAAGTGTCGCTGGTGGCGGTCCGCTCCAGGGCCGGTGATACCGCGTTCTACCCGCTGGCCCAGAACATTCACGAGGATGGCGTACTGGTGATCACGCGCGCACCGTATGAGCAGCCGCAGTTGCAGAAGACTGCGGAGCAGTACGTCGGGCGCATTCTCGAACACCTGCACTACGTCGGCGTTCTGTGCGTCGAGTTCTTCGTCGTGCAGGGCGCGCTGCTGGCCAACGAAATTGCGCCGCGCGTACACAACTCGGGGCACTGGACGATCGAAGGCGCAGACACGAGCCAGTTTGAAAACCACCTCCGCGCCATCGCCGGACTGCCGCTCGGCAGCACCCGGCCGCGCGGCCATGCCGTGATGGTCAATTTCATCGGGACGATTCCGCGGCCCAGGGCAGTGCTCACCCTGGACGGGGCTCATTTTCACGATTACGGCAAGCGCCCCCGTGCCGGGCGCAAACTGGGTCACGCGACTTACGTTGGCAGCACATCGCGCGCGCGGGACCGCGCGGCCCGTGACCTGCTGCGCAGCGCCGGAAGGTAACGATCCCCCCCTTGGCAACCAGTGTGCTAGCGTTAGCCTATGGCTGCTGCGAGCCCCATCGCTGCCTGGGGCCTGCGGCCGGTTGACACCGAAGGATCGGCTGACCTCACCATGTACCTGGAACACTTTAACCTCAAGGAACTGCCGTTCCGCCTCAGTCCGGATCCGGCCTTCCTGTACCTGTCCAAGCACCACGCACGTGCTAAGGCCTACATGGAGTCCACCATCTGGTTCACGGATGGTTTCGTCATCATTACGGGCGAGATCGGCTCCGGCAAGACCACGCTGATCGAGACTTTCCTGGCCGAGCTCGAAAAGGACCTGGTGGTTGCGCAGATCAACCAGACCCAGCTATCTCCCTTGGAATTCCTGCAGGCTGTGCTGGTGCAGTTCGGGTTCTCGCCGTTCCGCATGAGGAAGGGACAGCTGCTCGCCACGCTGAACGAATTCCTCATCGAGCAATACGCGGCGGGGCGCAAGGTACTGCTGATCATCGACGAGGCGCAGAACCTGTCCAACCGGGTCCTTGAGGAGATTCGCCTGTTGTCGGGTGTGGAGACGACCAAGGAAAAAGTGCTACGTATCATCCTGGCCGGCCAGCCGGAACTCAGTGAAAGACTCGACTCGCCTGATCTGGTGCAGCTGGTGCAACGCGTCAGGTTCCGGTTTCACCTGACTGCACTGTCCACCGAGGATACGCGCGCTTATGTCCTGCACCGGCTGGACGTGGCCGGCTCGTCGGGCCGTTCGCTGTTCACGCCGGACACGTTTCCGCTGCTGTTCCGTTACACGGGCGGGGTCCCACGCCTGATCAACACGCTGTGCGACACGTCGATGATGGGGGCCTGTGTGACCGGGCAACGGCAAGTCGGTCTCAAGGAAATTGAAGCTGCAATCGAAGAACTGGGCTGGGTGGAGTTTGCGGCGCGCACCAGCAAACACGCGCAGCTCGCTATCCCGTCCCCACCCCCTGTGACTGCTGACCATCGGCTGGGGCGTATTGTCGTCGTGTACGACGGACATACG
>Ga0210366_10000099_pt1 | contig 11276 bp, 7 predicted proteins | sample S641metaT_FD_190380 | JGI IMG/M metagenome (GOLD analysis project Ga0210366, IMG submission 190380) | Metatranscriptome of estuarine sediment microbial communities from the Columbia River estuary, Washington, United States - S.641... | ecosystem: Environmental > Aquatic > Marine > Intertidal... | reverse complement strand
GACCCCCTTCCCCACCATGTCCATCTATGACAATGTGGCGGCCGGGCTCCGCCTGAATGGCCGGCGGCCGGCTGGAGAGATGGATCAGATCGTGGAGCGCTCGTTACAGCAGGCTGCCCTTTGGGACGAGGTCAAGGATCGGCTGGATGAGAGCGCCATCGCATTGTCGGGGGGGCAGCAACAGCGGCTCTGCATCGCTCGTACGCTGGCTCCGAGCCCCCAGGTCATCCTGCTCGATGAGCCCACCGCATCGCTCGATCCTCAGGGGACGCAACGTATCGAGGAACTCTTGTTCGAGCTCAAACAGGAATTCACCATTATCATCGTGACCCACAACATGCAGCAGGCGGCGCGGGTGTCCGATACGACCAGCTTCTTCTACCTCGGGACCATGGTGGAAACCGGCTCGACCGACCTGATCTTCACCGCCCCGGCCAATGAGCAAACCGAAGCCTACATTACCGGACGATTCGGATGACCACCGCCATGCAACCACCCTCGCCCATCAACTCCCGCTCGCGACCGACCTTCGCGCCGAGGTCCGAGCCGCGAGACCGGCCCCGGCCCGGCTCTCCAGACCAGCCGGCGCTCGAGGCCCGGGATTTTCGCTTCTATTACGGCCCGAAGCCGACCCTCAAGGGCATCGATCTCGCGATTCCCCACCGGGCCGTGACCGCCATCATCGGGCCGTCGGGCTGCGGCAAGTCGACCTTCCTTCGCTCCATCAACCGGCTGAATGAACTCATCCCGGGGACCAGGTTCGAGGGTGACATTGTGCTCGACGGAAGATCGATCTACGCTCCAGGCACCGACGTGGTCGCGCTGCGCCAGCGAATCGGCATGGTATTTCAGCGCCCAAACCCGTTTCCCAAGTCGATATACGACAACGTGGCCTACGGGCCAACGATGAATGCGATGGTGCCCAAGCGGGATCTCCCGGACCTGGTCGAACAATGCCTCCGGCAGGCGGCGCTCTGGGATGAGGTGAAGGATCGATTGGACGAACCCGGTACCGGCTTGAGCGGCGGCCAGCAGCAACGGCTCTGCATTGCCCGGGCGCTCGGCAATCGGCCCCAGATTCTGTTGATGGATGAACCGTGTTCGGCGCTCGATCCGCTGGCCACCCAGCGGGTGGAGGAGCTCATCGTCGAACTCAAGACCGAGTATACGATCGTGATCGTGACCCATAACATGCAGCAGGCCGCCCGGGTCTCTGACTTCACCGGGTTTTTCGACGCGGGGGAGTTGATCGAGTTCGGCCCCACAAAGCAGATCTTTACATCGCCCGTCCAGGAGCGGACGGAGGCATACATCACCGGGAGATTCGGATGACCGGGAAGCCGCAGCGGCATTTCCATGACGAACTGAACGACATGAAGGTGAAGCTGCTCACCATGTCGGGGGAAGCCGAGGCCGCACTCGGCCTCGCCCTGGAAGCCTATCTCGAGCGTAACATCGAGAAGGCCGAACGCGTGCTCAAGGGCGATCGGATCATCGACGCCATGGAAACCGAGATCGAGGAGCGGTGCATCAGCCTGCTCGCCCTGCAGCAGCCCATGGCCAAGGACCTCCGCATGCTCACGGCCGCCCTCAAGATTTCCAACGATCTCGAACGGGTCGGCGACCACGCCGTGAACATCGCGGACTCGGCGATCCGCCTAAAGCAGCTCCGCCCCGTGACTCCCGACCCCGAGCTCATCGAGATGGCCCGACTCGCCCGCGAGATGCTGTCGGACGCGCTCGAGGCGTTCATCCGAGGGGATACGACGGCGGCTCGCGAGATCTGCCGCCGGGACGACCGGGTGGATGCCTTGCATCATTCGGTTTTTCGCATCATGCTCACCCACATGATGGACGATCCCCAGACCATCGGCGCGGGCGTGGAGGTGTTCCTCATCTCCCGGAACCTGGAGCGGGTCGCCGACCTCGCGACCAACATCGCCGAGGACGTGGTATTCCTGGTCGAAGGCAAGTCGATCAAGCATCACGCCGAGGACCGTGGAGAGGCCCTGACACCGGCCGATAGCACTTCATCCCAGGACGAGTCGTGAAGGTGGCCACCGCCCCGGTCACGCCGCCGCCCCCCGTGGCGCCCACCCGCGAGCGGATTGCGGCCATCGACGTCGGATCGAACTCGATCCGGCTGACGGTGGCCGAGTACCATCCCAACGCGGGGCTCACCGTCATCGACGAGCTCAAGGAGCAGCCTCGCCTGGCCGAAGGCGTTGCCGCGACCGGCCGGCTCGACGACGTGGCCATCGAGCGGGCCGTGGACGGGCTGCGGCGGATGATGGAGGTCTGTCGCCGCCGCGGTGCGCGACACATTCGCGCTGTGGCGACAGCCGCCGTTCGTGAAGCGGCCAATGGCGCGGACTTCATCCAGCGGGTGCAGGACGAATTCGGCCTGCCGCTCGAAATCATCGATGGCAAGACCGAGGCGGTCCTCTCCTATCGGTCGGTGGCCCATCACTTCCGCCTGCTCGATTCACGGACCCTGGTCGCGGATATCGGCGGCGGGAGCCTGGAATTGATCGGGGCGGTCAACGGGCTGGTGGAGCTGACGCGGTCGCTGCCCTTCGGCGCGGTCCGGCTCACCGAGCTGTACCTGGCCGAAGACAAAGCCCCGCGCAAAGGTGTCGCACGACTGCGGCGGCATCTGGGCAAGCAGTTCCGTAAGGAGCTGCCCGGGCGGGAGTGGGTCGGGCCCATGATGATCGGGTCGGGCGGCACCTTCACCAACCTCGGACGCATGACGATGGCCCGGCGAGGTCAGCCGTTTGCGGAAGCGGTGCATGGCGTGTTCGTCTCGACGGCGGAAGTCGAGCACCTGCTCGAGTGGCTCAGCACCATGACGACGGCGCGGCGCGCCCAGGTGCCGGGCCTCAACCCCAGTCGGGCCGACATCATCTTGGCCGGACTGGCGGTCACGGCGGAGCTGCTCGAGCACGTGGACGCCCGGGGCGTGACCGTCAGCGCGTATGGCCTCCGGGAGGGGTTGCTGTTGGACATGGCGGGTGCCAACGCGGTGCCCGCTTCGATCGATCCGCTCCTCTTGGTTCGCGAATTCGCCGAGCGCTGCCATACCGACCGGCGGCACGGGGAACATGTGCGCTACTTGGCGCTGATCCTCTTCGATCGATTGGCGGAGGCCCTCGGCGCGAGCGCCGAGGAGGCGCCGCTGCTGGAGGCGGCGGCCCTGCTGCATGACATCGGGCAGTTGGTAAGTTACCGGGAGCACCACAAGCACAGCTACGATCTCATCACGCACGCCGAGCGCCTGAATCTCTCGGCATCCGACCGCCAGATGGTGGCTTTGCTGGCTCGCTATCACCGCAAGCGCGGGCCCAGCCGGAAACACGCTCCCTTTGGCGCGCTCCCTGCCGCTGACCAGGCCGTCGTCCGCCGGATGAGTGCGCTGTTGCGGGTGGCCGACGGCCTCGATCGGGGGCACGCGCAAGCCGTGGGCAGTGTGGCCACCCTGCTCACGCCCGATCGCCTGACGATTTCGGTCGCGTCGTCCTCCGCCGGCGGCGACTTGGCGCTCGAGTGCTGGGCCGCCGAGCGCAAGGCCGATGTCCTCGCGAAAGAGCTCGGGCGCGACGTCTCGATCGTCCCGGCCATCTCCGCCTAAGGCCGTCACCTTTCACCGTCTTGCGGGCGGGTGCAGGAGCAACGACCTTCCACATGAGCAGCCGGTGGGAGGCTCCGATCTCTCGCGATCTCATTCCAGTCATCAACGAAGCCCTCGGCGACCGCTACACCATCGAGCGCGAAATCGCTCGCGGCGGCGCGGGCCGCATATTCCTCGCCCACGATGCCGAGGACAGGAAGATCGCCCTCAAGATCCTCCATCCCGAGCTCACGGTGAGCGTCCAGGCGGATCGGTTCCTGCGGGAGATCGAACTCTTGTCCCGCCTCGAGCACCCCCTCATTGCAAAGTTGTTGGACTACGGTGAGCGCGATTGGGTGGTGTACTTCGCGATGTCGTATGTCGAGGGGCCCACACTCCAAGCTGTCCTCGACCAAGTCCGCCGGACCTCCGTTGCTGACGCGCTGCGCCTCGGCGACAACCTGCTCGACGCGCTGGCGTATGCCCACTCGCAGGGCATCGTGCACCGTGACGTCAAGCCGGCCAACATCATTCTGGCCGACGCCGGGGCCATGTTGGTGGACTTCGGCATTGCCCGGGCCATCGAGATGGCGGGCCGCAAGCGGATCACCCACTCGGGCTTTACCGTCGGGACCTCGACCTACATGAGCCCGGAACAGGCGACCGGATTGCCGACGATCGACCATCGCTCCGACCTCTACTCGCTCGGGTGTGTGCTGTACGAGTGTCTGGCGGGCCGGCCTCCGTTCTCGCATCGATTGGAGGCGGTGGTCCTCCAACTGCAACAATCCGAGCCGCCGCCCGACGTGCGGCTCTTCCGGCCTGACGTGCCCGCGCCACTCGCTGAGGCCTTGCTCAAAAGCATGGCCAAGCGGCCGGAGGAGCGGTGGCAGACGGCGGCGGCGATGCGGGCGGCAATGCGAAAATCGACCCAGGCGGCGAGCCAGGCCTGAATGCCGGGCCCTCCCGGGCCGGAAGGGCTATTCCTCGGCGCTTCTGCTTGCGGTACCAGATAGGGCATCGTAACCTAGAAACTGCCTAGTCCCCTTGGCGCCGAGCCGGCCGGTTTGGCGACAGGGAGCGGTATGCCTGGACATCCTCCTTCGAGGAGCGGGTCCGTGGACGAGCTAGGCCAGAGGCTCGAGGCCGTCCTGCCAGATCGATACACGGTCGAGCGCGAGCTCGGCCGCGGCGGGATGGCCACAGTCTTCCTCGCCCAGGATCTCAAGCAACACCGCCCCGTCGCCATCAAGGTTCTCCGTCCCGAGATTGCCAACGCGATCGGGATCGAGCGGTTTCTGCTGGAAATCGAGATCGCTGCCCAGCTGACCCATCCCCACATTCTCCCGCTGTTCGAGTCCGGCAAAGGCGACGGACTGGTCTACTACGTCATGCCGTACGTCGAGGGCGAGTCGCTGCGCGATCGGCTTACCCGAGAGAAGCAGCTGCCGTTGGACGACGCGATAGGCATCGCGAAGCAGGTGGCGCTGGCCCTCGCCCACGCACACAGCCACGGCATCGTCCACCGCGACATCAAGCCCGGCAACATCATGCTGGTGGGTGGCGAAGCCGTGGTGGCCGACTTCGGCATCGCGCGGGCCATCTCGTCGGCCGGCGGCGAACACCTCACCGAGACCGGGATCGCGCTCGGCACGCCGGCCTATATGAGCCCGGAGCAGGCCGGGGGCGAGCAGTCGATCGACGGCCGGAGCGACATCTACGCGCTGGGGTGCGTGCTCTACGAGATGCTCGGCGGGGAGCCGCCGTTCACGGGGCCCAGCTCGCAGGCCGTCATCGCCCGGCAATTGGGGGAAGAGCCGCGCTCGCTTCGGATTGTGCGTCCTAAGATCCCGCCGGCAATCGAGGCCGTGGTTCGGACCGCGTTGGAAAAGGTGCCGGCGGATCGGTTCAGTACCGCGGGTGATTTGATAGAAGCCCTCGAACACCCGGAGAGCATCGAGGTTCCCAGCGGAACGGGGAGTCGACCGTGGGGACGATGGCCGATTGCCCTCATTGGACTGGTCACCATACTCCTGATCGCGATTGCCGTTCGGAATGGGGCATCTTCGGCGGCCGGGACTGCGGGGGTTGATACGACCCGCTACGCGATTCTGCCATTCGACTACGGCCAGAACGTTGGCCTTTCGCTCAACGAGCGCCAGCTGCTCCAGGACGGGCTCGCACGGTGGAGCGGCATTGAAGTCGTGCCTCCCTTTCAGATTGCGGACGCATTGGCGCGAAAGGACTCGAGCCTGAGTCCCAGTGACGCCCGAGACGTGGCCCGGGAGGTGGGCGCGGGCCGGTACATCCGTGGGGAAGTGTCCCGGATCGGCGATTCCGTGAGGATCAACGCCCAGCTCTTCGGAACGGCCGGGGGCTGGGCGCTCAAGGACAAGAGTGTAAGAGTTGGGTCCGATCTCGCTCGCCTGGACTCGGTCTTTCAGATCCTTGCCGATACCCTCTTGTTCCGGAGTGCGCCGCCGCTCATGCGGCGAGAAGGTCCGCTCGCGACCCGATCGGCGCCGGCGCGACAGGCATTTGCCCGAGGCCATGAGGCCCTCGAGCAGTGGGACCTGTTCGCGGCCGATTCGGCCTTCTCCGCGGCGAGCCGATTTGACCCGAATTACGCTCAAGCCTTTCTCTGGCTGGCCCAGGTTCGATTGTGGAACAGACAACCCCAGGCTACGTGGCGCTCCGCAGCCGAGCGGGCTGCCGCGGGACGGGAGCGGCTGTCGCCTCGCAGTCAGCTGCTCTCAGATGCATTAGTGGCACTGGCTCGCGGCGAGGTGGTCCGGGCGTGTGCCGGCTGGGAACAGCTCACCCGGCAGGAGAGGCATGATTTCGCCTCATGGTATGGCTGGAGCACCTGCCTTCTCGGCGACTCGGCCGTGGTGCGTGACAACCGGAGCCCGTCCAGGTGGCGGTTCCGAACCAGCCACAACCAGGCTTTGAAGGCATACCAGCGAGCGCTCGAACTCCTCCCATCCATTCACCGGTCGCTCCGGGCCGGCGGCTATGAGTCTGTGCGCAATCAGTTGATGGCAAGCGGAAACACCCTCCAGGCCGGACGCGGTCTGCCACCCAACGATTCAATTCGTTTTTTGGCCTATCCGTCGTGGGAGGGCGATTCGCTGGCGTTCGTACCGTTTCCGAAAGGTGAGGTTGATGTGCCCCGAACCCTGGGCGACGCGGTCCGGCACCAGCGCAAGGCGTTTAGCGAAATCGCCACGAGCTGGGTAACCGACTTTCCTCAGAGTCCGGACGCGCATGAGGCCCTGGCGATCGCGCTTGAATTGCTGGGCAACAGGGCGGCACTCGATACCCTCCGGCGGGCCCGTCGGCTGGCCACCGATCCACAGACTCAGCTCAGGATTGCCGCGACCGAGGCCTGGATGCAGATCAAGTTCTCGATCCCTGCCGACCTGGAGGGTGTCCGCTCGGCGCGCGCCCTGGTGGATTCCCTGCTGGCGGCTCGGGCCGGGCAGGATCCTCTTGAGCCACGGCTTCTCGCCAGCCTCGCCGCCCTCACGGGCCGGGCCCGGCTAGCGGCAACGCTGAGCCAGGATCCGAGGGTAGTCCGGGAGTGGGGGGAAGTTCCCACGTTGCTCGCCCAGACATTGCCGGCGTTCTTCTCGTTCGCAGCGCTGGGCGGTCCAAGTGACACGCTCCGCGTGCTTGAACGGGCAGTCGCACAGGCAATCGAGCAGTCGGGTACGCCAGCTTCACGTGCCTCCCTCGAGATGTTCGCTCTCGCGTATCCGGCGACCATTGCCTTCCCGAACCACCGCATGGAATCGATCGCTACGCTGGCGGGAAATGGCGATAGCTTGGTCGACGCCCAGGCGGCCTATTTGAGCGGAGACACTTCCACCGTCCGGACAATCCTCAAGCTCATCAAGCAAGGTCGGAGCAACGCGCAAGGGTTACCTGAGGCGCTCAGCATCGACGCCTTGTTTCCAGAGGCAGCACTGCTCGTGGCTTTGGGAGATGAGCAGGCCGCGATCGACTGGCTGGATCCCACGCTGGGTGCGCTGGCCATGACGGCACCCCAGATTTTTGCCGATGCACTCCGCGCCGGCCCGCTGGTCCGGGCGCTGGCCCTACGTGCCGAGCTAGCGGCGAGAGTCGGCGACACCGCAGGGGCACGACGGTACGCGAGCATCGTGGTGGCGCTCTGGTCGGATGCCGACCCGTTCCTGCAGGAAGTTGTGGAGCGAATGCGGCGCCTGCTCCCTTAAGACTCAGGTTGCTGGTCCGGACCGGGCCTGGGCCGGAACACTGAATAGGGCACTACATCAAGGAGTCCATCATGCACAAGAAACTATGGCTGAATTGGGTCGCAATTGTAGCAATCCTGGCCCTACTAGCCCTCATATGGCAGCAGTGCCGGCCGGACCAGCCGGCCCAGACGGGTGCTCAGCCTTGGCGACCGGAGTGCCCACACGATTCGATTGCGATCGTGGTTGCTGACAAAGAACAGCCGTCCGGCACGAAGACCATCACTGACATCCCACTGGCCTCCACGATCGACCACATCGCGGAATTCCACGACTGTCAGCGCTTCATCGTGAAGGACGATAACACGGGACAAGAGCGTTTCGGACCGATGGTCGCAATCTTTGCCTCCGAAGACCTGGCTACCCTGGAGGAAAGCCTAGATTCATTGCTCGAAAGGCCAGCTGCCCGCGACTCAGCTCTTGCCGGAGCCGAGATCTACAACTACCACGAAGCCTATGACCCGCTGTTCATCGAACATGGTTTCAATTGCCTCTTCCTACGGAAGGAGAATGCCCGGGACTGGGTGGCCAGGATGGTCCCGGTCGGCAATCAAGCGGATGCCTGTCTCGGATTCCAAGATGTTAATGCTCTTGGCCACCCGTTGGATGTCCGACCCGTCGCCCAGGGCCCGTATGGCGGACAGGATATTCCCCGGGTTGCCCGCTGGGATTGGGACGGGACCCAGCAATATATCGGCATCAAGTGTGGTGATCAGTGGTGCGAAATTGGACCGCAGGGTGGGTTCGCGACTTCGAGTCGCTCTTGGGCCAATGATGTGTTGAACCAACCCGGCGCTGCCAACTTGCAGGAGTTTGCCCCCACTACGCCAAACGATCCTGCTAATCGCGTCGTCGAGGTCAAGGGCTGGTTCGATGAACAGCGTCTCGCGGTCCCGAGTGGGGGCGGCGGAATGCTACCGGCAAGCAGACCCGCGCTGGCGATCCCACACCCACGTCTGGGGCTCTACGACATTCCCTATTTCGAGCAGCACGATTGGCTTCCATCCGCACTGGTTGTTCTCCCTCCAGGCCTGGATGGGTACATCACCAAACGAAATTGGGCAGCAGGAGTCAATCGGGTCTACCTCTGCTCGGGAAGTCCTGAGGAGTGCAAAATCCCGTCCGCCGAGGCTCCCATGTGCCAGCCTGAATGGGCATCGAATGACAACCGGGAATGGTGGGCCAAGACCGTGTCGTCGAGCGAGGACGTGAAGTACCAGTGCGTCACCCGCTGCGAGCAGAACCTTGAAATACCCGGCACGGTGCGGTGGCGCTGGGAGGAGCAGGACGAGAAGCTCTGGATTCGATGCGCCACAGGCTGTTGTGCGGTCAACTGAGCAGTGAGAGATCGGCTTATGTGGGTGAATGCCTCACAAGGAGGCCAAAATGGGCGTTACTAACTCAAGGAGCAGGGTAAGGGCATCGATAACCGTTGGGCTCGCAGGTCTTGTGGTGGGGTTGAGCATGAGGTGTAACCCCGGCCAGGTAACCCCGTTGGTCGAGCCGGGATGTCCAGACGATCGCATCGCGATCGAAATGCCGGACGGCAGAGTTGTCACCAATATTCCGCTGGCGGCTTCCATCGATGAAACCCATGAATTTCACGACTGCCAGGCGTTGATCACAGGCCCAAAGAGGTACGGACCTCGGGTCGCTATCTTTGCTTCGGAGCAACTCGCCTTCTTTCAGCCCTCCAACGAAGCCCAGCCGGTCGCGGTGATCTATAACTATGATAAAAAGGAATCGTATGATTCCCTTGGAATCGAACCAGGCTTCAATTGCCTGCTTTTATGGAAAGAAGACACTGGTCCGAAAGCCAGGATATCTCCCAACGAGTACGACGAGAACGTATGTTCCGAGGTCTCCGAAGACCTGGGTGCGGCTTCAGGCAAGGACCTCGAGGTTCGATATGCTCCCGTTCAGCCCGGCGGCCCAACGGTTGTCCCACCAGTGGCGCGGTGGGACTGGGATCGCAACAAGCAATTGCAATTCATCGGGATCAAATGCGGCAACGAGTGGTGCGAGATCGGACCCAAGGGGTTCGGTCAATCGCCTGATCACAAGTGGGATGAGTTTCAGAATCTACCAGGCAAAGAGAACTTGCCGTCGCAAGCTGAACTGCCCCCTGGACGCCTTCGGAAAGGATGGTACGATGAGCAGCGCTTGGCTATCAAGGATGGCCAAGATCTCGTGCCGGCAGACGAGCCAGCGATCGCGATTCCTCACCCGGCTCTCAACAGACACAACAATCCGGTTTGGTACGAAAACCATTGGCGGCCCGCGGCGTTCGTCATACTCCCAACAGACCTCCAGGGATACGATGCCAAGAACAAGAATTGGAAGAAGGGAGTGAACAGGGTCTCTCTCTGCTGGGAAAGCAAAACCGACGGCTGCATCCCCGACGCTGAGAAGCCCGTGTGTAAGGATGACTGGAAATCCGATGACGGCCGCGCTTGGTGGGCCAAGACCAAATCGTCAGGTAATAATGAGGAATACGGCTGCGTGAAGCGGTGCGAGCGCGACCAGCCGGTACCGGGAACCGTGCGCTGGCGCTGGCAGGAAGATGACGAAAAGCTTTGGATACGGTGCGCTACCGGGTGTTGCACCATCAACTGACCGGAGCAATGACGTCCAAGCTCGAGAGGGCGGGTCACCTGGACCCGCCCTCTTCGTTCTCCCCGTGACTTCTCTGGGAGTTGCGGCCCAACCCAGCCTTCCTTGCCAGAACCCACCCCATTAGCCTAGGGTCTTCCCTAGTCCAAAACGCCCCGCCGCACCAGATTACGGCCGACCGAGTATACTGAACCCCCGCCTCCCTTCCTTTATAACGGAGTTCTGTCGTTGGTCGATGTCGCCGCCACCCTGACGGCCGCCCTCAAGGGCACGTACACCGTCGAGCGCGAGCTCGGCCGCGGCGGCATGGCGATTGTCTTCCTGGCCCAGGACGAAAAGCACCAGCGCCCCGTCGCCATCAAGGTGCTGAAGCCCGAGATCGCCAACTCCATCGGCGCCGAGCGCTTCCTCCGTGAAATCGAGGTCGCGGCCCGGCTGAGCCACCCCTATATCCTGAGCCTCCACGATTCGGGCGAAGCCGACGGACTGCTCTACTACGTCATGCCGTTCGTCGAGGGCGAGACCCTCGGCGACCGGATCAAACGCGAGGGACAGCTGCCGGTCGACGACGCCCTCAAGATCACCAAGCAGGTCGCCGCCGCCCTGGCCCACGCGCACAGCATGGGCGTCATCCACCGCGACATCAAGCCCGAAAACATCATGCTCCAGGGCGACCTGGCCGTGGTCGCCGACTTCGGTATCGCCCGCGCGGTGAGCAGCGCCGGCGGCGACAAGCTCACCGAGACCGGCCTCACCCTCGGTACGCTGGCGTATAT
>Ga0210366_10000098_pt1 | contig 11289 bp, 10 predicted proteins | sample S641metaT_FD_190380 | JGI IMG/M metagenome (GOLD analysis project Ga0210366, IMG submission 190380) | Metatranscriptome of estuarine sediment microbial communities from the Columbia River estuary, Washington, United States - S.641... | ecosystem: Environmental > Aquatic > Marine > Intertidal... | reverse complement strand
CGACCATCATCAAGTACTACATCGAGGGCGCGCTCGCCAACGGTGGCATGACCTACGCCGACTTCAAGCCGGTGCCGGTGTCCGGATTCGTGAAAGGCATGGCGGCGCTGGGCGACGGACTGGTCGACGTCACGCTGATCAGCCTCAATTCCGCGGGCGGCAAGAAGGTCAATTCGCAGCTGCGCTCGCGCGGCGGGATCCAGTACGTCTCGTTGGACGACTCACCGGCCGGCCAGAAGCGCTTCAAGGACTTCCTCCCCGCAGCCGAGATCATCCACATGAAGGCGAACCCCAAGATCCCGGGGCTCATTCACGCAGCCAACATCATCGAGATCCCGTGGGTGATGGTCACGAACAAGGACGCGCCGGAAGCGCTCGTCTACTCGATGACCAAAGCCGTGGCCGAGAACCAGAAGGAGCTCGGCAGCACGTTCGGCGCCTTCAAGCGCGCGAATCTCAAGAAGATGGCGCCGGCGAGCAACGTCGCGTACCACCCGGGCGCGCTGAAGTACTACAAGGAGGCGGGCATTCCCGTCGGCAAGTAGCTGCGGGCCGTAATCCCCGCGGCCCCGCCTGCGCGCAGGCGGGGCCTTTTTCGCAGGGGCGACGAGTCACACGCCGCGGCGCCGATGGCAATGCCGCGCCGCGCGGTAAAATTGCGGGTTCGTGCCCGGTCCCGGCCGGGCATTCAATCCCTCCGAGAGACTGCTCATGATCATCGACTGCCACGGCCACTACACGACGGCGCCCAAGGCGCTGGAAGACTGGCGCAACAAGCAGATCGCCGGCATCAAGGACCCGTCGGTCATGCCGAAGGCGAGCGACCTGAAGATCAGCGACGACGAGCTGCGCGAGTCGATCGAGACCAACCAGCTGCGCCTGATGAAGGAGCGCGGCTCGGATCTCACCATCTTCAGCCCGCGCGCGAGCTTCATGGCGCACCACATCGGCGACTTCAACGTCAGCGCCACGTGGTCGGCGATCTGCAACGAGCTCTGCTACCGCATCGCGCAGCTCTTTCCCGACAATTTCGTCCCCGCGGCAATGCTGCCGCAATCGCCGGGCGTCGATCCGAAGACCTGCATTCCCGAGCTGGAGCGATGCGTCAAGGAGTACGGCAACATCGGCATCAACCTCAACCCGGATCCGTCCGGGGGGCACTGGAATTCTCCGCCCTTGTCGGATCCGCACTGGTATCCGATCTACGAGAAGATGGTCGAGCTCGACATCCCCGCGATGGTGCACGTGAGCACGAGCTGCAATCCCGCGTTCCACACGACCGGCGCCCATTACCTGAACGCCGACACCACGGCCTTCATGCAGTGCCTGACCAGCGACCTGTTCCAGCGCTTTCCGAAGCTGCGCTTCATCATTCCACACGGCGGCGGCGCGGCGCCCTACCACTGGGGCCGCTTCCGGGGCCTGGCGCAAGAGCTCAAGAAACCGTTGCTGAAGGACCATCTGCTGAACAACATCTTCTTCGACACCTGCGTCTATCATCAGCCCGGCATCGACCTGCTGACCCGCGTCATCCCCGTCGACAACATCCTCTTCGCCAGCGAGATGCTCGGTGCGGTGCGCGGGGTCGATCCCGAGTCCGGGCACAACTTCGACGACACCAAGCGCTACATCGAGTCGGCCAGCATTTCGCCAGAGCAGCGCCGGCAGATCTACGCAGGCAACGCCCGCCGCGTCTTCCCGCGGCTCGACGCGGCGCTCAAAGCGAAAGGCAAATGATCATGGCCATGTACAACATCGGTATCGTCAAGCGCAAGATCGCGCGGGCCGACAAGGCCGCCGTCGAGAAACTGTCGCGCTTCGGCGTGGCGACCATTCACGAGGCCATGGGTCGCGTGGGTCTGATGAAGACCTACATGCGGCCGATCTATACCGGCGCCCATGTCTGCGGCCCAGCCGTCACCGTACTGCTGCAACCGGGCGACAACTGGATGATGCACGTGGCAGCCGAGCAGTTGCAGCAGGGCGACGTGGTCGTGGCCGCCTGCACGACCGACAACGACGACGGCTTCTTCGGCGACCTGCTGGCCACGAGCTTTCGCGCCCGCGGCGCGCTGGGACTGGTCATCGACGGCGGCGTGCGCGACGTGAAGGATCTGACCGAGATGCAATTCCCGGTCTTCAGCCGGGCAATCAGCGCCAAGGGCACGGTGAAAGCGACGATCGGTTCGGTGAACGTCCCCATCGTGTGTGCGGGCGCGATGGTCAACCCGGGTGACGTGATCGTGGCCGACGCCGACGGCGTCGTCGTGGTGCCCGCGGCGAATGCGATGCAGGCCGCCGACGCTGCCGAGGCGCGCGAAGCCAACGAGGCCGACAAGCGCGCCAAGCTGGCCGCGGGCGTGCTGGGACTGGACATGTACAAGATGCGCGAGCCGCTCGAGAAGGCCGGGCTCAAATACATCGACTGAGGAGCGGGCACGGTGCAATTCGAGAAGACGCCCGGCTGGCTGGACTGGTACACCGGCCCGTCCAAGCCGCGGTTCAAGCTGCCCGCGGGGACGGTGGACGCGCACTGCCACGTGTTCGGCCCGGGGGCGCAGTATCCGTATGCGCCCGAGCGCAAGTACACGCCGTGCGACGCGTCCCGCGATCAGCTCTATGCGCTGCGCGATCACCTCGGCATCGCGCGCAACGTCGTCGTGCAGGCCACCTGCCACGGCGCCGACAACCGTGCAATGGTCGACGCACTCCTGAACAGCAACGGCAGAGCGCGCGGCATTGCCACCGTCCGACGCGACGTGACCGACGCGGCACTGCAGGAATTGCACGCGGCCGGCGTGCGCGGCGTGCGCTTCAATTTCGTCAAGCGCCTGGTCGACTTCACGCCCCGGGACGAGCTGATGGAGATCGCCAATCGCATCGCCCCGCTTGGGTGGCATGTGGTGATCTACTTCGAAGCCGTCGACCTGCCCGAGCTGTGGGACTTCTTCACCGCGCTGCCCACCACCGTCGTCGTCGATCACATGGGCCGACCGGACGTGCGCAAGCCCGTGGACGGCCCGGAGTTCGCGCTTTTCGTGAAATTCATGCGCGACCACCCAAACGTGTGGTCGAAGGTCACGTGCCCCGAGCGTCTGAGCGTCGCCGGTCCGCCGGCGCTGAACGGCGAGCGTGCCCCCTACCGGGACGTGGTGCCCTTCGGTCGCCGGCTCGTCGACACCTTCCCCGACCGCGTGATCTGGGGCACCGACTGGCCGCATCCGAATCTGAAGGACCACATGCCCGACGACGGGCTGCTGGTCGATTTCGTCCCGCACATCGCGCCGACTGCCGAATTGCAATCGAAGCTGCTGGTGGAGAACCCGATGCGGCTCTACTGGCCCGAGGAGAAGTGAATGGCACTGGACAAACCCTACAAGGATGTTCCCGGCACGACGATCTTTGACGCCGAGCAGGCGCGCAAGGGCTACTGGCTGAACCAGTTCTGCATGTCGCTGATGAAGGCCGAGAATCGTGAGCGCTTCAAGGCCGATCAGCGTGCCTATCTCGACGAGTGGCCGCTCTCCGAGGAGCAGAAGCAGGCGGTGATGGCGGTCGACCTGAACCGATGCATGGCGCTCGGCGGCAACATCTACTTCCTGTCCAAGCTCGGCGCCACTCACGGCAAGAGCTTCCAGCAGATGGCCGGCAGCATGACAGGCATGACGGAGCAGGAATACCGTGATCTGATGATCCAGGGCGGACGCTCGATCGAGGGCAACCGCTACATCGGCGAGGACGGCGACGCACAGGCGCAGCACCAGCCGCAGGGCGCGGCCGGCAAGAAAGCGAAAGGTTGAACATGGCCCGCATCACAGCAAGCGTTTACGCCTCGCACGTGCCGGCGATCGGCGCCGCGATCGACCTCGGCAAGACCACCGAGCCGTACTGGAAGCCGCTTTTCGCGGGCTTCGAATTCTCCAAGCAGTGGATGAAGGAAAACTTGCCGGACGTGATTTTGCTGGTCTACAACGACCACGCCAACGCGTTCAGCCTGGACATCGTCCCGACGTTCGCGATCGGCTGCGCGGCGGAGTTCGAGGTCGCGGACGAGGGCTGGGGCCCGCGCCCCGTGCCCAAGGTGATCGGGCATCCGGAACTCGCCTCGCACATCGCGCAGTCGGTGATCCAGGACGACTTCGATCTGACCATCGTCAACAAGATGCAAGTGGACCACGGCCTGACGGTGCCGCTGAACCTCATGTGCGGGTCGCCCGAAGCCTGGCCCTGCAGGGTGATTCCCTTCCCGGTCAACGTGGTGCTGTATCCGGTCCCCTCGGGTCGGCGCTGCCTCGCCCTGGGCCGCGCACTTCGCAAGGCGATCGCATCGTACGACGAGCCGCTCAACGTCCAGGTCTGGGGCACCGGCGGCATGAGCCATCAACTGCAGGGCCCGCGCGCCGGTCTGATTAACAAGAAGTGGGACAACGAGTTCCTCGACCGGTTGATTGCAGATCCCGAGGCTCAGGCGGCGGTGCCGCATATCGAGTACGTGCGCGAAGCGGGTTCCGAGGGGATCGAGCTGGTGATGTGGCTGATCGCCCGCGGCGCGATGAGCGACAAGCCGCCCAAGGTCGTGCACCGCTTCTATCACGTGCCGGGCAGCAACACCGCGATCGGCAACCTGATTCTGGAGAACCAACAATGAGCAGCAAGACCATCAAGGTCGCGCTGGCCGGCGCCGGCGCATTCGGGACCAAGCACCTCGATTCGATCAAGATGATCGACGGCGTCGAGGCGGTCTCGCTCGTCGGCCGTGAGCTCGGCAAGACGAGAGAAGTCGCCGCCAAGTACGGCATCGGTCACGTCACCACCAACCTGGCCGACAGCCTGGCGCTGAAAGACGTCGACGCCGTGATCCTCGCTACGCCCACGCAGATGCACGCCGAGCAGTCACTGGCCTGCCTGAAAGCCGGCAAGCACGTGCAGGTCGAGATTCCGCTGGCCGATACGCTCAGGGGCGCCGAGGAGGTCGTCGCGCTGCAGAAGAAGACCGGCCTGGTGGCGATGGTCGGGCACACCCGCCGCTTCAACCCCAGCCACCAGTGGGTCCACAAAAAGATCACGGCCGGTGAATTCAACATCCAGCAGATGGACGTGCAGACATTCTTCTTCCGCCGCACCAACATGAACGCGCTCGGCCAGCCGCGCAGCTGGACCGACCACCTGCTGTGGCACCACGCCGCGCACACCGTCGACCTGTTCGCCTACCAGGCGGGCGGCGAGATCGTGCAGGCCAACGCGGTGCAGGGGCCGATCCACCCGACGCTCGGCATCGCGATGGACATGAGCATCCAGCTGAAGGCGAGCACCGGCGCGATCTGCACACTGTCGCTCAGCTTCAACAACGACGGCCCGCTCGGCACGTACTTCCGCTATATCGGCGACACGGGCACCTACATCGCCCGCTACGACGACCTCTTCAACGGCAAGGAGGAGAAGATCGACGTGAGCAAGGTTGACGTGTCGATGAACGGAATCGAGCTGCAGGACCGCGAGTTCTTCGCCGCGATCCGGGAAAAGCGCGAACCCAACTCCAGCGTCGCCCGGGTGCTGCCCTGCTATCGCACGCTGCACCAGCTCGAGCAGCAACTCAACGCCGCCGGGTGATTCGAAGCGGGAGCGCCCTTCACCCCGGCGTCCCCAGCATGGCATAGAACGTGTCGAGCTGCGCCCGCCGCTCAGGCGGAATATAGGAGAAGTTGCTGCCGCGGTTCTCGATCTCCGAGAAGTGAGGCGACGTCTCCCGCTCCAGATCCTCCCGAACCCGTGCCAGCAGCTCGCGTTGCTCCCCGGCCATGTTGCCGGCAATGCGGCGCGCGACATCCGGTTCGCCCTTCGCGAGGAAGAAGGTCGCGAGCTGCACCTGGGCACGACGCACACCCTGCAGTCCCGGAGCGCCGGGCCGATCGATTCCGAGCAGAATCTCGAGCAGCGCGTCGCGCGCGGCGGGCCTGGTGGCGGCCCGCTCGACGAGCTGGGCGACGTCGTACGCAGCCACCTCCATCAGGAATGCCAGTCCGCCGGCTCTGGCCACGCGCCCGTAGAACCGTATGCGGCCCGCTACCTCGATGGCCGCCGGCTCGTCGCCGCGCTCGAGCAGCGCCTCGCCGAACATGCGGTACTGGTGCAGCACGTAGTAGGCGGTGCGCACATCCGGGCCGTTGATGGCGGCCCGCAGATAGCTGTTGAACGCACGCTGGCAGAGCGTCGTGAACGTCGGCCGGCCGGCGCCACAGCGCTCGCCCAACTGGCGGGTGTGGATCGCGATCATGCTCGCGACGTCGCGCGCCCCGCCGACGGCGTCGATGAACAGCGCATGGTACTGGCGCAGGATCTTCGACTCGAACCAGCTCTTCTCGTGCGCCACCTCGTCAAGCGCGGTCCGCGACATCGCGACGAAGTCCGGGTCGCGCGCGATCGCGTCGTCCACTTCGAACCACGCTTCCGGCAGTGCGCCGCGCAGCCGCTCCACGTCCACGAGCAAATCCGCGAGCGCCTCGATCGCGGCCATCGCGATGCCGCGGTCGTAGCTGTTCATCGCGCCGCGCGCGGCGTCCTCGAGCTCCTCGATGCTCTCGATCACGGCGCGCTCCGCCGTGCCGACATCGCCGGTTCTCGCGTTCTCCACCTCGCGCAGCGCAGCGTACCGGATGCGGCGGATCACGCCGAGCGGAGAGACGAAGCGGAACACGTAGGCGAAGTACGGCACGAGCGCGAGCACGCAAGTGGTCACCAGACCCATGGCGAGCAGGAATCCACCGCGCGGAACCATGGGCGCCTGACCCACCTCACCGGAAAGCACCAGCGCAAGCGAGACGCAAAGCGCTGTCGTAAGCACGAACAACGTCATCACGGCCAGGTTGACGCGATCGCGCACGAAGAGCGTGGTGACGCGATGCGTGTAACGGGTTGCCGCCAGTTGCACCACTATTGCGACCACGGTGATCAGGATCGCGAGCATGCCCGCCACGACCTGCGCGGCGGCAATGAGCAGCGTGAGCGCGGCCGACTGGTCGAGCGTCGCGAGCCAGCGCAACGGATGGCGCAACGCCATGCTGCCTTCGAGCCAGCTTGCCACCGTAAGCAACACCGCCAAGAACACGACCAGCCAGGCGAAGCTGCGCAGGCCGATACCGCGAACGCGCTGGTCGCTCACTTTGCGCATCGCGCTACGCTCCGGCCTTGATCGCGATCACGTTGAGCGCTGGAACCGGCTTCTGCAGCCCCTTGAGCGTGAGCGAACCGACCTCTTCGATCTCGACCAGATCCTCGACCGCGCTCGCGAGCCGCGACGACACCAGAATCTGGCCGCCCTTCGCCTCGCCGCACAGCCGCGCGGCGAGGTTCGTCACCGTGCCGATCGCGCCATAGTCCCAGCGGCCTTCGAACCCTATCGCGCCGATGGTCGCGTAGCCCTGCGCAATCCCCACGCCGAGCGCGAGATCCCAGCCCTGCTTCTTCCAGGCCGCGACCAGCCCCGCAACGCGCTCGCGCATTTCCAGTGCCATGCGCACCGCGCGCTCGGCGTGGTCTGGCACCTCCACCGGATCGTTGAAGAAGATCATCATGCCGTCGCCGGTGAAACGCTCAAGCGTGCCTTCGTGCGCGAGGATGATCTCGCCCATCGCGGCGTGGTACTCGCGCAGCACGCCCATCAGCTCCTCGGGCTCGGCGGTCTCGGCGAATGCCGTGAAACCGCGCAGATCCAGGAACACGACCGTCACTTGCCGGCGATGCGTGCGCAGCGGATCTTCCGCTCCACCGCCCACGATGAGCTCGGCAAGCTGCGGCGAGAAGAAGCGCTTCAACTTGCCGAGCCGCTCGACGTGCGCCACGCCTTCCTGCACGCGGCTCTCGAGCGTCCGGTTCCACTCCTCGAGCTCGGCAGCATGACGCACCTCCTGATCGCGCAGGCGCTTGCGCTCGAGGCAAGCCGTCACGCGGGCGCGCAGGACAACCGGACTGAAGGGCTTCGGCAGGAAGTCGTCGGCGCCGAGCTCGATGCACCGCGCGACGCTCTCTTCCTCGTCGAGGGACGAGATCATGAGCACGGGAATGTCCCGCAGGCGCTCATTCGCCTTCAATCGCTGCAGGACGTCGTAGCCGTTGATGTCCGGCATCATCACGTCGAGGAGCACGAGATCCACATTGGTGGTCTCGAGCAGGGTCAGCGCCTCGGCGCCGCCGGCCGCCCGCAGAACCTCGAAACCCTCGCGCCCCAGCCGGCGAGCCAGCATCTCGCGATTCTCGGCGTTGTCGTCCACCACGAGAATGGTGCCGGCACCCGATTCCGCGGCATGGCCGGTGCCCGCCGGCAGTTCCGGCATCGCCTTCGTGGCTGCGCGTTCGGTCACGCGCTTCGCGAGCCCCCCTTTGACGAGCGCGGCCAGGTGGCCGGCCGCGGCGTTGATTCGATTTGCGTCCAAGGCCGCTTCATCGGCGCCAGCGGCGAGCATCTGCTCCTTGATCGCCTGGCTGCCCGCCAGGATGCGGTCGAGCGGGGAAGCGAGCTGCGTGGCGAGATGCTGCGCCGTGTCGAGCGAGCCGGCGGCGGCCGGGCCGAGCAACTCGTTGATGAGGCTGAGCAGGGCATGGGCGTCGTCGAGCACCGCGCGCAGCGCCGGCACATGGTCCGGCTGCCCGCCGTCCTCGATCTGCATCTCGGTGTAGCCGATGATGTGATTCAGCGGCGTGCGAAGCTCGTGGCGCAGCTGGGCGAGCGTCTCGCGATCCATCGTCAGCGGGTGCGCCCGAGCTGTGCTTCGATTTTGCCGAGCAGCCGCTCCAGCTCGACGGGCTTGGTATCGAAGTCGTCGACGCCGGCGGCCAGCGCCTTCTCACGGTCGCCCTCCATCGCATGGGCCGTCAGCGCAATGACCGGAATACCCTGCGTGGCAGGCGCCGCCTTGATCTGGCGCGTGGCCTCCCACCCGTCGATCCCGGGCAGGCTCATGTCCATGAGGATGAGCGCGGGAGATTCGGATGTTGCCATTGCCACGCCCTGTTCGCCGTCCACGGCGATGGCGACCTCGTAGCCGCGGCGCGTGAGGCGGCGCGAGAGCATGTCGCGGTTCATCTCGTTGTCTTCCACGAGAAGGATCTTGGTCATTGTTTTCCTGCTCCCTGTCGCTGGGCCATCGAAGCTGCCACATAATCGCCCACTTCGCGCAGCAGCGTTTCGCGCGTGGCGGCGCCTTTCTGCAGGATGCGTTCGACGTAGCCGTTCAGCCTGCGCCGGTCATCGCTCGTCAGCTCCTTGGCCGTGATGACGAGAACCGGGATCGCCCGCCATACATCGTGCCGCCGCAGCTCCGCCACCAGCTCAAAGCCGTCCATTTCCGGCATCATCAGGTCGAGCAGGATCAACCCCGGCGAGCCCTCGCCGAGCCGCTCGAGCGCCTCGCGGCCGTTGCGGGCCTCCACCACGGTGTAGCCGTCTTTCTCGAGGATGCGGCGGAGAAGTTCCCGCAGCACGTCGTCGTCGTCCACGACCAGGATCGGGAGGTCGTGCCGGAATTTCGCAAGCGCTTCCATGAGCCGGTCGCGGTCGATCGGCTTCATCAGATAGTCGGCGGCGCCGAGCGCGTAGCCGAGGTTCTTGTTATCCATGATGGTGAGCATGACGACCGGGATGTCGGCAGTGCGCGCGTCGGCCTTGAGCGCCGACAGCACCGCCCAGCCGTCCATCCCCGGCATCATGACATCGAGCGTGATGGCGTCGGGCTTGAGTTCGCGTGCGAGCCGCAGACCCTCCTCGCCGCCCGATGCCGCGAGGACCCGATAGCCCTCCTTGGCGAGAAAGCGCTGCATCAGATCCCTGACGGTGGCCTCGTCGTCGATCACCAGCACGGTTCGGGCACCTGCTGCGACGGGGGCAGCGGCTGCGTCCTCGCGCACGTGCTCGGCCACGATCGCGGGGAGACGCATGGTAAACGTGCTCCCGCGGCCGGCCTCGCTTTCCACGGAAATGTCGCCGCCCATCATGCGCGCCAGGCGGCGGCTCAACGCGAGGCCCAGTCCGGTGCCGCCGAATTTTCTCGTCACCGACGCATCGGCCTGCGCAAACTCCTCGAACAGCCGCCCGATCTGCTCCGGCGTCATGCCGATCCCGGTGTCGCGCACCGCGAAGGTCACCCAGTCCTGGTCCTTCACGGTCTCGCGCCCGACGCTGAGCGAAACCGTGCCGCGATCGGTGAACTTGCAGGCGTTGCTGAGCAGATTGAACAGCGCCTGGCGCGTCTTGGTGAGGTCGGCGTGCATGGTGCCGACAGATGCGTCCCAGCGTTTCTCCAGGCGGTTGGCGTTCTTCTCCACCAGCGGCCCGATCACGGCGGCGATGTCGTCGAGCATGCCGGCGAGGCCGAAGTCCTCGAGATAGAGCTCCATCTTGCCGGCCTCGATCTTGGAAAGATCGAGCACGGCGTTGATCAGCTCCAGCAGGTGCCGGCCCGCGGCGTTGATCTTCTTCAGGTCGGGCACGAAGGCATCGGTGCCGAGATCGACGGCCTCTTCCTGCAGCATCTCGCTGTAGCCGATGATGGCGTTCAGCGGCGTGCGCAGCTCGTGCGACATGTTGGCGAGGAATTCCGACTTGTGCTTGCTCGCCTGCTCGAGCTCTGCGAAGAGCCGCGCATTCTGGATGGCGAGCGCCGATTGGGCGGCGAAGGTGGTGAGTAACCCGACGATGTTCTTCCCAAACTCACCCGGCTGGTTGCGGACGACAACCAACCCGCCCACGAGCTCGCCCTCGCGCAGCATGGGCACGGCCAGCACCGCCCGCGCCCCCGCGCGCACGAGCCGGTCGCGCAGGCGGCTGTCGTAGGCGCCCGAAGCGAGAATGTCGGGAATCTGCACCGGCTCGTGCGTCACGGCGAGCCGGCCGATCGCCCCCTCACCCTTGCGCAGCCGCGTAACGCGGAGCTCCTGATCCACCCTGGCGCCCATGCCGAGCCCCGCGCGCATCTCGAACTCCTCCCGCTCGGCGTCGTACTCGTAGATGTTGCCTCCATCAAGTCCGGTGAGTCGCACCGCCTGCGTCACGATGGTCGTGAGCACCGTTTCCAAGTCGAGGCTTGCGCCGACCACCCGGCCGACCTCTCCGAGCGCGGTCAACTGGTCGACCGAGCGGGTCAGCTCCGCAGTGCGGGCCTCCAGCTCCTTGAAGAGGCGCGCGTTCTCGATGGCGATGACGGCCTGGTCGGCGAAGGTCTCGGCACTTTGAATTTGCTTCGCCGTGAAGGGCCTTTGCTCGATGCGTCTTATGACGATGGTGCCGATCGCTTCATT
>Ga0210366_10000097_pt1 | contig 11378 bp, 7 predicted proteins | sample S641metaT_FD_190380 | JGI IMG/M metagenome (GOLD analysis project Ga0210366, IMG submission 190380) | Metatranscriptome of estuarine sediment microbial communities from the Columbia River estuary, Washington, United States - S.641... | ecosystem: Environmental > Aquatic > Marine > Intertidal... | reverse complement strand
CGCTCGATCATCGGGCGCTTCCTGGAGCACCACCGCGTGTTCTACTTCCGCAACGACGACCGGCACGACGTCTATCTCTCGAGCGCCGACTGGATGGACCGGAATTTCTTTCGGCGCATCGAGATCGCCTTCCCTATCCTCGACCGCAAGCTGAGCCAGCGGGTCATCAAGGAGGGATTGAACGTCTATGTTGCCGACAACCTGCAGTCGTGGGACATGGGCGCCGACGGCATGTACACGCGCAGACAACCGGGAAAGCGCGAAGCACATATTGCCCAGCAGGAGTTGCTCGAGTTACTGGCGGCCGACACAAAGACGGACTGACTGCGCCGTGCACGCGGCCGGCCGCGCCGCCGGCCGGAAAGCGGCCCGCTCCGCGAAGCTCATTCCCAGAATTTCCGCGCCGACTTGAACTTCTTCCAGTCGCCCGCCAGCCGCGTCAGCGCATGGTTCGCCGTCGCCGCGCACCAACCCACCACGATACCGTTCGTGCGCGGGTCGGGCTTGTGCCTGGCCCCGCCAGCGGCGTCGGCCAGCAATCGCTCGGCCGTGGCAAGATCGTTCAGCCGGCCGAGCGTGTCCTGGATGTCTTTCAGCGCAGCGATTTGCCGTCGAACGCGCTTCGGCGAATAAAGCGACGCAAAGAACTCGGCTGCATAGCGCAATCTCTTGGCTGCAATGCGCGCCGCGTGGCGCGTTTCGGGAGTCGCGTCGCGCAGCGCTGCGCCGCGCTTGCGCAATTTCCGGTCCCGGCGTCCGATGAGTCGCGTTGCAAAGTTCCCCACGGACCCGGCCAGCTCGCCTGTCCCCGCGGTGAGCGCGGCGAGATCCTCACGCGCAAGCATGCGACCCGCGGCGAGCAGAAGTCCCGTGTAGCGAGACGAGCGCACGATGTCGCGCGCGGCAGTAACGCTGGCGCGCCGCAAGCGCGTGCCACGCGCATGCAGCGCCGCAAGGCCGGGATCCTGCGGAAAGGCACGCAGCAGCGGCGGTAACGTCTCGGTCATGAGAACGTCCCAGTCGCGGGCCGGGTTCAGCCCGCGACCCAACCAGCGCAATTCATCGACAAGTGCGGCGATTCGCTCGGGCGGCACGTCCTTGCGCATCAGTGATACGCACGATCGAAGGCGCCGCAGCCCGATGCGAAGCTGATGCAGGTATTCGGGATCGCGGCCGGTCAGGAACCCCGTCTCGTTCGCCTGCAGATGCGCGATGCAAGCAAGGGCTATACGCCGGATCGCCGCCGCTGCGGGCATTGCAGGATCGAGGTCGATCCGCTCTTGCTTCCGCGGCACGCGCCTGGTGAGCCGAGCGAGCGCGTACCCGCGCTCCGCCTTCGATTCGTGCCCCACGCGGAGCGGAAGATCGGATGACAGCGTCTGCGCGAGCTCGAAGAGCCGCGTCGCATCCCCGGTTCGAAGTTCCAGCTCAAGTTCGCTGATCGGTTCGCTGCGGTCGCCGGCGTACACCGATCCCCGATCGAGGGCGAGTTCCGCGCGCGTGCCATCGGGCCAGGCGAGTGGCCGCACTGTGCGCTTGAACTCAGTGCGGAATACCGGTACGAGGCGTCCCGCCACGCGCGTGCTGGCAAAAAGCTTCTCGAGCGAGGTCCCTGCCAAAAGGCCAGGATCGGGCGCCGCGCCCGGCAACTGCCATTCCAGTTCCTCGCGCACGTGCATGCCGGCTGCGCTCGCGCCGCCGGCCTTGACGGTCTGCACCCAGCGGCCCCTGACCTCTCTTACCCGAAGCGCCACGCCGGCAGCTGCGAGCGCAGCATCTGCCGTGTCGTAATAGTCGCTCACCAGGCGATCGACGCGGCCCCGACCCACGCGCAATGCCGCAATCGCGGCGTGCCGACCGGCCCGGTGGAGGTCCTCAGGGGATAGCAGAAGCTTGAGCTCGATCTCCACGCCGCGTCATTCCCGCCGATGCACGGCGGTCACGCCGCGCACCTCCGCGACCTGCCCGAGCGCCCGGCCGAGATGCGCAACGTCGCCGATTTCGACCGTGAAGTGCATGACCGCCGCGGCGTGCCTAGACTGGGTGTTGACGGCGGTAACGTTGATGGTCTCGCGCGAGAACACCTCCGAGATATCCCGCAGCAGCCCCTGCCGATCGTGCGCATGGACCACCACGTCGACCGCAAAAATCGCATCGACACGCGCACCCCACTCCGTCTCGATCGCCCGTTCCGGCTCCCGCGCCAGCAGGTGGGCGAGGCTCTTGCAACCGCGCCGATGAACCGATACACCACGGCCGCGCGTGACGAACCCGACGATCTTGTCGGGTGGAGCAGGTTTGCAGCAGCGCGCGAGCTGCGTCATCAACTGGTCAATCCCGACGATGAGGACGCCCTCCGCCGCGCGGCCTGCACGACTCCTGCGCGTGACCACCTCGTCCGGCGGTGCGGCGGGCGTCTGCGGACCGCGCAACGCCTCTCGCAGCGCCTGCACGCCGATCTCCTCGCGCCCGAACGCCGCGAAGAATTCGTCCGTCTTCGCGTAGCCCAAATCGTGTGCGAGTGTCTCGAGCTTCGCACCCGTGGCACCTTCCCTCTGCAGTTCCCGCTCCACCGCCGCGCGGCCAGCTGCGACGACCTGCTGCTGGTCGGCAGCATTGAACCATTGGCGCACCTTGTTTCGCGCCCGCGGACTTGCGAGGTACCCGAGCTCGGCGTTCAGCCAGTCCCGCGATGGGCCGCCGGTCTTTGCAGCGACGATCTCGACACACTGAGCGTTCGCCAGCTTCGTATTGAGCGGAACCATCGCGCCGTCAACCTTCGCGCCGCGGCACCGGTGGCCGAGATCCGTGTGCACCGAATAGGCAAAATCGACCGGGGTTGCGCCGTGCGGCAGATCGATCACCCTGCCCTGAGGAGTCAGCACGTAGATCGTCTGATCGAACGCCGCGCGCTTCGTCTCGCCGACCCAATCGGCCGCGTCGATCACCTCGTCGCGCCAGGCCAGCATCTGGCGCAGGATCGCGATCTGCTCGCCGGACGCGTCGCTCCTTCCCGATTTTCCGCGGCGGGTTTTTCCGCGCTCCTTGTAACGCCAATGTGCGGCAACACCCAGCTCGGCATGGCGATGCATTTCGTGCGTACGAATCTGAACTTCCAGCGGACGCCCGTCGGTCGCCAGCACGGCCGTGTGCAGCGATTGATAGAAATTGCCCTTCGGGCGCGCGATATAGTCATCGAACTCGTTCGAGACCGGTCGCCAGAGATCGTGAACGACGCCGAGCGCCGTGTAGCAGTCCTTGACAGAGTCCACCAACACGCGAAGCGCACGCACGTCGTAGAGCTGCGAAAAATCGAGCCCCTTGCCGCGCATCTTGCTGTAGATGCTGTAGATGTGCTTCGGCCGACCGGACACCTCGGCCCGCACGCCGACCGCTTCGATCTCCCGCTGGAGCGTACCAATCGCCGCGCCGATGAAAGCTTCCCGCTCGGTGCGCCGCTCCTCGAGCATTCCCGCGACGCGCTTGTAGAGCTCGGGCTCGAGAAAGCGGAACGAGTAGTCTTCGAGCTCCCACTTCAACTGCCAGATACCGAGCCGGTTCGCGAGCGGAGCATAGATTTCAAGCGTCTCGCTTGCAATCGCGCGGCGCACCTGATCGGGCGCCTTGACGATCGCGCGCAGGGTCTGGGTGCGACTCGCGAGCCGGATCAGCACCGCACGGATATCCTCCACCATGGCGAGAAACATCTTGCGCAGCGCCTCCGACTGGGAACCTTTCTCGGCACCGGCCTCCTGCGACGCGATTCCACGCGTCACGACCCGCAGCCGATTCAGCTTCCAGACGCCGTTCACGAGCGCGGCCACCCCGTCCCCGAAACGCGCCGCGAGCACCGCTTGCGCCTCAGGCAGATATTCGGGTGTGGCGAACAGCAGACCCGCGGCGCGCGCCTCTCCGTCCAGCTTGAGTCCCGCGAGGATCGCGGCAAGACCCAGCGCATGCTCGAGCGCGGGCTCTCCGGTACCGAGGTTCCGATCGGCGTAACGCTCGGCCACGAACGCATGCGCATCGCGTACTTGCTGACGCTCGTCGGGCTCGAGCCCCGCGAGCGTGGCTTCGAATGCCCCGGACGAAGTGTCGTCCTCGGCGAGCTTACTGACCGAGACCATGATCTTTGGGAATGGGAGCGCCTGCCCGGGAAATGGGCCGGAATTGGAACCGCCCCGCGTCAAGTGTTCATTATGCCATCCCCCGGAGGGCGCACTCCGACCTCGGGGATAATCGGTGCAATCGACCTTCCCGAGTGCCGAGTATCGAATTCGTCGAATGGGCTTCTTCAGATCATGGCGCCGCCGGCGCCTGCTGCGACGCACGCGCCTCGATGCGGAACTTTGGCGTTCGGTCGTTGCGGGATTGCCGTTTCTCGACAGCCTGGATCAAGTCGAGCTTGCTCGGCTGCGGGATATGGCGCTCATCCTGCTCGACGAGAAGGAACTGCATGGCGCACACGGGCTGGTCCTGACGGACGACGTTCGCCTGTCGATTGCACTGCAGGCCTGCCTGCCCGCCCTGAATCTCGGGCTGGACATCTACGAAGGCTGGGTCGGGATCATCGTTCACCCGGGCGAGTTCAAGGTGCACCGCGAGGAGGTCGATGACACGGGCGTGGTGCACGAGTGGGAGGATGAGCTGGCCGGTGAATCCTGGCCGCGTGGTCCGGTAGTGCTGTCTTGGGCCGACGTCCGGTACGGCGAGGTCGGGTACAACGTCGTCATCCATGAGTTCGCGCACAAGATCGACATGCTCAATGGCGATGCCGACGGCTTTCCGTTCGCGCACACCGGCATGGAGGCGCAGACGTGGCACGCAGTGCTCGAAACGAGCTACGCGCTCTTTTCTGCAGCCGTGGAACGCGGCGCCCGGCAGTCCCGAGGGCGGGAGTCCGATCTCATTCCGATCGATGAACAGGGACGAGAGCTCCCGTTCGACCCCTACGCTGCCGAGCACCCAGCGGAGTTTTTCGCGGTGATGAGCGAGGAGTTCTTCACCGATCCCCTGACGCTGCGTGACGAGTTTCCGGAACTCTATCGCCAGCTGGCGCTCTTTTACCGCCAGGACCCGGCGCTCAGGATCGATGAGCGAGCATTGCGGAGCGAGGTGTAAGGAAGAGAAAAAGCCGCTCGCGACTCAGACCTGCATAAGGAAGTCGCGCACGATCGCAATCTGGTCGGGTTTCATCAGCGTCGGCGCGTGACCGACGCCCACCACTTCCACGGCGTCGGCACGCGGCCCGCGGGCCTGCATCTCGGCAACCGTCTCGCGGTCGAGAAGATCGGACAGCTCACCCCGGATCACGAGCGTCGGGCAAGCGATGTTGTCCCACAATCCCCATAGGTCGATGTCCTGGTGCGGCACGTTCTCGTTGAACGGCACGGCGAGCTGCGGATCGTAGTGCACGATATACGTGCCGTCGGTCTGCTGGCGCATGACATGCTCAGTGAGAAAGTGCCATTCTGCGTCGCTGTGCGGCCCGAACGTCGCGCCCACCGCACGCACGTAGCGCTCCGCTTCGTCGAGCGACGCGAAGGTCGGCGCCTGCCCGAGATAACGACCGATGCGCTCGAGCGCCTCGGCCCTGACCAGCGGCCCCGCTTCATTGAGAACCATTCGGCGGATCGGCGTGCCGGGTTGCGCCGCAAGCGCCATGCCGATGAGCCCGCCCATGGATGTCCCGACCCAGTCGATCTGCTCGACATCGAGGCGAGCGATGAGCGTGACGAGATCGTTCAGATAAGTGGGCAACGCGTACTCGAGGGGGTGTTTCAACCAATCGGAGTAGCCGCGGCCCGGCATGTCGGGGCAAACGACCCGGTACTGGTCCGCCAGGGCCGCCGCGAGCGAATCGAAATCGCGCGCGCAGCGCGTCAGACCATGCACGCACACCACCACTCCGCGGGGGGCATGCGGCACGCCCCACTCCAGGTAAGAGAGCCGGTGCAACCCGCCCGGGGTCGCACACTGCACGCTGCGGCGACGGAAGGGCGGACGGCCGGTCACGCCTGATCCTGGTCCCGTTTCTGACCCAGCCAATGTCGGGCCACCAGCTCCACGACCCGCGCGCCTGCGTCCCGGGCCGTACTGAACGCGTAACCGCCGAGGTCCGGTCGCATCATCGAGCGTAATCGCTCGGCCCGCACGTTCGCCTCGTTCACCTTGAGCCCGTACAGTTCGTAGCGGTGGCGCTCGATCGCCGTTTCGTCGGGCCCGGCCGCAGAAAACCAGATCCATCCGGACGCGAAATCCGTGGCCAGACGGTCGAGCTCGCCGAGCAGCCGGGCATCGATAGGCTCGCGCGGTTCGAGTTCCCGGTACGTGGCGTCGTCCTCCGCGATTCGCCACTGTTCGGCCCACTCCGCCGCAACGCCGTCGCTCGCCCAAAGCACCACGGCGCCGATCTCCGAACGAATGCGGAAGTATCCGTGCTGCGATGCCGTCAGCGCGTACCCGATCCACTCGCCGTCGCTGCGCTCCCGGCAGGCGACTGCAAGGACGATGGTGCCATCTCCTCCGGCGCGGATATCAAGCTCGAAGTCACTCCGTACGGACGTCTCGCTGATGGCCTGCTCCTTGAGCCGGCCTGCCTGGATATCCGCAGCGCCGCGCTCGCCGAGCGCTGCATTCTCCCAGCGCACCGCGATTTCAAGGTCGGGAAATTCCTCGGATGCCTTGACGAACGGGGGAAACGGCACGCCCACACGATCTCGCACCTCGTACTCGAGGTGATCGCCGACATGCAACTCGCGGTACGTGCCCGCGTAATCCTCGTCGAGCAGCTCGTTCACGCGCTCCCGGTACGCGGGCAGCAATGCGCCGTCACCGGTAACGATGATGCGCGCGGAAATTCGCTCTGCCATGATCGCTTGATCGTCCAATTGTCTATTTGTCTATTTGTCTATTTGTTTATTTGTTTATTTGTCTACCGGTTCAGATGCCTACCGGTTCAGACTGTGCCTGGCGATCAAGCAGGTCCCGCACCAGCTTGATGTGCATGCGAAGCGTATACGCTTCGTGGGCGAATCCGAGCGGCACACGGAGATCGCTGACCTCGGCTTCGATCTCCGCGAGGCGCGCGAGTTCCTTGGAGGGGATATCACTGCGCGGCCGGTCGCGCACTTCCTCCTCGAGGAACTTCAGCTCGCCATACCAGCGATAGACCTTGCGCCGCACCCGCCACGCGTAGAGCGCCGGTGCAATGCGAAACAGCGGCACCGCCACCGCGAAAAGCGGCAGGAGCAACACGATCAGGCGATCGACCAGGGTCGCCGCCCAGAACGGGAGGTACCGCTGGAGGAATGGCGGCCCGGACCGGTAGAACCGCTCCGCCTGGCTCGACAGCGGAAAGTCGACGCTTCCAGGCGTCGGAAACGCTCCGATCCGGTGAAAGGGACCGGGGCCTCCATGCACCTCGCGTGCAGCCTGAAGAAACAGATACGCGATCGCGGGGTGCAAGCTTTCCCTCGCAACGAGATTCGCGGTCGGCGCGACAAGCGCGACATCCTCGCCAGGAAGATCCTGCACGAGATTCAGTGAGCCGCGCGGAAGAACGAGCTTGTGCAGATACGGCAGGCGTGCCACGTACGCGCTTGCCCGCGAGAAATTCATCAGTTGGATGCCATCGGCCAGGATGATCTTGTGCACGATGGGCGCCTCCGGCCCCGCGACGATGAATACTGCATCGGCGGTGCCTCGGATCAGCGCATCGGCCGCCTCGGCCCCGCCCAGATCGAGCAGCGTTGCGTTCGCCCCGCCCAGACCACTCGCGTCGAGGATCGCCAGCGCCAGCCTGCGCGTGCCGCTACCTTCCGGGCCGACCGCGATTCGCTTTCCCTGAAGCTCATTGATTCGATCAATCGGTGCGGCGCCGCGGTGGAAGACCCAAAGCGGTTCGTAGTACACGCTGCCAAGCGTCTCCAGGACCGGCGGATCGAGGGCCTTGGCAACGCCGCCCTGCACGAACGCGATCGAGACATCCGAATCATTGTCGCGTAGCCGGGCGACGTTCTCCACTGCGCCGGATGAAGTGCGTAGCTCGAGCTTCACGCCGTCTCGGGCGAGAATCGCCTGATAACGCAATCCGTATGCGTGATAGGCGCCCCCTTCCCCGCCGGTCGACATCACCACGACGCGCGGCGGAGCGGGCTCGACGAACTTGAACGTGAACCAGAACGCCGCGACGACCGCCAACACGACCGGCAGCACCACCGTTCCCAGCTCCCTGATGGAGTAGTCGCGGATTCGTTTCATCTATTCACTGCGCGTGACCGAACAAACGAGACTAGTTTGACGAGACCAAACGATTATACGAGGCTTTCGCGTGCTCCCCCGGGGCCTGGCATCGACCACCGTGCAGCGCCGTCGCGGACGACGCTACCGTGTCGGCTGCACATCCCGCCAGTACCGCCGCTCGCGCTCGCGTTGGCCTTTCACCGTAAGGCCGTGCGGGCCGAATTGCAGCGAGACGGCGCCATCCAAGTCGGTCCGCCAGCGCCGTGCACCGGAATAGCGCGCAAACACATCCGCCTGCGGATGGCGGAACCGGTTGCCATAGCCAACCGTGAACACTGCGTGCTCGGGGCCGATCGCGGTGACGAACTGCGACGTGGACGAGGTGCGACTGCCGTGGTGTGGCACCAACGCGACGCGTGCCCCCAGCACCTGCCCGCTTGCCAGCAGCGCAATCTCGTCGCGAGCTTCGATGTCACCGGTCAGCAGCACGCTGCCGTGTGCGGTCTGCACGCGAATCACGCAGCTCCGCGCATTCGGCTTGGCGCGCAGATCGTCATGCCGTTCCACCGGCGGGTACAGGACCGCGAACTCCACGCCGTCCCACGTCCAGCGCTGACCCGCGTAGCAGGGGAGTCGATAGGGCACGAGATCGCGAACGGGGTGCGCTCGGTTGATCGACGAGAGGAGCAGTCGGGTCGGAATCATCCGCGCAACGCTCGCGGCACCCCCCGAGTGGTCTACGTCATCATGGGTGACGACGATCGCATCCAGCGCGCCTATTCCCTCGCCACGCAGGTACGGAAGGACGACGCGTGCGCCGGCGTCGGTCTGCGGACCGTACGTCGGCCCCGAGTCGTACAAGAGTGCGTGGTGCGTCGTGCGCACCACCGTCGCGAGGCCCTGTCCCACGTCCAGGAATGTGACCTGCGCCGTCCCCGGTGCGAGCGAAGCGGGTGCGACGAGAAAGAGCGGGAGGAGCAGAAGTGCCCCCGCAAAACGGGCGGGCATGCCGCGCGGGAGGAGGATCCATGCGATGCCGATGAGCGCGAGCGGCAAAGTCCACCAGACGGGCGCGTGCTGTTGCCACACCGCTCCGGGCAACCCGGCGAGCCAGCCGATGATCACCATGAGCAGCTCGAATACCCAATGCGCGAGCCGCGCAACCGCGTCACCCGGCCAGAGCGCGCTCGCAAGCGCCAGCGGCGTGACAGCGAAGCTCACCACGGGGATTGCGATAGCGTTTGCAATTGGCGAGACCAGTGAGACTTGCTTGAAGAGCACGAGCAGCAGCGGTGCGAGACCGAGCGTCACTGCCCATTGCATGCGCGCCCAGGCGCGCAGCCATTCGGCGCCGCGATACGCGTCGACCCCCGAATACAGGATCGCCGCGACGGCGCCGAACGAGAGCCAGAATCCCGGCGAGATCACCGCCCATGGATCGGCGATGAGCGCAGCGAGCAAGGCGACGCTTAGCACCTTGAATGGGGACTGCATCCGGTCGAGCCAGAGCGCGGCGGCCGCCACCGCCACCATGTACAGCGTTCGCTGCGCCGGAATCGCGAAGCCCGCGAGCAAGCAGTAGAGCAATGCGGCGGCCAGCGCCGCTACGGCGGCCGTCTTGCGGGCCGGAAGCCCGAGCGTCAGCGCCGCCGAACGGCGCCACAACCAGAAAACGGCGAGCGCGGCGAGTCCCGACACCATCGTCACGTGCAGGCCTGAAATACTCATCAGGTGATTCACGCCGGTCCGCGTGAAGGTCTGCCAGTCATCCGGCCGGATGGCGCGCTGATCGCCGATGGCGAGGGCAATCAGGACGCCGGCGTAGCGGTGATCGGGAAGATCATCCCGAAACTTTTCTCGTACCCGTTCTCGCAGACGCTCGATCACGTAAGCTGGCCGGGCAACAAATTCCGCCAGTCGGGTCGGCACAACGCGGGCCGAGACGTAGCCGGTGGCACCGATCCCGCGTTCGAGCAGCCACGCCTCATAATCAAATCCGTGCGGATTGATCAGACCATGCGGCCGGCGTAGACGGGTCGTGAATTGCCAGCGCTCGCCCGCCCGTACGGTGGCTGTGGTCTCGAATTCGTCCGTCGACAGGCCCGTGTACCAGGAAAGCAGCACCCGCCGCGGCATCCTCGCGCCGGCCGTGTCGGTGCTCTCCACGTCAAGAACAAATCGCACCCCGCGCTCGAAGGAATGCGGGAGACTCGCAACCACGCCCGTGATCACGACGTCGCGTCCTTCCCACTGGCGAGCCAGCCGGTCCGCGAGACGCGGCTGCGCAACACTCGCCGCCCATGCGACCCCCATCGCAAAAGCTGCGACGCCGCTGAGAACGAGCGCCGCCCAGCGGGGTCTGTCCCGCCGACACACGGCCAGCCACCCACTCACGGCAATGATTGCGCACGCCACCGCCCAACCCGTAGGGGGCAATGCCGGCATCTGCTGCAGCAACCAGACGCCGGCCGCAAACGCCAGAATGGCGACGCGCATCGGCCGACTCGCGATAGAGACGATCGAGCAACGCACGAACCTTGCAAAGGGTTGATTCCCGGAATGGCGAGGGTGCGATCACGCCGGCCCCCGACTCCGAGATCGGGCACATTGGCCTTCTGTCCGAAGCGGTAGAATCGCTCGCTCCGGATCGCTCCCGCATGCGGCGGGGCCACGAGCAGCCCGCATGGTTGTCTTGAATGTTCGTCCCGCTATGCCACGCAAGTATTTCCGCAGGTACCTTCCCAGCCACGATCAGGTCCGGCAGAACCGGTATATCGGATGGTTCGGACGGTTTCTCCACCACCCCAATCTCTGGCACTTGAATCGCGCTTCGGTGTCGGGCGGCTTCGCAGTCGGCCTGTTTTCCGGCCTGATTCCGGGGCCGCTGCAGATGCTGACCGCTGCGTTGCTCTCGATTCTGCTGCGGGTGAACCTGCCCGTCGCGCTGATCACGACCCTCTACACGAATCCGTTCACCATCGTGCCGCTGTACATCGTCGCCTACTACCTGGGCAGCATGCTCACCGGCGGTTCCGTGGGCAAGGTGGTCCAACCACCCGATTTCGACTGGTCGGCGATCGGTGAATCGATCAGCGCGCTCGCCAGCTGGTCGCTATCGCTTGGGCCGCCCCTGG
>Ga0210366_10000096_pt1 | contig 11398 bp, 11 predicted proteins | sample S641metaT_FD_190380 | JGI IMG/M metagenome (GOLD analysis project Ga0210366, IMG submission 190380) | Metatranscriptome of estuarine sediment microbial communities from the Columbia River estuary, Washington, United States - S.641... | ecosystem: Environmental > Aquatic > Marine > Intertidal... | reverse complement strand
CGTAAACACATCGACCTTCATGATGGGCTCCAGCAGCTGCGGACCGGCTTTCGGTACCGACTGGCGGTACGCTGCCCGCGTCGCGATCTCGAATGCGAGGGCCGAGGAGTCCACGGCGTGGAATGCGCCGTCCGTCAGCGTGAACTTCACATCCAGCAGCGGGTATCCCGCAAGCGTGCCTTCACCCATGCAGCCTGCAAACGCCTTCTCAATGGCACCCCAGTATTCCCGTGGAACGTTGCCGCCGGTCACTTTCGACTCGAACACGTAGCCCGCATTCTTCTCCGCGGGCTCGATCATATAGTCGATCCGGCCGTATTGACCCGAGCCACCGGACTGCTTCTTGTGCGTGTAGGTATCGCTGATCGCCTGCGTAATGGTCTCACGGTAGGCTACCTGCGGCTTGCCCATTTCGACGTCGACCTTGTGCGTCCGCCGCAGGATGTCGACCTTGATATCGAGATGTAGCTCGCCCATTCCCTTGATCAGCGTCTCGCCCGAATCTTCATCGGTCGCGACCTGGAACGACGGGTCTTCCTGCACCATCTTGTTCAGGGCGACACCCATTTTTTCGGTGCCGGCTTTGTCTTTCGGCGCGATTGCGATCGAGATCACGGGATCCGGGAATACCATCGGCTCGAGCGTTGCCGGGTTGTTGGCGTCAGCCAGCGTATGTCCCGTGCGCGTGTTCTTCATGCCGAGCAGTGCCACGATGTCGCCAGCCTGTGCCGAGTCGAGCTCCTGACGCGAGTTCGCGTGCATCTCGACGATACGTCCGATGCGCTCGCTCTTGCCGGTGAAGGTGTTGATAACGCTGTCGCCCTTCTTGATGGTGCCGGAGTAGATACGCGTAAAGGTCAGTGCGCCGTAGCGGTCATCCATGATCTTGAACGCCAGCGCGCGCAGCGGCCTGTTCGCGTCGACCACGGCGAAACCGCCGGTCGGGTTACCTTCCAGGTCGATTTCCGGCTGCGGCCTGACCTCGGTCGGGTTCGGCAGATAGTCAACCACAGCATTAAGAACGTTCTGTACACCTTTGTTTTTAAAGGCAGATCCGCAGAAGGTCGGGAAGAAATCCAGCGCGATCGTGCCTTTGCGCACGCAGCGCTTCAAGTCCTCAACCGACGGCATCTCACCCTCGAGATAGGCCTCGAGAAGGTCGTCATCCTGCTCGACGGCGGTCTCGATGAGCTTCTCGCGCCACTCGGCAACCTTCTCCTTCATGTCCTCGGGCACATCGCCAATCGTGTAAGACGCAGGGTCGTTGGGGTCGCTCCAGATCCACGACTTCTCCGTCAACAGGTCCACGACGCCGACGAAATCGTCCTCGATGCCGATCGGCAAGACCATGACCAGCGGCTTGGCGGCCAGCACGTCCTCGATCTGCTGGACGACACGGTAGAAATCGGCGCCGATGCGATCCAGTTTGTTGACGAAGATAATGCGGGCGACTTCCGCGTCGTTCGCGTAGCGCCAGTTGGTCTCGGACTGCGGCTCGACGCCCCCCGATCCGCAAAATACGCCGACCCCGCCATCGAGCACCTTCAGGGATCGGTACACCTCGATGGTGAAATCGACATGCCCGGGCGTGTCGATGATGTTCAGGCGGTGCTTGTTCCACTCACAGCTGGTAGCCGCGGACTGAATCGTAATTCCGCGTTCCTGTTCCTGCTCCATGAAGTCCGTCGTCGCCTCGCCATCATGTACTTCACCGGTCTTATGAATCTTGCCGGTAAGCTTCAGGATACGTTCGGTCGTGGTTGTCTTGCCCGCATCTACATGGGCAAAAATTCCGATATTTCGGTACGTGCTAAGGTCTTTCATTGTTTCAACTCTGTTGGTCTGTCCATGGCACCGACCTTCGTCTGCTGCAATACCGCGAGCGGTTCTCAAAGCCTTGCTAAAGCGAGAACCTCACAGTCCAAACTAGGTGGGTGCGCGTAATTCCGTAGCCTTCCCAATGGTGTTTCCGGGCAGCTGGCGCGCTCTGGTACCCAGCAGGGACGGGCTTTCGGGCGCGGATAATAGCAGTGCGGGAGCGCCTAAACCAGTGAAATTCGGAGAAATGGGCCCGGGTCACAGGCTTCCGTTGCTTTCTGTCGACTTGTCATGGGCTAGCGACGCAGGATTGCCAGCCAGCGGGCAACATTCAACAGGCTCATGAGTGAGGCCGCCACGTAGGTCAGCGCGGCGGCCCTGAGCAACTTCTTCGCGTGGGGCCGATCGACGGGCTTCAGGACGCGGTGTTTGTCGAGCATGGGCAAGGCGCGAGCGAAGCTGGCGTCGAATTCGGTCGGCAAGGTCACGAAATGAACGAGTGCCGCCGAGCCGAGCGTCAGCAGCCCCGCTGCAAACGTGATCAGGCCGATCGCGGGAACCCGCGTCAGCGCGCCGAGAAACGGCGCGACGATCAGCACGCCGGCGCCGACCCGCTCGACGCCGCGCATGGCCTTGACGAGCCGGGAGCGCAGGCGCAGCGGCGTGTAGTTCTCATGGTCCTGCAGCGCGTGCCCGACTTCGTGGGCCGCCACGGTAATCGCGGTCAGCGAGCGACCATCGAATCTTTCCGGCGCGAGCCTGACGGCTTTCGCATCCGGGTCGTAGTGGTCACCCGCTTCGGTTGATTCGACCTGTACCGCATCGAGGCCGTGGACGTCGAGAAGATGGCGCGCCAGCTCTGCGCCGGTGCCGGAATAGCGATCGGCCGGTTCGCTGTAGCGGGCGAGCACTCTCTTCACCCAGATGCCCGGTCCGAAAACCAGCACGAGTATTAGCAGGATGAAGAAGAGAATAACCATAGTCGTAGCATAGCTTCGACCGTGGCTGGTCGAAACTGTTGCACCGCGTTGCCGTTCTTTGCTGTTTGCGGGTAGAGTAGATGCACGCCGCAATCAACCGTGCCGGTTCACGAGGATTCTCTTGACAGCCGATCAGCTGACGCTCTTTTCCCTCCTGGTTTTCGTTTTCGTGTTTCTGATCTGGGGGCGCTGGCGCTACGATCTCATTGCGTTTGTCGCGCTCCTCGTGGCCATTCTGACCGGACTGGTGCCGGCCGAGAAAGCCTTCTCGGGTTTCGGCCATCCCGCCACGGTGATCATCGCGCTGGTGCTCATCGTAAGTCGTGGGCTATCAAACTCCGGTGCTATCGAGATTATTGCGTGCTACGTCGTCGATGCCTCACGAAAGCTCTCCAGTCACATTACCGTGATGGCCGGTCTGGCCGCAGGACTGTCCGCAGTGATGAACAATGTTGCCGCCCTGGCGCTCCTCATGCCGGTGGACATGCAAGCGGCAAAAAAGGCAGGCCGGAGTCCTTCGGCATCGCTCATGCCGCTGTCGTTCGCCTCGATCCTCGGCGGCATGATCACGTTGATCGGCACGCCGCCAAATATCGTCATCGCCGAATTTCGCAGCGATGCCCTGGGCGAGCCCTATGCAATGTTCGATTTCGCGCCGGTGGGGCTCGCCTGCGCGATCGTCGGGGTTGCCTATGTCGCCCTGCTGGGCTGGCGCTTCTTGCCGGTTCACCGACGAGCCTCGGATGCGGGCGCCGATCTCTTTGACCTGGAGGACTACATCGTCGAAGTTCGGGTGCCTGAGGATTCGCCCGCCGTGGGCAAGCGCGTGCGCGACCTCGACGAGCAGGCTGCAAAAGTCGACGTCGAGATCATCGGGCTGACCCGGCGTGGGCGGCGCCTGCCCGGGCTCGCGCGAATTTCGGAGATTCACGCCGGCGACATCCTGGTGCTCGAGGCCAGCCCGGACAGCCTCGAAGAGGCGCTCGGAGCACTCAAGCTCGATTACGTCGGCAAAGGAAAGGGACAGCTGGGCGACCGGGACCTCGTATTGACCGAAGCCGTCGTGCAGGACTCGTCACGCCTGGCGGGGCGATCAGCGATGTCGTTGCGGCTCTTGTATCGCTATCGGGTGGCGCTGGTGGGCGTTTCGCGACAGGGCAAGCGCTTCAAGGACAACATCCGCAAGCTCGATCTCAGGCCGGGTGACGTGCTGTTGCTGCTTGGCGCCGAAGAACGGCTGAGTGACGTCACGAACCGCCTCGGCCTCCTGCCGCTTGCGGACCGGGGACAACGCGTCACCCGTCGCGACAGGGTCTGGCCAGCGGTCGCCATTTTCACGGTCGCAGTTCTGGGGGCTAGCATTGGCCTGGTGTACCTGCCGATCGCACTTGGCTGCGTTGTGGCGGCCTACGTGTTCATGGATATCGTTCCGATCCGGGATGTCTATTCGTCCATCGAGTGGCCGGTAATCGTCCTGCTGGGTTCGATGATTCCGATTGGCGGTGCACTGCAGTCTACCGGTGGCACCGCGCTGATTGCCGGCGGCATCGTCGACTTGTCGGCGGGGCTGTCGCCGCTCTTTGTACTGACGCTGCTGATCGTTGTCACGATGACCCTGTCGGATGTGATGAACAATACGGCGACAGCGGTGATAGCGGCGCCAATCGCCGTTGAGATCGCCGCCAGGCTGTCGGTGAACCCGGATGCATTTCTGATGGGCGTCGCCGTCGCCGCCTCCTGTGCGTTTCTGACGCCGATCGGCCACAAGAACAATACGCTGATCATGGGACCGGGCGGCTATCAGTTCGGAGACTACTGGCGCATGGGGCTGCCGCTGGAGGTCCTCATCGTAGCCGTGTCGGTTCCCATGATTGCGATCGTGTGGCCGCTTTGACGGCGGGGAACGCGGAACCGCCCTGCCGGTTTATGTAAAGCGCCTGTCGCCGAAAGCCTGAACAGGGCGTCAGGAACTGACAAAGCTCGCACATCTCCCAGCTCAGACTTCTTTTATGTTTACACTATAATTCATTGATTTTTAATGAAATACAAATGTATATCCCGCGAGCATAAGTTTGGCACAGGGCTTGCAGTCCAAGAGATACAGGCAGCGCTCAAGGCGCCAGCCATCGCGATGGGCAATCGGGAGAAAGACATGGATAGAACAACCATCCAGGCGTGGACAGACAGCGTCGTGCTACTGAAATACGGTGAGCACAAGGACGTCAAGTACCAGGTTTATCGGGACGACTCGCGGCACTTCCTGGAGGTGCGGGATCCGGAAAACAGGCACATTCATACGCTGGAACAGCCCGACGGCATGAAGCTGGACAGAACCAGCTACGAAGTATTGCTGCGCTACGTGCTGCTGGACGTCGTGGCGGCCTAGCTTAAGCCAACGTTCACATCAGGGCGCGATCTGTCTGTCAGTTCGCGGCGCGCGACTCAGCCTTTTCGACCGGCGTAGCTTTCGACCGCGCGCCAGACCCGCAGCAAATTCTCTCCGAGAATCTTCTGGATGTCCTTCTCGCTGTAGCCGCGCCTGAGCAGGCCCTCGACGAGCATCGGATACGGCGACACGTCTTTTAGCCCGATCGGCAATGAATCACCCACACCGTCATAGTCGGAGCCGATGCCGACGTGATCCACGCCGACCAGTGCGACAACATGATCGAAGTGATCGAGCACGTCGTCGAGCGTCGCGAAAGGCATCGGGCCATGTTCCTGTGCGTAGATTTCCGGATACTCGCTGTACAAATCTGAAGCGCTGAATTGAGGATGCTCCAGCAAGTACTGCTTGCCGGCCGCCGTGCGGGCATCGCCGTAGTCCCTGGCTTCTTGCGACACGAAAGTTGAACCAAAATTGATCTGAATGACGCCGCCGTTCTCCGCCAGTGCCCTGATCATCTCGTCACTCATGTTGCGCTCGAATCCCGGCGTGAAATGACGCGCCGACGAATGTGACGCGATGACCGGCGTCTCGCTGACGTCGAGAACCTGCCAGAACGCCTCGTCGGAGACATGACTGATGTCGACCATGATTCCCAGGCGGTTCATTTCCCTGACGACCTCGACGCCGAATTCGCTCAGGCCGTTCCATTGGCGGTTGTCGTCATAGGAGGAGTCGGAGATATGGTTGGAGAGGCTGTGCGCGAGCGTGATGTAGCGAATGCCGCGGTCGTAGAAGTGCTTCAGGCTTGCGAGGTCTCCGTCGATGGGTGAACCGTTTTCCATGCCCATTGCGAGCGACATCAGGCCCGCTTCGAACTGCTCGCGTATGTCCGCGACGGAGCGCGCCAGGGCGAACTTGTGCGGTGCGTTTTCCACGAGTCCCTCGACCATCGTAATCAACGACTCCGCCAGTTCCCTGGAACCTCCCTCGCTCTCGAGCTCCGCCGGCGTGTAGATCGACATGAACGGCGCGTTCAGGCCGCCGGCCACCGCCCGCGGGTAGTCGAAATCGCCGTCCTCGGTCGCGTTGGCGACATCCGCCGGTCGCTCGCCGAGCCGGTAGGGCACGTCGACATGCGTATCGACAATGATGTATTCGCGGGCCAGGCGTGCTGCTCGCTGGCCGGGGTCTTCGGCAGCAGCGCCTGGCGTGTCTGCGTGCTCCTGGCTGCAGGCGCCAAGGCACAGTACGATGGCGGTGAGATAAGCCGTTTTGTAAGCCATGCGCGGATATTTCGCTGGTCTCAGGGGTCGAAGATTGTAACAATAGTGGCGCTGTCCGGCGCGTTTTATTGGACAGTCCCGGTGACAAGGAGCAGGCACATGAGCAACAGCAACCCTCCGGCCGACGAGGCATTCGTTGCCGACAAAGGCACGCAAAGACCCATTGAAGAAAATCTCAAAGCGCGTGGAACCTGGATGAGACTCCTGTTCATGGTGATCTGCGCTTTCCTGATCACTATCGCCAGTTTCGTCGGCACTTTCGTCGTGGTGCTGGGTTTCCTGTGGGTGCTGTTCACCGGCGACATCAATCCGCAGATTCGCCAGGTAGGGCAGAGCATCGCCGCCTACGTCTACGAGAATATCCGCTACCTGACCTTCAACACCGAGGAGCGGCCTTTTCCGCTCGGCAGCGACTGGCCATCCGGCAAGGCCGTCGGCTAGACGGACAGCTCTCGCTGGCCCGGCTGCCAGTGCGTCAGGTTGATGTGCGCGCCACCGATACCGAGCGCGCGAACCCACTTGGCGGCGGCATCGAGCGTAACCCAGGTCCGCACCTTGCCTTTGGTCGTTTCGGCCGTGATCGGGCCATTGGGCGTCTTCGCCTGGATATGGAAGCGTGCGCCACAGGCAATGATATTGATGTTCCTGATAGCGCCCGCGGCGACCATCGCCCTGATCATGCGTTCATCCATTTCGTTTCCCCGCAAATAGCTCGTCGTGTTCTGGTACGGCGATGCCGGCCTGCTGACAGTGCCGGCGTATCAACATTTCAATCATGTTTGCCACGCTGCGATGCTCGCGCGCCGCGGCCTGCCGCACGGCTTCCTTGAGGCCGGGCTCGATTCGCAGGTTCAGCGTGGAAATCTTGGTGCGCGTCATGCGTTACATTGTATATGAAATAAAACGCAAATGTAACGCACTTTGTGTCGCGAAGGCGGCCGAAAGGAATTCTCCGAACGACACGCGGCCGGCGGACTATAATGCCTAGCGCGGCGATCGCCGCAGTACCGGATGCCACTGGATCCTGGAGGGCCTGATCATGGAGCAGACCGTATTCATTATCTGCATGTTTTTCGGTGTCACCTCGGTGGCACTCATTGCGCTGACGCTTCTGGGAATCGTTCTTGGGCGCATCAAAGTCTAGCGGCGATGGTCACGACATGCGTGAGCGCCTGACGGTCACCAGCGTCAATGTGGGCAAAGCCGAGCGCGTCGGCCAGGGCGGCCAGGCAGTATTCACCGGAATCTGCAAACGCCCGGTTGCCGGTCCCGTGCGAATCGGCGAGTTCGGGCTGGACGGCGACGAAATCCTGAACGGCCAGCACCACGGCGGCATCGATCAGGCGGTGTATGCCTACAGCGCCGACGACTACGCCTGGTGGTCCGACTCGACGGGCCGCGACTTTTCGCCCGGCCTGTTTGGCGAAAACCTGACGATAGCGGGACTGCCGAGCAACCTGGCCATCGGCGATCGACTGCTAATCGGAGACGTCGTGCTCGAAGCGACCTCGGCGCGCATACCTTGCGCAACGCTGGCAGCCCGCATGGACGATCGCGGCTTCGGGCGGCTTTTCCGACAGGCGGAGCGGCCGGGAGTCTATTTCAGGGTGCTTAATCCCGGCGAGCTCAGGGCGGGGGACGCGGTGACGCTGGTTGAGACAGGCGATGGAACGATTACCGTACTCGACCTGTTTCGCTTCGCCTATGCGAACAGCCATGACGCGGCGCACTTGCAGCGAATGCTGGACGCGCCGATTGCCGAGCGAGTCAGGTCCAGGGTCGAATCGGCGCTGGCCGCGCTCTGACGACGCCGGCAGCTGATCAGGCGTTTTCAGACAAGGCGAGCAGTTCGTCCCAGGCGCCGGATTCCTCCGCGCGTTCGACGTTGCGGCGCATTTCCTCAATTCTCTGGTTCATGCGTTGCTCGATGGCCCTGAATCTCGGGTCGCTTCTGAGCGGTTCGATGATCGGGTCCTCGTCAAAGGCCCACGGGTCGAAACCCTGCGAGCTGACAAAGCCCGCATCGACGGTTGCCGACAACGCTTCGATGGCCGCACTGAGCCTTCCCTGCATGGTCAGTATTTGCACGACCTTGATGCCGTGACCCGCCATGCCCATTCGGGGCAATTCCTCGACCACCGGCAGGGCTTTCTGCAATAACTCCTGGGCATGCTTGGGCCGGTTCCGTTTCTGTTCCACGAATGCGAGGATCACGGCGGTGTCCACGTTCTTGGCATCGATGGTGGCATCACTGTCACCGCCGAGGAGCGGGTGGCTCTGCGAAATGTAGTCGTAGGCGCGCTCGTAGTCGCCATTCAGGACAGAGGCGCCCACCAGCAACGGATAGGCGAAATCCTTGGGCAAGTCGGCCATGTCCGACATGGCTTCGATGTTACGGATCGCACCGTCATAGTCACGCATGATGTAGTGCCAGTAACTCTTGCCGACCGGGTAGAGCGGATGATCCTGCGGAAAATTCTCCATGAAATTCATGATCGCCTCGGTATTGCCGAAGTCCCGGTATATGCCGATCAGCTGGCCGCCGGACATCGGGTCTTCGCTCAAGGCCATTTCCTTCCGCCCCCAGGCCAGCGCCTCATCCAGGCGGCCGAGTTTCTGCATATGGTTACTCAGGTAGCTGTAGGGCGTCGACCAGTCGGGAAACAGTGCAATTGCCTGGCGCAGCATTCGGGTCGTTTCGGCATTCTGCCCGCGCACGGCGTAGAAACTGGGCAGGTTGACGTAGGGGATGCGACTGAGCGGGTCGATGGATAGCGCCCGTGTCAGCAGTTCGATCGCCTCATTGACGTCGCCTTCGCTGGTGCGCAGGGAGGCAAACCAGACGTAGGTATCCGCGAGGCTGGGACTCAACTCGATTGCTCTCTGGAACGACTCCGCGGCATCGATGTTTCCCTGGTCCGAGCGCGTGTCTTCCCAGCGCATCATTTGCAGCAGACCGCGCACGGCGTAGGCTTCGGCGAGTTCGGGATCGATGCTGAGCGCCTTGTCGATGGAGTTCGCCGCCATGGCATAGGCATCGCTGATAGCGATCGACTTGTGATTGGAGAGCGTAACCAGCAGGGTCTGAGCCAGCGCGGCATGCGCCTGAGCGTAATCGGGATCCAGCTCGATGGCATTCATGAAGTTCTGTCGCGCCTGTTGCAGCGATGCAAAACTGCGGGTCGACAGATTGGCGCGGCCTTTCACGTACTCGGCATAGGCCGAGATATTGTCTGTTGGCGCCGCCACCATGCGCCGCTCTTCCGCCGGCGTCAGTGCGGCACGCAGCGCGGCCGCGATGCGCGTACTGATCTCGCTCTGGACGTCAAATACGTTCTCGATGTTCAGTGCCTTGTCAAACGTGGCTGCCCAGATGTGCTCATCGGTAGCGGCGTCGATCAGCTGCACGTTGATTCGCACCTGGTTGCCGAAACGCTGCACCGCGCCCTCGACGATGGCGGCAACGCCAAGTTCCTGTCCGATCTGGCGAATGTTCTTGGACGTATTCCGGTATTCACCGACGGAGGTCCTCGAGATTACGCGCAGCGATTCGATAGCAGCGAGGCGTGTCAGGATGTCGTCGTGGATACCGTCGGCGAAGTATTGATTCTCTTCGTCGGTGCTGCGGCTCGAGAATGGAAGAACGGCGATCGAGTTACGCGCTATCGCAACCGGGGCAGCCTCATCCTTCCTGATGCCCGTGAGATTGAACGTGACGGAAACGCCCAGGGCAAGAACCAGCAGCCCGATAATTGCGAAATTCATCGTTTCCCGGGAGCGCGGCTTGTAGTCCGATCGGTCTATGTCGCGCTCGCGCCGCACGCCATCGGGCGTAATTTCAAAAATCCAGGCGATGATCATCGCGATGAAGAAACCGATAATTACGATCACCACGTAGGTTCGGAAGACCCATTCCGGTGCGCCGAAGGTGGGTAGTAATACCGAACCCGCCTCGATCAGGATCCAGGAGACCAGCGCGTAGGCTGCGGCGACACGCAATACATTGCGCCGACGGAGTTCTGAGAGGAGACCATTCATACGCCGATTATGACGCTATTCGACAACTGCCGCAGCTTCGGAGTTTCGGGCTACCGGCGCCGTCGATTGTTTCGAGATGTTTCGATGCCGCCAAAGTGCGCACAGCAGCTTTTGTTCGGGAGTAGAATGCCTTCATGACCAAGGTACTACTGATCGACGACGATAAGAAGCACTCCGAACTCCTGCAAGCCTACTTCAAGCGGTTCGGAATCAATCTCGTCTGCGCGTATGAAGCTCAGAGTGGCTTTCGCCTGTTGAATCGGGAGGACCCGGATTTGCTTCTGCTGGATGTGATGTTGCCCGGCAAGGATGGTTTCGAGATTTGCCGCGAGATTCGCAAGACCAGCAAGCTGCCCATAATCATGCTGACGGCTCGCGGCGAGTTGATCGATCGTGTATCCGGCCTGGAGCTCGGTGCAGACGACTACATCGGCAAGCCGTTTGAACCCAGGGAGCTGGTTGCTCGCGTGCAGGCGCTGCTGCGGCGTGCCGAATCGGGCGGGGCGGAGGCCGACAAACTGTCGTTCGAGGGAATCACTATCGATGCGGCTGCGCGAACCGTGGAGGTCGATGGTAAACCCGTGGAGCTGACCTCGATGGAATTCGAACTGCTGCTAATTCTTGCAAGACGGCACGGCAAGAAGCTTTCGCGCGACGACATTCTAAGCGAACTGCGTGGCATCGATGCCGCGATACTGACCCGGTCTGTCGACATCATGATCAGCCGATTGCGCGGCAAACTCGGAGACTCGGTGAAGCCGCCTCGATTCATACGGACTATCTGGGGGCGTGGTTACTCTTTCGTCGGCGCACCCGTAGCGGATGCTTAGACGCTTATCCCGATCGCTGTCGTTCAGGTTGCTCGCGATCTTCGTTGTACTGGCGGCGCT
>Ga0210366_10000095_pt1 | contig 11401 bp, 5 predicted proteins | sample S641metaT_FD_190380 | JGI IMG/M metagenome (GOLD analysis project Ga0210366, IMG submission 190380) | Metatranscriptome of estuarine sediment microbial communities from the Columbia River estuary, Washington, United States - S.641... | ecosystem: Environmental > Aquatic > Marine > Intertidal... | reverse complement strand
GGATGAACTGGGACTACTTCCCGATCGGGCAGAACTACGCCTACAGCCTCTGGACCCAGCCCGACGATGTCATCGAGGCGGCCCTCGCCCGTGAAATGATGCTCCTCAAGAGCATGGGTGTGAATACCATCCGGCAATACGTCGGAGTCACGCCACGTTGGGTCCGACACATCTATGAGCGCTACGGCATCTTCACCGTACTGAACCATGCGGTCGGGCGCTACGGAGTCACCGTCGACGGTGCGTACATCCCGTCCACCGACTACTCGAATCCGCGGGTGCGCGAACAACTGAAGGCCGAAGTTCTTGGAATGGTGGACGAGTTCAAGGATGTTCCCGGGGTGCTCATGTGGCTCCTCGGCAACGAGAACAATTATGGCCTCACGTGGACCGGGGCGGAAACCGAGAACCTGCCGGAGGGCGAGCGCGATGCCGCTCGGGCGCGCTATCTGTATTCCCTGTTCGGCGAAATCACCACCGCCATCAAGGCCCGCGACCCCAACCACCCGGTGGCCATGGCCAACGGCGATCTGCAGTACATCGACATCATCGCCGAAGAAGTGAGGAGCCTCGACGTCTTCGGGACCAACGTGTACCGGGGCATCTCCTTCGGAAACCTGTTTCAGGAAGTCAAGGACAAACTGAACGTGCCGGTCATGTTCACCGAGTTCGGCGCGGACGCCTGGAATGCGAAGGAGATGCGCGAGGACCAGGTCACGCAGGCACGCTACCTGCTCGCCCAGTGGCAGGAAATCTACGAGCACTCGGCCGGCAAGGGCATGGTCGGCAATGCCATTGGCGGGCTCACCTTCCAGTGGAGCGACGGGTGGTGGAAGTACCTCCAGGAGAACAACCTCGACGTCCACGACATCAATGCATCGTGGAGCAACGATGCATATCCCGAGGACTACAGTCCCGGCGACAATAACATGAACGAGGAGTGGTGGGGCATCACCGCCAAGGGCCCACCCGACACCCGGGGCCTGTTCGACCTGTACCCCCGGGCCGCCTTCTACGCGCTGCAACGCGCCTACATGCTGGACCCGTACGCCCCGACCACCGACCTCGCGGCCATTCGAGCCCACTTCGCGAGGATCTCCCCGTCGGCCACCGAGCTCCAGGCCCGAGGCGACCGCGCCGCTCTCCTGGCCGACGCGCTGAAGCGGGTGCGGGTGCGGGGTCTGCGGATGGAATTCGAGACGTTCAGCACTGGTGGGAAGCGGATCAGCACACCGGAATCCGGTGCGGCCACCTCAACCACACGCCCCGCGTTTCGTGGTTTCGACCACCTCCAGTCATTCTATGCCGACATCGAAGCCCAGCCTGCTCAGAATGTCACCGGCCTGCTTTCGATCAACGTGCTCGGCAACGTGCCGACGAACCCCATCGACGAGATCTTCTACGAGAACCGCGGGCGGGCACGCACAGTGCAGACGGACGAGGGCCCCGTTCGCCTGACCGACATCGAACGGGTGAAGGTGTACCGCGCCAGCGTCTCGTGGGACGACCGCTGGTTCAAGATGGATGGGTTCTATCGCACGGGCCACTATCACTGGGAGTACGAAGGCGACTTCTTCGGGTTGTATCGGGAAGCGAACTACGGCCCCAACATCGACATCTATAACGGCGAAGCCCCGCTTGGCTTCGAGTTGACCGGAAAGAAGAGCCTCGACGGCCTCAATTTCGCCCTCGGGCCGGAACTCTGGTGGGGCGCCAACCCGGCATTCCTGGTGAAGTACCGGCGTCAGATCGGCCCCTTCGAGGTGACCGGAATCTACCAGGAGGACCTCGCCGCCCAGTCCACGACATCCAGTTCCTTTGCCGTCCCGGTCCCACCGACGCGAAAAGCCACGCTGCATCTCGCCGCCACGAGCGGGAAAGTCGGCATCGACCTTGGCGGTATCTGGTCCGGTGATACCAAGGTTGGAGAAGCCTTCCAGATCGCCGATGGATCGAACGTGCTGCAGGACCGCGTCCGCACCAAGGACACCTTCGGCGGGAAGGTGAAGCTGACGGTGTCCAGCGGTCGGTGGAACTGGTATGCCCAAGGAGCGGTGATGGGGGTGGTGGCCGACGGCGGCGGCCCGACCCAGAGCCTGACGTTCACCGGCTGGGGGCTCAAGGACAGCGGCAGCGGCAACCAGTACAACGTGTTGACCGGTGCCTCGCTCATCCTGGGCAATGTCCAGATCTCCCCCAACTTCCTGTGGCAAAAGCCCATCATCGGTCCGGTGCCCAATACGGTATCGGCACCCGGGCGGCCGCGGAACATCCTCGATGATCCCTTCGCGGTGCGCGCCAACCGAGAGACCGTTGGCGGGGAGTTGCTCATCACCTACGATCCGACGCCGGCCACGTGGATGTATGCCTGGGATAACGACATCCGCGAGGATGCCTCGTTTGCCGCGAGCATTGGCGTGATCTATCGGCACCAGCCGACGACTCAGGATGCCGCGATCGGTATTCTGGCGGACGGCCGGACCACCTTCGCGTTTCCGGGAGCTCCGCCGCCCAAGGACCTCTGGGAAGCCCGTGCGCGCATCATCACGCGACTGCAGCCCGACCTGCGCCTCATCGCGAACCTGCTCGCCGGCATCGCCCAGCCCAACGGCGACGACGACCGGTTGATCCACCGCTACGTGGCGGACGTCCGGCTGGCCAAGGGGCCGTTCAAGATCACCACGTCGGCCAGGTTCAATGATTGGGGGCCATACGACTACCACCGCGACTTCAACCTGACCTACCCCGTGCAGCTCATGGGTGACGTGTCGACCGTGCTCGGACTCCCCGAGTGGTTCGACGTTCCGCAGACCCGTTTCGGTGTCCGCGCCACCTGGCGCTCGCTCGATGAGTTCTCCCCGCGGTATTGCCCGGCCGAGGTCCCGGACGCGACCGGCACCCTGACATGCGATCCCACGGCGTCAGGACCCAAGGGAAGCGAGTGGGAGATCCGGACGTACCTACACCTCGCGTTGTGAGCGGAGCCCCGGCGCGACCTGTGATGCCGACACCCGCAGTGTGACACCTGGACGATCCGGGTGCAGCCGTGGGCCACGACGGCCACGCTGCACTCGGTCCCGTCGAGGATCCATAGCACCTCGATCGGCGTCCTAATACTCTCAACCAATTCATGTCGTCGACCCTAGAGACCTCAATGGCCTTCGATCAGCAGGTTCGAGACCTGCTGGCGCAGATGACCCTCGCCGAGAAAATCGGGCAGATGATCCTGGTCAACGGCCCCGGTGGTCACGTTCCGGAGTGGCTGGGGCAGGCCCTGCGTGAGGGCCGTGTCGGCGCCGTGTTGAATGAGGTGGACGTTGCCACCGTAAACGAGCTCCAGCGCATCGCCGTTGAAGAGAGTCGCCTGGGCATCCCGCTCATGATCGGGCGGGACGTCATCCACGGCTTCAAGACCGTATTTCCCATCCCCTTGGGGCAGGCGGCGACGTGGAATCCGGACCTGGTCCGTAGTTGCGCCAGGATCGCCGCCCTCGAGGCCTCGGCTGCCGGTGTCAACTGGACCTTCGCGCCGATGGTCGACATCGGGCGCGATCCCCGCTGGGGAAGGATCGCCGAGACCCTCGGCGAGGACCCATTCCTGGGCGGCGTCTTGGCGGCCGCTATGGTCCGCGGCTTCCAGGGGGAGGATCTCGCGGAGCCCGGTACCATCGCGGCCTGTGCCAAGCATTTCGCCGGGTACGGCGCGAGTGAGAGCGGCCGCGACTACAACACCACCAACATCCCCGAAATCGAACTACGGAACGTTCACCTGCCGCCCTTCAAGGCGGCACTCGACGCCGGCGTGGCAACGTTCATGACGTCGTTCAGCGACCTGAACGGGGTGCCCGGAACGGCCAACGTACTCTTGCTGAAGCAGATCCTGCGGTCCGAATGGCGGTACGACGGGTTCGTCGTGAGTGACTGGGATTCCGTTCGTCAACTGTCGGTGCACGGGTTGACCGCGGATGACAACGCGGCAGCGTATGAGGCGGCCACCGCCGGCGTCGATATGGAAATGGCCGGCGGCGCATACGCGGATCACCTCGCGGCGCTGCTCGACGAAGGGAAACTCTCCGAGGATCAGATCAACGCCATGGCCGCGAACATCCTTCGCGTCAAGATGCGACTGGGACTCTTCGTCAATCCCTACACGGACCGACACGCCTTCCCCGCGTGGGCCAACCCCGAGCACCTCCAGGCGGCGCGTAACGCCGCCGTCGAGAGTGTCGTCCTGCTCAAGAACGACGACCACACCCTGCCGCTTTCCAAAGATGCGCTGACGTCCCTGGCGGTGATCGGCCCGCTGGCGGACGATCCGTACGAGCAGTTGGGAACCTGGATCTTCGATGGGGATCCCCAGGTCAGCAAGACCGCGCTCGACGCCATCCGGCACTTGGTGGGCGAGTCAGTTGAGATCCGCTTCGCCCGGGCCATGGAAACCACCAGGAGCCGGAGCCGCGATGGATTCCCTGAAGCGGTCGAGGCGGCGCGCAACTCCGACGCGGTTCTCCTATTCTTGGGCGAAGAGTCTATCCTGTCGGGGGAGGCGCACTCCCGTGCCGACATCGGCCTGCCCGGGAATCAGGAGGAGCTCATTGCCGACATCGCCTCGACCGGGAAGCCCGTCATCCTGGTGCTGATGGCCGGCAGGCCGCTTGCGCTGGAACGTGTCGTCTCCCAGGTCCACGCCGTCGTATATGCCTGGCACCCCGGCACCATGGCCGGCCCGGCACTGGCCGACCTGCTCTTCGGGGTGGAGTCCCCGTCGGGAAAGCTCCCGGTCACCTTTCCCCGCGTGACCGGCCAGATTCCCATCTACTACGCCCACAAGAACACCGGGAAACCGGCCAACCCGGAGACCCTGACCCATATCGATGAGATCGCGCGGGGCGCCCCCCAGCATTCCGCCGGCGACACGTCGTTTCATCTCGATGCCGGCTGCACGCCGCTGTTTCCGTTCGGCCACGGTCTCTCGTACACCCAGTTCGAATACCGGAATATTCAGACCAGCCACGACGCCATCGCCCTGGGCGAGTCGCTGACCATCACCGCTGAGCTCGTCAACAGCGGCGACCGTGAAGCCACCGAAGTGGTGCAACTGTACCTCAGGGATCTGGTCGGGAACGTGACCCGTCCGGTGAAGGAGCTCAAAGGCTTTCGGCGGGTGCGTCTCAAACCGGGAGAGGCCCGCACCGTTGCGTTCGACATCCACACGGATGATCTGGCCTTCTACGGTCGGGCGATGCGACGGATGACCGAGCCCGGACGGTTCTACGCCTGGATCGGCGGCAGTTCCGAAACACAGCTGAGATCCGAGTTCGAGATCGTCGGGGCGCCGTGAGGGCGGCGTCACCCACATGAACAAGGAAACACGCTTCACCGTTGTGGTCGCCCTGATCGTAGCCCTGGGCGGCTTCCTGATGGGATTCGACGCCTCGGTCATTTCAGGGGTGGTCACCTTCATCGAACCGGAATTCGGCCTATCCAAGATCGAGCTCGGATGGTCGGTCGCGTCACTGGCACTCACGGCAACCGCGGCCATGCTGCTGGCCGGGCCGCTCAGCGACCGGATCGGCCGCAGACTCGTCCTGAAATATGCAGCGGTGCTGTTCTTCGTCTCCGCCGTTGCGTCGGCGCTAGCCTCCTCCTTCCTGTTCCTCGTCGTGGCACGGATGATCGGCGGGTTCGGCGTGGGAGCGGCGCTGATCGTCGCTCCCATGTACATCGCCGAGATCGCGCCGCCCGCGATCAGGGGCCGCGTCGTCTCATTCAACCAGCTGAACATCGTCATCGGGATTTCCGCTGCCTTCTTCAGCAACTACGTAATTCTCCGCCTCGGGCAATCCGAGGCCGCGTGGGCGGTCGCGTTGAAGTTCGGTGCGTGGAACTGGCGCTGGATGCTGGGCGTGGAAACCCTGCCCGCCATACTCTATTTCTGTGCCTTGTTCATCGTGCCGGAGAGCCCTCGGTGGTTGGTGATGAAAGGACGAGAAGAGGAGGCGCTCACGACTATGCGACGGGTCAGCGGTGGCGAACAAGCCCGCCGCGATCTCGAGACCATCCATGCGAGCGCGGTCGCGGGACCGGCGACGGACAAGGTGCGCTTCGGGGAGTTGTTCGGGTCTTCGATGCGACTGGTCCTCACCATCGGCATCGTGGTGGCCGTCCTGCAACAGATCACCGGCATCAATTCGGTGTTCTTCTATGCCCCAATGATTTTCGAGCAATCGGGCATCGGGACCGACGCGTCCTTCATGCAGGCCATCCTGGTCGGCCTCGTCAATCTGGTCTTCACGGTTTTCGCCATCGCGCTGATCGACAGGCTGGGGCGGAAACCCCTGCTTGGCTATGGCGTCGCCGGCATCGCCTTCTGCATGTTCACCCTGTCCTACGGATTTGGCGCTGCGTCCTATACACTCACCAGAGAGTCCATCGATGCCCTTCCCGCGGAACTCGATCATGGTGCGCTCGGTCAGCTCGCGGGCGTCACGTTCGACAACGACATCAGCTACAAGGCCGCGATTGTGCAAGCGCTCGATGCGACGGCACTCAGGGATTTTCAGTCGGAACTCGTGAGTGCGGCCATCACCATGAATCCCGCCGTGATCCTGCTCGGGATCCTGGGGTTCGTGGCGAGTTTTGCCATCTCGATTGGCCCGGTGATGTGGGTCCTCTTCTCCGAGTTGTTTCCCAACCGGATCCGGGGAGTGGCCATTTCCTTTGTCGGCCTGATCAATTCGGCCGTGAGCTTCCTGGTGCAGCTAGTTTTCCCATGGGAGCTGGCAACCATCGGCAACGCAGGCACGTTCTTCATCTACGGGGCCTTCGCGGTCGTCGGTCTGGTACTCATCATGCGGCTGTTGCCTGAAACGAAGGGTAGATCGTTGGAAGAACTCGAAGCCATGCTGGTGCGGCGTGCGGAGCCGGCCCTGCAGCCCCTCTCCCCGTAGGCATCCAAGGCCAAGATCATGCGTACGCCACGATTTGATGCAGCTGTAACGGACCACGCCCAGGCGCTCCTATCCCAGATGAGCCTGGAACAGAAGGTCGGCCAGATGACGCAGGCCGAGCGCATGTCCGTGACCCCAGAAGACGTCAGGGCGTATCACCTGGGGTCGATCCTGAGTGGCGGAGGATCCTGTCCCGGCGAGAATCGCCCCGCGGACTGGGTCGCAATGAACGACGCCTATTGGGCGGCCTCCATGGCGTCTGGTGAGGGACGCGTGCCGATTCCCATTCTCTATGGCGTCGATGCGATTCACGGCCACGCGAACGTGAGGGGCGCCACCGTGTTCCCTCACAACATCGGGCTAGGTGCGGCCACTGATCCCGAACTCATGGAGCGCATCGCGGGTGTTACTGCGCGAGAGATTCTGGCGACCGGTGTCGAATGGACCTTCGCACCAACCTTGGCGGTCGCGCGGGACGATCGATGGGGTCGTACCTACGAGAGCTACTCCGAGGCACCCGAGATCGCCGCCTCCTACGCTGGCCGATTCGTCCACGGACTGCAGGGAGACTTGGCACGGGACGGTGTCATGGCGTGCGTCAAGCACTGGGTCGGCGATGGCGGCACGACCCGTGGCATCGACCAGGGCGACACGGCGGTGACGGAAGCCGAGTTGGAACGGATCCATATGACGCCCTACGGGCCTGCGCTCGCCGCCGGCGTCCTGACCGTCATGGTTTCCTTGAGTAGCTGGAACGGCATGAAATGTCACGCCCACAGGTACTTGCTGACCGATGTCCTGAAGCAGCGCCTGGGCTTCGAGGGATTCATCATTTCCGATTGGGACGGCGTGGACCACCTGTCCGACGACTATGGGAAGGCGGTAGCTCTCGGTGCAAACGCCGGCATCGACATGTTCATGGTGTCGGAAAAATGGAGGCAATTCATCGAGCACCTCGTGACGCACGTGCGGCACGGGGTCGTTCCCGTGGAGCGGATCGATGACGCCGTCCGGCGGATCCTCTCGGTCAAGATCGCATACGGCCTGTTCGACAAACCGCGTCCTGCCGATCGCTATTGGTCCGACCACGGGAGCTTTGGCTCGGCCAATCACCGGGCCGTGGCGCGCGAGGCTGTACGGAAGTCGCTGGTGCTGCTCAAGAACGAGCACGGGATCCTGCCCTTGGACAAGAACGCTCGCATCCTGGTAACCGGGAAGAACGCGGACAACCTCGGACATCAATGCGGCGGCTTTACCATTGCGTGGCAGGGCACCGCGGGGAATGACGCCATCGAAGGCGGGACCTCGATCTGGAAAGGGATTCGTGCCGTGGCTCCCAATGCCGTGCTGGGCTGTGACGCATCGACCACAGACCCACGGGCTTTCGATGTGGCGGTGGTGGTGATCGGTGAAAGGCCCTATGCCGAAGGAATGGGCGATATCCGCGCCCATGGTCCGGTTGCACATGGCTCACAGGCCTACACGACGACGAAGTTGCTCGAGCCGTATGGCGGCACACTGGAGGCGGCGGTGTTACACCCGGAAGACATCCAGGTCATTCAGGCCATGCAAGCACAGGGGCTGCCGGTCGTCGTCGTGTTGGTGTCGGGCAGGCCACTGGTGATCAACCAGGAGCTCGGAGCAGCCGCAGCCTTCGTTGCCGCCTGGCTCCCGGGGTCCGAGGGCCAGGGGGTGGCCGACGTCCTGTTCGGCGACTACGACTTCCGGGGAAGGCTCTCCTTCTCCTGGCCCGGAAGCCCAACCGACAACTACAATCGGGGCGACGAGCCCTATGCGCCCCTGTTTCCGTACGGATTCGGATTGTCCTTCACGTGAGGATCGGCGACTAGACGGCGACCTCGCCGGGTTTGCCCCTCCTCCGCTCGAGTTCCACCCGGACCTCATGGGCCTTTTCCTCGGTAATCGGATAGACGGCGATCGCCCAGATGGCGATGGCGGAGGTGATCATCGGGATACCGGCATCGAAGAGCCGCATCAGCGTGATGGTCCGAGTCCCCTGATCCCCTCCCAGCGCGACGTCGAAACCAGTGGCGTTGAGCAGGAAGCCGCCCCCGGCAAGCGCCGCGGCCATCCCCACCTTGACTACCCACCAGAAGATCGAGCCATACATACCCTCGCGACGCTCGTGCGTGTTTAGCTCGTCGGCGTCCACCACATCCGCAATCATCGATGGCATCAGGGTGAATAACCCCCCCAGGCCGAAGGCCAGCAGCGGGGCGGGCAGCAGAACGAGGATCGGGATATCAGGATTATAGCAAAACCACTTGAGACCGTACCCGACAATCGATACACCCGTCGCGACGAAGAAGGCTTTGCGCTTGCCGATCCTGGTCCCCAGCCAGGTGACGAGGGTGATCACGGCAAACGTCGAGACCGCCCCTAGGGTCCCGGCGTAGCCGGCGTATTGGGCGCCCCCCGCCTGATCGCCGCGGAACACGTAGTAGATGATGACGTAAAACTGAAACGACGAGATCAACATGAAGCCGTTGAACACCAGGAACGTCGCGACGCAGAGCTTGAGAAACGAACGAGACTTGAGCGTGGTGGCAAATCCCGTGAAGAATTCCGCCATATTGCGCCGAAACGCGCTCGTCGCACTCTCGACCTCGGCGGTCTTGTCCGTCACCTCGGATTCCGCGATATCCTTGAAGCGCTCGCGCAGAAAGATTGCCGGCAAGACGCCGACGCCGATGACGAATACGCCAATGACGATCGCAAGCGCCGAGGCTCCCGCCACTTGGTCCTTGAAGAGTTTGTCATAGGTCATGATCCACAGGAACCATGGAGTCACGACATAGGCGAGCTGCCCGATGAAGTTTTGGACGCCCATGAGGCGGGTGCGCTCGTGATAATCGGGCGTGAGCTCATACCCCAGCGCGACCCACGGCGTGGCAAAGACCGTATAGGCAAGGTAGAAGACGATCGAACCGATGAGGAAGAACACGAAGTAGAACGCCTCGCTCTGGCCTCTCGGCAACTGCCAGAGCAGCGCATAGATGATGCCGGCGGAGATCGCACCCCAGAAGATGTACGGCCGCCGCCGCCCCCACTTCGATCGAGTATGATCCGAGATGAACCCCATCAACGGATCGGTCAGGGCGTCCGTCACGCGGGGCAGCGCGCCGAGCAAGCCGACGAGTGCGGGGTTCATGCCCAATCCGAGATTGAGGATGATGACCATCCCGCCAATGGCCCCGGCGAGAAGATTGTTGACGAAGGCCCCCAAACCGTACACGACCTTGTGCGGAAAGGAGATCCGATCTTCAGGGGCGGTAGCGTAGTGCTGGGAGTGGCTCATGCGACGGGGGCCCCTCTATCGGTGACGAGTTCGGAGATACCCTAGCGGGTGATGACCGGAGCGAGGACGCTCACGGAACCATCTCGTACACGCGGACCCAATCGACCAGCATGGTCTGTGGAAAGGACGTGCTCGCGTCCGGCGGGCCGACGAAGCCCCCGCCGACCGCGACGTTGAGGATGATGTAGAAGGGATGATCGAACACCCACTGGCCAGGAAGATCGCTCGACTCGACTGAATGGTAGGTCGTGTCATCGATCATCCAGTTCACATAATCGACCCCCCACTCCACCGCGAAGCGGTGGAATCCGGTGTCGAACCGGTCTCCGACCAAATCGAACCGGCGCGTGACCGCCCCACCACCGGAGTAGCCGGGACCGTGCAGGCTCCCGTGGTTGATCGACGGCTCCTGGCCGCGATACTCCATGATGTCGATCTCACCACACGCGGGCCACCCGATCGTTCCAATGTTCGCACCCAACAGCCAGAAGGCAGGCCAGATGCCGCGGCCGGTCGGAAGACGTATGCGAGCCTCGAACCGGCCGTAGGTGGGCTCGAATTGCCCGCTCGTCGTGATACGCGCGGAGGTGTAGTTGCTTCCCAGGTACGACTCTTCGCGAGCCGTGATCGCAAGGTGCCCGGCACCGTCGAGCGACACGTTCTCCGGGCGGTTGGTGTCGTACTCGAGTTGCGCGTTGCCCCAATCGGTCCCGATGTCATATTGCCACCGCGTCAGGTCCGGGGACTGCCCGGCCGGCCCGTCGAACTCGTCCTGCCAGACGAGTCGCCACTCCACGGACTGGTCGTCGGTCGGGCCGCCACAGCCAGCGAGCCAGAACACGAAGCCCAATAGATAGACGAAGCGCATCCAACGGATCGTGTGCCAGGTCATCAAACCCTCGACGTGTGTGTGTCCGCCGGAAAGAGGCGGGGGTTGGCGAGCGCCGCTTCGAGCACGAGTGTCGCGGCACCGACAGCCACCGTCTGGTGCCCAAGATCACTGGTCCGAATCTCTGCCTCTCCTGCGGCGCCCACGAGGGTGCGGCCGTGCACGATTCTGCGCAGCGGCTCGGTGAGCGACTCGCCCAGTCGCGCCAGGCTGCCACCCAGAATTACCATCCGCGGATTCATG
>Ga0210366_10000094_pt1 | contig 11431 bp, 9 predicted proteins | sample S641metaT_FD_190380 | JGI IMG/M metagenome (GOLD analysis project Ga0210366, IMG submission 190380) | Metatranscriptome of estuarine sediment microbial communities from the Columbia River estuary, Washington, United States - S.641... | ecosystem: Environmental > Aquatic > Marine > Intertidal... | reverse complement strand
CTGCGGTGCTGTCCTGCGCCGGGGGCCTGAGCGCCTCGATGCTCGCCACGCCGCGCATGTTCTATGCGCTGGCGGTGGACGGCGACCTGCCCGCACCCCTGTCCCGCATCCATGCGCGCCACCGGACGCCGCAGCCCGCCATCCTGTTGGTCGCGGTCGCGACCTGGTTGCTGACGGTGACCGGCACCTTCATCTACCTGGTGACGATCTTCGTGCTCGCTCGCATGTTCATTTACGGTGCCACTTGCCTGTCGCTAGTCGCGCTCAGGCGGCAGGCCGGCCCGGCGCCGGTCACTATTCCAGCCGGCGTCGCGTGCGCCGTGCTGGCGGTCACTGGCTGCGTGGCGATCGTCGCGACCAGCACGGCCACCGCGGTGCGCGACGTATCGGTCCTGCTGGCGGCCGGCTTCGTGATCCGCGTGCTTACGCGCTGGCGGGCGGGATCCGGCTCATCGCATTCTCGGTGATCGCAGTAATGGTCAGCGAGGGATTGACGCCGGGATTCGCCGGCACAATCGAGCCGTCACACACCAGCAGGTTGCGGTAGCCGAACATCCGGCCATCACGGTCCACGACACCGTGACCGGCATCGCGCCCGATCACCGCTCCGCCGAGGATGTGCGCAGTCGTAGGGATGTTCGCAAACGCTTCCAGCACCAGGCTCTGCGCATAGCCGCCAGTGTGTTTCGCCAGCCACTCGGCAGCACGGTATCCCGCCTCTATGTACGTCGGGTTGGGACGGTCGGCATCCGCCTCCGTCGAGAGCGAAACCCGGCCGAACAGCCCCTTCTTCGCGCGGAACGTGAGCGCGTTATCCAGACTCTGCATGACCAGCACGAGCACCGTGCGGCGTGACCAGCCGATCGGCCACAGCGACTTGATGAAGGTAACCGGGTGGCGCAACACGCTACCGAGCCACAGCAGCGGCCGCGTGACGCGGGTGCCGTCACCGACCAGCAGCGTGCACAGCAGCGAAAAGAAGTCGCCGTGACGCCCATAGGTCACGAACTCGATATGCGTGTCCGGGCTCGGGTAGATGCTCGCGCTGATCGCGACGTCGTTCCAGGGCTTCGAGTGGCCCTTGGGCAGGGTGACGGCGAGCAGTGACTCGCTGTTGGTGCGCACCAGCTTGCCGAGGCGATCGCTGATATGTGGCAGGGAGCCGTTCAGCTTGCATCTTGCCAGCAGCCGGTTGGTCCCTAACGCGCCGGCGGACACGATCACGCCGCGTGCCGTATGGATTCTGCGCTCCCGGCGCAGCCAGGCGCCCGAGCGCTCCGTCGTCACGATGTAGCCGTCGCTGCCGTCAGCCGCGCCGATGGGGCGAATGTCGATGACCTCGCGCTCCGCGTGAATCTCGACGCCGCGCTTTTCCGCGAAATACAGGTAGTTCTTGAGCAGCGTATTCTTGGCGCCCTCGCGGCAGCCGATCATGCATGCACCACAGTACGTGCAACCCTTGCGCTCCGGCCCCTCGCCCCCGAAGTACGGGTCCGCGTCCACGGTGCCCGGCTTGCCCAGGTAGATCCCGACCGGGGTCTTCCTGAACGTCCCCTCGACGCCGAAATGCCGGCCGAGTTCGCGCAACAGGTCCTGACGATCGCTGTCGCGCGGCACCGGCTGGGCGCCAAGCATCCTTTCGGCGGTCTCGTAATGAGGCGCGAGCTCGGTCGCCCAGTCGCCAAGATCTGCCCATTGCGGGTTGCCGAAGAAGTCCGGGCTGGCCCGGTACAGCGTGCTCGCATAACCGACGCTGCCGCCGCCGACCGCTACGCCGCTGGCGATGAACACGTCCTTGAACGGCGACAGGCGCAGGATGCCCCGCAGGCCGATCTGTGGCGCCCACAGCAAGCGCCTGAGGTTCCAGGCCGACCGGGCGTGGTCCTGGTCGCGGTAGCGCTTGCCGGCTTCCAGCATGCCGACGCGATAGCCCTTCTCAGCCAGGCGCAACGCGGAGACGCTGCCGCCGAAGCCGGTGCCGATGATCAGCCAATCATGTTCGAATCGCTCTTCCGGCACGCGTGCCCTCCTCGCCGGGGTCAACCAGCGGACGCGCGATGCTACCCGCTGAAGCGGGCGCTGGCGATCAGGTCATTACGCAGCACCGAGTCGCGCCGCGGCGGCGACGCTAGAACCGCCATATGAAGCCGATCGAGGGAATGAGCGGCAGCGAGCTGCGCGGTCCGGCGTCGAACGAGATTTCGCCGTCCACGTCTTCGAGGTCATACTCGACGCAGCAGGAATTGCCCCGCTTGAGTACGTTGACGGCCTCCAGGAAGAGCGTCAGATCGCCGCCTCTGTCCAGCTCAAATCGCCGCGCCAGGCGGGCGTCGATCCGCACATAGTCTGACAGCCGGATCGCGTTGCGCGGCCCGACCCCGACCAGCGGGAGGGGCTCGAGCGTGACCAGTTCGACTTCTGTTGCCGGCCAACCGCTATGCCATACCGCCGCAAGCGCGATTTCCCAACCGCCCCTCCGGTAATTAAGCCCGCTGCTCACGTAGTGCCGCTGGTCCCAACTGCGGTGGATTGTGCTCGCGCCGATATAGTCCTCGACCTGCGACCAGCTGTAGCTCAGCCACCCGGAAAACGGTTCCCCGTCGTAGTGCAGCGACAATTCGACTCCCTTTGCCTGGGCGGATTGGGGCGCGACGCGGATGCGATCAGGCTTGAGTTCTGGCAGCACCACCAGGGGATTGAGCAGGTTCTCGTAACGCGGCAGGAGCCGGTCGTAGTCCTTGCGGTAGGCCTCGAGGCGGAACTCGAGTCCCTGCGCCAGGCGCCGTTCCAGGCTCGCCACGAGATGTGTCGCGCGTTGCTGCGGCAGAAACCGGGTGTCACCATCCGACACCGCAAGTTCATTGATGCCCTGCGCCTGTACGAATCGTCCCCAGCTGAGGCGCAGTCGCGTGTCCTCATCCGGCTTCCACAGCAGCACGGCGCGGGGACTGACCTCGCCGCTGTTGTTGCCGCTCAGCGTTTCCCGGTCCCAACGCAGACCGAGGTCCGCCGTCAGCGTCGATGCCGGCTCGACGCGCCAGTTGAAGTAAGCGCCGTACTGCTGACCTTCGGGCCTCAGTAAGGCTGTGCGGACCCGGGACGGCTCGTCAGTGGCACCTGGCGTCAGGAACAGCAGGTCGAGCTCCGCATCATCGCGATACCGGTAGCTGCCGCGTAGTGCCCGCCACTCGAAACCTGTCTGCAGCACGGAACTGGCTGTCGGGCGCCACCAGGCGTCAGCCTGCAGCGTGTTGATCGTGAAAAGTCTCTGGTCCTCGAGTGAGCCACGCCCAACGCCTGGCAGGTCCGTGGTTCCGCGCCGCTCGCTCGACAGCTGCGTGTGCGCAGCCAGTACCCTGGCGCCGCGTCCAACCGTGTCGCCAACGTCCAGCCTGAGCCAGTAATACGCGTCGCGATAGGCCGCGCGCGCGTCTTCCTCGCGATCGCTGTCGAAGGCCCGCACGACGTCGTCGAAAACCAGCACGTTGGCGGACACCCTCGCGGAATGACCCATCTCGCGACCGACATGCCCGTACGCGTCGTAGTACGACGGCTTGCCCAGGCTCGTCTCTGCAAGGCCGAAGAACAGGTCGAGGTTGCCGCGCCGCGCAGACACGAGCCAGTCTCCCGCACCATCGTCGAATGTTCCCCCGAGGGCTGTACCCGCATTGAGCAGGCTCAGCGAGACCTGACCACCGAAATCCTCGGACGGGGGGCGGGGCTTGATGTCGATCACACCACTGGTCCGGTCCCCGAAGGACACGGGAAACCCGCCCGTGTACACGTTGATGTCGCTGACGAGCCCGGGATCGATGGTGCTGAAGATCCCGAGAAAATCCTTGAAGTGATAGGGGTCGTAAAGGCGCAGTCCATCAAAGCGCACAAGGGTTTCATCGGCGACACCGCCGCGCATGTGCGCACGGCTGGAAAAGTCCTGGCTTGCCACGCCTGGCAGGCGGGCGACCGCGCGAACCGGGTCCTCACCAAGATCAGGCAAGAGTTCCAGGTCCGCCGCACTGAAGACGGCCGGTAACTGCGTGGGCCTGGCGCCGAGCAGGTAGTAGCTGGCGCTGACGACGATCTCGTCGAGTGGCGTCGGCCTGTCACGGTGCTGCCCGGCTCCCGGGACGGCCTGTGCGGCGCGCACCAGCAGCAGGGTCCCCGCCGGGCCAGCGGTGACACTGAGGCCATGCGGCGCGAGCATCTCAATGAGAGTGCCTCGCGGATCGCTGGCCACGGGCTCCCGCTGAACGCGCATGCCGGGGTGAACGAGGTCCGTGCTGTAAACGAGGTCAAGCCCGGCAGATCTCAGCCGTTCCAGCGCCTCCTCGAGCGACAGGCCCAGATACGCTGACTGTTCCGACGCAGCTGCGCTCCAGGCCACTGCCAGCAACAGCAGGGCGGACGCGCACGTCGATGCCGGACCCGCGGCGGGTAAGTTTCCGCGTGTATCAAGCGGCGTGCTGCTCACGTTCGAGGCTAGGGTCCCGCCTTGCGATGCACCTCGATTGTAGTCCCATCGATCAGTACGAACCCAAGGTCGGTTGTCGCAAGCATTACCTCGAGCGCCTCAAGCGGGGCGAGGTGGCTCATGTTGCCACGCAGGATTACGCGTTCGGCCTGTTGTTGCGCCTCCGGACTCGCGTAACGCACGACCCGCCCGGTCTCACGAGCCGCCCAGGCAAGCAACTCGGTCACCGGATGACCGTCGAGCTCCGGCGCCGGTCCCAGTCCCTGCGTCCACTGCCAGGCAGCGTCGTCCGGCGCGATGACGCCACGCGTCATTCGGCCCAGTGAATCGATCGAGAGCTGCTCCCCCGCTGCGCCGGCAAAGGACTGGTCGCCCCGGTCGATCTCGACGCGCCCCTCGCGCACGCGCAGCCTCAGTGTCGCGCCCGATACGAGAAGCTCGAATTGCGTACCGACGTCGCGCGCCGTTCCTGCCGGAGTAATGATTTCCATCGTGTTGTCGCGTCGACCCGCGCCCGTGTCCACATAGACCGTGCCGCGCGCCACGTAAATGCGCCGGGCGGAGTCAACCTGGACTTCGGTCGCCGCAGCCAGCCGCAAGGACACGCCGTTGTCCAGCAGCAGGCCGGCGCGGCTGCCCGCTACAGTCCTGAGTCGTGCACCCGCCGGCAGGGCGGCGTTCTGTGCTTCGACAGTCAGCCAGGCGCCATCATCGAGGGCCTGCACCGTACCGATGGCCCGTGCGACACGGACAACACGCGCCTGCGGGACCGCCGGCAACCGCCACTGCAGCAGCGCGGCTGCCATGATGGCCACGACACCGGCCGCGGCGGCCCACAACAGCGCGCGCCGTTGCCGCCCGTGGCGGACCCGCGTCCGCCACAGGGTCGTGGCCGCCGCAAGTGTCGCCCGGTAGGCATCTTCGGGCGGCGCCTGGCGATGGCCCGCCGCGCGAATCAGCTCCGCCAGGGTGTCTGGCTGGACGTCTGCGTCATCCTGCATCGTGTTCATTTCCCTGCCGCTCCCGTCATTGGTCTGCGGGCGAACTCAGCACGTCCGGCGAGCCGGCAAGCTCGACCATGACTGTGCGAAAGGCGTCTCGTGCCCGGGTCAGCAAGGACTCCGCCGCCTTCGGTCCAACACCCAGGCGGCCAGCGATTTCCTTGACCGTCATCCCGTCCACATACTTCCACTCGAGCACGTCCCCATAATGCCCGGGCAAGGCATCTACGGTGGCCTGCACGAGCCGGCGCACCTCGCTGCGCCACACGCCCATTTCTGGCTGGTCCGACGCCGGCGCGACCATCGCGTCTAGGATCGCGCGCACGTTCGGCAGGTCTTCGAGCAGGACGACCTTGCCACCGGTACGCGAGTTCTTCCGCCAGTGGTCCGCCATCGTGTTGCGGCAGATCTGGCAGAACCACGTATATAGCGCCGCCTCACCGCGGTAGCTGTCGAGCCGTTCGATGGCCTTGCAAAAAGTCTGCTGCACGACCTCGCCAGCCAGGTCGTGGTCGCCATCCAGACGGGCCAGCGCGAAGCGGTAGAGCCGCGGAAAGAAGCGGTCGAACAGATCCTGGAATGCGGCCCCGTCGCCGGCCAGAATCCGGCGCGCCACGGCGCGATCCACGTGAACCGCTTCGCTCAAGGTCTTCGCTCCATGGTCCGTCTGTCAGTACTTTGGACGCGCGGCAGGCGTGAATCCTTCGCGCTCGGGGACCAGTCGCCGCTGCCTGCGGCCGCGTGCGGCCGCCCGGTTGACCCTACGCCGGCGCCAGGAAGCTCTCGCAAGTCGCGTGTGCCGCTTCCTGCGCGGGGATGGTCGCGCAGATGGTCATGACCCCCTTGCGAATGTGTTCGAGGCCGGCGCGACGCGGCGCGTTGGTGCCCCAGGCATTGAGGGTCGCCTCGAGCTTCCGCAACTGGGCCTTGGGTCGCTGGTAGAAGGCGCGGCTGCCCTCCAGTTCGCGAACCACCCGGACGGCCTCCGTCTGGATGCGCCCGACGTCATCCGGGGTAATCTCGATGAGGCCGGTGACGTAGTAGGTGCCCCACTGGAAGCGGGTCGCCGGCCCCCTAGCTTCCGCGTAGGCGCGCTCGAACCACTGCAGGGCCTCGGCATGGCGGCCGGCGTTCTGCTCGATCTCCGCCAGGCTGACCATGAAGTAGTACGGCTGGCGGGACCTGGCCAGTTCCGCCCGCAGCAGCGCCTTCGCCTGCTCATGCAGGCCCGCTTCGTCCAGGACGTTCGAGGCCGCGTTGATGACTGTCTGCCGCTCATAGGCGTCACTCGTTGCCGCATCCGCTTCCGCGACCATCGCTTCGATATCGCCGCGCAACGCAGGCGAAATGTCCAACTTGGCACCATCGATGCGCTCGAAGCGGATTCGGCCAATCGCCGTGTAGAGTCGCTCGCTCGTGAATATCGCCGGGTCCTTCGCCATGCGATCGAGCACGCCGAGGAACTTGTCGCGCAACGTGTTGCGCTCGACGCTGCCGGGACGGGTCAGGGCCGCGGTGAGCTGCGTGCCTGACATCAATACCGGATACAGGTTGGCGCGGGCCAGTGCGTAATCGTCCAGCACTCCGTGCAGGCGCAGCAACGCATCGCGCCGGTCGGCCTCGGCGAGCGCGGCCGGGGGGTCCCGGCCGGGCGCGGCTGTCAAGGCGGACGCCAGATACCTGACGTACAGGATCGACACTTCGGTCCTCGATTCAGTCGGGCAGGCCGCGGCAAGGTTGCGGAACGCGGTGGCCGGCTGGCGTCCCTCGAGGATCGTCTTGTTCTGATCCCACGAGTAGTACGCCATGAGCCGACAGTCCGCCGCGCCGAGGCGTTCGCCGTCATCCAGCGCCCGCGCAAGAATCGCGGGTACTGGCTGCACATCACCCAGCGTCAGTTCCAGCACGTTTGCATAGGCCTGGATGTCGATGCCGCCCGGGATGCGGGTGATCTCCGTGCCCTCGGGCGAAAACACAACCATGGTCGGGTAGCCGACCACGCCGAATTTCTCGCCCAATGCCTGGGCGTTGTCGGTGTCGCCGTCCAGGTACACCGCAACGAACAATCGCGACCGTTCGATGAACTCGCGGCTGCGGAAGACCGTCGCCTTGATCTCGTGGCAGGGCGGGCACCATTCTGCGCTCCAGTACAGGAACAGCGGCTTCCGTTCGCGCCGGGCGTAGGCGAAGGCCTCCTCGACGCTGCCCTCGAACCAGGCGATGTTCCCGCCTGTGACCTCCGGCGCATTCGGTGCAGCAACCGGGCCCGCTGCTTCGCCCGTTTCCCGCGCACAGGCACCGAGCAGCATTCCCGGCACCAGGATCAGTATCCATGCAGCCATCCGTTTCATCGCATTACCCCGCGTCTTCCGCCGCGCACGCCGCAGCCATTTCGTCGCGCATCCTAACCGTTCACCGGCGCACCCGCGCGCCGGGTCTGAAACCCTGGCACAGCTATCGCGGTCGGTGGCGGCCGGAATCAATGGTTCAGCGGCCTGCCGTCACTTGCCGATCGCCCCGAACACACGTTTCAGCAGATCGCTCGCCTGACCGATCGGGTCATTGCGGATGGCGCGCTCTTCCTGCGCGATCATGAAGTACAGCCCGTCGAGCGTCTTGCCGGTGACGTAGTCCTCGAGGTTGGCTTCCTCGGCGCTCAGCAGACCGTATCGCGCGGCGGACCCGGCCAGCTTGTTGTACTGACCGACGAGCCCGAGCGCGTCTGTCTTCTGCTTGACGATCGGCAGGAGGCGCTGCCTGAGCTGGTCCTGGGTGATCCCACGAAAGTATTGGGTCACCGAGTCGTCGCCGCCCGCGAGGATCTTCTGGGCGTCCGTAACGGTCATGTCTTTGACCGCCTCGACGAGCAACTGCTTCGCCTCCGGAACGGCGGCCTCAGCCGCCCGGTTCATTGTCGTGGCCAGCGCGTCCAGTTCATCACCGAAGCCGGCCCAGCGCATCCACTTTTCGCGCTTGCCGAGCTGGCCGGGTAGCTTGATCCGGACATCCGGGTTGCCGAGAAAACCGTCCACGGCGCCGAGCTTGCCGATTGCCGCGTCGGCTCCCTGGGTCAGTGTCTCCTTGAGCGCGCCTAATGCATCAGCGTCGGTGAACGATCTCGTCGTCAACGGCTGCGCCGCGGTGGCCGCCATCAGACCGGCTACGAGTGCCGTAACAAGAGTCACGACCTGGTGCTTGCTCATCTTCATCTCTCCTGGGGAGCCTGTCTCGGGTGTCTGCTCCCGGCAACAGGCGCTCACCCTTCACTTGTCACGCTTGAGCAGCGAGTCCAGGCTCCCGAATGGTCGATGGGTAGCGCGATCCGGCGCCGGGTCGACTGATCCGGATGGGTCGACCGAGCGCGCGTGTTCATTGTCATGACAGTAGATGCACAGCAACTCCCAGTTGCTGCCGTTGGGCGGGTTGTTGTCATGGTCGTGGTCGCGGTGGTGCACGGTCAACTGTCGCAGGTTTTCGCGCGTGAATTCACGGGCGCAGTGACCACAGATCCACGGGTGCAGCTTGAGCGCCTGTTCCCGATAGCTGCGCTCGCGCTCCTGGCGCGCGCGCTGCGCCTGTGCGACGACGCGGTCGGGGTCGCCAGTCGGTCGCCTGGAATCGCGGCTTGTCATGGTCACCATGCTAGCGCAGCGCAGAGGTTGGATGCCCGGCGGGTGTGGGAACGGAGTGCCGCCTTTGGTGGTTCGGAGGAGTCAGACCCCCAAGGGGTCAGACTCCGTCTCCGAAGTCGGGGTCTGACCCCTCCTGTTGGCGCCGCCCGGAACGATCGCCTACCGTATGCAAATGTCCCAGCTACGCAATGGCCTGCAGTTGTTACCCGGAACGCCGTCCAGATTGGCCCGATTCACGGCCGTGGTGATCTGCGCGGTCCTGTGGCTGGGCGCGTGCGACAGCGACGACTTGCCCGAAGCGCAGGTACGCGCCGTCATCACCGAGGCCGAGCGGGCAGCCGAAGACCGCAATGCCTCCGCGTTATTCGACCTCATTGCCCCCGATTACCGCGATGGTCGCGGCAACGGGGTCGAGGACATCAAGCGCTACGTCCGCGGCTACCTGATTGCGCATCAGTCCATTCACATGCTGACCCGTGTCGAGGCGGTGGAGCTGCCGGCCAGTGATCTTGCGCGGGTCCGGGCGACGGTGGGCATGCTCGGCCGCGAGACAGAGTCGGAGTCTTCCTGGGACCTCGCCGCGGAGGTCTACGAATTCGACATCACGCTGGCCCGCGAGGACGGTGAGTGGCGCGTGACCCGGGCGGATTGGCGACGAGCTGGCGCGTACTGAGGCCGCGCGCCGACCGCCTCAGGCGAAGACCTCGGCCCAGAACCCTTTCATTTCCTGCCAAGACTCACGGTCAACGTCCTCGTTGTACTCGAGCGGCAAGCCGTATTTTCGCCCGTTCTCCGTGGCATCCGGATTCGTAAAGCCGTGTTTGGCGCCCGGATAAGTGACGAACTTGTAGTTCACGCCGAGCTCGTCCATCTCCTTGCGGAATCCGGCCTGCTCCTCGGCGGACACGAACGCATCGTCTTCGCCGTGGCAGACCAGCACCCTCGCCTTCACGTCGCCCGGCTTTGCCGTGTGGGTCCGGCCGAGCGAGCCATGGAAGCTGGCCACCCCTTTCAGGTCGAGTCCCAGGCGCGCGGCGTGCAACGACATGGCGCCGCCCAGGCAGTATCCCATCGCGCCCAGGCGGGCGGGGTCGACGTTCGGTTGCCGCCTCAGCTGCTCGATGGCGGCCCGCACCCGCGCACTGGTCGCGTCCATGTCCGCGAACAACCCGTTCATCAGCTGGCCGGCCTCCTCGGCATCCGCCGCAATCCGGCCGCCGCCAAACATGTCGGCGGCGAGGACGATATGGCCCAGTTCCGCGAGTTGGCGCGCGCGCCGCTTCTGGTAGTCGTTGAGCCCCCACCATTCGCCGAACACGACGATGCCGGGCCGTGGACCCTCCTGCGCGGCATCCCAGGCGACATAGCTGACGAGGTCCGCGCCTCCAGCTTGATAGGCCACCGTCCCGGATTCGATCTTTGCTGTCATGGCTGTCCGCCGTGTCTTCAATCCTCAGTGCAGGAAGTCAACCGCCCGCCGGGATGTCTGTCAACCCGAACAGCCTCCGGGGCCGCCTGAAACGCGTCCCGTGCCGACCCGCTAGAATCGCCTCATTACCGCGCTGGGGCCACCGTATGCCGCCGATCCGCCGCCCGCTCCTCCTGCAAGCATTCGCCATGGTCGCCTGCACGCTCGTCCTGGCCGCCTGCCAGCGAGTCGTCTTGCCGGACGCCGAAGGTGTTGCCGGGGCCGCCCCGCCAACGACGGCAGGCATTGCCGCAGCCAATCCGCTGGCCGTCGAGGCCGGTCTCGAGATCCTACGCAGGGGCGGCAGCGCGGTGGATGCCGCGGTCGCCGTTCAAGCCATGCTGGGGCTGGTCGAACCGCAGAGCTCCGGCGTTGGTGGCGGTGCATTCCTGATGCATTACGACGCGCGCAGCGGCCGGGTGGCGGCCTTCGACGGCCGCGAGATGGCGCCAGCCGGCGCGACACCAGACATGTTCATCGGCGCGAGCGGCGACCCACTCGGATACCGCGACGCGGTCATGAGCGGTCGGTCTACGGGCGTACCGGGTGCAATGGCAATGCTCGGCACCGCCCACCAGCGCCATGGCCGGCTGCCCTGGCACACGCTCTTCGACCCAGCCATCCGCGCTGCCGAATCCGGCTTCACCGTACCCGAGCGCCTGGCACGCTTCGTCAACGGTTCATGGCCGCAGTCTTCCAGTCCTGACGTGCGCGCCCTGTTCTCGCGGGCTGACGGCTCGCCCATCCAGGCCGGCGACACGTTCAGGAATCCTGCCTACGCCAGCACGCTCAGGCGCCTCGCCGAAACAGGGCCACGCGCGTTGCTGACGAGCCCGATTGCGGAGCAGATCGTCGCCCG
>Ga0210366_10000093_pt1 | contig 11469 bp, 9 predicted proteins | sample S641metaT_FD_190380 | JGI IMG/M metagenome (GOLD analysis project Ga0210366, IMG submission 190380) | Metatranscriptome of estuarine sediment microbial communities from the Columbia River estuary, Washington, United States - S.641... | ecosystem: Environmental > Aquatic > Marine > Intertidal... | reverse complement strand
CAAGCTGTCGGACGTCCGCACGCCCGCGAGCCTGAAGCAGGAAGGCAATCGAATCGTGGTCGATTTCACCGGCGCGCAGTTGCCGGAAGCGTTCATGAAGCGCTTCGACGTGGTGGACTTCGCCACGCCTGTGAGCACGGTTGACGCGACCCGGGTCGCGACGGGCACCCGTGTCATCGTCACCGCGACGGGCGATTTCGAGCAGCTTGCCTACCAGACCGACGACACCTATGTCGTCGAGGTCAAGGAGCGCGCCAAGAAGGCGCTGGTCTCCGAGAAGGAGAAGGTCTACACGGGCGAACGCCTGACGCTCAACTTCCAGGACATCGAGGTCCGCGCGGTGCTGCAATTGCTGGCGGATACCAGCGGCCAGAACATCGTCGTCAGCGACTCGGTCAAAGGCCGTGTGACGCTACGCCTGCAGAACGTGCCGTGGGACCAGGCGCTGGACATCGTCCTGCGCACCAAGGGTCTGGATATGCGGCGCAAGGACAACGTGATACTGGTCGCACCTCAGGCGGAGATTGCGGCCCGCGAAAAGGCCGAACTGGCCGCGCAGAAGGACATCCAGGAACTGGCGCCGCTGCGCACCGAGTTCCTGCAGGTCAACTATGCGAAGGCAGCCGACATGTCCAAACTGCTGAAATCGGGCGGCAGCGGCTCGCTCCTCTCGGCACGCGGCAATGTCAGCATCGACGAGCGCACCAACACACTGCTGGTGCAGGACACGGCCGAGCAGCTCGACCAGATCCGCGCCATGGTGGCGACGCTCGATATTCCGGTGCGGCAAGTGCTCATCGAGACGCGCATCGTGATTGTCAGCAACGACTTCTCGCGGGACCTCGGCGTACGTGCCGGCTTTACCCGCGTCTCCAATGACGTCAACGACCTGATGGCGGTCAGCGGCAGCGCGCAGTCCACCGACACGATGATCGGCTCGGTGCTCGACAACCTGGCCTCGTCCGGCCAGCCGAACCCGGTGAAAGTGCCTTTTGGCAACTTCGACCGCTACAACGTCAACATGCCGGTCAGCAACCCGGCCGGGCGGATCGCGCTGGCGATCCTGGATTTCGATGACTTCCTGATCGACCTGGAACTGTCGGCCGCGCAGGCCGAGGGCCGGGGCGAGATCGTATCGTCGCCGCGGATCATCACGGCGAACCAGCGCGAGGCGGTCATCGAGCAGGGCGTCGAAATACCGTACCAGGAGTCGGCTTCGAGCGGCGCGACGACGACCCAGTTCAAGAAGGCGGTGCTGTCGCTGCGGGTAACGCCGCAGATAACACCGGACGATCGCATCATTCTCGACCTGGAAGTCAACAAGGACAGCGTCGGCCAGCTCGTGGCGAGCGCGACCGGCGGCTTCGTGCCTTCCATCGACACCCGTTCGATCTCCACCCAGGTGCTGGTCAACGACGGCCAGACCGTGGTGCTTGGAGGCATCATGGAGACCGAGCGGCGCGATTCCGTCAAGAAGGTGCCGTTCCTGGGCGACGTGCCGGGGCTCGGCGTGCTGTTCCGCTCCAAGAGCAAATCCGACAATCGCGACGAACTGCTGATCTTCGTGACGCCGAAGATCCTGCGCGAAGGCTCCAACATCAAGTGACCGCGGATCGGCCGGCTTGCGCGCCGGCCGGCTCACCGGCAAAGTCTGACGGCCGCCTGCGGGCGGCCGTTTCCTTTACCGTGGACGACCATGCCACTTGAACCAGGCCGCAGCGTGTTCCTGATCGGGCCGATGGGGTCCGGCAAGACGACGGTCGGCCGCCAGCTGGCACGGCGGCTCGGTTACCGCTTCCTGGACAGTGACGCCGACATCGAGGCGCGCACCGGCGTGGATATCGCGTTCATCTTCGAGAAGGAAGGAGAGCCAGGCTTCAGGATCCGCGAGCGGGAGGCCATCGACCGGCTCACACAACTGCCGGGCATCGTCCTCGGCACCGGCGGGGGCGCTGTCCTTTCGGCTGAAAACCGCGAGCGGCTGGCGGCCCGCGGGCTCGTCATCTATCTTGAGACCTCGGTCGAGCAGCAGCTCGCGCGGACCCGCCGCAGCAAGCGGCGGCCACTGCTGGACACAGAGGATCCACGCGGCCGCCTGACCGTGCTGATGCAGGAACGGGAGCCGCTGTACCAATCCATTGCCGCCATTACGGTGTCGACCAACGGCCGCAAGTCGACGTCGGTGGCTGCAGAAGTCGCCGGGCGGCTGGGTGAAATGGGCCTGAAAACCACGGATGAATCATGGAAAGGCTGACCGTAGAACTCGGCGCGCGCAGCTATCCGATCCTGATCGGGCCAGGCCTGCTGGCCGATGGCGGCCTGTTCTCCAGTCATGTCGGCACACGCGACCTGTTGCTGGTCAGCAACGAGACGGTCGCTCCGCTGTGGGCACCGCGCCTGCGCGCCGCACTCGCAGGTGCCAGGATCGTGGAGTGCATCCTGCCGGATGGTGAAGCGCACAAGGGGCTTCCGGCCTGGTCGCGGATAATCGACACGTTGGCGGAGGCGCGCATGAACCGGGACTGCCTGATCCTGGCGCTCGGCGGCGGGGTGATCGGGGATGTGGCAGGCTTTGCGGCCGCGTGCTGGCAGCGGGGCGTCGATTTCATTCAGTTGCCGACCACCCTGCTCGCGCAGGTGGATTCCGCAGTGGGCGGCAAGACCGCGATTAACCACCCCTCGGGCAAGAACCTGATTGGCGCCTTCCACCAGCCACGGGCCGTGCTCGCCGATACCGATACGCTGACGACGCTGCCGGAACGCCAGCTGCGCGCCGGCCTGGCGGAAGTCATCAAATGCGGCCTGATCCGCGACGCCGGTCTCTTCGCCTGGCTGGAAGACAACGTCGAGGCCGTGATCGACCGCGACCCGCAGGCTCTCGTATTCGCGATACGCAGCGCCTGCGAATGCAAGGCCGCGATCGTGGCAGCGGACGAGCACGAGCGTGGCGAACGCGCGCTGCTGAACCTTGGTCACACGTTTGCGCACGCCATCGAGACGGGGACCGGTCACGGCACATGGCTGCACGGCGAAGCGGTGGCAATGGGTCTGGATCTGGCGGCGCAGCTGTCCGCACGCGTGGGCTGGCTGGGCATACCGGAGGCAGCGCGGATCCGTGCGCTGCTGGTACGGGCAGGACTGCCGGTGGAGCCTCCCCGGATGGGTGCGGCGCGCGCGTTCGGGTTGATGAGTATGGACAAGAAGGTTCGTGAGGGGCGCATCCGGCTGGTGTTGCTGGAGCGAATAGGACTTGCGGTCTGCACGAACGAGTACCCGGCCGAGGCGCTGCAAACAGTGCTCGAGGACCGGTTCGGGGATGCAGGCCGATGAACCCTGCGTCGCCACATGACCAGGGCCTCGCCCCCTACGCGGCACTCGAGGCGACCTCGCGGGGGCGCCACCACGCCGAACCGCCCGCCAATTATCGTGGCGAGTTCCAGCGCGACCGCGACCGGATCGTGCACTGCAGCGCATTCCGGCGCCTGATGTACAAGACCCAGGTCTTCGTCAACCACGAAGGTGACATGTACCGGACGCGCCTGACCCACTCGTTGGAGGTCGCGCAAGTTGCGCGTACTGTGGCGCGTGCGTTGCGGTTGTCCGAGCCGCTGACCGAGGCGATTTGCCTGGCGCACGATCTCGGCCATACCCCTTTTGGACACGCCGGCCAGGATGCCCTCAACGAGTGCATGCGGGACTACGGTGGTTTCGAGCACAACCTGCAATCGCTGCGTGTCGTGGACGAGCTGGAGGAACGCTACGCGGATTTCCGGGGCCTCAACCTGACCTTCGAGACCCGTGAGGGAATACTGAAGCACTGCCCACGCGAGTTGGCGCCCGCCCTCGGCGATGTGGGCGAGCGATTCGTGGACGGTACCGGGCCGGGGCTCGAGGCACAGCTGGCCAACCTGGCGGATGCGATCGCCTACAACAACCACGACGTGGACGATGGCCTGCGTGCCGGGCTGGTGACAATCGAGGAGCTGTCGGCGCTCGAAATCTTCAGGAGGCATCTCGAGGTCGTACGCTCGACGTACCCGGCGCTCACCGGGCGCCGGCTGGTGCACGAGATCGTGCGTCGCATGATCGACGAAGTGGTGTCGGACCTGATCGCCGAGACTGCGCGCAAGCTTGGTGAAACCAGGCCGGCCAGCATCGATGAGGTGCGTGCGCATCACGTACCGCTGGTGTCACTGTCTCCTGAACGGGCCGCGGAGCACCTGGAACTCAATCGATTTCTGCGCCAGCGTGTGTATCGGCACGAGCACGTGCTGGACATGCGCGTACAGGCCGTGCTGGTCCTGAAGGGCTTGTTTTCTGCCTTCATGGGCGACCTGGCCCTGCTGCCGGACGAACACCGTGCCCGGGCGCTCGCGCTGCAGGCTGCGGCCGGGCCAACCGGCCGCGCCAGGGCAGTCGCCGACTATGTGGCAGGCATGACTGACCGGTATGCATACCAGGAACATGACCGGATGCTGGGGATCGCTCAGCGGGGGTGAGTGCGCGCGCTGTGGCCAATACGGGTGTTCGCGCAGCCCGGGCGGCTCGCCGGCATCGCGGCGACGGGTCTAGTAGCATGTGCACTCCCCGGCGGAGGAGATCGCGGTGGACCGCAGCAGCATCCCGGCGCGTGAGCGCCTGATCTTCGCGATGGACGTCCCGGATGCGGACGCCGCGCGCCGTCTTGCCGACCGGCTGGGCGACTCGGTCGCGTTCTACAAGCTTGGCCTGGAACTGTTGATGTCGGGCGGCTACTTCGAGCTGCTCGACTGGATGGTTGGGCGCGGTAAGCGCGTGTTCGTCGATCTGAAACTGTTCGACGTGCCGGCAACGGTGGCAGCTGCGGTGCGCAACCTGCGCAACCGCGGCGTGACCTTTACGACCGTGCACGGCAACCAGTCAATCATGGAAGCCGCGGCCGGGGCGAAGGGCGATGTCCGAGTGCTTGCCGTCACTGTGCTGACCAGCCTCGATCGAGGCGATCTCGACGACCTGGGATTTGAATGCGACGTCGAGAAGCTGGTGCTCTCGCGGGCCCGCCGCGCACTCGAGGCCGGCTGCGACGGAGTCGTGTCCTCAGGACTCGAGGCGAAGATACTGCGCGAGGGCGTCGATGACCGCCTGATCGTCGTGACACCGGGCATTCGCCCCGTCGAGAATCGCCCGGTGGACGACCAGAAACGCGTGGTCAACGTCGAGCAGGCATTCGCCAATGGAGCCGACTATATCGTGGTAGGCCGGCCAATTCGCGATGCTGCAGACCCGCGGGCCGCGGCAGAGAGCATCCAGGCGACCATTGCATCGGCGTTCGGCGGTCGCCCATGAGCGCCCCGCTGAGCAACGACCTGATCCTTAAGGCGCTGACGCGCCAGCCGACCGAGCGAACCCCCGTCTGGATGATGCGGCAGGCTGGACGCTACCTGCCGGAGTACCGTGCCGCGCGCGCCAGGGCAGGCAGCTTCCTGGACCTGTGCATGAATCCCGACTACGCCTGTGAAGTCACCCTGCAGCCGCTCGAGCGTTTCCCTCTTGACGCGGCGATCCTGTTTTCCGACATCCTGACGATTCCACACGCCATGAACCTGGGCCTGGAATTCGAGGCCGGCGAAGGCCCGAAACTCAGCCGCCCGGTGCGCAGTGCAGCCGACATCGACAGGCTGTTCGTGCCCGATCCGGCGCGCGAATTGAGGTACGTCGTCGATGCCGTTGCGCTGATCCGCAGGGAGCTCAAGGGTCGCGTGCCCCTGATTGGTTTCGCAGGCTCGCCGTGGACGGTCGGGACGTACATGGTGGAGGGCGGCGGCAGCAAGAACTTCGCGCGCATCAAGGGCATGATGTTCGCGGCGCCGCGCGAGCTTCACCGCATGCTGGACGTCGTGACCCGCGCGACCATCGCCTACCTCAACGCGCAGATCGAGGCGGGCGCGCAGGCGGTGATGGTGTTCGACACCTGGGGCGGCGCGCGCGCGCCGCGCCACTATGCCGAGTTTTCGCTCGGCTACATGGAACGGATCGTTGACGGCCTGATTCGCGAGCGCGAAGGCAGGCGCGTGCCGGTGGTGCTGTTCACCAAAGGCGGCGGCGCCTGGCTTGGCCGGATGGCAGACACGGGGGCAGACGCGCTTGGCGTGGACTGGACCACCGACCTGGCGGATGCTCGCGAAGCGACCCGCGATCGCGTTGCGCTGCAGGGCAACCTGGATCCCTGCGCGCTCTATGCGCCGCCTGACGCGATCCGCAACGAAGTAGGAAGGGTGCTCGCCAGCTACGGCCACGGCCACGGCCACGTGTTCAACCTCGGCCACGGCATTCACCCGGACGTGAATCCGGAGCACGCCGGCGCGATGGTCGCGGCGGTGCATGAGCTGTCGCCGGCGTATCACCAGGGACAGTGAGCCGTGAGCAGTACCTTTTCCCACTTCACCGATCGCTGCTGACAGTTCACCAGTCACTGATCACCTTGCCTCCCGCAGCGCAAAATCCCGTTTTTACGCTTTCAGCGTAGCACTTCCCGTCCACCGAGGGTCTGCCCGATAACGCGCTGCAGAAACGCGGACGCCGGGGCTATGATGATGCTTAGGCACCCGGGGGGGGATCATCATGACCAGGCTAGCTACGGCCGGACTCGGCCTGCTGTTGTTTGCGCTGGCGCTCGAAGCCAAGGCATCGGGCGCCAGTATCGTGCAGGGCACCTACAAGATGGAGAAGAGCCGCGAAATCGGCGACTCGACGCCGGTCGTCGGCCCGGTCTTCAGGGTCTACTCGGAGAGCGCCGACAAGTACGATTTCGTAGGTCAAACGAACAAGAACATCGATTTCATCGTCTCGGCGACGGCGTTCTGCTCGAGCCCCAGGCGGGATGGCGAGATCGTCGCCGAGGTGGCGGGCGTGTCGGCCTCGGAATCGAAGCGCACCAAGCTTGGCCGGGGCGCCGTCGTCGGGAACCGGTTCAAGCTCTCGGTACCGCACTCGAGCCTCAAGTCCTTCGATGCCGTCAAGGCCTGCAACGATGGCCTGCGCAGCCTGGCGGCGCAGACCGACATGAGCAAGCCGCAACTCGTGAGCAAGGGGTTTGCGCTGCGTTACGAGGACGTGTTCGAAGCCAAGGCGACTGCCTTCTGCACTGGCGGCGTGACGCGTGGGCACGTGCGCAGCGATCGAACGCCCGTGGATGTATGGGTGGACTGCGCGCCGAACCCTCAGGCCGCCTCGCGTGCACGGGAGAGGACCAAGACCAGCAAGAGCCACATCCCACAGCCGCCCGCCAAGGGACCGTTCATCACGGACAAGAGCCTGGTGGCAGAGTCGCCGAACCGCATCAGCACATGCCCGGCGCTGGTGAAGTTCACGGGCAGCATCACGGCTTCGCGTGCCGGTGACGTGACCTACCGTCTGGTCGGGCACGATGGATCGCGGTCGCCGGCGATCAAGGTCCGGTTCGAGGCGGTCGGCACGAAACCGACGCGTTCCTGGACCGTCACTGCGAGACTCCCCGAGCCGGCACTGGGCAGGCTCGCGGCCCCGGCCGCCGACGATGAGGAACTGCCGCGCATCAAGGGCTGGCAGCGCATCGAGATCCTGGACCCGCAACGCTACGGGCACAGCGGCAGGGCCGAGTACAGCATCACCTGCGTGGACGAGCCGTTGATGTTCGAGGCGACGCCTGCAACGGAGCCGGACGAACCGCCGGCGCGGGCGCCCAAGGCGACGCCGTCACGGGCGGTGAAGAAACCGGACTGAGGAACGCGACGCCGGCGCTCAGGCCGCCTTGTGCTTCAACTCGTCGCGCAGGCTGCGGCGCAGGATCTTGCCGACGTTGGTCTTGGGCAGCTCATCCCGGAAGTAGATGAACTTCGGGATCTTGTAGCCGGTCAGCTCCTGCTTGCAGTGCGCGCGGATCTGTTCCGCGGTCAGGGCCGGATCTTTCCGGACCACGAACAGGGCCACGACCTCGCCCGAGCGCTCGTCGTCCTGGGCGACGGCGGCGACCTCGAGCACTTCGGGCATCTGGGCGACCACGCCCTCGACTTCGTTTGGGTAGACGTTGAAGCCCGACACCAGGATCATGTCCTTCTTGCGGTCCTCGATGTACGTGAGGCCTTTCTCGTCCATTCGTCCGACATCACCCGTGCGCAGCCAACCGTCCGGCAGCATGACTTTGGCCGTCTCCTCGGGGAGCTTCCAGTAACCGTCCATGACCTGCGGCCCGCGCAGGCAGATTTCACCTGCTTGCCCGATCGGCAGCTCGTTTCCCGAGTCGTCGCGGATGGACAGCTCGGTTGAAGGCAGCGGATAGCCGATCGAACCGGTAAAGGCGAGTTCGTCGACGCGGTTGCAGGTCCCGACCGGCGACGTTTCGGTCAGCCCCCAGCCCTGGCAAATGTGCCGGCCGGTCAGCGCCTTCCAGCGGTTCGAGACGGCACCCTGTACGGCCATGCCGCCCCCGAGCGCGATCTTGAGAGAACTGAAGTCCAGCTGGTCGAAACCCGGCGTGTTCAGCAAGCCGTTGAACAGGGTGTTGACGCCCGTGATGAACGTGAACCTCACCTTGGACAACTCGTCCACGAAAGCCGGCATGTCGCGCGGGTTGCTGATCAGGACGTTGTGGCCGCCCACGTATGTAAATACCAGGCAATTAGTCGTCAGCGCGAAGATGTGATACAGCGGCAACGCGGTGACGACGACAGCATCCTGGCCGATCCGCTCCAGTTCCGGCATCCATGACACCACCTGCAGCGTGTTCGCGATCAGGTTGCGATGGGTCAGCACTGCGCCCTTGGACACACCGGTCGTGCCACCGGTGTACTGCAGGAATGCAACATCGCCTGGGCCTACCTCGGCCGGATGGAGGGTCAACGCGGCGCCCGCCGCCAGCGCCTCGCTGAAACGGACCGCGCCCGGCAGCGTCCAGGCTGGCACCACCCGTTTCACCTGACGCATGACAAAATTGACGATTGGGCCCCTCGGGAAGCCGAGCAAGTCGCCGAGGCCGGTGACCACTACCTTGCGTATCGGCGTGCGGGCGATCACCTGTTGCAGGACCGCGCAGGCCGTCTCACAAATGACGATGGTCGTGGCGCCCGAGTCGTTGAGCTGGTGCTCCAGCTCACGGGCCGTATACATCGGGTTGGTGTTGACGACGATCAGGCCCGCGCGCATCGCGCCAAAGATCGCGATGGGATACTGCAGCAGGTTGGGCATCATGATCGCCACGCGATCGCCCTCGCGGAGCCCGGCCTCGGCCTGCAGCCACGCGCCAAATCGCCGCGACAACTTATCTACCTGGGCGTAGGTCAACGTCCGCCCCATGTTGCTGAACGCCGGCATGGCCGCGTGTTTTCGGCAGGCGTCCTCGAAGAGATGCTTGATGGAGGGGATTTCTTCGGGGTCGATGTCCGCCGGCACGCCTTGCGGGTAGTGCTGCAACCAGATCTTTTCCACTGCGACCGTCTCCGCGGGTTTCGACGAAGTCTCACGTGCCGCTGTGTCAACGGCCTGAGTACCTTAACTGCTTATAGCACCGGCCTGTTGCGGCCGGCAACGATATCCGGCCCCTCAGCGCTTGAGCAACGGCTCGAGCGTCGCCCAGGCATTGTCCAGCAATATGACCTGTGCGGCGCCGCCGGGATGGATGCGGTCGTCCTGGAACAAGTCGTCACGTAGGGCCATGCCCTCGAGCAGGAACGGCACGACGGACACTTTGCGCGCGCGCGCCAGCTCGCCGTAAACGGAGAAGAATCCTTCCGCGTATTGCGGGCCGTAGTTGCTCGGGACGCGTACTCCCGCGAGCACCACGCGGGCCCCGGCCTCGCGGCCAAGCTCGATCATCCGCTCGAGATTGGCCCTGAATTCCAGAATCGGCAGCCCGCGCAGGCCGTCATTCGCGCCGAGCTCGATGAAGAGCACGGCAGGGCGATGCAGGGCGATGGCACGTGGCAACCGCTCCAGGCCACCACCTGTCGTTTCGCCGGAGACACTGGCGTTGACGACCTTGTATTCGTACCCTTGCACGTTCAAGCGCCGCTCGAGCAGCGCGACCCAGCCCTGCCCAGGCACGAGGCCGTAGCCGGCGGACAACGAGTCGCCGAAAACGAGGATGACGGGCCGCTCGGCTGCCCCTGCGGGCGCGGCCCAGGCCAGGCTGTACAGGACGACAAGCAGGATCGCGCGCATGGACAATCGGACAGTGCTGGAGGCGAAAAAGTTGCGCAAGGAGGTTAGCAGCCCGGAAGGGACGCTGACCATCCTCGACGACGTCAGTCTTGCGGTCCTTGCAGGCGAATCCGTGGCCATCGTTGGCGCGTCCGGTGCCGGCAAGTCGACGCTGCTCGCGCTGCTGGCGGGGCTCGACGAGCCGACGCGCGGCGAAGTGTGGCTGGACGGCCTTGAATTGTCCGCGCTGGACGAGGACGGTCGGGCCGCAGCGCGGGCAGGTCGCGTGGGCTTTGTGTTCCAGTCCTTTCACCTCGTTCCGTCGCTGACCGCGCTCGAGAACGTCATGCTGCCACTGGAGCTGGCCGGTCGGCGCGACGCGCGCGCCGGGGCGCGGGAGGTGCTGAACCGGGTCGGCCTCGGGCCACGGACCGGGCATTACCCGCGGCAACTCTCAGGCGGCGAACAGCAACGCGTCGCGATTGCACGCGCCTTTGTGACGAGCCCGGCGGTCCTGTTCGCAGACGAACCCACCGGTAACCTCGACGCGCGGACCGGCGCGCGGGTCATCCAGCTGCTATTTGACGTGAACGCGGCCTCCGGTACGACGCTGGTACTGGTGACTCATGATCGCGAGCTGGCGGGACGGTGCGGGCGGGTCATCGAGATCGACGCTGGCCGGCTGGTACCGTGACGTGAGAGCGCTTCGCTTTGCCTTGCTGGCGCTGTCGCGAGACTGGCGGTCCGGCGAGCTGGCCGTGCTGCTCGCGGCGCTGCTCGTGGCCGTGACGGCGCTCACGGGCGTGGGCTTCTTCACGAGCCGCATCGGCCAGGCGGTGGAGCGACAGGCAGTCGAGGTCATTGCGGCGGACCTGCGCCTGCAGGCGGGCCGTGAACTGGCGGAAGAGTACGTCGATGCGGCCAGACAGGGCGGCATCGCAGCCGTGCGCACCGTGTCGTTTCCCACGGTGGTGTTTCTTGGTGACGCATCGTCATTGACGGTGGTTCGCGCCGTCGGCGCCGGATATCCACTGCGCGGCCGCGTGCGAATCGCCGACGCGCCATTCGGGCCGGCCCGCATCACTGAGACGACACCGGGGCCGGGCGAAGTGTGGCCTGACTCCCGGCTGCTGGCGCGGCTCGGCGCGCAGGTCGGTGAGGAACTCAATGTCGGTGCGGCACGGTTCAGGGTGACACAGGCGCTGGACTACCGGCCCGATCAGGGCTCCGCCTTCGTCGACTTGGCGCCCTCGGTGCTCATGAACATCAACGACCTGCCGGCCACCCAGTTGCTGCAGCCGGGTAGCCGCGCCACCT
>Ga0210366_10000092_pt1 | contig 11487 bp, 10 predicted proteins | sample S641metaT_FD_190380 | JGI IMG/M metagenome (GOLD analysis project Ga0210366, IMG submission 190380) | Metatranscriptome of estuarine sediment microbial communities from the Columbia River estuary, Washington, United States - S.641... | ecosystem: Environmental > Aquatic > Marine > Intertidal... | reverse complement strand
TTCCGGCCAGATATCGGGGGCGCCTTCGCGCACCGCCGCGCGCGGATCCGCGACCGGGGCGATCGGCACGTACTCGATCTCGATCAGCTCTGCCGCGTCGAGGGCCCGCGCGAGCGTATCCGCCACGACGAGCGCGACGGCATCGCCGACGTAGCGGACCGCATCGGTGGCAAGGGGCATGCGGGGCGGCGCCGCGAGCGGGACGGCGAGCGGATTGGGCGGGAACCGCCGGAACGGTATCGCACCGATGTCGCGCGCGACAAGGTCCGCGCCCGTGTACACCGCCAGGACGCCCGGCGCGGCCGCAGCCTGCTCTCGCGCCACAGCACCGAGCCGCGCATGCGCGTAAGCGGACCGGACGAAAACCGCCGCTGCCGCGTCGGCGACATCGAGATCGGAAAGATAGCGCCCGCCACCGGTGAGGAGCCGGGCATCCTCGACGCGGCGCATGGACCGCGCCGATCGACCGCGGGTCTCGCGCGCGCCGCTCACCGCGTCAGATAGGTCGCCGTCGCCGGCCAGATCCAGATGATCGCCATCACGATCAGCATCAACATCCAGTACGGCGTCGAGCCGCGGAAGATTTCGCCGAGCGTCACCGAGTCGTCGGGTACCGAGGCCTTCACGGTGTAGACGAGGAGCCCGAATGGCGGCGTCAGCAGCCCGGCCTCGATCGCCAGGATGCCGAAGATCGCGAATGCGGCGGCGTCCCAGCCGATCACCTGAGCAAGCGGCCAGAATATCGGCACGGTGAGCAGGATGATGGAGATCGAGTCGATGAGCGTCCCCAGCGCCAGCCAGATCGCCACCAGCAACAGAATGATTCCGAATCCGCTCAGACCGAGCCCCTCGATGGAATCCTGGATAATCTGGATGATCCCGCCGAGCGCCAGGAACTTCGCGTACATGGCCGCCATCATCAGCACGAAGAGGATGGGCGCGATCGTCTTGCCCGAGTCGATGACGACACGGCGCGCGCCTTTCCAGCGCATTCCCTTGAACCACGCGAAAACGATCGCGCCGCTGCAGCCCACAGCGGCCGATTCGGACGGCGTGAAAAACCCGCCGAACAGTCCGCCCAGAACGAGAAGAATGAGCAGGATCACGCCCAGTCCGCTGACGATCTCCGCTACGGACGGCTTCGACTCGGCCGTGGCGCGCGGCGATGGGGCAAGGGACTTTTGCAATCCCGCGCGCACCGAGCAGTAAACAATCATCAGCACAGCCAGGATCATCCCGGGAATGATGCCGGCGAGAAACAGCTTGCCGATCGAGTACTCGATGACAACGCCCCATACGATGAGGAGCACGCTCGGCGGGATCAGCATGCCGAGGCTCGCGCTGCCGGCGATGGAGCCCACCGCGTAGGAGCGGTTGTAGCCGAGCTTGCGCATCTCCGGATAGGCGATGCGCGAAAACGCCATGGCCGACGCAATGCTCACGCCCGTCACCGCAGCAAAGACCGCATTGCCGAGTACCGTCGCCACCGCGAGGCGGCCCGGCAACCGGCGCAGAAAGTAGTTGCAGATCCGGTACAGGTCTCCCGCCATGCCCGAACGGCTCATGAACTCGCCCATCAGCACGAAGAGCGGAATGGCCGCGAACACGGAGTTTCGCAGCACCGCATAGGCGGCCTGGTTGGCAAGCTCCAGGGTGATGCTCAGGTCACCGAACAGCAGATACGCGCCACCGAGCGACACAACGCCGAGGACGATGCCGATATGGATCCCCACGACGATCATCGCGACCAGCGCAATGAGGATGATGATCAGGGTAGTTGTAGGATCCAGCACGAAATTCCTCCCCGGAGGCGCTCGTTGGGTCGCGATGTTTCGACGGGACGCACGGCCTCAGGCCGGCTTGACGTGCCGTGTCAGCGTGAAATACAGGAGTTGCATGTAGACGAAGACGCAAATGGCGCTGAACAGGACGATTACCGTCCGGACCGGGTAGACCGGAACCTCGAAAGCGCCCGCGCCCTCGATTTCGAGCGTCTTCCAGCTGACGATCATCGCCTCCCAGCCGCCTTTGATGATCGCCAGGAAAAGCAGGATGCCGAGAACATACGTCGTGCTGTCGACCATCCGCCGCGAAAATTCGCCGAGACCCTGGTAGACGATGTCGGTCCGCAACATCGCGCCGCGCTTGATCGACGACGGGAGTTCGAGGAACAGGATGCCGACGATCGAGTTGCCGACGATCTCGTGGGTGCCGAGAAAGGGCGAGTCGAAGGCCTCGCGCCCGATGATGTCGTAGAGAAAGATCGCCGCGAGAGACAGCGCCCAGAACGCCGAGATCGTGCTCAGAACTTCCGTCGACCGATCGATGAAATCGCGATTGCGTCGCGCCAGACCGTCCATGCTCCCTCCTCCTGGTACGTCGGCCCCGTTCTCCGGGATGCTTCTCGTCCGACTCGCGCGTCGGATCTCTCGTCCGACTTACTCCCGACGCAGATTGTGGCCCATTTCGGGCGACCCCACAAAATCCACGATCGGTACGCGCATCAGGCCGAAATGGATGCGCCGCGAATTGCGAACTTCGGTGCGTCTTCCGGTCCCGGAAAGACCGTCATGTACTTGATGTTTTCAAACGGTATGTAGAGCAACGCCCCCTCCGCCTCAACCGTAAGGATGCGTCGCTTCAGGATCTCCTGCTCCATGATGGTTCGCGCATATTCGTTCGCGGCCTGCTCGGGAAACTCGATCGTGAGGGAGGTCCCGTCGTTGAAATGAATGGTGAGGCCGCGCTTCGGTGTCATGGGCGTCTGCTCCTCCACAGATCAACGTGGTCACGGCAAACTACCACAAGGGCAAATGCCCTGCCAACCGCGGGTCAAGCCGAGGATCAAGCCGTTTTGCAACGCGCCAGCTACGCGACAGTCAGCGACAGGCCGGGCAACTCGATCCCCGCGAGCGCGGTGCTCCAGGTCTGGCCAGCTTGCACCGGCAGCGCCGCAGTGAGCGTTCCCGTCGTGACGATCTCTCCTGCCGCCACCGACGGGAACTGCCGCAGGCCGCGCAGAATCTCGAGTAGATGCGCCATCGCAAGCAGTGGCGTATCCAGGACGTTCGCACCACCGCCCTCGGCGCGCATTTCACCGCTGCACGACAGCGTGATCGTGAAGTCACGCAGCTTGCGAACGCAGTCGGCGATTCCCGCGACCGGCACCGGAGGCCCGACAACGAGCGCGCCGTGCAGCCCATTCACCGCAACCGTATCGGCGACCTGGAATTTCCAATCGGGAAACGGACTCTGCACGATCTCGAATCCGTGTGCGATCCAGTCGATGGATGCGAGGATCGCGGCCTCGTCACGCGTCACGGTCGGCGCCTCGCGGAAATGCAGGACGATCTCGGGCTCGATGCGCGGCTCGGCGAGGTGCCCCACCCCAAGCGACGCCTGGGGCGTCGCGGTGAAATGCACCGTCGTGTCGTAGACGAACCCCCAGATCGGCTCGTAGACACCGTATTCGTCCCAGATGGTGCGGTTCGTAAAACCGATCTTGCGGCCGATGGGTCGCTCGCCGCGCACGAGGTGCTCGCGGTGCAGTGCTTCGCTGACGGCATAGGCGCGGGTGAGATCGAATCCCGGGACGGTGCGCGAAAAGGGCGCAACCGGCCGGTGTTGCGCGGCTGCGTCGAGCAGTTGTCGGGCAAGCGCGTCCATTGAGCTCTCTCCGACGGGAAATCAGACCTTGAACGCGGCCGCGATTTTCTTCGGCACAGCGACGTTCTTCAGGCGAACGTAGTCGGGCAACCCGTTGCGGTAGGGGGGGTAGTCCTCACCCTGGATGAGGGGAGCAAGATACTGCCGACACTTTTCAGTGATGCCGAAGCCATCGCGCGTGATGAAGTCCGCCGGCATCGTCTTCTCGACGTTCGCCACCTTGTCGAGCGAAACCATTCCCACCTTCCACTTGTACGGTCTGTTCGAAACCCGCTCAACAGTGGGCATCACCGAGTTGTGCCCTTTGAGTGCGAACTCGACTGCAGCCTTGCCCATCGCGTAGGACTGCGCCACGTCGGTTTTCGACGCGATGTGGCGCGCCGAGCGCTGCATGTAGTCGGCGACCGCCCAGTGGTACTTCAGATCGAGCGCATTCTTGACCATGCCCGCAACCACCGGGGCCACGCCACCGAGCTGCGCATGGCCGAACGCGTCGCGCAATCCCTGATCGGAAAGGAACTTGCCGTCCGGACCTTTCACGCCTTCGGACACCACCACCGAGCAGTACCCGTGTGCCTTGACGGTCGCATCGACGCGCGCCAGGAACTTCGCCTGATCGAACGCCACCTCGGGAAACAGGATCAGGATCGGCTGTTCGAAATTCGGGCTCGACGCCATGCCACCGGCCGCGGCGATCCACCCGGCATGTCGGCCCATGACCTCGAGGATGAACACCTTCGTGGAAGTGAGTGCCATCGACGCGACGTCGAGCGTCGCTTCGCGCGTCGACACGGCGACGTACTTGGCAACCGACCCGAATCCGGGGCAGTTGTCGGTGATCGGAAGATCGTTGTCCACGGTCTTCGGCACGTGAATTGCCTGAAGCGAGTATCCGAGCTTGCCCGCAAGCTGCGAGACCTTCAGGCAGGTGTCGGCGGAGTCTCCGCCGCCGTTATAGAAGAAATAGCCGATGTCGTGCGCTCTGAAGACCTCGATCAGCCGCTCATACTGGGCAGGATCCTTGTCGAAGGGCTTCAGCTTGTAGCGACAGGATCCGAACGCGCCCCCGGGCGTGTGCTTGAGGGCGGCGATCGAGCGCGCGCTTTCCCGGCTGGTGTCGATCAGATCTTCCGTCAGCGCGCCGATGATGCCGTTGCGGCCCGCGAACACCTTGCCAATTTTCGACTTGTGCTTGCGCGCCGTTTCGATCACGCCGGCAGCGCTGGCGTTGATCACCGCGGTGACACCACCCGACTGGGCATAGAAGGCATTTTTCGGTTTCATGCGCTGGCTCCGTTTGTTCAGTGTCCGTTCAGCCCGAATTATCCGTGGTTCGCCGAATTGCGGGGCAGCGCGATTGATCGGGCGCCGGGGCGCCGAATCATAGCTTCGCAAACACGTCCTTGATGCCCTGCCGCAGCCACCGGTGCCCCGGATCGGCATCGCGGCTGCGGTGCCAGACGAGATAGGCCGGAAAGAGTGGCAGCTTGACAGGCAGCGGCAGGATCTTCAGTCCGAGTTGGGGCGCCAGCACTTCGGCAAGCCGGCGCCCGAGCACGCCGACCAGATCACTCTGGCTGACAACCAATGCGGCCGCAAGCGTGCTGGGGACCTCGAGCAGCACCTTGCGATCGAGCGCGAGCAGCGGCTCTGCCCCGTCGAGGCGCATGTCCGCCAGGCTCGTGCGCGACAGTACGACGTGCTCCTCGGCGAGATATCCGCCAAGCGTCAACCGGGAGCGAACGCGTGGATGCCCCTTGCGTACGATGGCGACCGCCTCCGCCTGCATCACCCGCTCCGACGCAAACCGCCCATCGCGCGGCGGAATGAAGTCGGCGGCGATGTCGACGATTCCATCGCGCAAATCCGGCCACAAGCGTTGCCGCTCGAGCACGGTGATGCCGCGGACCGTCACACCTGGCGCGACGCGGCGCACCCATTTCAGGACCTCCGCGCCCACGAGCACCTCGATGCCGAATGCGCTGGCCAGGGTGAAACTTCGCCGCGACGTCCGCGGATCGAAGGCGCGCACGCCTTCGAGGCCCTCCCGGACCAGTTCGAGCGCCCTACGGACCGGGTCGGCGAGCCGATCGGCCAGCGGAGTCGGCGTCACGCCGTGCGCGCCCCTTACGAACAGTCGGTCACGCGTCAGCCCACGAAACCGCGCGAGCGCGTTGCTCACGGCGGGCTGCGTCATCGCGAGCCGACCCGCGGCGCGGCTCAGGTTTCCCTCGGCGTAGACCGCGTCGAACACCACCAGAAGGTTGAGGTCGATCGTTCTCAGGTTCAGTGTCATGAATATCTGATATCACATTTATAAAGTTGAATGATATCTCTACCTGGACGATGCTCGCAATATCAACACGACAAAGAGCGGGGGGCGGGAATGGTTCAACCGATGGAGGAGCGGAACCGGTTCACGGTCGAGGACGTGGTCGACGTCAGCACGCGCGTGCTCGGGCTGCAGCTCGATATCTGTCCGGGATCGCGCTCGGCGGTGCGAGCGGATCGGTTCGCGATCGGCTACGCCTGGGGCTTCTGCGGCGGCGCGATGGCCGCGCTGCGGGTCGGGCGGGCCGACCTCTACCGGGCGTTCAGCATCATCTGCCGCCAGATACTGAGCGAGCACGATGCCGTGCGCGTCGTGGCCGGAATTCCCGGCATGGCCGAGGACGAGAAATTCCAGGACGGCGAGGCGGCGGGCATCGCCGACGCGCGCGGCTGCATCGAGCGCGACAAGCCGCCGCTCGGACTGGTGCTGCATCTCTCGGGAAGCTGACGACGCGGGTGCCGGGTGCGCCTTGCGAGACTTGATCTGGCACAACGCCGGCGCAAGCATCGACGCGTACGCTGAGCGCAGGAGCCCCCAAGGACGGGCGGGACCCAGCCAGGCCGATGCAACCTCACGAATCGATTCCGCATCTGCGCGAGATTGTCGTGTTCCTTGTCGCGGCGGGAATCGTCGTGCCGTTCTTCTTGCGCCTGCGCATGAGTCCGGTACTCGGATTTCTCGCAATCGGCGCGGTGCTCGGCCCCTACGGCCTCGGCTTGTTCGCGGACGAAATCGGTGTGCTGCGTTTCGCGGTGATCGACGACATCGAGGGCGTGAGGCCGCTCGCGGAGCTCGGCGTGGTGTTTCTGCTCTTCATGATCGGGCTGGAGCTCTCGCCCGAGCGAATGTGGGCGCTGCGTCGCCTGGTTTTCGGGCTGGGCACGCTGCAAGTCGCGCTCACGGCCATCGTGATCGGCGCGATCGCCTGGGCATTCGGCAATCCGCCGGGCGCCGCGCTCATCCTCGGGATGGCATTCGCGCTCTCGTCGACTGCGGTGGTCATGCAACTCCTGGTGGAGCGACGCGCCGTGGCCAGTCCGCTCGGGCGCGCAACCTTCGCGATCCTGTTGCTGCAGGACCTCGCGGTGGTGCCCATCCTGATGCTGGTGAGCGTGCTCGCCGCGCAGACAGGCGGGGGTTTGTCCACCGCGCTCGGAACAGCGTTTCTCATCGCGCTCCTGGCGGTCGGCGGCATCGTCTTTGTTGGCCGGTTGTTACTGCGCCCGCTTTTCCGGATCGCGAGCGCCACACGTAGTCCCGAGCTCTTCATGGCAGTCACCCTGCTCGCAGCGCTCGGTACGGCTGCGCTCACCCAGGCGGCCGGGCTGTCGATGGCGCTGGGCGCATTTCTCGCCGGGCTGCTCATCGCCGAGACCGAATATCGCCACGAGATCGAAGTGGACATCGAGCCGTTCAAGGGGCTGCTGCTCGGGCTGTTCTTCATGTCCGTCGGCATGGGTACCGATTTCCGCGTTGTCGCCGAAAGGCCCCTGTGGCTTGCGGCGTCGGTGATCGGACTTTTCGCGCTCAAGGCGCCGATTGCCGCCGCGCTCTGTCGGCTGTTCGGATTTCCGCGGCATACCGCCGTGGAGGCCGGCCTTCTGCTCGGGCAGGGTGGCGAGTTTGCATTCGTCGTCGTGGGCATCGCGGCAATCCACGGTCTGTTCCCGCGCGACACCGCACAATTCATGCTCTTGGTCACCGCCCTCACAATGATGGTGACCCCCCTGGTGGCGGTCCTGGCGCGACGGGTCGGCCGCGCGCTCGAGCGCGATCATGCAAGCCGCGGCGTCCCGACCGAGGCGAAGGTCCCGCGCGAGCTCGAAGGACACGTGATCATCGCCGGATTCGGGCGCGTCGGGCAGATGCTGGCACGCGTGTTCGACGCGAACGGCGTGCAGTACGTGGCGCTTGACGTCGATGCCGCCGCAGTGGCGCAGCATCGCGCGAACGGCTTGCCGATCTACTACGGCGATGCGAGTCGGGTCGAAATCTTGCGGCGAATGCACGCCGAGCGCGCGCTCAGTGTCGTTGTGACGACGGACAGCCCGGTTTCCGCGCAGCATACCGTGCAAGCCGTTCGCCGGCGCTGGCCGCACCTGCAGGTCGTGGCACGCGCTCGGGACTCGAGCCATGCACGGCGCCTGCTCGATTGCGGCGCGAGCGAGGTGGTTCCGGAAACCGTCGAGGCAAGCCTGCAACTCGCCGGGCGAGTACTCGAAGCGGCCGGGGAACGGGCCGAGTCGGTGTCGCAAGCGCTGGCGCAGCAGCGTGCGTTCGAGCTGGCTAAACTCGAGCTGGAGGGCGAGAGCTCACCGCGGCGCGTGCGGTCGGTTCATCCCCTCTGAGCGGCAGGAAGAACGCGCGACCATCCGCGGAGGAGCGCAAAGCGCATGCCGACCGAACACCGAGAAATCCGCCTGCGCGTGAGCGTCCACGCGACCTGTGGGCCGCGACTCCAGGGTTGCGCGTGACTCGGCGGTCTACGCGACGCGTTGTGGAAGTGCCCTCGGGCCCGGCGCGGCTGCCGGGCATGCTCGACGTGCCTTCAGAGGCAACCGGACTGGTGATCTTCGCTCACGGCAGCGGAACCAGTCGCCATGCCCCGCGCAACCGGATTTTGGCGAACGTTCTGCGCGAAGCACGGCTCGCCAGCCTGCTGATGGATCTGCTGACCGCCGGCGAGGAGCGGATATTCGAATCGCGATTCGACGTCGGCTTGCTGACCACCCGCCTCTCCGCGGCTGTGAAATGGTGCGGCCTGCAAGCGGCGACCGCGGGCCTGCCGCTCGGAGTTATGAGCGCAAGCACTGGCGCGGCCGCGGCGCTTCAGGTGGGGGCCGCGTTGCGCAACGAAATCGGCGCCATCGTGTGTCGGGGCGGACGACCCGACCTCGCGAGCCGCAGCGCGCTGGGGCTGATCAAGGCGCCTACGCTGCTCATCGTCGGTGGCGAGGATCACGAACTGATCCCTCCGAACGAGCGCGCGTTCGTGTCGCTGAAGTGCGAGAAAGAGATCGCCCTGATCTCGGGTGCGACGCATCTGTTCGAGGAGCCCGGCGCGCTGGACCGGATGGCCGGGCTCGCTGCGGATTGGTTCGCGCGCCACCTCGAGCCCGGCTCGCGCAAGCACCGCGGCTGAGGGTCGCATCCCTCATTCGGCGGATAGGCCGAGCCGGCCGGCCGCGTGCTGCACCGCACGCATCGCGGCTTGGCCGGGCGGCGCTTCAAGTCGCCCCGCTTCTACCCCCGCGTCGCCCATATGTGATTAAATGAACGCAAGGCCGTGGGGAGCGGCTGCCGCAGCAAGGTCGGGCAGCACCCGAAACCGGTCTCAACTCCTGGAGGAGAAATCAGATGAAATCACCACGCCTGATGGTATCTGTGCTCGCGCTCTCCTTGGCGACGGGCGCTTCGCTCGCCGCTTTGCCCGCGCGCGCGGCCGACCCGGTTGCCGACCGCGCCGTCGAGCTGGCCCGTGCCTACATGAAGAAGAACAACCTGCAGTCGGTCGAGCTGAACATGCTGCTCAATTCACTCTATCGCAACGCGATCGGCGACTTCAGCGACCGCTGGGAGAAGCTGACCAACATCAAGGTCGTCAGCACGCCGCTCGGCTACACCGACATCCCGTCGAAGATCATGGCCGAATCGGTGGCCAAGACCGGTTCGTTCGACATCTTCAATGATTTCCCCTACACGATGCCCGACGCGGTGGGCGCAAAGGTGGTGATTGCGCTGGACAAGTACGCAGCGGTGGGCAAGCCCGACTTCTCCGGTGTCGCCGACGGCCTGAAGTACCAGCAGTACTACGACGGCAAGCTCTACAACATCGTCCTGGACGGCGACCACATCATCCTCGCCCTGCGAAAGGACATCCTCGACAACCCGCAGGTGAAGAAGGAGTACCAGGCCAAGTTCGGCAAGCAGCCGGGCTGCCCCGCGACGATGGACGAATGGGAGCAGATGGCGGCCTACTTCCACACCAAGGCCGGCGACACGCGCTGGGGAATCAAGTTCGAGCAGCCCATGTACGGAGCGCTGGCGTATCGCTCGGTCAACTTCTCGTATCGCCACTTTCCGGCCTACTACGGCGGGCTGCTGTTCGACAAGGACATGAAGCCGCAGATCAACACGCCTGAGGGTATCGAGGCCATCAAGAAGTTCACCTCGATCGTCAAGTACATGCCCGAGGACGTCCAGGGCTGGGGCACCCCGCAGATCTATCCGTTCTGGGGCAGCGGCCAAGCCTTTTCGGTAATGTCCTTCCCGTCGATCGTCGGCTACAGCAACTCGAACCCCAAGAGCCAGGTCAAGGACAAGGTGCTCTCGTGCTTGATCCCCACCGTCACCTGGAAGGGCAAGCAGGTGCGGCGCGCCCCGCAGGCCGCCGGGACCGGCTACATGGTCAATGCCTACAGCAAGCACCCTGAGCTCGCGTACTACTACATCCAGTGGCTCACGAGCCCGTCGGTGGGAGACGAGGCGATCGCGCATCCGAAGGGCTTCTGGGATCCGTTCCGCAAGTCGAACCTGACGAATGCGGCGATAATCAAGCGCTTCAGCAAGCAGTTCGTCGATACGACGATGGAGAACTCCAACTACGCCGTCTCGCTGCTGATGATCGAGGGCAACTACGAGTACTTCAAGATCCTCGACAACAATCTCGCCGAGGTGATGAACGGCAACGCGAAGCCTGAGGAGGCCGCCAAGAAGGTCGAGGCGGGCTGGAACCGCGTGACCGAGGATATCGGCCGCGCCAACCAGATCAAGGCGTGGAAGGCGGGCGTCGACAGCGGCATGTACGGCGCCAAGTTCTCCGACATGTGACGAGAATCAATCGCGCGCCACGGCGCGCCGGCTTGACCGGCGCGCCGTGGTCTAGCGTTCGTCGCTACATCCCGGGAATCGCAATGTCCAAGGCCTCATCGTGAGCGAGGCGCGCACCACCGTCGCCGACGCGGCACCGGCCAGGGCTTCTGCACGGCACCGGCTTGGTGGCTGGCTGGCACAGGAACGGGTGTTTCGCCTGATCCCGTTCGTGCTCGTCGAAGTCGTATTCGTCTTCGTCATCATCATCCCGTTCCTGCTGATGCTGTACATCAGCTTTCTCAAGTGGCGGGCCAACCGCCCCTTCGAGCAGGCGTTCCTGTCGGGATTCGGGAACTACGAGCAGGTACTGACGGCGCCCGGTTTCTGGAACGCGCTCGGACGCACGTTTTACTTTGCCGGCTGTGCGGTTGCCCTGGAGCTCGTGATCGGATTCGTCCTCGCGATGCTCGTGTCGCGCACTGTGCGCGGACGGGGAATCTACATCACGATCCTCCTGATTCCGATGATGATCGTACCCGTCGTGGTCGGCTACAACTTCACGATGCTCTACATCGACTCGGGACCGATTAACCAGCTCCTGGCGCCGTTCCTCGAGCCGTTCGGCATCGATCCGCGCATCCGCTGGCTGTCCGACCCGACCGCCGCGCAGTGGTCCG
>Ga0210366_10000091_pt1 | contig 11494 bp, 16 predicted proteins | sample S641metaT_FD_190380 | JGI IMG/M metagenome (GOLD analysis project Ga0210366, IMG submission 190380) | Metatranscriptome of estuarine sediment microbial communities from the Columbia River estuary, Washington, United States - S.641... | ecosystem: Environmental > Aquatic > Marine > Intertidal... | reverse complement strand
GTCGAGGATGAACAGCATGTAGTCGGCGTGCTTGCCGGCCAGCGTGTCGGCTTGCGCTTCTGGAGATGCAGATCTCGACCACGCGCGAGCGACCATGTAGTGAGTCTCTGGATCGTCGACCGCGAAGATGCGAGTTGCTGTCCATTTGAAAGCTTTGTCTAAACACTTGTTGACGGACTGCTTCTGCCACTTCGCCATCTCAGTCCAGAGGCCGTCGGACAAGTTATCGGCGGTAATCGAGGTAGCAACGATCTTCGGGTGAGGACGAGTGAGGAGAAAATTCCAACAGATCCAGGCTAGCACGCAGGTCTTGCCTGGGCCCTTACACGCTTTCATCGCGAGTCGCGGGTTATAGCGGAACTTATGCAAAGCCTGCGCTTGCCAGGGGTCTGGTGAAGCCCCGAACACTTCACGCACGAAGCGCTCGGGGCTCTCGCGCCACTCGGATATCTTGCGCGCGGTAACCGCAGCGCTGTATCCGAGAGCGCTGGCGATCGACATCAGTTCGGGCGGCCGAGCGGGGCGATTGCACTTGCGACCTGAATGCGAGACGCGTTCTCGGCACGCATCTGAGCGAGATGCCGCGCCACTAAGCTCTCGCCGGCTTGCTTCAGCCAGTACGCAGCTTTGTAGGAATCGACGATACCCGCCATCTGAACGTCGATCGTGTCCTGGTTGTCGCCCTCGAACGAGAGCATGACGAATGCCGCCTTGCCACTCTCAACTGCATCAGCTAACAGACGCAGCTTCTGCGCGAGCTTGCGCTCTTCGCGATTGACTCTGTACTCGGCTGTCTCTTCCACGCTACCTCCGTCGCTTACCACGCAACATGACTGCACTGCGCGGTCTAGATATATAAACGCGTTTCAGTCCCTGACAGAACTTGTGCGTGTGCCCTGCGTCAAGCCCCACCGTCATTACCTCAGCGAGCCGGCGCAATCGCTTCGCAACCGTGCCTCTCATCGTTTGCCCCTCTTCGCCTTGCTGTAGCTCTCGCGAATAGCCGCTCGACGGCGAGCCTCTGCGACGCTCTGCGTGTTGAAATGTACAGTGCTCCCATCTCGCTTGACGCCGGTTACACCGCTGCCCGTCTTCCTGAATCGCACGTATGGCATATCACCTCCTGCTACAGGTCATGCTCGAAGGAAGCCGCGATCAAGTCCGCGAGAGTGCCCTTCACGTCATGTTCCAACCGCTTGGGCGCATCGGGGATCAGCTTGTTCATCAGCGCGAGCGCGACCCTGATCTGCGAGTCGGTCAGAAACTTGGGTGCATCCTCCGCCTTAACGGCGACCGCCTCCATGTGCGTTGCGACCCGCTGCATCACCTGCTGCGCGTTGAGCGTTTTCAGCAGCTGCTGCGCGTACCGCTCGCTGTAGATGAACTCAAACTCGCTCTGGTTCTTCGTGCTCATAGCTGTGTATCCATCCAGGTAACCGCCAGGGCAAACGCCTGCCACTCGTCTTTCGCGAGCCCGTATGTTACACCAGGAGCAGACTTGCGTCCTGGAGCGCCGAATCGGTCGATGAGGGCCTGCCGAATGTCAGCGTCTTTTGCCCGACTCGAGCCGCAGATATGCAGCTTCACGGTCCTGCGATAGATGCGCTCGGTCGTGGTGAATCGCTCCATGAAGCGACCGATCCACACGCACGTTTCGAACACCGATGCCCCGACTCGCATACCGCGACCCTCGATCATCTCTATGACAGTGTCGTAAGGTGAGTGAACGAGGTGGAACAGTGACGCGCGAGATGACAGCGTGGCGTTTGCGCTAATGCTGTGCGCGCGAATACACTTCCCATTCCACACGACCCACGCACTTTTTTCCGGCCCTGGATCAATCGCAAGAACCATTGTCATCGCTGTCCCGCTCTGATTGCTTCAATGCGATCTCGCGCATCGAGCAAATGCTTCACGTTGCACGCGCTCGGTAGTGCCAACAACGCGACAAGCGCCCACGGCAACCATCGATAGACCCGAGGCTGTTCTCGTCCGACATCAGGACGATCGCCGAAATAAGTCCTGCTCTGACGCCTCACCAGTAGCCCCCTAACCGGTCCCACAGATCTCCGCTCTCGCGGTCTTCCCATCCGGGTTCCCACTGCTGACAAGCTGCTTCGAGTAGCTCGATTGTGAGCAGCTTGTCAGCGTTCGCTACGGTATCCCACAACCAGATCAAATAGCCGGGATCGATCTCGTAGACCTGCTCCGGCGTTAAGCCCTTGTGCTTGCCAAACCTCAACGGCGTTTTATCAATATCGACTGTCATGGCCATCCTATCCATCGAAAGAATCGTTGATACCAGTGCAGCCCCTTACCGCACGCTTGCTCTACGGTCGCCCATACCAGACGTTTGCGTAACCATTTCCTCATCACTCCACCTCCCATGATCTTTGAACTTGTGCCACCCGCTCTTCGTGAGTCTCTCCACCGAGGTGAAATCTACCGCACTGACACCTGCAAGTCCAGGGAATAGCGTGCTCAGATGCAGCAAGCAGCATGATCTCTTCGACGTCCTCGACTACCTCTGGCGCACGAGCAACTTCAAATTCATAGCGCCCCACCTGCGTCTCCACTTCGACTTTGTTCCAGTCCATCTCAAGTCCTCCAAGCGTGTTTGCGCAACGCGCTCGCGCACCCCCAGGAAGGTACGCAAGCGGGCGGTCTTGTTACCGCCGCGCGTACCCCCCTTTAGGGGGGTAAAATCGGGAAACAATCGGTAACAATCTAACATGTTGATTCCAAACGCTTTTCACTGCCCTCCGATTGTTACCCGTTGACAACAGATTTTGATCAGCGGGAAACAATCGCCTTTTGCGTGTTTTCAAGCACTTAGCTCAGGATCTTGTTTCCCGGTTTTTTCGGGAAACAATCGGTAACAATCGGTAACAATCGAAAAATGTACATACATACAGTGCTTTTCTGTATTTTCGTACAGTACGCTCATGCCAGACTACTCAATTTCCTTACAGTACCGACACCCGATATCCACGCATCTTCGTGCCCTGCATTGCCCGCTCGATCAAACCTTCCTCCACCATCGACTTGCAAATCGACATGATCATATTGGTCCTGATCCCGGTGACCAGCTGAATGTCGCGTATGACTGCCGCTTCCTTGAGATCACATACCTCCGCGATCGCTTGCAGCACCTTCGCGCGGCGCGCGTGCATCTCCGCCGTAACCGCAGCTTGATCCTTCGCCGCTACCGCAGGGCGCTTATAGTCGAATGGAGTAAGCACACTGCTCTCGCCGATTACCACGCGCTCGAAGTAAGCCTCGCTGCCGATCCTGGACACGTTGGTCTTGCTGAGCCTGAGCTTGAGGATATCGTCGTAGAGGGACTCCTCGATGTCTTGCTCGGCGCACCATTTCTCTTTCGCCTTCAGCGGGCATGGTGGGGTTAGAAACGCCGTCGCGCGCGTGTTGAAGACGATCGCGCTCGCTCCTCGTACATCACCTTGAGATAGCTCGTGGCCTTCGTCGAGCTTGGCAAGAGCGGCTTTGGAGATGTGCGCGCTCGCGATCACAGCAGCGACGGTCTGCTTCGCCATGAATTCCATCATCTCGACGAAGCGGATCCCGGCTTGGTTGCTGCCTTCCTCGCCGCCCAGGAATCTCGCCAGAGGATCCAGCACAATCAGCCTGGGGCGCTCCACTGACTTCGCGCGCTCGACGACCGTCCTGACCTGCTCCCAGATCGGCTCGGGGTTTCCGTCGATCTGCTTGAGCAACTGGACTGTACGGCCAACCATGGGTATGATCTGCAGTCGCCGGGTCAGCAAGGCGCGCTCTGCCTCCGAGAAGTGTCTAAGCTGATGAATGCCCCACAAGCGACGCTCGATCTCTTCGCCGTCATCCTCCGTCGCGAGTATCAGCACTGACCCGGCATCTTCTGGCGGCAGGGTAGGAACCCCGCCCAGCATCTCACCCAGGCAGACCGAGATCCCCAGCTGCAGGAGGAACTGGGTTTTGCTGCCGCCGCCCGAGGCTGCCAGGACGCCTGTTTTAGCCCGCTCGAAGAACCCCCCTAGCACCCATTTCCGGGGGCTGGGGACGGTCGAGAAAGCCCGCTCGATGTCGACCCCCTGAAGCTGTTTAGGCGGGGGCTGGGCGGGCTGGGAAGGCTCGGCAGAGGGAAATGCCTCGATCAGGCTCTCCGCCTCGCTCCAGCCGCCCTGGCGGGCCAGGAAGCGTACGCTATCGAGCCCTACCTTGACCCCGCCCTCGGAGCGCCCGAAGGACTCCCACCTGCGCCGGTTCTCTCGCGGGTCGTAGTTGCCCTGGGTCGTCCTCTGGGACCAATCGTCGAAGATCTCCCAGGCACCCTCACCATAGGCGTCCTTGAGCGCCATTCCCACCTTGAGCCACGTGGTGTCGTCGGACGGGTCTACGTGCTCGAGCAGACGCTCTAGCTCGGAATGCGCTGGCGTGGGTTCCCGCCTCTCGACCGGCAGGGGTGCGACCTTGGCGCGAGCTTGCTCCTGGATCCACTCGACTAGCTCGGCTCCGTCAGCTAGCTGCGGATCCAGGTTGGCGTCGTCCCAGAGATCCCCGGTGATCGTGAAGTAGCGCTTGTCGCGGTAGACCTCGATCTTGCCGTCGAGCAGCGTCGTGCGCAGCGAGCGCTCCAGGCTGCTGCAGCGGACGATCAGATGGAGGCCCTGTCCGCTCGGGCTCACCTCGATGTAGGCACCTGCCGGCGCGCGCTTGAGGACTTCCTCGGCGAGCCTGTTCGGTTCTCCATCCTTGTCCAGACAGTGATCCAGGTCGATGCCGGCTACGCCCTCTCCGAGGACGTAGCCGATACCGTCGAAATGTCCGGGAAGCCTCTGCAGCGTGTTGAACGCGCGCTCGAAGCTAGTCCAAGTCCCCGAGTCCGTCGTAGACGCATGTACACCATTCGCCTGGAACGGAACCTTGCGAGAGTGCATCACCCACCTCGCGTGGGCACGAAGAAAAGCAGGGATGCTCTGCGGCCGAAGGGAGGAAGGCATAGGGACAGAATCCATTGCAAGGTTGGAGTTGTAAAGGTTCGGGGCTTACGCTGCTTTTCGCGCTGCTCTTCGCGCGGCTCTTCATGTCTGATCTCCGACGCCGCTCGTGCTCTTACACCATGTCGCGAACTCGCGGAAGCTCAGCCTGAATCTCGCTGCGTACTTGTGTCCGTCGCCTCCGTACATCTTCGCGATCTCACCTACGTCGACACCGCCTTCGGCAGAGTGCAGACTGAAATCAACCCCGAACTGCGAGAAAGAGAAGCTAGCTACGAAAGGATCTCCCGCTTTCATCAGATGCATGTAGTTGAGATGCACGACCGGGACGTCGTAGTTACCGATGCTGCCTCTCATCTGCGTTACACCGAGAAGCTGGTTGAGAAAATTGTCCCAGGCTTCCTGGCACCGCTCGTGGGTGCCCTTCGTATCGTTGCTCATTTCTCTTCGGGGTTTCCGTCGATCTGCTTGAGCAACTGGACTGTACGGCCAATCTCCCTCTTCCTTCGGGCTTACGCGCTTGTTTTCCGCTCGACGTTCAAAGAGATCAAGGAACTCAAGGAACTCAAGGACAAGGAGCTTATCCATGATGGGCTTTCTTTCTTCCTCGTTGCGCACGAACTCGTCGTACGCGATCGCGCGCAGCTGGACCAAGACGTCGTCTATCTTGCTAGCCGGGATGACATACGCTTCAACCCGAAGATCGACGTCTCCGGTTGTGGGATCGTTCGTGCCTTCGACCGAGAACAGCTTCGATTCGGCGCACGCAAAACCGAATTCGCGCATACGATGCGCGAGCAAGTCTGCATACGCTGTCTGATATTGCTCAAGCTGTTCGCGCGTTAGCCGCATACCATCCATCCCATATAGCTTAAGATCTTCGCGCGCGATTCGCTGGATTGCCCCCATGTAATATTTGCGCAAGCTCGCCTTGAGCTTATCCATTTCGCTCGGCGCTTTCGTCGCTTCGTTGCTCGTTTCGTTGCTCATTTCCTAAACCTCCTGTCTTCCCAGCCTTCGGCCTTGATTGGAAATCCCGCAGCCCACGCGGGCACCTCGGTAAGGACGCTGATCAACCGCTGAAGCGGCCAGTCGTCTGCGTCCTTATGCACTTCGAGCACGACTTCGTCGTGCACATGGAGCACGATCGGAGCACCGAGTCTCGCCAGCCGCACGAGCCCGTGCGCGAGCAGATCTCGACAGATCGCTTGATCGGTATTCTCTAGAAAGGCACCTCCCCACATGGCGCGCCTTCCGCTGCGGATCTCCTCTTCGTCTTCGAGCGCGATCTCGTCCTCACTCTTGTCCGCGCTCTCCTCGGGATAGCGCTGATACGTTACTACACCGCCCCTGCCGTCGTTTTCGACTTCCGCGCCCCAGTAGTAGAGCGCACGACCGGACGGCAGCACGCACTTGAGAACTCCGCTCTTGGCGAGATACACGAACGTAACTCGGCAAGTAGAGAACAGCTTTCCCGGATGCAAGACCGCACGCACGGCAGCCCGCTGGAGCGAATACCATCCCTGTACGATGTTGGCGTTTTTCTCGCGGTAAGCGCCGACCGCGCGCTCGCCTTCTTCTAGCGTGATGTCGCTGTTCGGATCCAGCATGATCACGATCACAACGAACTTCTCGGGCCCCATCCCATAGCCGCACCCGAGCACGGCAGTCTTTCCGATGAAGCGCTGAGCATCTGTGATCTCGGTGACTGGCGTGTGGTAGATGCTGGAAGCCATGATCTTGTACGCGTCTTCGTCCCGCGCGAACGCGTCCAGCAACCACTGCTCTCCGCACTGCCAAGCCGCATCTCGAGCTTCAATCGCGGCGAAGTCCGCAGCCTTGAACACGCAGCCAGACTTCGCGCGAATGATCCCGCGCAGCGAAGACGAGATCGCGTGTATCGGTTTCCCATATAGGAAGTCGATCGCGCTGTACGCTTGCGCGGTTGGCATGCTCTTAAGCGCAGAGAGCACGATCTCTTGGTCTTGCGGCTTGAAACCACGCTGTGGCCGGGGGAAGTTATGCGTCTGCAACGGGCGCTGTCCGCTCCACCTTTGCGTGCGAGCAGCGCCCGAGTGTTTGATCACGCCGCGAATTCGACCGTCCGCGCATACGCCGGCCGATACAGCCTCGAGCTTGCTTGTTGAGGACTTCGCGGCCAGCAAGCGCAGGTCCAGCATCTGTACCAGTTCGGGCGCTAGCTGAAATCGGTGCTTGACTAAGATCCGATTCAGGACTTCCTTGCGCAGGGTGTCGTAGCTGAACCCGCGAGCCTGCAGCCACTTGAGGGTGCGCTCGTGCTGAGTCGCGACGTTAGTTATCGCGCCGCCGGATAGTCGAGCGGCCTCTTCGTTGAGTGGGGCAAGTCCGTGTATGACTGCGAGCAGCGCGGCAGCCGCTGCTTCGCGGTCGATCTCCATCCCACGCTCGTTGATGACGCGGTCGACATTGAACACCTCTTGCTCGGAGACGCTCAGATTAGGCAGCATCTTGAGCATTCCCACCTCGGCACGAGTATCATCGACGCAGTATCGATAGAACGCCTCGAAGTCTTCCGGGTAGTCGGCAGGCGTAGGCAGCCGCCCGCCGAGTTTCTTTTGCGGCTTGCAAAGCTTGTTGATGAGCGACCTGCCCTCTTTGCTCTTCGTGTGCGGCATGCGCGCAAGACGGGTCGCTTTATCGAGAGAACCCGGTAGCCCGTGCATGAGCGCGAGCGACATGATGCAACGGAACTGCAGGAGATCGCCTGGGAGCTTGAGCGTACGGTTCCACAGCCCCCACTCGAACATCGAGTTCCACGCCCACACCCGCCCGCCGGCGCGGACGTGCTCGATTACCTCCGGGGGTGCCCCGTGCCCGACATGCAGACCGACCTCGATGCTGTCCGGGAACCAGTAGCTGCAGCACAAAACGCGCGTCGAGGGATCCTCTGCATACCGGTAGCCGCCTGCTTGCACGAGATCGACAGCCGACTGGCTCTCGAAGTCGATCACGCAGTCGCTATCGGAGAGGATCATTTCGGAATTCCGGAGTTTCTGTTTCTCTCCAGTTCTGCCTTTGCCGCCATCGCTGCGGCAGTGGCGCGGTCGGGATATATGACCCACTTAATTGATTGGTTGATTAGAGTGCTCCATGAATAGCACGGCGCAGTGTGATCGGAGATCCAGAGGTCGCCGTATTGATAAACTTCCCGCATCTTGTTGCTAGTCATCTGTAGTGACCATCCAGCGTGAAGCAGCGCATCCTCGACAGCGAATATGCCCTGCACAAGAATGCGTGGCGGCTGAAGACTGGTGATGCCAGGACCTATGTAGCAGCGCATCCTCGACAAGGCAAACAGCACTGCACAGTTATCAATATGACCCCACCATCCAAACCCTGCATCAAACTCCCATCTGCACAGTTTTGCGCAGGCTTCTAGCAGGTCAGCGTTCATCTTCGGATCTCCTAGCCTCCAGCCTTGCTGCCATCTCTGCTGCCATCTCTGCGGCAGTGTCTCTATCTCTGTGGACCATTCGGATCGTTTCTTTGGTGTCGCGTTTGGGCTGGTAGAAACACCACGCTCCGTCAGTCCCCCATCCGTCAGGTATCCACTCTACCCGCCATCCCTTCTCCCCCAGCGCATCCTCGACGGCGATGCGGTTTCTCACGTCGATCAACTGCTGCATAGCTATCGCCACGTTTTCAAGCACGGGCGTCCAGTATGCGTGGCTCCGGTCTAACATTTCTCGGTTCAGCGACTCTGGGGTGTCGCTGCGGCTGATCACGTCGATCGCCGTCAGTTGCATTATGTGGTTTTCTTTAAGCATGGCGATGCGCTTCTGCGCCGCCTTCAGATCAGCCAGAGCCTTGTCCCTCTGGTCTAGAGCGTTCCTGGCGATGGCCCGCAGGAGTTCGGCGGTCGTTTCTTTGTCGTATATCGGGTCCACTTTCCTTCCTCCTGTCTGGCGGGCTCGCGCGGCGGCAGCCTAACGCTGCACATGCCGGCATGCGAGTGTCAATTCACCCCGCGCCGCGCTGCCCGTTACTCGTTAAAAATCGATCGAGTCGTCTTCCGCTCCGATCTCGGCAACTTCGCCTGCGCCGAGATCGTCGAACAAGCCTGTAGTATCGATGCGCGCTCCAAGCGGCTTCCCATCCGCGACCCACTGCACCGCGATCAGGTTACCGTTGATGCGCTTGCCGCCGATTGCCGGCGGATTGTTCTGATACCACAACCCAAAGTACGCGTTGACGATGCAACCGGCATAGAACTTCGCCGCATCACTCGCTTGCGCTTTGGACGCGTCTCGCAGCCGAACATCCGGTGCAATCCCGGTTGCCGTGCTGCAGTAGAATGCTTGCTGCACCTCGGGCCTATCCATCTGCTGCCGTCCATCGCGCAGACAAGTGCGATCGAGCGGCATCTCCTGGCCGACGCACACTTTCGCGAACCGGCTGATCTGCGACTTGATCTGCACGATCGCATCCCGATGAGTCTCGATTGGCATGATGAATTGCGCCGTGTAGCGAGACTCCGACATCGAGCCGTCCTGACGCTGCTGGGGCGCTCGCGGTTTGAACAACCACGGATAGGAGAGGATGACTTCGTTGACCTGCATGACATCGAGATACTTGCCGTCTGCGATGCCGCCTTTATCGTGTAATTTGAACAATTTGGTTTCCTTTTCGTCTGGATTGAAATCAAAGCTCGTCGAGATTCTCGACCAGCCCGAAAACATGAGCCTCCGGCCTGGGGTCTTCCTCCTCGACGAGCGTGGGTTTTCCCGGTACGGTCTCAATGTATAGTGCTAGCTTCTCCCTCTTTTTGCCCGCTGCTTTTTCTGCCTTTGCCGGAGAGAGCAGCGTAGACTCCCACGGCTCAATGCCCATTGACTTCAGGACATTGACCATCACGGCTTCACCTTGCGACCACTTGCGCGAGTTCCGCCCCAGCACCAGCTTGTGCCTCGGTATCTTCGTGCCGTTCAGCGCCAGCATCTCGGCATACCACCAGACCGCGTCAAGCCAGTCTCGCAGATAGCCCGAGGCTTTGAGGGCCTCTCCCAAGCTCTTCAGATCCGGGCTGCCGTCTGCTTGCTTGTACGGGGAGATCGTGATCCCGTGCGCGTGCTCGCGCGCTTCTCGACACGTCGCGAGCGCGGGGCACCACGTACACCAGTCTCCCGGCACACGTAGGTCGCGCTGCTCGCGCACCCGACGAGCCGCCTCCCGCAAGTCAAGCTCCCAATCGTACAGGTCCATCAGATTGATCGTCTCGCTTCGGATTGGCTGTTTTCCATTCCTGGGCTGGATAATCGTCAGCTTGACATTGAGTGGGATCCGGACGCCGCGACGCTGAAGCTCGAGAACAACGCCCATTGCATAAAACCGTAGTTGGTAGTTACCCTCGATCGCTACAAACGTACCGCGTCCGTGCTTGTAGTCTATGACTTCAAGCACGCTCTCGCCAACTGCTACGACGTCTGCGGTCCCGCCCATGTCGGGATCGATCGCAGACATGTCAAGCTCTAGCTCGGATAGCACGCTTTTAGCGTACGGTGGGCAGGGTAAAGCTCGGATGTAGGCAAGCGCGACGTCGACTGCGGCGATCATCTCGTCAGTGATCTCGATCGAGAATCCGTCGTAGTCGAGCGTCGTGTAGTGCGTCGGCTTTCCCATCAGCGTGTCGGACAATAGCTGGTGCGCTGCCGATCCTTCCGCCGCGTACTTGCTGACGCTCCTCGGAAAGCCCTGCGCCGCCCACACTGAGCCGGGACAGTTCCACCAGCGCTCGCAGGCGGAACCTCCCAGCAATCGGTGAGAGCTAGATCCCGAGCCCGCCATCGTCGGCACCTCCATCGGACAGTTGCTCCATGTGCTCCACAAACGCAGTGTACTGCGCCGGGGCCAGATTCTCCAGCTTGGGCGGACTCGCGCCAAGCTCGGCGAGCTTCTTGCGCAGCGGCTCAATCATGCCGCGCTCGATCAGAGGTGCCGCTTTCGCCCGCACGTCCTGGAGTGTGTAGTTCGCGCTTGCTTGAGGCGCAGACGGCGTCGGTTCTTCCAGCGGCTTCGGTGCCGGCTTGCGTCCGCGACCGCGCCCCGTCGGTGCCGGAGCAGCTTCGGGCGCGGGAGACGGATTGACATCGAGCATGCGCGCAGCGCCGTCACCGAGGACATTGTTGATCTGGCCCATCGCGTCAATCGCTTCGGCGGGAGTGGCGAAGTACAGCGAAATGACAATGTGTTGCATATAAATCTCCAAAGGTTAGTCGAACACTGCTTGAATTGACGCGCGCTTGCGCTTGATCACGCTCACGCATGCGTCATCCAGGGTGCCGAGCAAGCTGAATAGCCTGCACTGCACTGGATGCTGTTGTCCGGGCCGATGCGTCCGCTTCGCGGCCTGGAACAAGTCCGAGGGGTTCCACCACAATTCCGCGAACCACGCGTCTCGAGCCTCGACTAAATCGAAACCGGTCCCTGCCGTGTGGATCTGCGCAAGGAAAATCTTCGCG
>Ga0210366_10000090_pt1 | contig 11504 bp, 13 predicted proteins | sample S641metaT_FD_190380 | JGI IMG/M metagenome (GOLD analysis project Ga0210366, IMG submission 190380) | Metatranscriptome of estuarine sediment microbial communities from the Columbia River estuary, Washington, United States - S.641... | ecosystem: Environmental > Aquatic > Marine > Intertidal... | reverse complement strand
GTGTAGCCACCGGCCACCGCAAAAATCACGCCGGTCACGCACGCGTGACGCGCCGCGGCCGTTTTGCCGCCGAACCCGCGTCACGGCTCCCTGGAATCGCCCCCGGCGGCCTCTTCCTCGCGGCGGATCATCTCGCCCGCCAGCGCCAGGTAGGCCAGCGCGCCGCGCGAGTCTTTGTCATGGAACATGACTGGCACGCCGTAGCTTGGCGCTTCCGCAAGCCGTACGTTGCGCGGGATGATGGTGCGGAATACACGGTCGCCGAAATGCTGGATCAACTGCGCTGACACGTCGTTGGAAAGATTGTTGCGCGGGTCAAACATGGTGCGCAGGATGCCTTCAATGCCCAGTCGCGGATTGACGCTGTCGCGTACCTGTTCGATGGTCGCGACGAGTCCCGACAGGCCCTCGAGCGCGTAATACTCGCACTGCATCGGGATCAGCACCGAATCCGCTGCGGTCAGCCCATTCAGCGTCAGGATATTGAGCGCGGGCGGACAGTCGATCACGATGACGTCGTAGCGGTCGCGCACCGTCGCCAGGGCCTGCTCGAGCCGGTGTTCCCGTCCCCCCGGTGCATTGACGAGCTGCACCTCGGCGGCCGTCAGGTCCTGGTTGCCGGGCAGCAGGTCAAAGCCGCCGGGCTCCGAACGCACGATGGCCTCCGCCGCACTGACCTCGCCCAGCAGCACCTCCGTCGCCGAGCGCGTCAGCGTGCGCTTGTCCACGCCGCAGCCCATGGTCGCGTTGCCCTGCGGGTCGATGTCCACGAGCAAGACCCGCCGGCGCGTCGCGGCGAGCGACGCTACAAGGTTGACGGCCGTCGTGGTCTTGCCGACGCCGCCCTTTTGATTGGCCACTGCGATGATGCGTTTCATGGGGACGCGCAGATTGCAGCAAAGCGCGCCGTAGCGCAAAGGGGACGGGGGAGACGGAGTCTGACCCCTTCTAAACCCTCACCAATTTCACGACATGCCGTTCGGCGTCGAGGCCCGGCACCGTAAGCGCATGCACGCCCGCCACGGTCCAGCCGCGAGGCAGCGCACCGATTTCGTCCACCGGGCGCTTTCCCTTCATCGCGAGCAGGCAGCCCCGCCTCGCACACAGCTGCCCCGCAAAACCGACGAATTCCGCCAGCTTGCCGACCGCCCTGCAAACGACGGTATCGAACCCCGCCACCGGCCGGTAAGCCTCCGCGCGCTCGTTGACCACCGAGACATTCGGCAGCTTGAGTTGCTGCACGACATGCTCCACGAACCGGGCTTTCTTCGTCGTGGACTCAATCAGAGCGAAATGGGCGTCGGGGCGCACGATGGCGAGCGGCAATCCGGGAAAGCCGGCGCCCGTGCCCACGTCCGCGATCCGCCGACCCTGCAGCCACGGCAGTACCGACAGCGAATCCAGCAGGTGCTTGTGCAGCATGTCGCCGGGCTCGCGTATCCCGGTCAGGTTGAAGCGCCCGTTCCACTCCGTAAGCTCCACCAACAACCCGAGCAGCTGCTCGCGTTGGCGCATATCGAGCGCAATGCCGAGTTGTGCTGCGCCGGCGACCAGCGCCGATTCGAGGGCGGCGCCGGACATGGTTGCTTCAGATGCCCGGGTGGTGCGCGGCTAGGCGGTGCACCAGGTTCTCGACCCGAATGGCGCCCTCTTCCGTTCGCGCCAGGTCGAGCGGCCGCCGGCCGCCGAGGTCTGCGCTGGGCGTCATCAGAAACAGCTCGATCTCGTCCTCATCTTCCCACAGCGACTCGACCAGATCGATGATCCGTGCAACCGGTCCGGTGGCCGCGATCTTCTCTTCGCGATACATGTGACACCTCCGGGTTCGCCCTCAACTGATCTTCACGACGGTCCGCCCGGTGACGCCACCCTCCAGGAACGCGGGGAACGCCGCCGGCAGGTCATCAAAGCCTATTGTACGCGTCGCCAGCTCGTTGAAGTGGCGGGGCCTGAGGTCCGTGGAAATACGCTTCCAGACCGCCAGCCGGGTGGGGCGCAACGTCGCGGATGAGTTGATGCCGAGCAGGTTCACGCCGCGCAGGATGAAGGGCAGCACCGTCGTTTCCAGGCGCGGGCTGCCGGTCAACCCGATGCTCGCGATGCTTCCCCAGAAATCCACGGTCCGCGTCAGCCAGGTGAGCATCTCGCCGCCGACGTTGTCCACGGCGCCCGCCCACTGCGTGGCCTCGAGCGGGCGCTTGCCGAAGTCGAGGTCCTGGCGGCGCAGGATGCGCGCCGCGCCCAATCCCCTGAGATACGCCTCACTGTCCGGCTTGCCGGTCACTGCGACGACCTCGTAGCCCCGCCCCGCAAGCATGTCCACGGCAATCGAGCCGACCCCGCCCGACGCGCCGGTTACCACGACCGGTCCGCGCGCCGGCTCGAGCCCGTTGTGTTCCATACGGTGAATGGCGAGCGCGGCCGTGAAGCCCGCCGTGCCAAGCACCATCGCACGAAACCGCCCGATGCCCTCTGGCATGGGAATCACCGAGTCGCCCGCGACCCGGGCGTATTCCGCATAGCCGCCGTCGACCGCCTCGCTGAGATCGCAGCCAGTCACCAGTACCGGTTGCCCGGGCGCATAGCGCGGGTCGGCCGAGGATTCGACGTCGCCCGACAGGTCGATGCCTCCGTTGAGCGGGTACTTGCGCAGGATCTTCGCCGCGCCGGTCGCAGCCAACGCATCCTTGTAGTTGATGCTGGAGTAGCGGACCTTGATCACCACCTCACCGGCCGTGAGTTCTTCCACGTCCATCCGCTCGAAGCGCGGGACGATGCGCCCGTTTTCTTCGTGGATCCGGAAAGCCTTGAAGTTCTTCATGTCGGTTTGTCCGTGTCGAGGCGCGGTGCCGTCCGCGTTGGTCCGGAGGGGTCAGACCCCGGCCCGGTGGACGCATTGTGCCGTCGTTTGTAGTTCGGAGGGGTCAGACCCTGTAAGGGTCAGACCCGAACGGATTGGGGTCTGACCCCCTTTGGGGGTCTGACCCCTCCTACTGCCGATCGAGCCAGACCTCGAGGCCCTGCACGTTCAGGTCGACGTCGTCGTCGAGCAGGCGGTGGCGCTCGGCCGTGTCGCCCGCGTAGCCGTGCTCGTCGAGCCATCCCGAGAGCTGCCCGAACATCGCCTCGCGCATCCGCGCCGCGCGCTCCGGTACTGCAGCCAGCGCGCGGCCGAGCGTGACAAACGCGTCGACGCCGCGTTTCAGGTCGCCGGCGAGCCGTTCGACATCCCGCACCTCGCTGTAGTGCGTCAGGTACATCGCGCGTGGCGCGTAGCCGAGCAGGCGGTCGATCGATGCCTTCAAGGCCTCAGGATCGAAATGTACGGGCGTCGTGGTCGGCATGATGAACTCGCGTCCGTGCACATCGAATTCGCGGTAGGAGATGCCGAAGGTATCGCCCGGAAAGATGCGCCTGGAGTCGAGGTCCACCACACAGTAATGGTGCAGCGCGTGTCCCGGCGTGTAGATCAGCTCGAGCGACCGAGTGCCCAGCATGATCCGCTCGCCGTCCGCAGGCACCAGCATCCGATCCTCCTCGACCGGTACGATCTCGCCGTACAGCTCGCGGTAGCGCTGCTCGCCGTACACCACGATCGACGCCGCGATCAGCTTGGCCGGATCGACCAGGTGCCGCGCGCCGCGTGGGTGTGTGACGCAGCGCGCATTAGGCAGGTGACGCATCAACGCACCCGCGCCGCCCGCATGATCGAGGTGCACGTGGGTGGTCAGCACCCAGTCGACCTGGTCGCGGCCTACCCCGCGCGCTTCGAGCGCCGCGAGCAGGTTGGGGACCGATGGCGTCGTGCCGGTATCGACGAACGCGGCCCGGCCGTTGTCAACGACAAGGTGGCTGGCGTCCAGCCGTGGGCGCACGTAATCGGTGTCGATGGCGGTAATGCCATCAGCGAAGTCGATGAGCTTGGCTTCGATATTCACGGCTCAGCCCGCGGTCGCGCCACGGCGCGCGGCCCCACCGACTTGCGCATCCGGGCGCGACCGGGCGCTGGCTTCATTCAGCCGGGGCCGCCACCGTCCTGAGCCTGACGGAACCGGATCCGGTGTCGATCAGGCCGCGTCCCGCCGCCCCGCCGATGAGGACGATGCGTTCGCGCCCGTCGTGGCGCGTGACCTCGGCGTCGGTCACGTCGACCGCCACGCTGCCGGAACCCGTGTCCACGGTGACCGCCATAGACGGCCACGCAAAGGCCTCGATGCTGACGCTGCCTGAGCCCGTGTCGATCTTCATTTCCTCGAGGTGCGACAGGTCGCCGGCCACGTGCACGCTGCCGGAACCGGTGTCGGCGACCAGCTCGGTGGCATTGGACAATCCCTCGATCTTCACGCTCCCGGAGCCGGTATCCGCGCGCACCGACCCCGCGAAATGCCGGACGGTGACCGATCCGGAGCCGGTGTCGGCTACCAGTTCACCCTCGCTGTCCACGACCCGGATGCTGCCCGAACCCGTGTCGGCATTGATCCGGCACTTGCAGTTCGCGATGTCGATCCCGCCGCTGCCCGTATCCGCATTCACCTCGCCTTCATGGGTCGCGACTTCGACGCGGCCGCTGCCCGCATCAAGTGTGAGCCGGCCCGTGCCGTTGGACGATCTGACCAGGCCGTAACTGCCGTAGCGCCCGTCAATGACGATACCGATGCCGACCGTGGACCGGCCGCCGTGCAGCGTCACGTCGCCGGCCACGCCTTCGGACATCGTATCGCCGAACTTGTTGCGCGCTGTCAGGCGCCCGCCTTCGGGCACGCGTACGACCACGTCCGCGCGGATCCGGGCACCCTTGTCCGGGTCACCGGTCAGGTTGCGGCGCTCACCAAGGTACTTGACGTACATGCGCCCGCTCCACCAGCTCGCTGGCGCGCCCGGCAGGTAGATCATCGCAAAGTGCGGCTCGGGAAGCTTCACCTGAAACAGCGACGATCCGCCTGAATCCCGGCTGCGGAATTCCACCGCCTGGGCCAGCGCATCGGCCTCGCCCGCCGTGTCCGCCTCGGCGATGACCTTGACGCTGACGTAGAAGCCAGCGCTGTTGCCCTTCTCGACCCGCACGTCGCCGATCAGGTTGTCGAGCTCAAGGCCCGCCGCCGAGGCGTCCTTGTATTGCCAGGCGCGGGTGACGGTGGCGCTTGCGGCCTGCGCCGGCACAGCGACCAGAAGGGCGGCCAGCGCCGCCAGGACAGTCAGGGTTCTGTTCATGCTCGGGCCTCTTTCAGCGAAGGTTGGCGTTCGCCCGGCATCGCGCCGGGCGAAGCAGGAAACTTACGTGTTCTCCTCGCGATAGCGCCGTCCCCAGATCGCCAGCGCGATCAGCGCCGCTGCGCCGAGCAGGCCCACGAGCATCGACGGCGAGATCACGAAATCCAGTATCCGGCCGCCCAGGTCCGCGGCGGTCGTGGTGATGTCCAGCTCGCCGCTGTGCTGTCGCACGACCACGCCCGGCGTGGCGCTCGTGTCGTTGACCATGGCCTTGAACGGCCCCAGAAAGCGGTGCACCAGGAACGCCTGTACGTACGCGGTGCCAAAGGCGATTCGCTCGAGCATTACCACGGCCACCGGCGGCAGCGACGCCCACAGGAACGGCGAGCGCGGCGACCAGGCCGACACCAGCAACAAGTAGGCCACCAGCGGCGCGTACCACAGCACCGACACCGCCGCCATCAGGCCCACGGAACCGAGTGCGGTGGCCAGCACGGCCGGGTTCCACAGCACGGACGGATCGCCGCCGATGATGGCCACCTTGGCGGACGCGCCGGCTGCCGCGATCAGCTGCGCCAGCAGCGCTGCCACGGCCGCGACCACCGGGATGCCGACCGCCGCCGTGAAGAATTTCGCCAGCACGGTCTCGGCGTCCGACAACGGCAGCGATTTCCAGAACAGCACGCTGCGGTCACGCCGGTCCGAATACAGCGCATCCAGCGAGTAGAAGAAGGCAATCGTGCCCATCACGAAGACGACCAGCATCGCGACGGCGGCATAGAACAGGCCGACGATCTTCAGCTGCTTCGCCTTCGGCACCAATCCGAGGGCCTCGGCCGGCCCCACGACGCGGCGACCTTCCAATTTCTCGAGCTTGTCGACAATCGCCTGCCGTTCTTCGTCGCTTGCACCGACGGTCCAGTCATCGGCCTCCTTCTTGAGCTTTTCCACGTCCTCTTTCGACAACGTGTGGCCGGTCTCGGCCCCCGCTGTGTGCGCGTCGACGGTGATATCGCCAATGAACAGGTTGCCGGTGACCGCGCCAAGCAGCAGGATCGCAATCACGATGGCCGGCGCCATCCAGATGGCCCGGTGTTCCCAGAGCTCGCGGCGCACCAGCCACGCGAAGCGGTTCATGACTGGCCTCCCTGCATCAGCGCGACAAACAGATCCGCCACCGACGGCACGCCGGTGTCACCGAACGAGTCGAGTTCCTCGCGCCGCCTGTCCGCGAACAGCATGTGCACGCGGCCGAGCCCCTGGCGGACCGAGATGGGCCCAAGCGCCTGCGCCGCGGCGGCGCGGTCCGGCCTGACGGCCAGCTGCACGTAGCGGTTGGAGACATCTTCCATGGACGCGTCCAGAACGATGCGCCCGTGATTGATGAACATCAGGTCGGTAAGGATGTGCTCGACCTCCTCAACCTGGTGGGTCGTGACGAGAATGGTTCGCTCGCCATCGTAGTAGTCATTGAGCAGCGTCTCGTAGAACTGCTTGCGCATCAGGATGTCGAGCCCGAGCGTGGGCTCGTCGAGCACCAGCAGCTTCGCGTCGATGGCAATCACCAGCGCCAGATTGAGCTGCGTGACCATGCCCTTCGACAATTCCTTGATCCGGCTCGTGCGTTTGATGTCCGTGCGCGCGAGGAACCGCTCGCAGACCTCGCGGCGGAAGCGCGGGTGAGTCGCGCCGATGAAGTCGATCACCTGTTGCACACGGATCCAGCGCGGCAGTACCGCGACATCCGCGATGAAGCAGACGTCCTGCATGAGCTCATGCCGCTGCCGGTACGGATCGCGGCCGATGACCGTCAGGGTGCCCTGGAACCGCGTCAGGCCGAGGACGGCCTTGAGTGCGGTCGTCTTGCCGGCGCCGTTCGGGCCGATGAGACCGACGATCCTGCCCTCGGCGACCTTGAACGACACGCCGTCGAGCGCTTTCGTGTCGCCATAACTCTTGGAGAGGCCGGTGGCCTCGATCAGGTCAGGCACCTGTGTCCTCCTTGCCCGTGCCTTCGGCGCGGGTCGGCGCAAGCTGGGTGGGCTCGGCGGCCGGCGCGTTTTGCGCGGCCTCGAGCAACTCTTCAACGCTGAAACCCAAGCGCTGGATGCGCGCACCCATTCTCGGCCACTCGTCCTCGAGGAACCGCTGGCGCTCGTCCTTCATCAGCGCGCGTCGCGCGCCTTCGCTGACAAACATGCCGCGCCCGCGCTTCTTCTCCACCAGCTGCTCTTCCACCAGCTGCTGGTAGCCCTTCAGGACGGTCAGCGGGTTGAGCCGGTACTCGGCAGCGACGCTGCGCACCGAGGGCAGCGGGTCGCCGTCGGCGAGGACGCCCTCGAGAATCATGGCCACGACCCGGTCCCGCAACTGGCGGTAGATGGGCAGTGTGTCGTTCCAGATGGTATCCATGGTGGGCAATGTCACTGATTTGCCTTGCTACTAAACTACTTTAGCAGAACACTTTGGCGTTCAGGCTGTATATGTACGGCCGCGGCGCTACAGGACGTCGCCGGCTACCGCCGCGACGCCTCCGGCCGGGCGCGCCTTCGCGTCCGTCGCGAAACGCTGGCCCTGGGCGGCCGGACGTTCGGCGGTAATGAAGATCTCCGGCAGCGTGACCTGGGCCAGTTTCTCCAGCCCGATCGGGGTCAATTCGCCGACTTCGACCGTTCCAGACGGCAACGCTGAAGTGTGGCCCTGGTCCAGGGTCAGCCCCATGACTGCCAGGACCGCGACCGCCGCGAGGCCACTGACCGCCTTCCTCTGCGTGTTTGTGTAGGTCGTGAACATGACTGTCTCCTTGCTCAACTCTGGTGCGTACTGGGCCGAATCAGCCCTGCGCGTTGCCGATATCGGCCTGCCGCGCGGCCGCGAGCTGGACGCTGCGCGCTGCGGTCACAACGATCTCCGGCAGCGTGACCTGGGCCAGTTTTTCCAGCCCGATCGGGGTCAGCTCGCCGACTTCGACCGTTCCGTAGGGCGCCGCTGAAATGTGGCCCTGATCCAGGGCGAAACCGCCGAAGGCCACGATTGCCATCGCCGCTATTCCACTGACCAGGCGCCGCGTGTTCTGTGTAACCATCGTCAACATGTCCTTCTCCTTTGATCCTTGGGCCGTGTCTTGGAACGACCCCGTTTCAGTAACTCTGCACACCAATCTGATGTAGTGCTGTGCTCCTCTGGTGTTGTAGTGAACTATAACAGTAACAAGATTGCAAGTCTTTTTTGTGCAGAGAGACCGTCGAGCTTGCGTTCTTCAGTTTAATCAATTAGTTACGGCTTCTCTTGACGGCCTCACAGGGCGCGTTCGGGCCTCTCGTGGACGGAATGCGCGCAATTTTCGCGCAGTCCTGCCGTATCGCTGGTGCTTGCCAGCAACCGGATTCCAGGGGCCTGTCTCAAGTCATCGATGCGATGGGCCTCAAGATCAGCGGCCGACTGGCGTGCGTGGTGCTGCGGTGCCTCGGCGGGCGTGATGGCTGCGTGCGAGTGACCGAGGTCGCAGCCTGCGAGGCCGCTGCGCGCATTCATGCGTCGCGCATCGGTAAGCCACAGAGCGAGTTTCAGACCCGCTGGTAGAATTTGGCATGGTTCGCGCGGGGCACTTCGCCCTGCGGCCCCCGACCAGAGAGATCACATTTATGAAGAAACCCGTCACCGTCACGATCACGGGCGCAGCCGGCAATATCGGTTATGCCCTGGCCTTTCGCGTTGCCTCGGGCCAGATGCTGGGTCCCGACCAGCCGGTCAACCTGAACCTGCTTGAGATTGCCCCTGCCCTGGGCGCACTCAATGGCGTGGTCATGGAGTTGAACGATTGCGCGTTCCCGACCCTGAATGCGATCGTCGCCACCGACGACCCGCATGCCGCGTTCAAGGACTGCGGCGTCGGGCTGCTGGTCGGCGCACGTCCCCGCGGCCCTGGCATGGAGCGCAAGGACCTACTGCTGGCCAACGCGCAAATCTTCTCGGTTCAGGGCAAGGCCATCAACGAGGTCGCCGCCCGTGATATCAAGGTGCTGGTCATCGGCAACCCGGCCAACACGAACGCGCTGATCGCCGCATCCAACGCCCCGGACATCGCCCGCAGCAACTTCACGGCCATGACGCGCCTCGACCACAATCGCGCCATCTCGCAGCTCGCCGCCAAGACCGGCGCGCACGTGACCGGCATCAAGGGCATGATCATCTGGGGCAATCACAGCGCCACGCAATACCCGGACATCGGTCACTGCACCGTGGACGGCAAGCCCGCCAAGTCGTTGGTGGACGACAATTGGTACCGCGAGCAATTCATCCCGACCGTGCAGCAGCGTGGCGCCGCGATTATCAAGGCGCGCGGCGCATCATCAGCGGCGTCGGCCGCTTCGGCGGCCATTAACCATGTTCACGACTGGGTCCTCGACACGCTGGCCGGCGACCGGGTCAGCATGGCGGTGCCGTCCGACGGCAGTTACGGAATACCGGAGGGCGTCATCTACTCGTATCCGGTCACCTGCGCCGGGGGCCGGTTCTCGATCGTCAAAGGCCTGGCCATCGACGACTTCAGTCGCGCCAAGATGGACGCTACCTACAAGGAGCTGCTCGAGGAGCGCGACGGCGTCAAGGACCTGCTGTAGCCAGGCTGTCGCCGACGTGCAACGGGAAGGCCGCCGCAGCGCGGCCTTCTTGTTGTACGTGCCACGAATCCCGGGGTGCGGCCGAAGTTGCGCGGCCTGCTTCGACAGTAGCTCAGGCACAGGCTGCCATTTAACTTAATGGCGGAAAGACTCACCCCACCTTCGGTTAATGCTAACAATTATCATTTAGGCTTGGGCTAGTATGGGCGTCTTCGGAGGTCCGCATGTCCATCCATCTGCACGATCACGCGGGTGACGCCCCACCCGTCGCCTTGTCCACCTTGCGGAAGGGGGACCTGGCCATCGTGTTGGGGATTGAGGACGGCCGCGAAGGACTTGGCGACGAGGTTCACTCCACTCTCGCGCAGCGCTTACTGGAACTGGGCTTCATCCCGGGCGAGCCGATCGAGGTCATGGGCTCAATCTGGCCGGGACAGGATCCCATGGCCGTCCGGCTCGGCCGCAGCATGTTCGCGCTGCGCCACCGCGAAGCTGCTGCAGTGACCGTCGCGGTCACGAACGGCAAGTCCCGGCGATGACCGCCGCCGCCGCCGAGTTGCGCCTGGCGCTGCTCGGTGTCCCCAATTCCGGCAAAACGGCCCTGTTCAACCGCCTCACCGGCGGCCACCAGAAGGTCGCCAACTACGCAGGCGTCACGGTCGAGCGCAAGGAGGGCCGCTTTACCGGCACGCGCAGCGGGCGCAGCTACCGGATTCTCGACTTGCCGGGTGCCTATAGCCTGACGCCGACTACCTTGGACGAGGCGATTGCCCGCGACGCGGTGCTCGGTCGTCTCGCCGGCGAGGCGCCACCCGAAATTGTCATCTGCGTCGTGGATGCCACCAACCTGCGGCTCAACCTCAGGCTGGCCCTGGAATTGGGCCGGCTTGGCATCCCGGTGGTGGTCGCTCTCAACATGAGCGACGTGGCGCGTGCGCGCGGATTCCAGCTCAATGCCAAGGCACTGGAGGCCGAGATCGGCCTGCCGGTCGTGGAAACTGTGGCCGTTGCTGCGCACGGCGCGCAGGCGCTGATCGACCACCTCGAGTCGCTGCCCTCGCCGGCGCCGCGCCCGCCGGTTGCCTATCATGATCCGACGCCGGAGCAAGTCGTCGATACGCAGCGCGAGGCGCGGCGGATCCTGGATCGCATCGGTTACCGCGAACCGGCACGCCAGCGCGCCCTGCAGCGCCTCGATGCGCTCATCATGCACCCAGCGCTCGGCCTGATCGTGCTGGCGGCGCTGTTATTCGGGGTCTTTCAGGCAGTATTCAGCTGGGCCGCGCTGCCGATGGAAGTGATCGATGCCGGGGTGTCATGGGTCGGCGGCTGGCTGCACGGCGCGCTGCCGCCAGGTCCGCTGCGCAGCCTGTTGGTGGACGGCATCCTCGCCGGCGTCGGCAGCGTGCTGGTGTTCCTGCCGCAGATTCTCATCCTGTTCCTGTTCATCCTTGCGCTCGAGGAGAGCGGTTACCTGCCGCGCGCGGCCTACCTGCTTGATCGCGTGATGGGCAGCGTCGGCCTGTCGGGGCGGGCATTCATCCCGCTACTGTCGAGCTTCGCCTGCGCCGTGCCGGGCATCATGGCGACGCGCGTGATACCCAACCGGCGCGACCGCATCGCGACGATCCTGGCGGCGCCGTTCATGACCTGTTCGGCGCGCCTGCCGGT
>Ga0210366_10000089_pt1 | contig 11509 bp, 6 predicted proteins | sample S641metaT_FD_190380 | JGI IMG/M metagenome (GOLD analysis project Ga0210366, IMG submission 190380) | Metatranscriptome of estuarine sediment microbial communities from the Columbia River estuary, Washington, United States - S.641... | ecosystem: Environmental > Aquatic > Marine > Intertidal... | reverse complement strand
CCATCGTGGCCAGCCCCCACAAGGTCTATGGCCCGGAGAACAACGACCTGGCGCTGCAACTTCGCAAGCGCAAGATCGACAAGGTCGTCCTCGCGGGCATGTCGGCGAACCTCTGTGTCGAGGCGCACCTGCGCGAGCTGCTCGAACAGGGCTTCGAGGTCACGGTCGTGAAGGACGCGACGGCCGGCGCCCGGCATCCCGAGCTGGGCGATGGCTACAAGTCGGCGCTCGTCAACTTCGGCTACATTGCCAACGCGGTCCTGTCGACGGACGCGGTCGTGTCAGCCATGGCCAAGGCTGAGCTAAAGGCAGCCTAGTGCATGGGAGGCAGCGGCGGTCGCGCCCGGAATGGCACGACCGCCGCGGCTTCCATTGTGAGCCGCGATCGGCAGTAGGGGTTACTCAGTGCGGCTGCTTGCGGAAATCCGCCGGTGCGCAGCCGTACTGGTCCTGGAAGGCGCGCGAAAACTGGCTGCGGCTGGCGTAGCCGATCTTGCTGGCGACAGTGTCGACGGGTAGCGCGCTCGTCTGCAGCAGCTGCGCCGCACGCCGGAGTCTGACGTCCCGCACGTAATCCATGGGCGTACGCCCGAAGCACTGCTCGAAGTGCCGGGCGAACGTCGAACGACTCATGTGACCGACGTCGGCCAGCGACTCGACCGTGTGCGGCCGCTCCGGATGGTCGAGGATGAGCTCGATCACGCACGACAGGCGCGGATCATCGAGCGCGGACAGCCACGGCAGGGAGCCGTTGGCCTGCTCGCCGGCGCGCCGCAATACGAGAATCAGGCACTGGTTCATGAGGGCGGTCATCATTGCAGCGCAGGCCGGGCCGGACCGGTTGTACTCCCCGATCAGCGCTTCGAAGGTGCCTCGCATCTGCGGCGAGTCGCTGAAGTCCAGGACGATCGCCTCCTTGAGGTGATCGAACAGCCCCACGCCGCCCGCGTAGCTCACCTGGATGCGGCCGCACGCAATGGTGAGCTTCACCTGGTCGAGCGGACCGGCAACGAGCTCGCACAGTGGTGCGCTGGGGTCGCCCTGGCCTTCGACGCCCGTCTCGCTGCACACCGTGCCGCACTGGATGGCGTGCGTGATGCCCGCCGGCATGATGGCGAGCGAATCGCTTGCTAATGGGAGAACCTGGCCCGAGCCCAGCCTGAGCCCGCCATCGCCCTGCAGGGTGAAGTGGAGCGTCACCCAGTCACGGCAAGGAAGCTCGAGCCTCCACCCGTCGGCGAGCCGGCATGTGGCAAACGGATCGACCGTCAGCGCGAGGTTCGCGAAGAGCTTTTCCAGCAGCATTGCACTCCCTTACGGGGATTCCACCCGGCGCGCAAGAAGAGCCAAAGCCTGCCGATCCGCCTTGCGACCTGATTGACACGCCCGGGCACGCCTTCGAGACCCTTCCGCACGCCCATATTGGCACCCTGAACGTCATGAAACAAGGGATATGCCTGGGCAAGCTCGAGTGGGCGGCAACCCGGGCCATGAGTTGGCCGAAACCGATCCCGAAGCGAGCGAGGTCATGTTGAAAATGGATCAGACGCAACGCAGCAAGCCGCGCAGCAGGAAAGCTGCGCCGACGCTTCGCCAGCCGGCGGCGGGAAATCACGCGGGTCGCGACGAGCTGGTTCGGCTGCTCTTGAATTCCACTGGCGAGGGCATCTACGGAGTCGATATGGAGGGCAACTGCACGTTTGCGAATCCGGCATGCGCCAAGCTGCTCGGCTTCGAGAGCGTCGATGAGCTCCTCGGCCGGCAGATGCACAATCTGGTGCACCACACCCGCGCGAATGGAGTGCACTACCCGGTCGAGGAGTGCCGCATCTACCAGGCGTTCCGCGCCCACGAGGGGGCGCACGTCGACGACGAGGTGATGTTTCGCGCGGACGGCAAACCTTTCCGAGCCGAGTACTGGTCCTACCCGGTGGAGCGCGACGGCGAGCTCGTGGGGTGCGTGGTTACCTTCGTCGACATCAGCGAGCGGCGGCGAAACGAGGAGCTGGTCGCCGAACAGGCCGCCGCCCTCGCCGAGGTCGCCCGCTTTCCGGACATGAACCCCGGCCCGGTCCTCCGTGTGAACCTCGAGGGGATCGTGCGGCTTGCCAACAAGGCTGCGCGCGGCGTGTTCGGTGCGGAGTTGGTCGGCTGTCGCTGGCAGGAGGTCTGCCCCGATATCGGCGCGGCCTGGCCCCGCATTCTGGAGGCAACGGAGCCAGTCGGGCTGGAAAGGCGCTTAGGAGATCGGGAATACGTTTTCACTCACCGCCGTGATATTGAGGGTGATCAGGTTTTTATTTTCGGTACGGACATCACCAGCCAGAAGCGGGCGGAGGACGCCCTGCGCATCTACGGGCAGATGGTCTCGGCGAGCACCGATTTCCTCTCCTTCGTGGACAAGGACTATGTCTATCGAGCGGTCAGTGACTCCTATCTGAAGGCCTTCGGCAAGGCGCGCGAGGAGATCGTCGGACAGAGCGTCGCGGTCATCGTCGGAAAGGAGGTCTTCGAGACCCAGGTCAAGCATTACATGGACCGCGCCCTGGCTGGCGAGCACGTCAATTACCAGTCCTCGTTGGACTTTTCCGAGCTAGGGGGCCGCTATCTCGACGTGCACCACGATCCGTTCCGCGACGCCAAAGGCGAGGTATCAGGATTGCTCGTGAACGCACGCGACATCACCGAGCAGAAGGAAGCGGAGCAGGACCTGCGGCAGGCCGACGATCTGGTTCGGATGCTGTTGAACTCCACCGGCGAGGGCATCTATGGGATCGATCTCGAGGGCAACTGCACGTTCGCGAATCCGGCGTGTGCCAGGCTGCTCGGATTTGGAAGCGTCGATGAGCTCCTCGGCCGGCAAATGCACAAGCTGGTGCACCACACGCATTCGAACGGGGCGCATTACCCCGTCGAAGAGTGCCGCATCTACCAGGCGTTCCGCGAGCACCACGGCACGCACGTCGACGACGAGGTGATGTTTCGCGCGGACGGCACGCCTTTCCCGACCGAGTACTGGTCCTACCCGGTCGAGCGCGACGGCGAGCTCGTGGGGTGCGTGGTCACCTTCGTCGACATCAGCGAGCGGCGGCGCGCGGAAGAGGAGTTGCGACAGACCGAGAAAATGGCGGCGCTCGGAAAGCTTTCTGCCGGTCTGGCGCACGAGCTCAACAATCCGGCGGCCGCCGGCGCGCGCGCGGCGGGCCAGTTGATGGCGGAGCTCGAGCAGTTGCAGCTCGCGGCGGTCGAGCTCGCGCGGGCGGGGATCGCGCCGGACGTCTGGCATTCCGTGACCGGGTGGGCGCGCGAGTTCCAGGCGCGTGCGGCCCACCCGCTCGATCTGGCGCCGCTGGAGAGGAGCGACCGCGAGGAGAATCTCGCGAGCTGGCTTGAGGCGCGTGGCATGGACGATGGCGGATTGATGGCATCGACGCTGGTCGCGGCGGGGGCCGAGATCCGGGACCTCGATGCGATCGCCGCCGCTGTGCCGGAGGATCGGTTCGGCGCGGCGATGACCTGGCTGTATCGAATCATCGCCGTCTGCGACCTCGCCGATGTCGCGCTCCGGAGCACGCGGAGCATCTCCGATCTCGTGAACGTCGTGAAGTCCTACTCATACATGGATCAGGCCCCAACGCAGTTCATCGACATCCATAGCGGGATCGAGGACACCGTGACGATCCTGGGACACAAGCTGAAGCGGGGAGTCGAGGTTGTGCGCCAATACGATCGAGCTCTGCCGCGCGTCTCGGCCCGGGGCAGCGAGCTCAACCAGGTTTGGACGAACTTGATCGACAACGCCATCGATGCGATGGGCGAGCGCGGTGGCGTCATCACCATCCGGACGTATCAGGAAGACGGGCACGCGGTCGTCGAGATCGCCGACGACGGCCCGGGAATTCCCGAAGCGATACAGCCGCAGATCTTCGACCCGTTCTTCACGACCAAGGAGGTCGGGAAGGGGACGGGCCTTGGCCTGGACGTGGCGCGCCGGATCGTGACCGCGCGCTCCGGCGGGCAGATTGATTTGCGCTCCCGCCCGGGCGAGACCGTGTTCCGGGTACGCATACCGGTGGGGAGCACGCACGGCGAAGTGGAATGAGAGGAGACGGCGCCGGCGTCTGATCTCTTTGACTGCCGGAACGGGATAGCCACAACGAGTATTGAAGGAGACCCAACATGACCAAGCCGATAATCATGACACTCGATGACGACTCGAACGTATCGCGAGCGGTCGAGCGCGACCTCAGGAAAAAGTACGGCTCCGAGTACCGGATCGCGCGCGCCGAATCAGGGAAAGCGGCATTGGAGATGCTCGAGGGACTGAAGCTGCGCAACGACCCATCCGCGCTCTTTCTCGTCGACCAGCGCATGCCGAAGATGACCGGTCTGGAGTTCCTCGAGAAGGCGATCGAGATCTACCCGGAAGCAAGACGCGTGCTCCTCACCGCCTACGCGGACACGGACGCCGCCATCCGGGCGATCAACAAGGTCCAGATCGACTACTACCTCCTCAAGCCCTGGGATCCTCCGGAAGACAAGCTTTATCCGGTGCTCACGGACCTGCTCAACGATTGGCAGGCATCCCACCAGCCGCAGTTCGAGGGAATCCGCGTCGTCGGCAGTCATTGGTCGCCCGCCTCGCATCAAGTCAAGGACTTCCTCGCGCGCAACGGAATTCCCTACCTGTGGCTCGACCCGGAGGTGAACGAGGAGGCGCGGCGGCTCATCGAAGCGTCGGGAATACCGAAGCTGGATCTGCCTGCGCTCTTCTTTCCGGACGGAACCGTCCTGCAGAAGCCCGACAACCGCGAGATCGCCGCGCGGGTCGGACTCCAGACCAGCGCCGAGCGGCCGTTCTACGATCTCCTCGTCGTCGGGGCCGGCCCGGCCGGACTGGCCGCATCGGTCTACGGCGCCTCGGAGGGCTTGCGGACCCTGGTGATCGAGCGGGAGGCCCCCGGCGGCCAGGCGGGAATGAGCTCCCGCATCGAGAACTATCTTGGTTTCCCGGGCGGTCTGTCCGGCGGCGAGCTCGCACGCCGGGCGGTGAACCAGGCGAAGCGGTTCGGCGTCGAGCTCCTGTCGGCGCAGGAAGTCGTCAAGGTCACCGCGGACGGGCCGTCTCGAGTGCTGAAGCTCGGCGACGGCAACGAGCTCGCGTGTCGGGCGCTGCTCATCGCCACGGGCGTTTCGTATCGTCGGCTCGAGGCCAAGGGCATCGAGCGGCTGACCGGAGCCGGGGTGTACTACGGCGCCGCCATGACCGAAGGCGAATCGGTGAAAGACCAGGACGTCTACATCATCGGCGGCGCGAATTCGGCGGGGCAGGCCGCGATGTATTTCTCCCGGTACGCGAGGAACGTCATCATGCTAGTCCGGGACGATTCGCTCGCCAGCGGGATGTCCCAATATTTAATCGACCAGATCGGTGCGACGGAGAACATCCACGTGTGGCCGCGGACCGAAGTGCAGGCGGCCGAGGGCGCGGAGCGTCTGGAGAAGCTGGTGATCGGCCGCGACGGCGGCCAGACCAGCGAGACTGTGCAGGCCGCGGCGCTGTTCATCTTCATCGGCGCGGTGCCGCGCACCGACTGGATCGGGGATCTGGTCGCCCGCGACAAGCACGGCTTCATCCTCTCCGGGCCGGATGTGCGCGGCAACGGCAAGGGCGCCACGCCGCCGCGTGGCCCGCAGGACCGCGCGCCATTCATTCTGGAGACGAGCGTCCCGGGGATCTTCGTGGCCGGCGATGTTCGCCACGGCTCGGTCAAGCGTGTCGCCTCGGCAGTGGGTGAAGGATCGATGGCAGTCATGTCCGTGCACCGTTACCTGGCCTCGGTATGAGGCATGCACCGTCACCGGGCGTCGCGCGCTCGCTCAGGATTCGAAATAGGATTCGAAGCGAACCATGAATCCGGGAAGCGCTTCCTCGGGCAGGTCATCGATCCCCGCTGCTTCATGGCGGCCGCCGCCCGTGGGGTACTCGCGGCACAGGCCCGACGCGCTCCTGGCATGCCCGTGCGGCGCGCGCACGCTCACGACGTAGCCGCCACGCGTGTTCGGTGCGAGTACCGCGAACGCATGAGTCGGATGCGAGAGCGCGAGATGATTTGCAAACGCGCCGATGACTCGCCGACTCCAGGGCTGGTCGGGAAGCTCGTAGAGCCCGGTGTGCGCGGAATCCGACTGGGGTCTGAGCGCAAGCGCCCGGGTCATGTCCTCGCGCCAGCCGTTTCTCAGATCCTCGAATATGGCCTCGCGCGCGAGGAACTGCAGGGGATCGGCATAGGGCTTGATCAGGCGATAGAGCTCGGCCGGCGGAATACGCAGATCGGCGATGGTTTCGCCGTACGCGTTGTAGTTCATGCTGTCGCCGAGCTCGCCGAGCGCTTCGAGCTGGGAATCGGTGAGTCGGAGCGGTTGCGCGAGCTTTCTCGCCACGTCGCCGAGGTTGTCGCCGAACGCGGCGACAACCGCCCAGGCGCGAAACCGGCCCTTCAGATGCGCGTCGACCAGGATGCTCGTGCAGGTTCCGCCTTGTGTCTCGATATGCGCCTCGAGGCCGGGGTGGGCGGGTACCTCGCCCGAAAAATGGTGATCGAAGTAGCGTACCCTGACGCCCGCGTCGAGCAGGCGCACGAGGGCGGCGCGATTGCGCTCGAGCGAGATGTCCAGAACCGTGACGACATCTCCGGATCGGGCAGGCACGCGCTCGATCAATCCGATATCGCGCTTCACACCGGTGACGAGCAGCGCGTCGACCGGCTCGGCGAGCCGCAACTGGTGCAGCGCGCACAGGCCGTCGGCATCACCGTTGGCGACATCGAAGTGGTTCATTCCCCTGGATTCCAAACGTCGATGTCGAGTCTTCCAGCAATCTGCTCGATTGGAGGACCCCATTCTCCCTGTGGCCGGGAGGTGTCGAACACGATGGTATCGCGTTCCTCTTCCCGCGTAGGGGGATCGCTCGCATCGCGCTGGCGGGCGAGCACCGAGAGTCCGGCCTCGGACGCATCGGTCCGGGTCTGCTCGCGCGCGAGTATCCGTTTGCGGAGCTCGGCATCCGGTGCGGTGCAGGACACCATGACCACTGGCACCGCGAGATCGCGTGCCAGGTGCCGGAAAGCCGCGCGCTCCGCGCGACGAAGAAAAGTCGCGTCGGCGATGGCGGGCCAACCGGCCTCGAGAACGACGCGCGCGAGATCTGCCAGCCGCGCGTAGGTGCGTCGCGTTGATTCCGGATCGTAGATGCCGCCTTCAACGGCGCTTGCCGTGCGTGCCGTCGCGTCGAGCCCGAACAGCCGCTTGCGCTCGACATCCGAGCGCAGGCGAATCGCGCCGATCCGCTCCGCGAGCACACCCGCGACAGTGGTCTTGCCGGATCCCGACAGCCCGTGGGTCAGGGCGAGCGCCGTTGTGCCGCGACGCGACAAGTGCTCGGCGAGATGGAAATAGCCGCGGTACTCGGACTCGATTGCGGCCTTCTCGCTGCCGGCGAGTCCCGGCTGATGCGCCCGGATGCAGGCGACCTTCGCGCGCACCATCGCCCGATAGACCATGTAGTAGCGCAGGACGGCGAGTCCGGCGTAATCACCCGTCGCCTCGAGGTACGTATTGAGGCAGCGGATCGCAAGCCCCGGCAGACGGTGATCGGCGAGGTCCATGACGAGAAACGCGACCTCGTTCATCACGTCGATCCAGCGCAGGTCGGCGTTGAACTCGATGCAGTCGAAGGGCGTCGGTTCGTCTCCGATCAGGGTGATGTTGCCGAGGTGCAGGTCGCCGTGGCACTCGCGCACGTATCCGGTGCGCCTGCGATCGGCGAACACGGGCGCAAGCCGCGCCCCTTCGTACTCGGTCCAGGCCCGCAGGCGCTCGAGTTGCGGAACATCGGGAGATTCGCCGACCAGATCCCTGATGTGGTCGAAGTTTTCCCGCGGCGGTGCCATGACGCGGTCCGGCGTGCCAAACGGCATGTTTGGCCCCGCAATCGCTACCGTGGCGTGGAACGCAGCAATCTTGCGGGCGATGGCGTCGATCAGATCCCCGGAAAGATCGCCGCGCTTTGCGACGTGGTCGAGCAGCGCGTCCTGCGCGAAGCGGCGCATTTTTACGGCGTATTCGATTGCCTTTCCCTTGCCCTCGAGCACCGGAGCCGCTTCGCTTCCCGTGATCGGCACGGATGCCAGGTAGATATCCGGAGCGGTTCGCCGATTGAGCCGCAACTCCTCCTCGCAGCATTGCCGTCGCGCCTCGAGCGTGCTGAAGTCGAGGAAGCCCAGGTTCACGGGCTTCTTGATCTTGTACGCGAATTCGCCCGCCAGGAGCACGTACGAGATATGCGTTTCCAGCACCTTGACGCGATCGACCGGATGCGAATAGGCGTCGGCCCGCGAGAGGACATCGATCAACCGGGCGGTTGCAGCGTGATCGGTCTCCGGGTCTGCGCGTGGTTTGCTTGGTCTTGCCGGCATCGTCGTTCATCCTCGGTCCTCCGCTCGGGAGGAGGCGTCATTATTCACCGTAACCCCGGGGATCGAGTCCGGATTGAGCCAGGTCAAGCGTTCCCCGAAGGAGGGCATTCCTCGCCCCCTGCCATGCGTTAACATTGCGCCGGCAGAAGGCCGCGACCCCGTGACGCGCGCGGCGAGGAACGCTTGATGCAACCAGGAACGCCCTTTTCCCTCCAGGTCAATCCGAAAATCCCGCAGCGGCTCGCGCGGCTGGAGGAGCTCGCGCACAACCTCTGGTACAGCTGGGATCGCGCCACGCGCGAGCTCTATTCGCGGCTCGACCCGCAGCTCTGGGAATCCGTTGGGCATAGCCCCAAGGCGTTCCTGAAGCGCGTCGACGAGCAGAAGCTCGTCGACGCGGCGGAGGACCCGGTCTACCTGAGCAATTTCAACCGGGTGCTCTCGGCGTACGATTCCTACCACAGCGAGCCGATGCGGGCGAACGGTGCTCAGCAGCTGCAACAAAGCGATCTCGTTGCGTACTTCTGCTTCGAGTTTGGCCTTCACGAAAGCTTTCCGATCTACTCCGGGGGACTCGGAATCCTCGCCGGTGACCATTGCAAGGCAGCGAGCGACATGCGGCTACCGTTCGTCGGCGTCGGATTGATCTATCGGCAGGGATATTTTCAGCAGACGATCGATGGCGACGGCAATCAGCACGTCGCCTACTCCGACTCGGATTTCGACGATCTCCCGGTCACCGTGGTGACGGACGACACCAGCCGTGAGCTGCGCATCGCCGTGGAGCTCCCCGGTCGTGTTGTCACACTGCGCGTGTGGAGCGCCCGGGCCGGGCACGTCACGCTGTACCTGCTCGATACCGACGTCGAGGAAAACACCCCTGTCGATCGCGCAATCGGCCATCGGCTTTACGGCGGCGATCGCACCACGCGGATCGAGCAGGAGATCGTCCTGGGGATCGGCGGGGTGCGCGCCCTCGTCGCAATGGACCTAAAGCCGACGGTGTGGCACATCAACGAGGGGCATGCGGCGTTTCTCGTGCTCGAGCGCATTCGCGAGGCCATGCGCGCGGGGATCGATTTTCCCGCCGCCCTCGAGGCGGTCGCGGCGAGCACCGTGTTCACGACCCACACCCCGGTGGCCGCAGGCCACGATCAGTTCTCCCCCGAGATGATCGAAAGCTACTTCGGCGACTACTGCCGCGAGCTCAAGATCACTTCCGAGCGGCTTCTGGAACTGGGTCGTACGCCGGCCAGCGCAGATTTCAACATGACGACGCTCGCGGTTCGCGGCTCGCGCATCCACAATGGCGTGTCACGCATCCACGGCGCAGTCTCCGCAAATCTGCTGCAAGAGCTTTGGCCGCAGATCACACCCGCGGAGAACCCGGTCACTCACATCACGAACGGCGTGCATGTCCCGACCTTTCTCGCGCCCGAGTGGGTCGAAGTGTTCAACCGAGCTCTTGGCCTCGGCTGGAGTCAGCGGTTTGCCAACCGTGAGATGTGGGACCGGATTGCCGATCTTCCGGATCACTTTTTCTGGAGCATGCACCAGTACCTGAAGTCGCAGCTCCTGCATCTCGTCCGGTATTTGATCCGCCGTGCTCACCTGCGGAACCAGGGCAGTGAAGCGCATCTCGACCGGCTGTTCAGGTTTGCCGACCCTGCCAATCCCAACGTGTTGACCATCGGATTCGGGCGGCGGTTCGCGACCTACAAACGGGCAATGCTCCTGTTCGAAAACCTCGAGTGGCTGAAAGAGATCACCGGCAATCCCGACCGGCCCGTGCTCTTCATCTACACCGGCAAGGCGCACCCCGCGGACAAGCCGGGGCAGGACCTGATCCGCCAGGTCTCGCACGTGTCGCAATTGCCGGAATTCGAAGGGCGGATCCTGCTCGTCGAGGGTTACGATCTGCACTTCAGTCGCAGACTGATCTCGGGAGTGGACGTCTGGCTGAACAACCCGGTCTATCCGCTCGAGGCTTCGGGCACGTCGGGGATGAAGGCCGCGATGAACGGCGTCATCAACCTCTCCGTGCTGGACGGCTGGTGGGACGAGGGCTATGACGGCACCAACGGCTGGGCGATCAAACCCGCCACCGACGCCGCGGACGAGTACCGGCGCAACCGTGAGGAGAGCCGCGCACTCTATGAAATCCTGCAAGATCATGTGATCCCGCTCTACTACGCGCAGGGCAACTTCGGGCCCTCGCCCGAATGGATCCGCATGGCGAAGCGCTCCATTGCGTCGATTGCGCCGCACTTCAACGCCGCCCGGATGGTGGGCGAGTATGTAGCCAAGTCCTACGTGCCGGCGTCACAGCAGGGACGCCGCTTCGCGGAGGATCGCTACGCCGGCGCCACCGCGCTGTCGACGTGGAAATCGCGCGTCCGCCTCGCTTGGCCCAAGGTGAGCGCCCGCCGGGTCGATGTGCCCAGGAAGCGCATCACCTTCGGCGAAGGGTTCCTGGCCGAGGTTGCGGTGGCGCTGGACGGCCTGTCGCCGGAAGACGTCGTGGTCGAGATCCTGATGAAACATCCCCGCGAGCAAGAGCGGTTTGGGCTCGCCGCCGCCGGAACGATTGCCGAGACCGGCGAGCAGCGCTTCACGCTGCAACTCACACCGGACTTATGCGGCCAGCTCGAATACCGGATTCGCGTTTACCCGTGTCACGCGCTGCTCACGCACCCGTTCGAAATGGGGCTGATGATCTGGGTGTAAGACAGGCCGGGATCTAGTCCTTCAGAGGTTTGAGCCCCTCGAACAGCGTCGGGAGCAGCTCGGCGACGGTCGGATGGATCGGCATCGCCGTCTGGATCGCCGTGTAAGGCAGCCTCGCGTTCATCGCGAGGATGAGCACGTGTATGACCTCGTCGCCCTCGATGCCGAATATCGTCGCGCCGAGAATCCGCTTCGTTTCGGCATCGACCAGCGCTTTCATCATTCCCGTCGTCTCGCCGCGCTCGCGGGCGCGCCCGACCCGCGCCATTTGCCGTGTCGAGACCAGCGCGGGGCGCCCGAGCTTG
>Ga0210366_10000088_pt1 | contig 11534 bp, 11 predicted proteins | sample S641metaT_FD_190380 | JGI IMG/M metagenome (GOLD analysis project Ga0210366, IMG submission 190380) | Metatranscriptome of estuarine sediment microbial communities from the Columbia River estuary, Washington, United States - S.641... | ecosystem: Environmental > Aquatic > Marine > Intertidal... | reverse complement strand
CGCGATGTTCTGGCTCTGGGTGATCACGGTGTGTGTTCTCCTGCTGCGTCGCGGGGGGCTGCGGGCGCCTTGAGCTCGACGAAGACGACGTGCGTTGGGCTGTCTCCAATGTTCTCCCCGGCGTGCTCCTGAGCCGGGACCCAGTGCGCGCCACCGGCTTCCACCTCGACGTCCTTCTGCTGGCCACCGTGGTGAAGGCGACGGCGAAAGGAGCTGAGCGTGTACATGACGGAGTCCGGGTGCTCGTGCGGCGTGGTCCGCTGTCCGGGGAGATCGGTGTAGTCGAGGACGCGGACCTGCTCGTTCTCAAAGATCACGCGGTAGTGGTCGGGGTTTGTGGTCACCGGGTCGAGGGTCATGTCCGCAGTGTGTCGTGGACGTCAAGAGCCCAGGTCTGGATGAGTGCGGCCTCTGGGCTTCCGGCACCAGCCGATCGGTAGGTGGCGACCGCCGCCTCGTTTCCCGGTTCCACGGCGACCCACATTCCGTAGCACCCGCGCTCGGCGGCTAGCTCCCGCAGCGCGGAGACCAGCGCGCGTCCGATGCCCTGTCGCCGGAAGCCTTCGTCGACGCCGAGCTCGTAGACCAGCATCTCGGTTCCCTTGTCGGGGTGCGAGGTCTCGACCCCGGTGACGAAGCCGACCGGCGCCGAGTCCAGGTAGGCGACCAGGAGGTGGTGGCCTGCCGCCTCCAGGGTGGTCGTGGCCCCGGCGGCGGTGGGCTGGCGGTCGAACAGGCTCCCGGCAGCGACCACGGCTTCCGCGTCGCCGGGCCGGAGGCGGCGGATCGAGACCTGGCGCATGTTCGGCGCCCCTTCCTATGTGGCTGGGTGTGCACTCGACGACCCAGATTGCCCTGGGGGTGTGCACTCGAGGGCCCAGATTGTCCTGGGGGTGTGCACTCGACGGGCTAGGAGGCGGCGAGGCGGAGGGCGAGCAGCACCGCGACGTACTGGGTGAGGTAGGCCGCGATCGTGAAGGCGTGGAACAGCTCGTGGAACCCGAACCAGGTGGGCCAGGGGTTGGGGCGCTTGATCGCGTAGACCACCGCGCCGAGGCTGTAGAGGAGCCCGCCCGCGGCGATCAGGAGGACGATGGCCGGGCCGCCGGCCCGCCACAGGTCGGGGAGGTAGGCGACCGCGACCCAGCCCAGCGCCAGATAGGTGGCGACGTACAGCCAGCGGGGTGCCCGGACCCACAGCACCCGGAACACGATGCCGAGGGCCGCCACCGACCACACGATGGTCAGCAGGCGCTGGCCGGTCGAGCCCGGGAGCAGCGCGACGGCGAACGGGGTGTAGCTGCCGGCGATGAACAGGTAGATGTTCGAGTGGTCCAGCCGCTTCAGCACCCCCTCCCAGGCCGGCCCCCACACGCGGCGGTGGTACGTGGCGCTGACGGCAAACAGCAGCACGGTGGTCAGCAGGTAGACCAGGACCGACCACCGGACGGCCCCGGCGGGGGCGAGGACCAGCGCCACGACACCAAGGACGAGGGCCAGCGGAACCGCCCCGAGGTGCAGCCAGCCGCGCAGCTTAGGCCGGACGTTGGCCGGCACATGCGACGCCGCGCGTCCGATCCGGCGCTCCGCGCCGTCCAGCGCCCGGTCGACGAAGTGGTCGACCGCCTCCTCGAGGTGCTCCTCGGCGCGCCGCAACCGTCCCGGCTCCGGGGAGCGGGCGTCATCGGATGGCTCAGGCACGAGTCCAGGATGCGGCACAGGAGCAAACCGGCCAAACCGGACCGCTTCGGCAGATCCGTACCGCCGGGCTCGGGAAGGTGCTGAAATGGGGCATCGAAGCCACCCCGGGTGACCCCCGCTTGGAGGAACGTCGAATGTCCCGAATGACCCCGTCCCGCTGGCGCCGAACCGGCGCCCTCGCCGTCGGCGCCACCTTCGCCGCAGGCGCGCTCGTGCTCGGCTCGGCCCCCGGCGCGTCCGCGGTGCCCAGCTACAGCAACCTCGACCCGGGCGAGCGTGCGTCCCTGACCGAGACCATCCCGGTTCAGTTCGTCTTCGTCGGCTACGACGACGTCGACGTGGCGGAGTTCTCCGCGGAGCTGCCGTCCGGTGCCTCTCCTGTCGCGCGCTACCCGGAGTTCTATGGCCTCGACGGTGCCCTCGGGCTCGACTACACGTTCGACTACTCCACGGTGAAGGCGTCGTCCGCCTACGAGGACCAGCTCTTCAGCCGCTTGGCGACCCTGGCGGTGCCCGAGCAGAGCATCGACGGGCGGAACATCACGCTGTTCCAGGAGGAGTACAACGCGCAGGACACCAACCTGCTCGACGTGGTCGACAACAACTTCATCGACGCCCCGAGCGTCGAGCAGTGGCTGGTGAACAACCCGGCCCCCGGGGTCGACCCGAGCCGCAACACGATCTACTTCCTGAACTGGTACGGACGGGACGACTTCAAGTTCCACACCTACGTGAAGTTCGGTGAGGCCGACCCGGACACCGGGTACGACTTCGGGCTGAACCGGCAGAGCCGGAAGATCATCGCCTGGGGCGGCACGCCCGCCACTGACGAGGAGACTCCGGTCACCGTGGGCGGGAACCCGGTCGACAGCCGCACCTGGTTCTACGACCTGTCCGCCGGCCCCGAGTCCTGGACGGACAACTGGGCGGTCGACTTCGCCGACGTGGACGGAGACGGGGAGGCGGACTACCGGATGCCTCCGGTCTGGGAGTACCGGGACGACGCGGGCGCCGGCCCCGGTGCCCACCCGACGAGTGCCTTGTCGTCCGACCTCGGGATGGTCGCGCGGTACGTGGGGCTGGACCTGCTGTTCGCCAGCTCCCCGCTTTACTCACCCGCGCTGGCGGCACCGCGCCTGCCCAGCACCATCAACCTGGACGTCAACGGGTACGAGGGACAGCCCGGGCTGAAGGGGACCAGGGACTTCTTCACCCCGGCGCTCTTCCTGGCCGAGGAGCAGGAGCTGGTCGACATCGAGATGACCATCGACGTCCAGACCCGCAAGCTGCAGTCGACCACCAAGAACTGTCTCGAGCTGCAGCTGAAGGACCAGCCGTGCGACCCCAACAAGCTGTACCCGGGGTTTGCGAACCTCTATCTCGACGCTGCCAAGAAGCAGCCGCAGTGGCGTGACGGCGGCGGCGACTACGAAGCCGGCATCTTCCACTACACGACGCGCGCCCGGAAGGCCTACGGCCCGCTCGGCTACGCGGACGACAACTACCGCAACGGGACCCAGAGCGGCGTGTTCAGCTTCCTCGACCCGGACATCATCAACGTGTTCGGCTACGGACTGACCACGACCGACATCCACGAGGTGGGCCACCACCTCGGGATGAGCCACCCGCACGACGGGTACGACTCGGAGACCGGCGTGGACTTCGGCCCAGGCGGTGACTACTACTTCGCCTGGTCCGGGGACCAGAACAACTCGATCATGAGCTACATCGACCTCAACTGGGACTTCAGCACCTTCGACCGGGACAACGCGGCGCGCTTCTACGCGGCGACCTACGTCACCACCGCCAACACGGTGGCCCAGATGGTGCTGGACTCCGGATCGGGTGCCGGGAACGCGGAGCTGGCAGCAGCCGACGCCGCGATCGGGATGGCTCAGGCCAAGCTGACCGCGCACGACTACCAGGGGGCCTTCAGCTCCGCGAAGGCCGCCTACAACCACACGCTGACCGCAGCTTCGTTGACCGGGGTCACCGTCCCGGCCACGAACGACGGCTGGCGCGTGGTCCAGAAGGTGAAGGGTCAGTTCGACCTGATCGACTACGCGTCCCGGGACTTCATCGGCGAGGACACCCGCCGAGCCCGGGAGTAGTCGCCGGCGCGTCCGCCCGCCCACCCTTCGGGTCGGCGGGCGGACGCGTGTCCGGAACCGAGGACGGCCGCAGCGGTCAGTACGACCCGTAGACCTTGACCTTGGTGCCCAGGGGGGTCTCGTTGAAGATGCGGTGGATCGCGGGTCGCCACACCCGGATGCAGCCGTGGCTGGCCGGGTAGGGGAGGACCAGCGAGTTGCTGGCCGAGCCATGAAGTGCGATCCCGGGCCGGGAGGTGAGGAAGAACATCGGGTCGTACATGTAGGCCTCGGGGTACAGCGTGGACTCGATCGGGCCCTCGAGCTTGCGGAACACCGCCCCCGTCCCGACCGGAGTGTCGAAGTTCGGCTTGCCCGTCGAGGCCCAGACGATCCTGCGGTACTTGTGGTCGACCACCTGGAAGAGCATCTGACACGTCTTGTTCACGTAGATCCCGTCGGAACGGCCCGGTCGCGGCAGGTGACGCGCGGCCATCACCGAGCGGGTCAGCGCCGGCCGGAGCCCGTCGCGCGACGGGGTACGCCCGGTGAGGTCACGCCAGGCGCACAGCGCCTGGTACGTGCGCGCATCGGTGACGCCGTCGACGACGCCTACCGGCACGCCCAGCGCCTGCAGCTTCCTCTCGACGAGGTAGGTGGGGCTGCCGACTACGACGACGATGCGCTTGCTGGCGCCCTTGACGCGGCACCGCTTGCCCTCGCAGAGCGCGCCCGGCTTGTGCACGCGGAGCACGAGTCGACCGTTCGCCTGGAACCGGTGCGCCAGGCTGAACCTCGCGGTGCGCGTCGGCTCGCCGGCCTTCATGACCGGCTCGAGCGCGGCGCGGTCCACGGTGCGCCAGCCGCTGGAGGTCCGCCGCTCGAGGCGGACCGGCCCCAGCTTCGCGGCCGCGACTCCCGGCGTCACCGTCCCTTCGACGGTCCACCGGGTGCCCGACCGGATGACCGCCGCGGACTTCCCGGTGGTCAGCTTGAAGGTGGTGGCCGGCACTGCGAGCCGCGTGAGGTCGTGAACGACGCGTCCGACCCCGGCGACCTTGGTCGTGACCAGCAGGCGCGCCGGGCTCTCCTCGGGCCACGGCCACTTCGCGCGGAAACCGCCCGCTCCGCCCGTGGTGTCCTGCAGCGATCCGTGCGTGTTCGGCGTCCGTTGGACCACCACGTCGACACCGGCTGCCGGGTCGCGCGTCTCGGAGAACACCACTCGCCCGACGGCGGTGGCACCGCGCGTCCGGCCAGCAGGAAGCCGGTTGGGGTCCTGGGACACCTGGGTGAGGACCGGCCAGTCGGAACCGGTGACGTCGATGTCGACACCGAGATCAGCCACGACCGGGGAGCCCCCGTTGCACACCTGGCTGGCGGGGCACACCTCGACCGCCAGCGACCGGAGACCGTCGTTCACCGCGCCCACCGGGATCTGGGCGACCCACTCGCCGTCGGCGGGGGTCCCGGAGACCAGCTCGAGCGGCGTACGAGGGAGGTCGCGGCGTCCTTGGCCGGTCACGACGGCAGGCAGCGGCAGGCGGATCCCGTCGTCCCGGTACCCGGTGCGCTGGCCCGCTGGAACGACCAGGTGGATCGACACGCTGACCGTGGCGGTGTCGAGTCGGGCCAGTGTCACGGCGGTCGGGGTTGCCGACGTCACCGTGGCGGTCACGTCCCCGGGCGCAGCTTGAGCGCCCACGACCGGGTTGGCCGCCAGCAGGCTCACCGCCAGCGCTCCGGTCGCCGACAGACCGGCGACCCGCTGGAAGGACGGTGTGGTGCGACGGCGCTTCGACCCGGTATGACGCATCGGGCCAGATTACCTGCGCCTGTCGGGCCTTCCGGCCCCCCGAGGGGCGCGTCGTGGGTCGTAGCCTGATCGAGACCCGTCCACCGGCGCCCGGGAGGTTCCGTGTTCGAAGTGCGACTCGCCGCGCGAGCCCCCGAGGACCTGTCGGTCGCGGTTCCGGAGGCGCGACTGCGCCGGCTGCTCGACGACGTGGCGCCACGCATGCGCGAGGGGCTGCAGGGGCACTCCGTGGTGAACATCAACTCGACCGCGACCGGCGGCGGCGTGGCCGAGATGCTCCAGGTGCTCCTGCCCTTCAGCCGCGGCGCCGGGGTCGACACCCGCTGGCTCGTGGTCGACGCAGACGCGGACTTCTTCGCCCTGACCAAGCGACTTCACCACCGGATGCACGGCAGCGCCGGAGACGGCGGCCCGCTGGGGTCCGCTGAGCGCGAGCACTACGAGCAGGTCCTGCGCGAGAACTCCGAGCAGCTGGCGGCGACGGTCGCCCCTGGCGACGTGGTCATCATCCATGACCCGCAGCCCGCGGGCTTGGCCGCCGCTGTGAAGTCCTGGGGCATCCCCGTCGTCTGGCGGTGCCATGTCGGCGTCGAGGAGCAGAACGAGCACACCAAGGGCGCTTGGGACTTCATGCGCCCGTACCTCGAGCCGTACGTGGACGCGTACGTCTTCACCCGCGCGGAGTACGCCCCCGACTGGATCCCGACGGACCGGCTGTTCGTCATCAAGCCCTCGATCGACCCCCTGGCGCCGAAGAACCAGCCGATGGACGCGCAGACCGTGGTGGGGGCGCTGGGCCACGTCGGGATCATCGACGCGCGACCGGACGATCCGGTCATGTTCGCCCGGTCCGACGGCTCACCGGGGCGCATTCGTCACTTCGCGGACGTGATCCGTACCGGTCCGGCACCGACGGCCGACCACCCCCTGGTGGTGCAGGTCTCCCGGTGGGACCCGCTGAAGGACATGCTCGGGGTCATGCACGGCTTCGTCGAGCACGTGCTCGACGGCACCGAGGCGCACCTGGTCCTCGCCGGCCCGGTCGTGAGCGCGGTGGCCGACGACCCCGAGGCAGCCGAGGTGCTGGAGCAGGTGTTCGGGGCGTGGCGCCAGCTGCCGCACACCGCGCGAAGCCGGGTGCAGCTTGTCTGTCTGCCCCTCACCGACGTGGAGGAGAACGCGGCAATCGTCAACGCTCTCCAACGCCACGCGTCGGTGGTGGTCCAGAAGAGCCTGGCGGAGGGGTTCGGCCTCACCGTGACGGAGGCCATGTACAAGTCGGCGCCCATCGTCGCGTCGGCCGTCGGAGGGATCGTCGACCAGATCACCGACGGCGTGTCGGGTCGGCTCGTCGCCGACCCGACCGACCTGGCGGAGTTCGGAGCGGCGGTCAGTGGTCTGCTGGCCGACCCGGCGGCGGCACGGGAGCTCGGCCGGGCGGCGCACGACCGAGCGGTCGCCGACTTCCTGCCCGACACCTCGCTGGAGCTCTGGCAGGAGGTCCTCATGACGGCCATGGGCCGGGGCTGAGCAGATCTGTCGGCTGGAAGGCTAAGCCCGGGGCGAGGGGCGTCCGATAGGGGTGGGGTGAGCCCGAACTGCCCGGACCCGATCGTGCGCGCCACGCTGGTGGCGGTTCACCGGCGTGACCACCGCCACGGCTCGGACTGCTGCCATCCGCACCAGATCGAGGTGGTCCGGCTGGGCCCCGCCGCGATGGCGGTCTGCCACGACTGCCGGTTCGAGTTCGGCTTCGACGACAGTCACGCGTGTGAGCGGGTCGCCAACGACCACCGTCACGCCACTGCCTGAGTCCGGCCGGGTACCGGCTCGGTAGCGTCGCCTCGTCGCAGTCGTGGACGGGAGCACCCATGCGGTCGGAGATCGGACTCGTGCAGAAGGCTGTGGCCTCCCGGCAGGTGACCGCCGTCGCCGTCGTGGAGCACGCACTGGGGCGGATCGCGGAGATCGACCCGGAGCTCAACGCCGTGGTCGGCCTGCGGGCGGATCCGGCCCTGCGGGAGGCGCGAGAGCTGGACCGCGGCCTCGGGGCGGGCGATCCGGCCGGTCCCCTGGCGGGTGTCCCGTTCCTCGTCAAGGACCTGGAGGACGTCCGGGGGCTGCCCACCACGCAGGGTTCGGTTCTCCTGCGGGACTCGCCGCCTGCGGGGGCGGACTCCACGGTGGTCGCTCGGCTGAGAGCCGCCGGCGCGATCGTGGTCGGCAAGGCCAACCTCCCGGAGTTCGCCACGGAGGGCTTCACCGCCAACGAGATGTTCGGGGTGACGCGGAACCCGTGGTCGCTCGACCACTCACCCGGGGGGTCGAGCGGAGGGAGCGCGGCGGCCATGTCAGCCGGGATGGTGCCCCTCGCCACCGCGACGGACGGCGGGGGCTCGATCCGGATCCCGGCGGCCTTCTGCGGGTTGGTGGGGCTGAAGCCGACGAACGGCCTGGTGGGTCGGTGGCCCGCGCCGGACTGGATCGACTACTCGACCGAAGGCCCGTTCGCGACGTGTGCGGCTGATCTCGGGCTCCTCATGGACGTCGAGTGCGGCCCGGTTGGTGGCGACCCGACCAGTCCGCCTGGCTGGGCGCGCGGCACGTCGACCCGCCTGGACCGCGTCTTCGCGGTGGAACGTTTCGGCCCGCACGGCCCGCTACCGGCCGGTGTCCGGGTGTCGCTCGACCACGGTGTCGCCCAGTTCGAGTCGATGACGGGACTGACCGTCGAGTGGACCTCGCCCGAGTCCTTGTTCGGCGGCGCCGACCCGGACGCCGACTGGTTCACGGTCTGCACCGCGGAGCACGTCGCGCGGCTCGGGCGCCGCTGGGTGGAGGAGGGGCTTGACCTCATGCACCCGGCGGCGCGCGGCTTCATGGAGTGGGGCCTGTCGGTCGGGATCGACGACTACCTGTCGGCGCGCCGTCGTCGGTTCGAGTACGTGCGTGCGATGGACGAGCTGCTGGGGGATGCCGGAGTGCTGGTGAGCCCCACGGTGGCCAGCGCCGGCTGGTTGGCTGACGGGCGGCCGTCCCCGGAGCAGCCACCGGCGATGCAGCCTCCGGAGCTGTTCAACACCGCGCTTCAGAACATCACCGGGCACCCGTCGATGTCGCTGCCGTGCGGTACCTCGGACAACGGGGTGCCTTTCGGCCTGCAGGTCACCGCCCCTCGCTACGCCGACCAGCTGCTCCTGGACCTGGCGGCCGCGTGGGAGGCGCAGCACCCGTGGCCGCAGGTCGCTCCGGGCCGTCAGCGGTTCAGTGCGGGGTTGGGGCTGCTCTGACCCGGCGCCGAGGATTGCAGCTCCTCGGCAGCCCGGGCGATGTTGCGTGTCATGGAACCGAACACCATCGAGTGGAACGGAGCTACCGCCCACCAGTACAGGTGGCCCAGCAGCCCTCGAGGGTGGTAGACGGCCCGCTGGGCGTAGATGCTGCGTCGCGGGGACCGGTCGTCGGGGCGGACGCGCATCTCCAGCCAGGCGAGTCCGGGCAGTCGCATCTCGGCGCGCAGTCGGAGCAGTCGTTCGGGCTCGCGTGCCTCGACCCGCCAGAAGTCGAGCGACTCGCCCACCATGAGGCGGTCCGGGTCCCGACGGCCACGACGCAGCCCCACTCCGCCCACCGACCGGTCCAGCCAGCCGCGAACCCGCCAGGCCAGCGGGAACGAGTACCAGCCTCGGCTGCCCCCGATGCCCTCGACGACTTGCCACAGCACCTCGGGCGAAGCGTCGACCGGGCGGGCACGGTCGTCGGAGTAGAGGCTGCCACCGGCCCAGTCGGGGTCGGTGGGCAACGGATCGCTGGGTGCCCCCCGAACTGAGGCGTTGGACCAGCGGGTGGCGACGTCGGCCTCCTTGATGCGTCGCAGCGCCAGCTCGACGGCTCGCTCGAAGCCGACCAGCCCCTCCGGCGGGTCGGGGAGGTAGGCGGCGATGTCGTGCTCGTGGCACACGACCTCGTGGCGCAGCGACGCGACGAGCGGTCGGGCGATGGAGCGCGGGACCGGAGTGACCAGGCCCACCCAGTGGCTGGACAGGGTCGGTGACAGGACCGGGACGGGCACGATCACCCGGCGCGGGAGACCGGCGACGAAGGCGTAGCGCTGCATCATGTCCCGGTACGTGAGGACGTCCGGTCCCCCGATGTCGAAGGAGCGGTTCACCTCCTCCGGCAGCGTCGCGGACCCCACGAGGTAGCGCAGGACGTCCCGGATCGCGATCGGTTGGATCCGGTTGGCCACCCAGCGTGGCGTGACCATCGCCGGCAGGCGCTCGGTCAGGTAGCGGAGCATCTCGAACGAAGCCGACCCCGATCCGATGATCATGGCTGCCCGCAGCTCCGCGGTCGGGACACCGGAGGCGCGCAGCTCCTGACCTACCCGGAGGCGGGACGCCAGGTGTGGGGACAGGTCCTCCCCGCTGGGTGCGAGGCCGCCGAGGTACACGATCCGGCTCATCCCAGCGGCTGCCGCGGCGGCACCGAACCCCCGAGCCATCGCCTGCTCGGCCTCCTCGAAGCCGGTCCCATGGTCGAGCGAGTGGAGGAGGTAGTAGCCGACGTCGACGCCGGCCATCGCCTCGTCGAGCGCGGCGCGGTCGGACGCATCCCCGGAGACCACCGTGACGTCGCCGAACCAGGGACGGTCGACCAGACGGTTGGCATCGCGCGCGAGCACGCGCACCTCGAACCCGGCGGCGAGCAGCTCCGGGACAAGGCGACCCCCGATGTAGCCGGTGGCTCCCGTGACGAGGGCGGTTCGAGGCTTCACAGGACCAGTCTGACGGGCATCGACCCCACATGCCCGTCGGGGTGGGGACCGTCGCCCCTGGCGCGGCGGCGCCTCCTGCGCCCAGGCTGGCGGTATGAGAACCACACCACTTGCCCTCCGCGATCGCGAGAAGCTGGCCCGTGAGGCCTTGGCCGCCCTCGGCACGGCACGCAGCGAAGCCGTGACCCTGCACGTCAACTGCGCACGGAGTCACCACCTGGCGGTCGTGGTGGCGACCCCAGAGGGGCCGGTCTACCGGTCGACGGTGCATGGGCGGTCGCACGGACACGCCGACCAGGTGGACACGCCTCATCAGCCGCACGGTGAACGTGAGTACGTCGACCTCCTGCAGCCGGCCGGAGGCCAGGCCGATGACGCGCTGCCGGCCTGGTGCGACTGCGGCCAGCGGTCGCTGTCGCGAGCCGCCGTCGCCGGCTGGCTGGCGGCTGGGGAGCGGCGCGTCGTGGTCGACTGAGCGACTCCCCTGCGTCCGCGTGACAGGCTCGCCCGGTGAGTCCCTGGCTGGAGGTTGCCGTCGCGCTGGTGATGGTCGTCGGGCTGGTGGGTGTGGTGGTCCCGGTTCTGCCTGGACTCCTGATCAGCTGGCTGGCCGTGGTCGCCTGGGCCGTGCTCGACGGCGGTGGGGTGGTGCGCTGGTCGGCAGTCGTGGTGGTGGGGCTCACGGCAGCGGCGGGCTACCTGGTCGCTGTGGTGGCTCCGGGACGGCGCACCGCGGACGCCGGGGCGCCGGACTGGGTGCTTCTCGTGGGCGTGGTCGGGATGGTCGCGGGCTTCTTCGTCCTCCCGGTGGTCGGGGCGGTCGTCGGGGGAGTGCTCGCGGTCTGGCTCGCCGAGCTGACGCGGACCCGGGACCCGCGGGCCGCCTGGGTGGTCACCGTGGAGACGGTGAAGGGGTTCGGCATCGCCGTTCTCGTCCAGCTGGCGGCCGGGCTCCTCATGATCGGCGAGTGGCTGGCTGCGGTCGTGGTGACCTGAGGGGTGGTTGACGTGCCCGCCCCACGGGGCCAGCCTCACGGCATGCCCCTCGCCGAGCCCGACAGCCCGACCGACCGCGTGGCCGCAGTTGCGCGGGTCGCCGCCGTGTTCGACCGCGTAGCCGACACCTACGACAACGTAGGCGTTCCATGGT
>Ga0210366_10000087_pt1 | contig 11547 bp, 10 predicted proteins | sample S641metaT_FD_190380 | JGI IMG/M metagenome (GOLD analysis project Ga0210366, IMG submission 190380) | Metatranscriptome of estuarine sediment microbial communities from the Columbia River estuary, Washington, United States - S.641... | ecosystem: Environmental > Aquatic > Marine > Intertidal... | reverse complement strand
GTCTGGCCGGGGTGACCTCCGTACTGTCCGTAGCCTCTGCGGGCGCTCTCTCGCGAGTGAATGAGACCTCCACTTGGTGCGAGCCTGGGGCCACCGGAAGATCGTGGAGCACGAAGAGCGGCCGGTCGCCACGGGCGCCGCCTGCCTCGACGGCTTCATCGACCCGGACATCGCCGTCAACTACCGCGCGGAGCTGATAGGGCAGGGTCCGCCCTTCGCACACTTCGGTCCGCCGCATATGAACGGCCACCTTCTCGAGCTCTTCCGGCGTCATCGTGCGGCACTCCTTGACCGCGACGCCCCGGGCCCGCCAGGCGAGCCGAATCACGGCGTGCGTCGCCTCCTCGGGTTGGTACGGAATCTGGGACAACGCACCCAGTGCCATCATACCGCCCACCGCGAGGACGGCTCCAAGCGCCATTACCACGGGGCGTCCCATCACGACTCGACCTCTTCTACCGGTGCCGCGCACTCGATACTCAGCGCGATATCCTCTTCCGCGCTGGCCACTTCGAGCGCGGCCAGCTCACGGCGGAACTCAGCCAACACCTGCCGAACGAGGTATGGTTCCGCGAGCCCGGCGTGCGCCAGCCTGATGCGCCGCCGGTCGACCCGCTCCTTGAGCTCGGCCTCTCTACCGTGATAGAGCCGCTGTTCCAGCCACTTGGGGCCTTCGCGATGCCAGCAATCGCGCGGGGGGCAAGATACGATCAACACCCCACCAACGCCTGACCGCACCAGGTACTCCACCACCGAGGTGTGCATGCTCCCGGCGCAGTCGACCGGAAAGATACATGCACCGTCGAACGTTGTCCCTCGAGTGATGTTCCCAGCGCCGGAGGAACAGCCAATGATCACGATGTCGTCCGAGCCGAGCGTGTGGTCGGCGATGAACTGCTCGACGGCGGCGACCTGGTATCGGCCCGTTCGCTTTGGAGGCCCGACCCCCATCGGGGCGCACGACCCGGCGCAAATACCGCAGCTGACGCAGAGCGCCGGATCGACGCGGGCAACGAGACCGGGACGCCCGTCGGTACGCACCACCATGTCGATCGCTTCGTAGGGGCAATCCAGATAGCACGTGCGGCAGGCGTCGCAAGTCCGCTGGTTCACAACCGAGGGCTGCATCGACTCGACGCGTCGGCTGCGGCCGCCGATCCACCATGGGGTGGCCACGAAGATCGCGGCGAGTGTGCCACCCACGAGCCAGACCAGACCGGCCGACAGATTCCTGGTGAGCGGCAGCCAGCCTGAGTAGAACAGATCGAACGGCGCACGTTGCGGCAATCGAAACAAGTCGGCCGCCGGTCCGAGGGCGGCGGGCCAGAGGACCGAGAGTCCGAGCAGCAGGCCCAGGACCGCCCAGCTCAGGGCGCGCGGTGGCAGGAGCGCGGCTCTGGCCACCCGCGAGACGTGGAGCCACAGCACGACGCCGATCCCGATCGGAAGTGCGACGTGCAGGAAGAGATTCAGAAAGAAGAACGCGTTCGGGATCAGCCGGTCGCCCACGAATGCCCGGCTGATGGGCTCGGAGAACAAGGGGAGGGCATCGAGGAACCGGGCGCCCTCCCGGGCCAGGACCAGGCCCTGTTCGTCCCAAACCATGACGTAGCCGGTCCAGCCGCAGATCAGGGTAACGGAGAGCAGGGCCACCCCACTGACCCAGGCCAGGGTGCGGGGCCCCCAGCTGCGACCTTGGGCGAATACCCGGAAGGCGTGAACCAAGGCCGCAACCACCGCCGCGTCGGAGGCATAGCGGTGGAACGAACGAATCCAGCGTCCCAACCAGACCTGGTCCTGGAGCCTGGCAATCGACTGGTATGGCGCGCTAACCCGATAGAAAAAAAGCAGATAGATCCCGGTCACAGTCACCGCGATGAACAGCACCACCACCAGCGCCCCGCTGTGATAGAGCGGATTGAAGCGCCAGGTGTAGAGCCGGTTCATGAAGGCGTCGGCCCGGGACAGGACCCGAAATGCCGCCCCTTCGAGCCGCTTACCCCAGGATCTCATGGGCCTCCTGCCGAGGGGTTCGGGGGTTGGGCGAGGCGGTCAATCTTGCACTCACCCCGCGCGGGATGCATAATATGCTTGTCTCATGTCAATATCGTAATTAGCCAGGGGCCCAAGTCCAGGGGGAAGCCCGCCACGATGTTTTCTGGAACCTCGGAATACGCCCTCAGCGCGGTGTTCCACTTGGCGAAGCGCTGGGGCAGCGGCCCCGAGCCGGTCGCCGAGATTGCCGGGGCCATCGGTGTGCCCGCCAACTACCTGTCGAAAATCATGCACGCGATGGCTCGGGCCGGTGTGGTCAAGTCATCCCGCGGAAAGCACGGCGGTTTCGAGCTCAGCCGGCCCGCCGAGGAAGTCTCGTTGCTGGACGTGGTCTCGGTATTCGAGTCGGTCGACGCCCGCCGGCGCTGCCTGTTGGGTCGGGCGGAATGTTCGGATGAACGGGCCTGCGCGGTGCATTCGCGCTGGAGCCGGTTGGGCGAGGAGGTCGCCCGGTTCGTACGAGACACCACGGTGGCCGATGTGGTTGGGCAGCCAGTTCGTGTGGCTGGCCGGACACCCTAGAGGAGGCGTACGATGGCCGATGATCACGAAGGGACGACGGACGCGGGGACGCGAGTTCCGTTGGGCCAGCGGCTGTACGACAACCCGTTCCTGCTCTTAGTAGCCGGAATCGTTGTCATGCTCCTGTTCTACACCTTGTGGGGCCTATGGGAGATCACATCCCTCCCGAAGGCCACCCTCCCCTGAGCGGCGGAGCACACCGATGAATACAGGCGTCCAATCCCCCAAGGGGATCTGGTGGAAGCCCGCGCACAAGACCGAGCGCCTTTGGGTAATCGTGGCTTTCGTCTGGTGCATGGTGCTGTTCGCCATGATGCCCCTGTGGCACATTCGCGGCGGACAGAATCCGTCCGGCATCCGGAGCCGGGTGGAACCGGAGGCGTTCCGCGCTCGCACGGAAGAGTTCATCCGCACGTATCAGGTCGGGACCGAGCAAGGCATTCCGGTAGTCGAACCTCCCCCGGGGAGCGACATTTATCTCTCGGCGTCGATGTTCAGCTGGCGTCCCGTCCTGCGCCTCCAGAAGGACGTGCAGTACACGCTTCACATCTCCTCGCTCGACGTGAATCACGGGTTCAGTCTCTATCCGTTGAACATCAATTTCCAGATCGTTCCCGGCTACGACTATGGCCTGCGCGTCACCCCGACCGAGGCCGGCGATTTCCGCATCATCTGCAATGAGTTCTGCGGCATCGGCCACCACCTGATGCTCGGCAAAGTCGTCGTGGTCGACGGGCCAACCACGGCGCTGAACACCGAGGCTGTCGCTGAGGAGGGCGTGCAATGAACTCGAGCTTCCGAGTCTGTCCCACGACGGGACTCAAGGTGCACGCGCAGGCGGACGCGCTCATCAAGGCCAACGCGGTCGCCGGCACCGTCACGCTCCTGATCGGCGGCATTGCGGCCATTCTCGTCCTCCTGACGCGGTGGCAGGCGGTCCATTTGCTCAGCGCCACGTGGTTCTACCGCGTCCTGACGATTCACGGGATGAACATGTTGATCTTCTTCATCCTGTTCTTCGAGATGGCCATCCTCTACTTCGCGAGCGCCGTGCTCCTGAACAGCCGCGTTCCGGCTCCCCGGCTGGCATGGTTTTCCTTCGGCCTCATGGTGCTGGGAACCGTCTTGGTAGAGTGGATGATGATCGCGGGGAAGGCGGACGTCCTGTTCACCTCGTACGTGCCGCTCCGGGCCGATCCGCTGTTCTACCTGGGTGTCATTCTCTTCGCGGTCGGTGCCTTGCTGGTTGTGGGCATCTTCTTCGCCACGCTGGTGGTGGCCAAGCGGGAAAAGACCTACGAGGGTTCGATGCCGCTCATCACCTTCGGCGCGACGACCGCGGCCATCATTGCGGTCATCACGTTGGGGCACGGGGCCGCGGCTTACATTCCGACCTTCTTCTGGTCGATGGGTTGGATGAATATGGATCCCCAGATCTACCGGCTGGTGTGGTGGGGCCTGGGCCACTCGTCGCAGCAGATCAACGTGGCGGCCATGGTGTCGGTCTGGTACCTCCTGGGCGCGTTGACGGTGGGCTCGGTGGTCATCAACGAGAAGATCAGCCGTACGGCCTTCGTGCTCTACGTGTTGTTCATCTCCATGGCGTCGGCGCACCACCTCCTGGTCGATCCCGGCATGGGCCCCGCTTGGAAGGTGTGGAACACGAGCTATGCCATGTACCTGGCCGTGCTCGCCAGCATGATTCACGGCTTTACCGTCCCCGCAGGAATCGAACTGGGGCAACGGGTGCGCGGGCTCACCAAGGGTCTATTCGAGTGGCTCCGGAAAGCCCCCTGGGGCGATCCGGGGTTCAGTGCCTTGGTGTTTTCCGTCGTGGTGTTCGGATTTGTCGGCGGCATCACCGGCGTCACGTTCGGCACGGAGCAAATCAACATCATCGCCCACAACACCCTCCGCATTCCGGGCCACTTCCACGCCACGGTGGTGAGCGGGACGGCCCTCGCCTTCATGGGGTTGACGTACTACGTGATTCCGTTGGTGTTCCGAAAAGAGGTCGCGTTTTGGCCGTTGGCCAAGATCCAGCCGTATCTCTTCGCCATCGGCATGTTCATCTTTTCGATCTGCATGACCTTTGCGGGTACCTTCGGCGTGCCGCGGCGTCACTGGGACATCAGCTTCGCCCAGGCGCCGTTCGACATCCAGTTCTCTCCGGCGGTCGATCTCTTGATCGGCATCATGGCCATCGGCGGCCTCCTGGCCGCGCTGGGTGGCGGGATCTTCATCCTGGTGACCGTGTGGTCGGTGTTCTTCGGCAAGAAGCTGGAAGCAGGTTCCACCCGGGGGGTTCCGCCGGGTATCCTGAAGCCGCCAAGTGCGCTGCCGGCAGGCGACGCGGACGGCGGCGCATTGCTCGCCTCACGCGGGACCATGGTTCTGGTCTTCGTGTTCCTCGCGGCGTTCGTGGTGTACTACTTCGTGAATTGGAAGCTCCTGTCCTTCCTGTGGAAAATCGGATGAGGGTACATGCGGTCGCGTGAGGCCGCCGCGCTTGCGGCGGCCACCTTCCTCATCGGCATCACCGTGGTTTGGTGGGCCCTGGCCCTCTGGCCCGCGACGGCGAGCGCCACCTGGCTCGCCCGCACGCGGGAAGTCTGCTTCGGAGCGGCCCCCGGTGGCCTGCCCGACGCCGCCGGGTGGGTCGCGCTCGTACTCCAACCCACCATCATGTTCGGTGTGTTGTTCGCCCTCTGGGGCGAGGCGCTGGAGGGCGGAGTGAGGGCCCTGAGCGGTTGGCTCGCTGGGCGGATCGCGTTGGGGGCGCTCGGGCTCTTGCTCGGTGCCGGATTTACCGCTGCCACGCTCCGGGTGCTGAATGCCTCGGCCGCAGAGGGCGCATTCAGCGACCCTCCTCTCGCGTCCGAGGCTGTTGCGTCGCTGCCGCCCCGACTCGATCGGGCGGCACCGAGCCTACGCCTGGTGGATCAGCACGGTCACGACGTCTCGCTCGAGCAATTTCGTGGCCGGCCGGTCTTCGTGACCTTCGCGTTCGGCCACTGTGAAACGGTGTGCCCGGTCGTGGTGCGCGCCGTGCTTCGGGCGTGCGACCAGATTCCGGACCTCGATCCGGTTGCCCTGGTCGTGACACTCGACCCGTGGCGCGACGTGCCGACCCGCCTGCCCGCGCTGGCCGAGCAGTGGGAGCTCGGAACCCGCGGGCACGTACTGAGTGGGACCATCGACCAAGTCGAAGGAGTGCTCGATCACTGGAACGTGACCCGGGCCAGGGACGAGACCACGGGAGACGTGGTGCACTCGCGGGTGGTCTATGTGATCGACCGAAACGGGACGATCGCATTCGTCACCTCGGGCACGACCGCCGACCTGGTCGCACTGGCGCGGCAGCTTTGAACCGCTTCTACGCCGCGCCCCGGAACGCCGCCGCGTAATCCCGCGCAAACTCCTGGAACGTCCGGCCCGGCCGCCCGGTTATGCTCGGGACGGCCTGGCTGACTTCCAGTCCCACGCCCTTGGCCCACATCTCGTTCAGGGTCATGAGATCGGTCGCCAACCAGTCGGGCATCCCGGCTGCCACCATCCCAGCCTTGAGTTGCTCGCCGGGAATGTCGACATACCGAACCGGCTTCCCCATCACGTCGCCGAGGATGCGCGCGATCTCATCGTTCGAGATGCCTTCCGGTCCCGTCAGGGTGTGGGTCACGGTTCGAGCGCTGGGTTGGCTCAGGAACGTGGCCGCCGCGGCCGCCACGTCGCGGGCGTCGATCAGCGGGGCCTTGGCATCGCCGGTCGAGCCGTAGAACTCGCCCTTCTGCCGAATGAGCTGTGCCGACCCAAGCATGTTCTGCATGAACGAATGAGGCCGGAGAATGGCTGCGGTGATCCCGGTGCCGAGGATTCCCTGCTCGACGGCTGCATGGTCCCGTCCCAACTTGATCGGTGCATCGGGGGCGGCGCCGATCACCGACACCTTGACGATGTACCCTACGTCGGCGCGCTTGGCGGCCGCGATTGCGTTGAGCTGGAGTTCGGCCTGGCGTTCGTGGGCGGCACTCAAGAGAAAGACGCTCGAGATCCCTTCGAGTGCTCGATCGAGGCTCGCCGGGTCCTGGAAGTCGCCGACAACGGCCTCGATTCGGCGCGCTCGCATGCCTTCGGCCTTCTTAGGTGTTCGCACCAGAGCCCGACAGGGGATCTCCTGCTCGCCGAGGAGCCTCAGCAGCTCGCCGCCGATTGTGCCGGTCGATCCAGTGACTAGAATCATGGCCGCTCCGTGAGACTGATTGTGGATTGACGCCTTGGGACGCTAAGCTAACACCCGTGCCTGAATCGCCACAAACGAGGGTCGATGCGATCCGATCTTACTCTAGAACTCCTCCGCCTGGAACGCCGTGACCGAGAAACCAGGGCACGCCTCGCGAAAGACGGGGTGTTGTTCGGCGGCTACGCTCCGGCAATGGAGCAGGTGCATCTCGATAATGCCGCCCAGCTGGAGACGATCCTCGCAGCGGAGGGTTGGCCCGAGCGGTCGAAGGTCGGGTCCGAAGGCTGCCGAGCGGCGTGGATCATTGCCCAGCACGCGATCAGCCTGCCCGCGTTTCAACGGAAGTGCCTGACGCTCCTCCGTGAAGCCGTCGCCCGCGGGGAGGCCCCCGCCCAGCACGCCGCCTACCTGGAAGACAGAATCCGCTTCAATGAAGGACGGCCCCAGCGCTACGGCACCTGTTTGGATTGGGACGAGGCCGGACGGTTGAGCCCGGGGCCGCTCGAGGATGCCCGCGCTGTGGACCAGCTGCGGCGCGATGTGGACCTCCCGCCGCTGGCTGAGGCGATCCGCAGGGTGGAGGCGGAGACCCTCAGGGAGGGGCCGGGCCCGCCGGCAGACCTCGGCCAGTGGCGGCGCCGGCAGGAAGAATGGGCTCGGCGGGTGGGCTGGCGGTGAGGTCTTCGTGGCGCGGTGGTCGCTGGACCGGGCGCCAGTTCCAGGGAATCGGCCGAGATTGAAGGGATCCTCCGAGTATCCTCATGTCACCTTCATCGTGGACTTCGCATTCTGCACCCAAGGCGCGAGTCTTGCAGGCTCGGCTTCGGAAGCCCAAGCGGAGATCGCTATGACCCTCGTTCAATGTCCTGAGTGCGCCCGCACGATTTCACATATGGCCACGGCCTGCCCCGGCTGCGGGTACCCGTTCGATGCCCCCGATGCGTCCGGCGTGTCGGAGATTGCGCGCGAACCCGATGGCATGCTGTGTGTCCGCTGCGGCGAAACCCTATCGGTCGAACAGTGTGACACGCCCGGGCTTTGTATGGCCTGTTGCGACGAGTGCTACTGAGCTGGTTCTGGCCAGACCGAACCGCCGATAGGCGGTCCACTCACACGCTAAGCCTCGCGTTCGGATTCCGACGCCGAGGCTTTGCTGTTTTCGCTCGCGCCATCCCTGGCGCACTGCCCGGCTCCGAGCCACCTTCCCCTGACGAAGGAGGTGGCTTGTGGGCCAGCAGGACGTTCAGCCGGATCTTTCCCCCGAGGCTATCCGGAAATTTACGCGGCATCTCCTGAGCGACCTCAACGCGCTCGAACGCATGCTGTCGCTTGGTATGATCGAGTCGGGACAACGTCGGATCGGGGCGGAGCAGGAGGTCTTTCTGGTCGACCGTGCCTGGAAGCCCGCGCCGGTCGCTTTGGAGATACTGGAGACTCTGAATGACCCGCGCTTCACGACCGAGCTGGCGCGGTTCAATCTAGAGACGAATCTCAGCCCCTCCCCCCTCGCGGGCGGGTGTTTCGGGGCGATGGAACATGAGCTTGATTCGCTGCTCGCCATGCTTGGCGCTGCCGCCCACGAGGCTCATGCGAAGGTCGTCTTGACCGGCATTCTGCCGACCTTGTCCAAGTCCGATCTGCGACTGGACAACATGAGCCCGCGGCCCCGGTACCAAGCGCTCAACGACGCCACGTGCCGACTCCGCGGCGGACCGCTCCATCTCCATGTCGAGGGCGCCGACGAACTACACGTCGAGCACGACAACGTCATGCTCGAAGCCTGCAACACCAGCTTCCAGATTCACCTCCAGGTCAGCGCCGAGGAATTCGCCCGGTTCTACAACATGGCCCAGGCGATTGCGGCGCCGGTGTTGGCCGCGGCGGTGAATTCGCCGCTGCTCTTCGGGCGGCGGCTCTGGATGGAGACGCGAATCGCCCTCTTCCGGCAGTCCATCGATACCCGGCGAGCGAGCGTGCACGCCCGCGAACTCAGTCCCCGGGTGCGCTTCGGGGAGCGATGGGTCAAGGAGAGCGTGCTCGAGGTGTTCCAGGAGGACGTCGCCCGATTCCCGGTTCTCATGGCCACGCCGGTCACCCAAGACTCCATGCGCGAGATCGACGCGGGGCGAGCGCCCGAGCTCCAGGCACTGCGTCTCCACAACAGCACGGTCTACACCTGGAACCGCGCCTGTTACGGCATCGGAAACGGCCATGCCCACCTGAGGATCGAGTGCCGACTGCTGCCCGCAGGTCCCTCGGTGCTCGATGAAGTGGCCAACGCCGCCTTTTGGGCCGGGCTCATGCTGGGCGCCACTGAAGAACTCGGGGACATTTCCCACCGGCTGGATTTCTCGGATGCCAAAGCGAATTTCGTGGCGGCCGGTCGGTTGGGACTCAAGGCCGGTTTCAATTGGATCGATGGGCAGATGGTGACCGCGCCCGAGTTGATCCTCTCCCAGCTCTTGCCGCTGGCGCGGGCGGGCCTCGAGTCGGTTGCGGTCGACTCGTCGGACATCGACCGCTACCTCGGCGTCATCGACGCGCGGGTCGCAAGCCGGCGGGTCGGTGCCAGCTGGCTGTTGGAGTCGCTGGCCGCGATGAGCGGAAAGGGCAACACGGCCGAGCACCTCGCGGCGCTTACGGCCGCAACCGTGGCCCGTCAGGAGACGCGGGCGCCGGTCCACGAATGGCCGTTGGCCCGCCTGGATGAGTCGGCCGGCTGGGAAGAGGCCTACGCCCGCATCGAGCAGTTCATGGACACCGATCTCTTCACCGTCAGCGAAGACGAACTGGTTGATCGGGTCGCCTTCGTCATGGATCGGAAGCAACTCCGACATGTGCTGGTGGAAGACCATGACCATCAATTGGTTGGGATCGTCTCGTACCGGCTCCTGATTCGGCTCTTGGCCGAGGGCGGCATTCCCAACGAAGGCACCATGGCGGTGCGCGAGATCATGTACGCGGATCCCATTACTGTTCCACCGGACATGCCGACGATCGAGGCCATCGAGCTCATGCGCGCCAAGCGAGTCTCCGCCCTCCCGGTCGTCTCCCACGGGAAGCTCGTCGGGTTGGTGAGCGAACAGAGTTTTGTCGGCGTCGCGCACGAACTCATGATCGAGCGGTTGAGACGCGGCCGGACACCGTAGCCAATTTCCTTTTATTCACACGAGATTCGATCCTGCCATGAAACGTCTCATACTCACTGCCGCCTTCGCTCTGGCGACGCTCTCCGGTATCGCAGTCGCTCAGGTTCCCAGCTACGGCACCGGCACGTGGGAGCCCGATTCGTTCGGCAACCACCGGGCGGTGGTCCGCGTCACAAACGACGTCGATGCCGTCTGGGTGCGCATTCCATGGCGCCGTCGGGACCTCGAGCCGGAAAAAAAGAACATCATCATTGTCGACGCGCAAAGCGGCGCGCAGATCCGGAACGTCGCCCCGATCGCGATCAACCGCGAGTACGGCGACCTGGTGTTCCAGCCCGTGATCACGCCGGGCCAGTACTATGTCTACTACTTGCCCTACACGGGTAACGTCCGATCGAACTACCCGAAGATCACCTATCCGCTCCCTGAAGCGTCGGCCGACTCCAGCTGGCTCGAGCGCCACGGGCTCGTCGTTCCATCCGCCGTGAGAGACCGGCTCAGCGAGTTCCCCCGCGGGCAGGTCGTCGAGCTCCAATCGGTGGATGAGTTCAACAGCTTTAACCCGATGGAAGTCATCACGACCAGAGCGGAGATGCAGGCGCTCTTGGCGCGGTATCCCGACAAGCCCTATCTCGTGTTTCCGGAGGATCGCTCGCTGCCGATCCGCATGAACGGCGACCTGCCCTACAAATGGACGCAGACGGAGATCGGGCTTCCGTTCCAAGGAACGGCACAGCGAGGGGAATTCTACGCGTTCCAACTCGGCGTCTACGCCGCGCGGCAGCGCCTCGATGAGGTGCAGGTCGAATTCGGCAATCTCACCACATCGCGCGCCGGCTACGTGATTCCAGCCTCGGCCTTCCGGTGTATCAACCTCGGAGGGGTCGACTGGCGCGGCAGGCCCTTCACCAAGCGGGTCACGGTCGACCTGGGCACGGTGCAACCGCTCTGGTGCGGCGTCCGCATACCCGATTCCGCGGCGGCCGGGCTGTACCGCGGCCAACTGACCGTCGCGCCGGTGGGACTGGCGAAAACCACCGTCGATCTCGAGATCGACGTGACCCGCTTCTTGCTGCACAGCTCGGGCGACGACGAACCCTGGCGGCTCGCTCGATTGCGCTGGCTCGACTCTCGCTTGGCCGAGGACGACGGGCTCGTGCCGCCGTACACCAAGGTCGAGGTCCGGGGCGGCACCGTGTCCGTCCTGGGACGCAAGGTGACCCTCGGCTTGCACGGCCTGCCCGTCCAAATCACCAGCTTCTTCGCCCCCGAGATGACGCGACTGGTCGACCGTGGGCGGGACCTGCTGCGAGGTCCCGTGGCCCTGGTGATCGAAGGCCAGGACGGTCGCCCGATACCCTGGGAGGGCAGTCCCATCGTGTTTGTGAAGCAGGCTGAGGGCGCCGCCGCCTGGGAATCGAAGAGCAAGGCCGGGCCGGTGGTGATGGATCTCCACGCCGAAATGGAATTCGATGGCAACATCGAGTTCACCGTCGCGCTCCAGAGTGCCGTCGAAACCAGCGTGCGCGACATCCGGCTCGAGATCCCCATCCGGAAGGACGTGGCACGGTACGCCATGGG
>Ga0210366_10000086_pt1 | contig 11556 bp, 11 predicted proteins | sample S641metaT_FD_190380 | JGI IMG/M metagenome (GOLD analysis project Ga0210366, IMG submission 190380) | Metatranscriptome of estuarine sediment microbial communities from the Columbia River estuary, Washington, United States - S.641... | ecosystem: Environmental > Aquatic > Marine > Intertidal... | reverse complement strand
GCGCGACGCCATAGCCGAGCAGCGCCTCGGCGTAGCCGCCATCCCCCAGGGTGACATCGGCGACTCGCCGGGCGGTCCCGAGCGCTTCCAGCACCTGCGGGAGCATGACTGGGTCGTGGTGGCTCGTCACGAGACGCCGGGCACGAGGTTGATTACGACGACACCCCGCTCGCCAGTGGGGAACGGGGTGTCGTTGGAATGTCGGGAGCGGGGCTGACGGGACTCGAACCCGCGACTTCCGCAGTGACAGTGCGGCACTCTAACCAAACTGAGCTACAGCCCCCGGTTTCGAGCACCGCAATATAGAGAGCAGCTTCCTCCTGAGGAAGGCCCTCAACGGCAGTACGCCGTGATCATGGACCTTACCCGCGGCTTGTACTGGCGTAGGTATCCATCGTAGACGCCCGTCTGCTGCGGGTTGGTCTCGCGACCCAGTGAGAGGGCCACCTCGGACTCCTTCATCAAGGCATCCATCTGCCGGGCGATGTCGCACGACTTTTCTTGCTCCGCCTGCGGGTCGAGCTTCGGCACCTGCAGGAAGGTCGCGATACCGAGCACGTAGTTGGCGGTCGTGACGAGCTGGGTATTGGAAGACCCTATGAGCGCAATGGCCTTCCGAGTGATCGCCGCTGCCCCCTCCAGGTCCTGCGGCTCCCGCAGGAGTGGCAAGGCGCCGTTCGTCAGAATGACAGCGGCACTCTGTTTCGCCTGCTCGTCCTCACTGCCCAGTACGAAGTCGATCAGCGGCATCGCCTCGGGCGCGCGGCGCGCGTCGGCGAAGGTCTTCATTACGGTCAATGCCGTCGGTACGCTGGTGGAGTCGATCTCGAGCAGGCGGGAGGTGACGGCGAGCGCGCTGTCGAGTTCTCCGACCAGACCGTAGCTCTTGGCTAAGAAGCCCAACAGATTGACGTTCGTGGGATACTTGTCGACTCCAATCCGGGCCCACTTGAGCAGCCGCGCCGTATCCGGCTGCTCGTCGGCGAACACCATGACCTTGAGGAAGTACAGGGAATCGGCCTTGGTCGAGTCGTTCTGGTAGACTTGCTCGAGCGCGTCGATCGCGCCGCCGAAGTTGCCGGACACGGCGTAGGCATTGCTCAGGAGGTCCCAGAGATCGGCATTGGTCGGATCGAGTTCCAGGCCGTTCTTGGCGATGTCTACCGCCGCGCCAGGTTGACCGTACTGATTGAACAGGCGAATCGCGGTTTCCCGGAGCTGCTGGTTGGTCGGCGCGATCAGGAGCATTTGCTGGAAGGCGTCGATGACTTTGGCGCTGTCACCCAAGGCTTCGTACTGGGTGGCCAGGTCGGTCCACGCCGGCAGGCTCTGCGGATCCCCTTCAACCGCCTTGTCAAGCAGGGCAATCGTGGTGCTGGCGCTCTCCTTCTTGGCGATGGAGATCTGAGCCAGACAATAATTGGCAAGGCCGTGGTTCGGCACGCGCCGAATAGCCTTTTCGGCCGAGGCCGCGGCTTTGTCCGGCTTGTCGGCCATCTGGTCGATGCAGTCCTTGGCATCCTCGTACGCCCGAATCCCCTCGCGCAGGAGTTCAGCCGTCGCTTCACCCATGGCCTTGAAGGTCTGCCCGGGTTCGCGCGAGACCGACACCACCAGGCCCGCCTTGTCGTTGACACCGGCCAAACGTGCCGTCAGCGAGTAGTCGCCCCCGCCTCGGTGCGCCATGGCGGAGCTTATGAAGGTCCAGGCGCGCAACTCGTTCGCAAACCGCCGGGCGACCGGCGCGGCGAGAATCGCGTCCGCTGGGTAGCCCCACGTAGCGAGCGCCTCATTCATCTGGTCCCGGCCCACGATACGGAACTTGTTGCCGACCACCCGGTCCAGCCGTTCCCGGAGCCCGGTGCCGGCTTCAACCGCGGAGGCCGAGTCTTCGGAAGTGAAGACGTACGGATTCGCCACTAGGAGTTTCGGAGCCGCCTGGGAGGGCGACGCACGACCGGCCCCGGCCGGAATTTGGCCGGCGGCAGGAGTCGCCACCGCACCGGCGAGTGCGGCCAAGACGAGTGAGCGGATCACGTGCATAGCCAATTGGCCTCCAGCAAGAAACGCGGGCCACCGGCCCTAGAGTATGCTCGCCCGAGGGAGAGCGGTAGCAGCCTAATGGGCGAAGAGGGATTCGAACCCCCGACTTCCTGCGTGTAAAGCAGGCGCTCTGAACCAGCTGAGCTATTCGCCCAACAACCCAGCTTTGGCGCCCGACGAATACGCCCTAGAGCGCAATGCCCAAGGGAAAGAGCACGCAATACCCGAGCACCAGGAACACCGCCGCGGCGCTTGCCTCTCCTGACACCAGGAGTCCGTACCCAACCCCTAATGATAGCAGTGCCGCGCCGAGGAGGAAAACGTTCCGGCGCGCGAGAGGGCCGCGCTCACGGGTGGCGGGCGGTTGCGAAGTGGGCATAATCGTTGACGATACCCCCCTGGTCGGGATCGGTCAACCAGGCGACGGCCTCCCGCCGGCCGCGTTCCCGATCCCACCATTCCGCGAGGCCCAACCATCTCACACCCCTCAAAGGCAACGGACGTGCCAGCCGGGAAGAGAGGCACATCCGCTTGTCACCCCTCGACTTGAACGGCAATCTCAGGGCGGCTCTCGATCGCGATGTCACCTATCATGGACAGGAGGTGCTTCGATCCGGGCTAGAACGCCGCGGATTCCTCCTCTTCCGGTATGACCCACCCGTCGTCCAAGGCCCGGCGGCGCGGACGGTCACGGCGGCGGCGGAGGAAATGCGCCAACAGGACCAGCCCGCCCAACAGGGTCCAAAGCCCGCCGGCCGCGAGCCAGGTAAGCAGATTGTAGCGCCGCCGGATCGCTTGGCTCCACCGCACCTCGAACTGATCCACCGTGAGCCCAACCGTACTCCGAACCGCGCTATCAAAACCCACGCCGCCCTGGAGCTCCTGGAACAGGGGCGCAAGCTGCCCACCGCGGGTTCGCTGGGCCAGATCGATCACAGCCGTCGCCGCGAGCGCGTAGGCTGCCTCCGCAGTCGTCGGGGGTCCGCGCAAGGCTCGATCCAGCTGATCGAAATCGGGAATGCGCCCCCGGAGCACCGCCAGATTCACGTTCAGCTGTTGCAGCCGGTCGAACTCCCCAGCCGCCCAGGACGCGTACCCTTCGTCAAACCACAGTGGAAGCCGGGAACGCACCGCGTCGTGGAGGGCGAGGTGGGCGAGTTCGTGGCGCAGGACGGTGAATGCACTCGAGCCCCGCGACCGCACCATGATCGTTCGCGCGGCGGGATACGCGAGCCCAGCCGTCCAGCGGGGAAGCCGGCGGCGCGACAACGAGTCGAGATCGCGACCGGGCGCGAGGACGATGAGCCGGAGCGGCCCGGGCGATTGCCGTCCGAGGCCCGGCCATACCACCGGCCGGCTCGCGACCTCGGCGAGCGCGAGGGCGAGATCCATCTCCTCGGGCCAAGCCACCGCCGTGACCTGCCCGACCTGGACGGCGCTCGGCTGTTGTTGATGGACCGCGGCGGCGAGGGCGAGAGCTAGGAGGAAGGCGTGCGAGGGACATCACCTCCCGCTCGGACGAGATCGAGCATGTCCTGACACCGCTTCCCCCATGGATTGAACCGGTTGGTGGCGACGCCCGTTTCCCACGCAGCGACGGCGGCTTCCTGGTCGTCCGAAAACCAAAGTGCCCGTCCGAGCTCGTAGTGGGCCTCGATCAAGTTTGGCCCGAGATCGATGGTCTTGCGAAAGAAGGTGACGGCGTCCTCGTACATTTCGCGGTCTAAGTATACCAACCCAAGGTAATAGTGCGCGTAGAGCGTCGCCTTGCGATCGTTGTCCAGGCGGATGGCTTTGGACAAATGCTCGATGGCTTCGCCAAAAATTCCCTTCTTGAGGCAGACGTAGCCCACATTGATGCGAGCCAACGAATTTGCGGGCTCCTTCGACAACACCTTGGAGAAGGTGGCGAGCGCGTCGTCGTAGGTCTCGCTGAGCATCTGCGCCCAGCCGAGCAGCGAGCGTGCCTGCGAGTCATCGGGCGAGAGACTGAGCGCCTTCGTCAGTGCCTGAATGGCACCTTCGTGGTCGCCCAAGGCAATGAGGTTCCATCCCTTGTCGATGTAGGTGGACGCGCCCAAGTGATCAGCCCGAATTGCCGGCCGGTCTCCGGAGAAGTGCGGGCTCTGCCGAGGGTCCGGCGTGCCTGCCACCTGTTTGTACCGCTCCACCAGCCCACGGATCGACTCCTTGACATCGGTCAACTCGAGGAGCGCCCCATCGACCAGCTTGAAATACGCAATGATGTCGCGCTTGAGCGCCTCCCGTTCCCCGGGTGAGCTCGCCTGCTCCAACCGCGCGGCGATCTCGGCTCCCTGGGTCCGCAACTGCGCCAGCCACTCTTCCGTCATCGGCTTACTCCGTGCTGTTCGAACTGTCGGTGGATTGCCGACACGCGAGTATTCGTTTCCCCTGCTTCGAGCCGTCGTCGACCGCATGCGCGCGGCGTGAGGCATCCGCCGGGCGATGAACCCTCACTGGTCCAGCTCGGCGCGACATCGTCCGCTACGAGAGTCAATGTCACGTCACAGGGCAGTGAGATCGCGACCCACGGCGCGGATCTCGATGCGGCCGCCATCGACCGAAAAACGAAGCGACCGGCCGAAGTCGCCGCCTGTTGCCTCACCACTCACCGGAATTCGCTCCGCCCGCAATACGGCCCGCGCCGCGGCCAGATTGCGCTCTCCCATTGGCATGGTCCGACCCTGCTGCAAGGCACCAAACATGCTTGCCCCGCCGATCAGCCGCGCGTGGAGCCGCCGCCGTCCGGCCCCGGCCTCAACCATGCCCTCGACGAGGAGGGGGATGGCGGTTTGGGGGAATTTGCCGGGCTTGCCACGCTCCCCCGTGAGCGACGGCGACGGAAGAAGAATGTGAGCGAGACCTCCAATGTTGGTCACGGGATCGTGCACCGCCACGGCCACGCAGCTGCTGAGTCCCAATGCAACGAGGATGTCGACACCGGCCCCCACCCGATACTCGGCGATGTCGACGAGGACCTCGTGTGGATCCGTCATGCGTCGTCGCGGATCACGACACCGATGCCAGCATTTCGAGATTCGACCGCGCGAGTTCGTGCCCAGCATTGAGTTCGGTAGCCCGCTGCCAATAGGCCTTGGCCTGCGCGAAGTCCCGTCGCTTGAACGAAATGTTCCCCAATTTGAAATAGAGATCGTCACCCAGATCGGGATTCAGTTTGATGACTCGCTCGTAGGCCGCACCGGCCTCGTCGTATTTGCCGGCCCGATACAACAAATCCGCCATGTTCTTCGAAATCTGCGGCAGCGTGGGCTCCTCGGTAAACGCGCGGTCGAGCTGCGTCTCGGCGCCGGCGATGTCCCCGTTCAACTCCAAGAGCACCGCGAGATTGTTGTTCAACACGGCGCTCGCCGGATAGGACGCCACTCCTGCCTGAGCCACCTCCAATGCCGCGGCCTGGTTGCCGGACCCGGCATGCGCCAGTGTCGCCGCCCAGTACCAGGTAGCGGGCGGATCCGCCTCGCCCATGAGTTCCCGCGCCCGGATCAGGCGCGCGGACGCCAGCGCGTGGTCTTCGCGCAGCAGTGCCGAGATCCCCCACCCCAGCATGATGCGCGGATTGTCCCGCGCCCTGTCGACGGCCGCCGCATAGGTGGCTTCGGCTTCGGTCAGCCGCCCGAGTCGCTCCATGGCGAATGCCAAGTTGTGGAGCGCACTCGCACGCGGTCCTCCCTTCTCCACCGCACGTTGGAACATCGCGATCGCTTCCTCCCACCGTCCGTGCTTGACAGCAATGAGTCCGAGATGAAAAGGTGCGTTCCCATCGGCGGGGCGCAGTTCCGCCACGCGCCGGAATTCCCTCTCGGCCTCCTCCAACATGCTGGCCCGGTAGAAGGCGATTCCGAGATTGCGGTGCTCCTCGATCCGCCCCTCGTTGGCCCGGCTGACCTCACTCGTGGCCGACGTGCCGACACGGTGAACGAAGCCGGCCGTGATCAGCCCGAAGAGCGCCTTGCCCACCTCGAACTCACCCATGCCGGCCGCGTCGATCAATTGGCTGACGTCGCGCTGTCCGTCGAGAAGGGGGAGCAACCGCTCTTGTTCTGGAGAGAGCGTGGCTGTCGACGCGGCGATCCGGCTCTCGCGGACTTCGAAGATGAGATCGAAGCTCGGGATCTTGTGTTGGATGAGACTCCACTCGTCGACCCGCCTGGCGCCCTCGAGCAGCAATGTTTCCGGGGCGATGGAGACGAGCACATCCTGACTTGCAGGCTGCACATCGACTTCGAAATTGAATGTTCCCGAGTTCCACGTGAAGAGGAAATAGACGGCCTCCTCGATTTGTAAGGCCACGTACTGCACCAATTCCTCGCGCGAAATCGCTCCGGTATCGACCAATATCTGGCCGAGCTTCTTGTCATCGAATGTGCCTTGCAGGTCGATGGCTTGCGCCAATTGCTCGGGGGAGATTCGACCGCTGTTCACCAGGATATCGCCGAGCCGATCGCGCCGGTTGACAATGGAGGCGTAGATGATGCGGCCGTTTCGGAAGTAGACGTAGCCGAAATTGTGGCGGTGGGCGACGGCCAAGCAGCCCGTCTTCTGGCCCATGGCCAGAAGCTGAATCACATCGGGAAGACTGGCCTCTTTGAGGCTGCCCTTGATGGCCATCAGCTCCACTCCTCCACTACCCGGTCACCGGCATCGGGCCAATGCCAGACCATTTTCTCGCGGCTCCGGAGGCCGCCGGCCACAGGCACCACAACACCGCTCAGCCGGGTTCTCTGCTCGCGGGCGGGCGGCGCCTGCGGCATTCCCTCCAGGAGCTCGCGGGCAAACGCCACCGTCGGCGTTTTCCCTTGGACCTCGGCGTTGTTGAGCAACCGGTGCACCAGGCCTTGCAGGCTTCGCACCGACTCCGCCGGTCGATTCGCCAGGTAGGATGTGAGCTCGGGATCCACCAGACTGAGCTTGGCGGCCAGGAGTCGCTCGACGACGCGGGACCGGATGTCACGGTCTGGAGGAGCGAGGGCCACAACGAGGCCGCCCTGGAGGCGGTCCATGATGCCCCGGTCCAGCGCCAACTGCGGCAGGGGAACGACCGAGGTGACCACCAGTTGGGCGCGGGCCTCGAGCAGTGCGTCGAGCAGCTCCACCAGCTCGGCGCCGAGCGGCGGGTGGTCGGCCCACCGGTGGATGTCGTCGATCAGGAGCCCGGTTACCCCGCGATACCGTGATTGCCAGGCCGAGAGCCGGTTGGCCTCGCGCGCCGCCTCGAGGTCCGCGATGAAGTCGCTGGCGGTGAGACATGCGATCGTCGCGTTGGGTGCCTCCGCGAGCTTGTTGGCGATGCCATGGAGCACATGGGTCTTCCCACACCCGCTCGGCGCAACGACAGCGAGCGGGTTGTGACGGGTTCCCGGTTGGTCTATGACACGCCACGCCGAGCTGAGCGCGTCCAGATTGCCCGGCGCCTCGACGAGGTCCTCGAGGCGCCACATGCGAGAAGGCGCCGGAAGCGGATGCCGGCCTTGCCTCGCATGCTCGACCAAGGCGGCGGCGGCGGCCACCTGGTCCGGATCCCGGAACAACGGCGACCCGACCAGGTCGGGCGATACGGTCTGGGCTTCCGATTCGAGACCGCGCAGCCGTTCCACATCGGCCGTGAAAGATTCGAGAATCGCGTTGGGATCCGCTGGAAGATCGGCCTGGAGCAACGCCTCGAGGCGGCGAGTGCGGAATCCTTCCCCCTCCCACCGGAGGATGGCCTCGGCCACTCGACTTCGCCACGCTTCGAGCTGTCCGGCCACGGTGGTGGTCACATCGCTAAGAAAGGTTCCGAACTCGTCGGCGTGAGGCCGAAGACTTTGACCGTCACCGGCTGGACCGGTGGCCTCTGCCAGGCCCATGTCGTTGAGGAGTCCCCGGGCCGCCTCGACGGTGAGCGGCAGATGCGTGCGCCGCTGCACCTCTTGAAACTTGTCCACGAGAGCGAGCAGCTGTCGGAGATCGGATTGGCCGGCGCCGGCCAGCAGTTCGAGGATGTCCGGGTGGAACACCGCGCCGCGCTCCTGCACCCTGCGGCGCACGACCTCGAGCCGGGTCTCGGGCGCCGGGGTAGCTACATCGGTCACCAAGCCAGCGGCACAACGCCGTGCCAGACGCTCGTCCAATCCGTCGATCCGGTTCGGCGCCCGATCAGATGCCATGACGACCTGGTGATTCCGCTCGAGCACACTGTCGAGAACCCGGAGAATTTCCAGCTGCAGGTCGCGACGATAGGCGAGGAGGTGAATGTCATCCAGCAGCAGCACCTCGGCCTCGACATAGTGCCGGCGGTAGGCTTCCTCTTCGCCGGCATTCCTCGCAGTGGGCCAGGCAGAGGCGAAGTCCTCGATGCTCAGGTATTCCACGGTGCACGAGGGGTCGATGTCCAACACCGAGTGCCCAATGGCCATCAGCAGGTGGGTCTTGCCCAGTCCTGGCCCACCGTAAATGTAGAGCGGGTTATAGATGCGGCCCGGAGAGTCCGCCACGGCCCGGGCCGCGGTCACCGCAAGTTGGTTGGTGGGTGCCACCACCAACGTGGTGAAGCGACACGAGGGCTTGAGCAGCGAGATCACGCAACCCGGCTCCCCGCGGCCAGGCGCTTCAACACGAGCTCTGAAATGCCCCGCAATGTCTCAAACACGCCGTTCCCGCTCAGACAATCGGCGCCGAAGCTCTGGACCGCTCGAAAATTCAAGGCATCATCGAGTTCGTCCGGCCCGAGGATGAGATCCGCAGGGAGATCCTGCTTGTTGTACTGGTAGACGAGGGGCAATTCCCGAATATCGACACCGTGCGCGAGCAAATTCTCTTGCAGGTTCTGGAGGCTCTCGAGGTTATCGTCGAATCGCCGGGCTTGGCTGTCGGCCACAAAAACGATACCGTCTGCACCCTGCAACACCAGCTTCCGGGTCGCATTGTAGTACACCTGCCCGGGCACGGTGTACAACTGGAATCGTGTGACGAATCCTGAGATTGTCCCGAGCTCGAGCGGGAGAAAATCGAAAAACAGCGTGCGGTCGCCTTTGGTGGCGAGCGACACCATGCGGCCCCGGCGCGCTTCCGGAACCCGACCATAGATGTACTGAAGATTGCTCGTCTTGCCGGATCGGCCTGGTCCGTAATAGACGATCTTACAGGTGATCTCGCGGGACGTGAAGTTGACAAGCGACATATGCTACTGACCGAAAAGGGTTCGCAGGCTGGCGTTGAGCTCGTCCTCGAAATCTGATCCCAACACCCGGTTGCTTGGAGCTTCGGTCGGGGCCTGCTTGGCCAAGTCCGCCACGAGGCGCTGGAAGAACAGCTGAACCAGCCCGAGTGAACTCTCAGGCCCGAAGACCACGAGTCCGATCCACCGTCCTTGGGGCGTGTCGAAGCCGGAAAGGAACAAGCCGTGATGGACTCCCTGGTGCGCCAAGGCGCGAAAGGGCGGCGCGTCCATCAGACGCGCAAGCTCGTCGGTCGACGCCATGATCCCAGCGCCCAACGCCGCGGCAGACATGACGTCGAAGGCGCGCGTGAACCCATGCTGGGCCAGTACCTGGCCAGCCGAGGTCATCAACAGCGTGAGCCGCGCAGCCGACTCATCCAGGAACGCCGCGAGCGGACCTTCCACCCATGGCTCAACGGCTCGCATCAAATCCCTCGCTCCGCGACGTGGAGCATTTCCAACCGAGCCAGGCCGACATTGATGTCCGGAGCGCCAATCGTCACGACGAGCAGGTCGTCGTTGGACGGCACCGCGAGCACGGTCCCCGTTGCCGCCAGGAGGTGGATGAAGGTCGGCAGTCGTCGTCCCGCCGCTTCAGTGGTGCGCCGCAGCCGGCCGGCAAGGCTTGCGGTGAGCGCCGCGACCGGCGCGCCGTCCACACCGTCCATGGACGATTCGGCGACGACGAGTCCGTCTGAGACTGACACCAGCATGGCGCCGCGGACGCCGTGGACCCGGGTGATCAAGTCGAGTGCAGTTGCGAACTCCGGCATCACTGCAATCCCTCGAGCCAAGCCCGCGCGACCCCGGCCGCATGGTCGGCAACCACGCCCAGGCGTCCCAAGGGAACGCTCTGCTCCCGAACGAGAAGCAACAGAGTCTCCGGCGTTGGAGCCACCACGAACAGATGACCATCCGGCGACTCTGCAGCCAGGCTGATCCACGCCCCCAGCCCGAGTAGCCGGGCAGTGCGGGAAGCTTCCTGCGACACGCCCGCGAGGTGGGCCGAGACGGCATCGGCTACGTCGTCGCCCTCGGGACTGGTCAATCCACCACCGAGGCGAAGTCCCCTCGTATCGAGAAGCAGGAGGCCGTCCTCGGCTCCTTCCAAGCCCAGGAACAGCCGGGATGGGTCGGCACCGGGTACCACCGCCTGCTCCTCAGTCAGCACCGCCGTATCTGTCTCCCGTCCGGCCCCATTCCCTGCCGCCGCTCGGCGAGCGAGAGCCTCCTTGACCCGAGCCAGGGCTGTTTGGGCCCCATCATCGTCCGGCAGCTTCCGGGCGGCCGTCTCGAGGTGGGCCAATGCCCGGTCGAGCTCGCCAGCCACGAAATACAGGAACCCGATGCCTTTGTGCGCCCCGACGTGGTCCGGCTCCAGCCGGAGGGCGATGTCCCACTCATCGAATGCCAACTCGAGTTGACCGCGATCCCCGAGGATCCTGGCGTACAGGTCGTGCGCATCGGCCGATTCGGAGTAGCGCCCAAGGCCAGCCAGCGCCACTTTCTCGGCGGCGTCGAGCTGTCCGCGCTGGCGCAGGGCCTCTCCCAGCGGCAGGAAGATCATGCTGGCGGGATCGCTGACCAGCTGGGCCGTCATGGCCCGGATACTGTCACTCATGGCGCCCACGGACCGCATTATTCAAGAGCTTCGCCGCATCCTCCAGGCGATCGATCGTGTCCCAATGTCTTCGTTCGGCTGGATCCATGGTCTCCAAGCCCTTCCAGCGGTCCCACGCTCCCAAGGCGTCCCCAAAACGACCTGCCCCTGCAAGAGCCAGACCGAGCAGCCGAAGTCCAGGCCCCGTTTGACCTTGGAGGGCAAGCGCCCGATGAGCGGCATCCCGGGCTTCGCCGAATCGCCCGTTGGCAAGGGACACCCGGGCGAGGACGAGAAAGGCCTCCCCGTCGTCGGGATAGGCGAGGACGGCGTCCTGGGCCACGAGGTGGGCTCCGGCCAGGTCCCCAGCCTGGAGGTGGTCATCGGCCTGGGCCGACAGCACCTCCACTCCCCGGCCGGCACCGTTGCCGCCGTCGGTCGTCGCATCGCGGATGATGATGATGCCGGCCGACGCGAGTCCAAAGAGCGTCTTGGCGACGTCGAACTCGGGCTGTCGAACCCGCCGGGCCACGTCGCGAACCGTGGCCGTTCCATCGACGGCCGCAAGCACTTCCCACTCGAACGGGACCAGCTCCAGCGCGGCGGTGGCGGTGGCCTGTTCCGGATTGAGTCCCGGCACGACCCCCTGATGCGGAATCTTGGCGACGATCCG
>Ga0210366_10000085_pt1 | contig 11654 bp, 10 predicted proteins | sample S641metaT_FD_190380 | JGI IMG/M metagenome (GOLD analysis project Ga0210366, IMG submission 190380) | Metatranscriptome of estuarine sediment microbial communities from the Columbia River estuary, Washington, United States - S.641... | ecosystem: Environmental > Aquatic > Marine > Intertidal... | reverse complement strand
GGACGGCCTGCGCAGCGTCCGGGCAGCTATCGCAGCGGACGGATGTAGCGCCCGCTTTCAAGACGAGGCCCGGCCGGGTCAGCCGGGTCGCGCAGGGCGCCTAGCCAACCAGCTGTCGAGGTGGCCCGCGAAGGCCTGCCGATCCGCCTGGCTGAGCGGCGGCGGGCCGCCGGTCACGACGCCGCTTCCGCGCATCGTGTCCATGAAGTCGCGCATGTTCAGCACCGCACCGATGGTGTCGGGCGAGTACATTTCGCCGCGCGGGTTGAGCGCCTGCGCACCACGCGCGATGACCTCGGCGGCCAGCGGGATATCCGCCGTGACGACCAGGTCGCCCGCGGCCAAGTGGTCCATGATCGCCTGGTCAGCCACGTCGAACCCGCCCGGTACCTGTAGCAGCCGCACGTTCGGCCGCCGGGGCACCGCCATTGCATGGTTCGCCACCAGCGTCAGTTGTTCGCCAGTGCGTTCGGCCGCGCGGAACAGCGTCTCCTTGATCGGCTTCGGGCAGGCATCGGCATCCACCCAGATCGGCATCGCGTCGTTCCATGGCCGCGCCCGGTAGCAGTGCCGGGATCACCGGCGCGAGTGTAGAGCACCGTTACCCCCGGTGCGACAGGCCCACCGGTGCGGACCGCGACGCTCGCGCGTCCTTCAGCCCGCAGAGCGCTCCAGTAACAGCCGCCGCGCGTACGGGATCAGGCCGCCCGCGTCGATGATCGCCTGCCGTGCCCGCGGCAGTTCCTCGATGGCGAACGACTTGCCCGAGGTCAAGTTCCAGACCTTGCCGTCCCTGACCTCGAGTTCATCGCCCTCCCCGGCGTCGATGGTCGGGCAGATCACCATGTTGAGCCCGACGTTGATCGAGTTCTGCAGGAAGATGCGCGCGAAATGCCGCGCGATGACGGTGATCTCGTAGCCCTTGATGCAGGATGCAGCCTGTTCGCGCGAGGAGCCGCAGCCGAAATTGCCTCCCGCCACGATGAACGACCCGAGCGGGACCTCATTCGCCCTCAGCCTGCGGTTGAACTCCGCGTCGTCTACGAACGCGAACTGTGGCGTCTCTGTCGGCAGTACCGTCGCCATGTACCGGCCCGGGTAGATGATATCGGTCGAGATGTCGTTACCGAGCGCGCGCACGACTTTGCCAGTGGTCATCTCAATTCACTCCTCTCGGGTCGGAGATCACGCCGGTGAGCGCGCTGGCCGCAGCGACTGCAGACGAACACAAGTAGACCTCTGCGTTCGGGTTGCCCATGCGTCCCTTGAAGTTGCGATTGGTGGTGGCAAGCGCCGTCTCGCCGTCGGCCAGCGCACCTTGATGCACGCCCAGACACGGCCCGCAGCCGGGATTGCACACGACCGCGCCGGCGGAAATGATGTCGCGCAGGTAGCCCAAGCGCAGCGCCTCGGAGTAGATGCGCCACGATGCGGGGAATACCAGCATCCGGGTGCTGTCGGCCACCCGCTTGCCCTTGAGGATCCGCGCCGCCACTTCAAGGTCGTCGAGGCGGCCGTTGGTGCAGGAGCCGACCACGATCTGATGCACCTTCGTCCCTTTCACATCGCCGATCGGCTTGACGTTGTCTACCGTGTGAGGGCAGGCGATCTGCGGCTCGAGCGTCGCCGCATCGATCTCGACCACCCGGTCGTAGGTCGCGCCTGCGTCCGGTCCGAACAATTCGAGTGCGTCCTTTACGCCAGCTTCGTCCCGCAGATAGCGCTCGGTTTCCGCGTCGGGCGGCACCACGCCGGCGGTGGCGCCAGCCTCCACAGTCATGTTGCACAGCACCAGCCGGCCCGAGGTCGACATGCTCCGGATCGCCTCGCCATGGAACTCGATGACCTTGTAGTTCGCGCCCTCTGCCGTCAGCATCCCGATCAGGTGGAGGATCAGATCCTTCGGGTAGACGTCGGGCATGAACCGCCCGTTTACCACGATCTTGATCGTGCCAGGCACCTCGACGTTAAGGATGTTCCCGAGCGCCCAAACCGACGCCATCTCGGTGGCGCCGATGCCGAAGGCGAAGGCGCCCAGCGCGCCGTGCGTGGTGGTGTGGCTGTCCGTGCCGACCAGGACGAAGCCGGGCCTAACGTAGCCGTTTTCGGGCAGGATCTGGTGACAGATACCGCCCACGTCGCCACGGATGTCGTGAAATTTGGTGATGCCCTGCTTCGCTATGAAGTCGCGGATCTTTTTCTGGTTGGTCGCCGTCTTTGAAGACTCCGCGGGCACCCGGTGGTCGAAGATGATGGCGATGCGCGAGGGATCCCACACTTTCGGCTCGCGCCCGGTATCGCGAAAGATCTCGCTGAACTGGTTGATGACGAGCGCGCCGTTCTCGTGCGACATCGCCAGGTTGACCGGTGGTCCGAGGACCTCGCCCACCGTCACCACGGACTTGCCGCAAGCGCGGGCCAGCAGTTTCTGTACGTAGGTCATGTCCATGATCGTTCTTTCCTTCGTCGGCGACCGTGTCAAACGATGCCCTTCGACTTGAGTGTTGCCAACTCCTCCGGCGTAACGCCTACGGAGGCGAGCACCTCCGCCGTGTTTGCGCCGAGGCGTGGCGGTGGCGCGGTGATGTCACCCGGGGTCTTCTCGAACTGCGCTGTCAACCCGAACAGCGGCAGCGTGCCGAGTCCCTCGACGGGGACCTGCTTCAGCGTGCCACGGTGCCTGATCTGCGGTTGCAGGAGTGCCTCCTCGAGGCCCAGGATCTCGCCGCTTGGCACGTCCTTCGCATTCAACAGGTCCACCCACTCCCTGGTGCCGCGCTCCGCGAGCTTCGCCTCGAGCAGCGGCGTCAACTGCTTGCGGTTCTGCTTGCGGATGTCGCGCTTCTGAAAACGCTCGTCCGCCTTTAACTCCGGCACACCGAGCACGTCGCAGACCGATTCCCACTGCTCCTGCTTGTTTGCGGCGATGTTGATGTGGCCGTCTTTCGTCCGGAACACGCCGGACGGTGCCGCGGTGAAGTTGTCGTTGCCCATGACAACCGGCTGTTGCTTGCCGATCAGCAGGTTGGCGGCCACCCAGCCCATCAGCGGCATGACGGAGTCCAGCATCGCCACGTCGATGAACTGCCCCTCCCCCGTGCGCTCGCGGTGGAAGAGGGCCGCCATGACGGCGAACGCGCCATTGAGTCCGCCCACCGTGTCGCATACCGGGAAGCCGGCGCGTAGCGGGTTCAGGCGTTCATCGCCGTTTACGGCCATCTCTCCGCTCAGGCCCTGGATGATCTGGTCGTAGGCCGGCTTGAACGCATCGGGCCCCGTCTGCCCGAAGCCCGATATGGCGCAGTAGACCAGGCGAGGATTGATCTGCTTGAGTGTGTCGTAGCCAATCCCGAGGCGACCCATGACGCCGGGGCGGAAATTTTCGACGAGCACGTCGGCATCCTTCACCAGTCTCTTGAAGATTTCCTTGCCCTCGGCGCTCTTGGTGTTGAGAGTGACCGACTTCTTGTTGCAGTTCTGCGCGAGAAAACTCGTTCCCATCAGCTGATCGTTCATCTCAGGCACGATGCCCAGCTTGCGGGCCAGGTCGCCGTCCTTCGGATTTTCGATCTTGATGACCTCGGCGCCCATCAGTGCGAGGTGCAGGGTACAGAATGGCCCCGCCAGCACGTTTGTCAGGTCGAGGACCCGGACGCCGGAAAGGATTGACCCGCTCATAAGGGCTCCTTCGTCTTGATGGGCCCGGTCCTGTAGACGTAGCCCTGCATGTCCCGCCCGAAATGTGCCGCGACCTCTCGCGCGACCTCAATGACACGCCCGAGGTCGACGTCGTCGCGCAGGCCCTGCCGCTGCAGAGCGTGCACGAAATCCTCGGTAGCCACATTGCCGGCCGCCACCTTGGTGAAGGGGCAGCCACCGAGGCCTGCAAACGACGTCTCGAACGAGGTCACGCCGGCGCGCAGGGCGGCGTAGAGATTAGCCATGCCCAGACCGTAGGTGTTATGGAAATGGCAGGTGCACTCGAGCGCGGGGTCGAGTTTCAGCACCGCGCCGAAGAGTCGCTCAACCTGCGCCGGATCGGCGTGGCCCGCCGTGTCCGCCAGGCTGATGCTGCTGAGCCCCGCCTCAAGGTAGGCGCGCACCATGTTGAGCACGCGCTGCTCCGGGATCGCGCCCTCGAAACCGCAACCGAAGGCCGACTGCACCGAGACCTGCACCTTCTTCCCCGCCGCCACCGCTTCCTTTGCCGCGCCCACGATGCGCCGCGTGGCCTCCTCGGTGCCCATGCCCGTGTTCTTCTGGCTGTGGGTTTCGCTCGCGGAAGCACCCAGGCAGAACATCTCGACACCACATTGCAAGCCCCGCTCGAGGCCCTTCTCGTTCAGCACCAGGCCCGAAAGCACGGCACCACCGGTCTTCCCGGCGGTGAGCCGCCGGAACAACTCGTCGGTGTCCGCCATCTGCGGGACCTTCCCGGGGTGGACGAACGAGCCCACCTGCACGATGTCCACACCCGCCCCCATCAGGCCGCGGATCCAGCCTTCCTTTACCTCGAGCGGAACTACCTGCTTCTCCATCTGCAAGCCGTCCCGCGGGCCCACCTCGTGGATAACGATGCGCGTCATGGATGTCTCCGGACCGGGCTAGAGCTTCGCAGCGACGGCCTGGGCCATTTCAAGGGTCTTTGCCGAGCCCCCCATGTCGTAGGTGCGCACCTTGCCTTCGCGCACGACCTCCGCGACCGCCTTCTCGACCCGCGCGCCAGCATCGGCCTGGCCCAGCCAGTCGAGCATCATCTTCGCGGCCAGGATGGTGGCGATCGGGTTTACCTTGTACTGGCCCGCGTATTTCGGCGCCGAGCCATGCGTCGGCTCGAAGACCGCGAGCTTCCGGCCGATGTTGCCGGAGCAGCCGAAGCCCAGGCCGCCCACCATCTGCGCACACAGGTCGGAGATGATGTCGCCATACAGGTTTGGCGCCACCAGCACGTCGTAGTTGAACGGGTTCTTCAGCAGCCACATCGTGATGGCATCGATGTTCGCGTCGTCCATGATGATCGCCGGGAATTCCTTCGCTACCTGCCTGGCCGTCTCCAGGAACAGGCCATCGGTGGCGCGCACCACGTTGGCCTTGTGCACCACCGTGACTTTCTTGCGCCCGAACTTCTGCGCAAACTCGAAGGCCGCGCGCACTATCCGCTCGGAGCCCTTCTTCGTGTTGACCTTGCAGGAGATCGCGTACTGGTCGCCCGGCAGGTCCTTGAACGCCTTGAACGGCGGCGATAGTTCCGTCAGTGCGTCGCGCAGGCGGTCGGGGACCGTGTTGAATTCGACGCCCGCATACAGGTCCTCGGTGTTCTCGCGGAACACGACGAGGTCGATCCCCTTCTTGAAGTTGAGCGGGTTCTGCTCATAGGCCTTACATGGCCGCAGACAGACATAGAGGTCAAAGAGCTGCCTCATGCGCACGATGGGCGAGCGATAGACGAGCCCCTTGCCCTGGAGCGCCGGCAACAGCTCCTTCTCGGCGGCCTTGACCGGTTTCGAGGTGATGGCGCCGAACATGGCGGCATCCACGGTGTTGAGCAGATCGACGGTGCGCTGCGGGAAGGCGTCGCCCTCCTTGCACCAGAACTCCCAGCCGATGTCGCCGTGGACGTAGTCCGCGTCGAGACCGACTTTGTCGAGCACGATCTTCGCTGCTTCCATCACCTCCACGCCGACGCCGTCGCCGGGCAACCATGCGATTCTGAACTTCGCCACGGGACAATCTCCTCTTCGGGCTTCTCGCTGCAGCTCCAGATGCATCCGGCTGGTCGCCGCGCAGAAGGTCATCAAAGGCCGCGCCTTCGATGCCCTGCACAATCGATGCGCGGGGCAGCCGGATAGTCGAAGTATAGTCCCGCGATATTCACTGCCGCGGCCGCACTCTGCGGCATGAACTACGGCAAATGCTTATTGTCTCCGTGGCCGCCTGACCCGGCCCCCGCGGCCATGGGTGCCGTGTCCGGTCACGTGTCTGGGGCACGGTAATGGCCCGGTAGCGGTGCCGGGATCGCTGGCGCAAGTGTAAAGTACCGCCACCGCCGGTGCGGCAGACGCACGGGCCCTGGACGCGGGTCAGGAAAGTCACTCTGTGCGCTACCAGACTGATGTCATCGTCGTCGGTGCCGGAATCGCCGGCATCGCTGCCGCCATCGAACTGCTCAACCGGGGCCGGCGCGTGTTGCTGCTCGACCGCGACGCCGAAGAAAATTTCGGCGGCCTGGCCAAGGAAAGCTTCGGCGGCATCTGGTTCGCGGGAACCCCGCTGCAGCAGAAGTACAAGATCCACGACAGCATCGAACTCGGGCTTGCCGACTGGCAGAGCTTCGGCGAGTTCGGCCCCGACGACCGGTGGCCGCGCGCCTGGGCTGAAGCGTACGTGCAGCGCTGCGTGCCGGAGGTATATCACTGGTTGGGCCGGCTCGGCATCCGCTTCATGCCAATGCCGATGTGGGTCGAGCGCGGCTTGCACGTACCGGGCAACTCGGTTCCGCGCTGGCACATTGTCTGGGGAACCGGCCACGAACTTGCGACCCGCCTCGTTGGGCAGTTACTCACCCATCCCGCCGCCAAGCGGCTCGAGCGACGCTTCGGTCACTGTGTAGACGCGCTCGTGACCACCAATGGACGGGTAACCGGGTGCCGCGGCTTGATCGAGGAAACGGGGACCGCGTTCGACGCAACGGCCGAAGCGGTGGTGATCGCCGCCGGCGGCATCAACGGCGACATTGACCGCGTGCGCCGGCACTGGCACGCGGACTGGTCGCGTTCGCCGCAGGTCATCCTCAACGGCTCGCACCGTTTTGCGGACGGCACCCTGCACGACGCGGCCGCGCGGGTCGGCGCTAACGTCACCCACCTCGACTGGCAATGGAACTACGCGGCCGGCGTCCGCCACTGGCGACCGCGCATGCCAGGCCACGGCCTGTCGCTCGTGCCGCCCAAGTCAGCGCTGTGGCTCAACCCGTACGGCGAGCGGATCGGGCCGATGCCGCTGGTCACCGGTTACGACACGCACGACCTGGTGACGCAGGTCTGCCGGCAGGATCGAGGCTACTCCTGGCAACTGCTGAACCGGCGCATCGCCCTAAAGGAACTGGCAATCTCCGGCGCCGAATTCAACCCCGCCTTCCGTGACAAGAAGCGTCTGCACGTGCTGCGCGACTTGTTGTTCGGCAACCGCTGGCTATATGACGAAATGGCCCGCAACTGCGACGACTTCGTGGTGGCGGATACGCTTCCGGACCTGGTCGAGCGCATGAACACGCTGGTCGGCGACGACTCCGTGCAGTTACCGGCCGTGCTCGACGCCGCGAGTCGTTATGACGAGCGCATCGCGCGCGGCCCACGCTTTCACAATGACGAACAATTGCGGCGCATCGAGTTCGCGCGGCGCTGGCCCGGCGACCGGCTGCGAACCTGCCGGTTTCAGCCCATTCTCGACCCGCGTGCCGGACCGCTGGTCGCGATCCGTGAGTTCATCATCAGCCGCAAGAGCATGGGCGGGTTGCAGACCGACCTCGATTCGCGCGCTCTGGGCGCGGACGGCAGACCCGTCGGCGGGCTGTTCGCAGCCGGCGAGGCAGCCGGATTCGGCGGTGGCGGCATGAATGGCAAGCGCGGCCTCGAGGGCACGTTCCTCGGCGGCTGCATATTCGGCGGCAGGATCGCCGGCAAGGTGGCATGAACATGAGACTAAGGGACGCAATCAACATCGATGACCTGCGGGCGATCGCCCGCCGCAGGCTGCCACGGTTCGTCTTCGACTACGTGGACGGCGGCGCCGAGGACGAGCGGACGCTGCGCGGCAATCGCGAGGCGTTCGCGCGGCTGCGCTTCAGGCCACACACGTTGCGCGGCGTGGCTGACCGGGACCTGTCGGCCCCGATCCTCGGGCACAGCGCCGCCCTTCCGGCCATCGTCGGTCCGACCGGACTCAACGGATTGTCCTGGCGCAATGGCGATCTCGAATTGGCGCGCGCCACGACCGCCGCCGGCTTGCCGTTCGCCGTATCGACCGTGTCCATGAGCCTGCTTGAGGACGTTGCCCGCGAGGCGCCGGGACGCCTGTGGCTGCAAGCCTACGTGTTTCGCGAGCGCGAGATCACGACCAAGATCATCGCCCGGGCGCGCGATGCCGACTACGAAGCGGTCATCATCACCAGTGATTTTCCCGTCACCGGCAAGCGTGAGCGCGATTTCCGCAGCGGCCTGTTGCCGGCACAGAAATTCACGCTGGCGACCAAGCTGGACGTTCTCCGTCACCCGCGCTGGCTGGCCGCCGTCGCGACCCATCGGCCGCGGTTCGTCAACGTTGAGCGCGAGCTCGGCGGCGGGCGCAGCGTCAACGCGTTCGTCGGCCACGGCATGTTCGATCCGTCGCTCAATTGGGACGACCTGGCCAGGTACCGTAATCTCTGGCACGGCAAACTGTTGCTCAAGGGCGTGCTGCGCGCCGATGACGCAGAGCGCGCTGTCTCGCTGGGCGTGGACGGCGTGATCCTCTCCAACCACGGCGGCCGGCAGCTCGACAACGCGATCAGCGGCATGGACGCGCTGCCGGACGTCGTCGCCGCCGTCGGCGGCAAGACGTCGATCATCGTGGATGGCGGCGTGAGCCGTGGCTCCGACATCGCCAAGGCGGTCGCGCTCGGCGCCGAGGCGGTAATCCTGGGCCGCGCACCGGTCTATGGACTGGGCGCCGGTGGCCGCGCCGGCGTGGCGAGGGCGCTCGAGATCCTGCGTGACGAGTATGACCGTACGCTGGCACTCAACAGCTGCCGGTCATCGGCGGAGCTGAGCCCGGATTTGCTGGCTGGTTTGGAGGGGTGAGAACGCCAGGGCATGGAAACGCCGTGCCGTCGTTGCCGGGACCGGAGGGGTCAGACCCTGGAAGGGTCAGACCCCGAAAGAGGCTGGGCCTCAATCATGGAGACCGGAGTCTGACCCCTCTTAGGGGTCTGACTCCTCCGGACCACCCACGACGGCACTACGCTTCCACTGGTTGGGGTCTGACCCTTCCAGGGTCTGACCCCTCCTCAAGGCGCGCTATGAACCCGAACTCATGAGCAGCGACGAAAATGCCCGCCCATGCCGCACGATCCGCAGCTTCGTGCAGCGCGCGGGACGCATTACGCGCGCCCAGCAGCGCGCGCTTGAGGAACTGTGGCCGCGTTACGGGATCGACGCGGGCGACGGCCTACTCGATTTTGCCGCGATCTTCGGACGCCGGGCGCCGCTGGTGATGGAAGTCGGCATGGGCGACGGCGAAACGCTGCTGGAACTCGCGGGCCAGAATCCCGGGACTGATTTCGTTGGCATCGAGGTGCACCGTCCCGGCCTCGGGCACTGCCTGCTCGGCCTCGAGGCCCGCGGTCTGGCCAACGCGCGACTGGTGGCACAGGACGCAGTCGAGGTGCTGCAATGGCGCGTGCCCGACACCGCGATCGACGAGCTATTGCTGTATTTCCCGGACCCATGGCCCAAGAAACGACATCATAAGCGGCGCATCGTGCAGCCGTCATTTGTTGAGCTCATCGCACGCCGCCTCAAGCCCGGCGGCGTCTTCCGGATTGCAACGGACTGGGCACCGTATGCCCAACACATGCTGGAGGTACTCGCCGGCTGTACGCTCTTCACGCCTGCCGCCGAGGCCGGTCCGCGCGTGGCGCGGCCCGTCGCGCGGCCCGTCACAAAATTCGAGCAGCGCGGCGAGCGCCTCGGACATGAGGTGTTCGATCTGGAGTACCGGACGAGGTGCGGTGCCGTCGTTACCGGTTCGGAGGGGTCAGACCCCTGAGAGGGGTCAGACCCCGTCAGTTGTGGAAGCGTCCCGCCCGGTTGGGGTCTGACCCTTCCAGGGTCTGACCCCTCCTCTCAGCCGAACGCGCCTTTCAGGCCGTCAACCATGAACTGCACGGCAAGCGCAGCCAGCACGACGCCGGTCAGGCGACTGACGACGTGTGCGCCGGTCACGCCCATGACCCGCATCACCACCTGCGCCAGCAGCATCAGCACCAATGTGATCAGCAACACGATCGCGATGACGCTCAGTAGGCCGAGCATCAGGACCGTGTCCGGCCGCAGCGTGCCGAAGGTGAGCAGGACCGTCGCCATCGCGCCCGGGCCGGCGATGAACGGGAAGGCTAGCGGGAACACGGCAATGTCGCTGCGCTGCTGCACCTCCGTCTTTTCTTCGCTGGTGGTCTTGGTACCCGACTCGCGCGCGAAGACCATTTCTAGCGCGATCAGGAACAGCATCACGCCGCCGGCGATGCGGAACGCATCGATGCTGATGTTCATGATTCCGATAAACCACGAGCCACCGAGCGCAAACAACGTCAGCATGACGCCGGACACCGCCACTGACTTGATGGCCATGCGACGCCTGAAGATCTGGCTGGCGCCCTCGGTCAGGCCCGCGAACACGGGCACCAGCGTGACCGGCTCGACGATCACGAAGAACAACACGAAGAATTTCAGCAACTCATCGATCATCGGATTTCGCTGGCATCTTGCCCGTGGCGACCACGGCGTGCCCGTCGAGCACCCCCGTGCGCATCAGCCAAACCAACAATAGCAGTCCAGGAATGCTGAGCGCCGCCGTATAGGTGAAGAACACAGGATATCCGATGGCGTCGACGACGAAACCGGAGGTGCCTTCGAGTAGCTTGCCCGGAAGCGCATACAGGGAGGAAAACAGCGCGTATTGCGTGGCCGTATACCGGGAGCTGGTGAGGCTCGACAGAAACGCGATCAGCGCAGTGCCATGAACGCCCTGGGCCAGGTTGTCCAGGCTGTTGACGAGCGCCAGCCCGATCAGCGAAGGCGAGCCGGTCGTCGCCAGCAGCGAGAAACCCAGGTTCGACAGCATGACCAGGCCGCTGCCGAGGAACAGCGCGCGACGCAGCCCGAATCTCGCAATTACGACCCCGCCCAGTACCACGCCGATCATCGAGACGGGCAGCCCGATCGCCTTCACGATCGTCGCAATCTGACCGAGCGTGTAGCCATGATCGATGTAGAACGGGTTCGCCATCGAGCCCATCGTGAATTCGGTCAGGCGATAGCTGCCGATCAGCAGCAGGGTCACGATCGCCAACCGGCCACCGTAGCGCGCAAAGAAATCCACGAGCGGGCAGACCACCGCACCGATGAATGTCGCCCCGAGATCACGCAACGACCCGGGCCAGTGCGCCTTGCGCTCGAGCCAGTCAACGACGCGCGCCTCCCGCTCCACGGTTTCGCGCGAGACGCCCACAGACGGTTCGCGCACCAGGAGCGTGGTGACGATTCCAACGCCCGCAAGCACCGCCATGACCATGTAGCTGGTCGTCCAGCCGTAACCCGCAGCAATCCCGAGCGCGCCGGCGCCGCCGGTGATCAGGGCGGCGCGATATCCGATCTGGTAGGCCGCAGCCATGGCGCCCTGCATTTCCACCGGAGCCGACTCGATGCGCCAGGCATCCACCGCAATGTCCTGGGTCGCGGAACAGAACGCGAGGAACAATGCGCCGAGCGCGATCTGCATCACGCCCGTGGACGGATCGCTGGTCGCGAGGTTGACGAGTCCAAACGCGATGCCGAGCTGCGCGACCAGCATCCAGCTACGTCGCCTGCCGAGCCACGCGAACAGGAGCGGGATGCGGG
>Ga0210366_10000084_pt1 | contig 11676 bp, 7 predicted proteins | sample S641metaT_FD_190380 | JGI IMG/M metagenome (GOLD analysis project Ga0210366, IMG submission 190380) | Metatranscriptome of estuarine sediment microbial communities from the Columbia River estuary, Washington, United States - S.641... | ecosystem: Environmental > Aquatic > Marine > Intertidal... | reverse complement strand
TGCAGATCCTGGTAGTCCTCCTGCTGATAGAAGACGCGCCGGTACTGCTGGCTGGGCTCGCCCGCCACGTCCTCGACCGGCGCGTCGGTCACCAGGAAGAGGTCGAGGGTGGGACGGAGCCGCCGGAGCGCGCGACCGAGCTCCAGGGTTCGCTCGCCCGGCATCAGCGCGTCGTAGCTCTCCGGAGTCCTGCGCAGCAGGGCATAGATCTGGCGGAGCACCTCCATCTGGACCGACGAGCGGAAGGGGAAGATGTTGCGGACGATGCAGCTCTCGATGTTGAAGTTGACCAGCGCGGCGACGAGGGCATCCTCGAAGGAGCTCACGCAGATCACTTCGTAGGGGAACTCGTCGTCCGGGCGCCTGAGCCGGCGCAGGCGGTTCCTCACCTGGCTCTCTTCTTCCGGGGTGAGCTCGTCGACGAGCAGCACCTCGAAGTAGGGGCGCGCCTCCCGCGTCGCGGTCTCGTGAACGACGTCGCTCAGATGGGAGACGTTCAGCAGGTCGGCGTAGTCGCTGACGCCCGAGGTCGCGAGATCCAGCCTGCGGTACGCGGAGGTATTGAGCAGGCGAACCACGCGCAGGGTCTGCCGGGCGAGGGCCTCGAAGTGTCCGCCCGCGAAGTGGTGCTCGAGCTCGGCGAGCACCAGGCGACCGGGAAAGGCATGATAGGTCTCGAGCCAGCGCAGCAGCTCGAAGGCGGCCTCGCACGCGCCCTTCAGGGCGTCGACGTCCGCGCCGCGTCGTGCCAGGAACTGGAGCCGCCGGCTCGCGTCGCGCAGCCGGTTCCAGGTATCGGTGCGCAGGCGGGGCAACGCGTGGAGCTGCGAGAGCTCGGCGGACGAGGGCCCGGGCGGGGTTCGCGTGCTGGTCGAAGCGCTCATGAAACCTCCTCGCGACGCACGTCGATTCCGGCCCTGGAGCCCCGTTCCGGCTTCACCAGCGGCCCGAGCGAGTCGAGATACGCCCGCCCCCGCGACTGCGCGTCGTACACGTCGAAGGGAACCGGGGCATCGCGAAAGCTCTTGAGCGGCTGGCCGAGCCCGCGCACGCCGATCTCGCGCGAGCGGCGCACCCGGTCGAAGTCGATCTCGAGGGGGATCAGCTCCTCGCTCGTCCCGGCCTGGTACTGGACGTCGCCGGCGGGACCGGAGACGATCGAGCGGCCGTTGCCACCGTCGCCCACTCCGTTCACGTCCACGACGAAGCACTGGTTCTGTGCAGCGGCGGCGCGAACCATCGCCAGCTCCACGTCGCGATCGATGGTGGTGGTCAGCGACGGGTGCAGGATCACCTCCGCGCCGAGCGCCGCCAGCGTGCGCGAGGTTTCGGGAAACCAGAGGTCGTAGCAGATGGAGACGCCGAAGCGGCCGACCTCGGGGACGTCGAAGACGCAGAACTCCCGCCCGGCCTCCACTCCTGTCTCATAGGGCCGGAAGGGGAACATCTTCCGGTAGCGGGCCACGATGCGGCCGTTCGGATCGATGACGGAGGCGGTGTTGTAGACCTTTCCGTGCACCAGCTCGAAGAGCGAGCCGTCGAGCAGCCACAGCTCGTGACGTGCGGCCATTTCCTGGAAGGCGCTCTCGGTCGAGCCTGGCATGTGCTCGGCGCTCGCGGTCAAGGGCCCGCAGGCTGCGAGCTCGCTGAACACCACCATCTGGACCCAGGGGAAGAGGGCCATCAGGTGATCGAGACGGGCCCGGATGTAGGGCAGGTTCTCGCGGTGGCGGAGCTGGAGCTGCATTCCGGCGATGGCGAAGGGCTTCACGCGCGACCCCGCCGGCCGCGCGAGGGCGGCGATCGCCGGGTGGGCGTTGCGGCTCTCGGCACGCGTGCCAGCAGCGCCTCCTCCAGGATCGCGAGCCCGCGCTCGAGATCCTCGGAGCGGATCACGAGCGGCGCGAGCACGCGGATCACGTTGCCGTAGGTGCCGGCCGAGAGCACGAGGAGGCCGCGCTCGACGCAGGCCTCGATCACGTCCCCGACCAGCTTCGTCGCGGGCCGCTCCGGATCTGCCTCCTCGACCAGCTCGATCGCCTGCATCGCGCCCTGCCCGCGGACGTCTCCGATGACGGCCGGACAGCGGCGCTGGAGCGCGAGGAAGCGCTCCCGCAACGTCTTGCCGATCTCCTGGGCCCTTTCACCGAGGCGCAGCTCCTGCATCAGCTCGATCGTGGCCAAAGCCGCGGCGCAGGCGACCGGGTTGCCGCCGTAGGTACCGCCGATCGTTCCGGGTCTCGCCGCGTCCATCACGTCGGCGCGACCCACCACGGCGCCGATCGGGAGCCCCCCGCCCATGGATTTCGCCCACGTCGAGAGGTCGGGCACCACTCCGTGCTGCTCGTAGGCCGCCCAGCTTCCCGTGCGGCAGAAGCCGGTCTGCACCTCGTCGAGGATGAGCAGGATGCCGTGCTCGTCGCACAGTCGCCGGAGCCCCTGCAGGTAACCCGGGGGCGCGGGAACGAAGCCTCCTTCTCCCTGCACGGGCTCGATCAAGACGGCCGCAACCTGCTCGGGAGCGACGACGCTCGTGAGGGCGTGGCGGAAGCGGCGAAGCTCGCGCTCGACGAAGGCGTCGACGGGCAGGCCCGCGCCGTAGCGGTAGTGATTGGGGAAGGGGACGCGGTAGACCTCCGGTGCGAAGGGTCCGCAGCCCTGCTTGTACGCGACCTTCGACGTGAGCGTCATGCCGAGCAGCGTTCGCCCGTGAAAGGCCTCGCTGAAGCAGATCAGCGCCGGGCGCCCGGTCGCCTGCCGGGCGATCTTCGCCGCGTTCTCGACCGCCTCCGCGCCCGAGTTCACGAGCATCGCCTTGGTGCGATCGCCGTGCGGGAGCAGCTCCACGAGCTTCTCGCACAGCTCCACGTAGGGCTCGTAGGTGGCGACATGGAAGCAGGTGTGCAGCAGGCGGCCGGCCTGGCGCTGGATGGCCGCGACGACCCGCTCCTGGCAGTGGCCGGCGTTCATCACGCCGAGTCCGCCGGCGAAGTCGATGAGCTCGCGGCCGTCGGCGTCGCGCAGCAGCGCTCCCGACGCCGTCTCGACCGTCGCAGGTGTGGCCCGGGGAACACCCTGAGGCACGACGGCGGCGCGCCGGGCGAGGAGACGTTCGCTGGCGTTCATCGACACACCCCCTTCTCTCGTTCCGGCGAGCCTAGCCCGCGCCGGGTCGGGCCTGGCTCGAGTCGAGCGATGCCATAAGATATCAATCGGCCGCACAGACCGTAGCATTGATTTTGTTCAGTAATGATGTTGACGAGACAAATAGTGTTCAATACATTGAACGTATCATGCCCAGGAGCCCGGTGCGCAAGAGGAGGCTCGCGCTCGACCCCGCGCCCGAGCGGGATGGCCCCCGCGAGGCGGAAGCCGCCACGGGGGGCCTCGAGGACGTTCCGGGGCGGCTGCGCGCACTCCGCCGCGTCTACGGCCTCTCGCAGCGGGAGCTCGCGCGGCGCACCGGCCTCGCCAACGGCACCATCTCGCTGATCGAGCAGGGGCAGGTGAGCCCCTCCATCGCGTCTCTCAAGCGGCTGCTCCAGGGCTTCCCGCTCTCGCTCGGGGAGTTCTTCACCTTCGACCTCGAGCGGGAGGCGCGCTGCTTCTTCCGCGCCGAAGAGCTCCCCGAGATCGCAGGAGGCAAGCTCTCCTATCGGCTGGTGGCCGGCGACCGATCGCAGCGCCGACTCCAGGTGCTGCACGAGCATTACGAGGCGCAGGGCGACACCGGAACGGAGATGCTCTCGCACCAGGGAGAGGAGGCCGGCGTCGTCGTCCGCGGAAGCATCGAGCTCACGATCGGGAGCCAGACACAGGTACTCTCCGCCGGCGACGCCTACTACTTCGACAGCCGGCTGCCCCATCGCTTCCGCAACCTCGGTGAGGAGACCTGCGAGATCGTGAGCGTATGCACGCCGCCGAGCTTCTGAGCCCGCAGCGCGCCGGACCCGGTGGCCTCCATCGGAGCCTCGATGGGCGGGCGCTCTTCGCGCTCGCCTTCGGCTCCATGATCGGCGTGGGGTGGGTCACCGCGCTCGGAAGCTGGCTCTCCCAGGCGGGCCCGCTGGGCGCCCTCCTCGCCTTCGCAGCGGGTGGCGCACTCATGGTGTGCATAGGGCTCTGCTACGCCGAGCTGACACCGATGCTCCCGGTGGCGGGCGGCGAGGTGGCCTTCGCCTACCGCGCCTACGGAACGGGCAAGGCCTTCCTCGTCGGCTGGGCGCTGGCGCTGGGCTACGTCTCCGTCTCCGCCTTCGAGGCCATCTCCGTGGGACGAGTGGCCGCGTATCTCGTACCGGGCCTCGGGGCGGGCGAGCCCCTCTACCGCCTGGCGGGCGACCCGGTGCTCCCGAGGCATCTGCTGCTCGCCTGGCTCGGAACGGCCTTCATCACCTGGCTCAACTACGTCGGCGCGGCGCAGGCCGCCCGCTTCCAGAAGTGGCTGATCGCGGTCTTCCTGGTGCTCACCGCGGTCTTCGTGACCTCCGCCTTTGCCGGCGGCGAGTGGTCTCATCTCGAGCCCCTGGTGAAGGGGCCCGGCATCGGCGCGGCGATCGGTGGAGCGCTCGCCGTCTTCGTCAGCGCGCCCTTCTGGTTCGTCGGCTTCGACGTGATTCCACAGGGCGCGGAGGAGGCGGCGGCTTCGGTTCCGGCCCGGCAGCTCGGACTCCTGATCGTGGCATCGATCGTGGGAGCCACGCTCTTCTATGCCGCGGTGATCCTCGCGGTGGCGGCCGTCGGGCCGTGGCCGCAGATCGTCGGCGCCGACCTGCCGACGGCGCGCGCCTTCGAGCTGGCCTTCACCAACCCGATCCTCTCCCAGCTCGTCCTGCTGGCGGCCCTGATCGGCCTCCTCACCAGCTGGAACGGCTTCTTCCTCGCGGGCTCGCGCGTGCTCTTCTGCCTCGGCCGCGCGGGAATCCTGCCCGCTCCCTTCGGGAGCGCCCACCCGCGCCATGGTACCCCGCATCGGGCCGTACTCTTCGTCGGTCTCGTGACGCTGCTCGCGCCGCTGCTCGGTCGCGATGCGCTGCTCGCCTTCGTCGACGTCGGTGCCTTCTGCATCGGAGTGGCCTTCCTCGGCGTGACGCTGACGGTGGTCAGGCTGCGACGCGCGGCGCCGGAGCTGCCGCGCCCCTTTCGCATTCCCGGGGGTCTCGCGATCCCGCGGATCGCGACGGCCGGCGCCCTCCTCATCCTCGCCGCGCTGCTCCTGCCCGGCAGCCCCGCCGCCCTCAAGTGGCCCCGGGAGGTCGGACTGCTCGGGCTCTTCACGCTCCTGGGCTGGGTGCTCTGGAGCCGCGGACGAAGCGCGCGTGAAGCCATCGGCGAGGACGAACGCGCGAGGCGCATCCTGGCGGAATACGCCCCCGCACTGGCCACATCGCAGACGGAGCCGCGGCGACCCCCCCGCGCTTGCGTCGACCAATGAAACCTGGAGGAAGATCATGAGCATGCAAGTGGTGAACCCCGCGACCGGAGAGAAGCTGCGCGAGTACCCGGAGACTCCGGCGCGGCAGGTCCGCGCGGCGGTAGCAAGGGCGGACGAGGCCTTCCGCGCATGGCGCGGCACGAGCTTCGCGGATCGATCGCGGCTCATGCGCGAAGCCGGACGCGTCCTGCGCTCGCGCGCCAAGGAGTACGCCGTCCTGATGGCCGAGGAGATGGGCAAGCCCGTGCGAGACGGTCGCGCCGAAGCGGAGAAGTCCGCCTCGGCGTGCGACTACTACGCCGAGAATGCGGAGCGTTTCCTCGCGCGCGAGCAGGTGGACACCGGCGCACACCGGAGCTTCGTGAGCTTCCAGCCGCTCGGAGTGATCCTCGCCGTGATGCCGTGGAACTTCCCCTTCTGGCAGGTCTTCCGCTTCGCCGCACCCGCGCTGATGGCGGGCAACGCGGGGCTGCTCAAGCACGCGGCCAACGTGCCCGGCTGCGCCCTCGCGATCGAGGAGGTGTTCCGGAGCGCGGGCTTCCCCGAGCACCTCTTCCGCAGCCTCCTCATTCCGGGCAAGAAGGTCCCGGCCCTGATCCGGAATCCGCTCGTCCGCGCCGTGACGCTCACCGGGAGCACCGCTGCGGGCCGGGCCGTCGGGCGCGCGGCCGGTCAGGCGCTGAAGAAGGCGGTGCTCGAGCTCGGCGGCAGCGATCCCTACCTGGTGCTGGAGGACGCGGACCTCGAGCTCGCCGTCGAGACCTGCGCGACGAGCCGACTCATCAACGCCGGTCAGAGCTGCATCGCCGCCAAGCGCTTCCTCGTCGTGCCTGCGCTGCGCTCCGAGTTCGAGCGTCGGCTCGTGGAGCGCATGCGCAACGTCCAGATGGGAGACCCGCTCGACGAGAATACGCAGATGGGCCCCCAGGCCCGCGTCGATCTGCGCGACGAGCTCCACGACCAGGTGCGCCGCAGCATCGAGAAGGGTGCGCGCCTGCTGCTGGGCGGCGAGGTCCCGACGGGACCGGGCGCCTTCTACCCGCCCACCGTGCTCGCGGACGTCCGCGCGGGCATGGCGGCCCACGACGAGGAGCTCTTCGGGCCGGTCGCCGCCATCATCCCCGTCCGCGACGAGGAGGAGGCGCTCGCGGTGGCCAACGCCTCCGTCTTCGGCCTCGGGGCGGCCGTCTTCACCCGGGACCGGGAGCGCGGCGAGCGCATCGCCGAGCGCGAGCTCGACGCCGGCGCCTGCTTCGTGAACGCCTTCGTGAAGTCCGACCCCCGTCTTCCCTTCGGTGGCGTGAAGGAGAGCGGCCATGGCCGCGAGCTCTCGCACTATGGAATTCGTGAGTTCGTCAACATCAAGGCCGTGGTCGTGGCCTAGCAACGTGACCAGGGAGCACCCCAGCCCGGGCCGGGGGCGCGTGCCGCGCTCTCCGGCTCGCACGATGTGGCTCAATCTGCTCGTGCTGCTCGCACTCTGCGCGGCGAGCGCGGCATCGGGGCAGACGCCTTCGCCTCGCGGCGCGGACGCGGCGCCTGGCGATCCGGTCGCACTTCGCGCCGAGCTGGAGGCGGACGAGACGCAGCTCGCGGCCGAGCTCGCCGAGCTGCGACAGCTCTCCCGCGAAGGCGACGAGAACGCGGATGCCTCCGACAGGATCCGCCGGCTGGCGCGCCTCGAGCGGATACACGCCGGCCAGCGAGCGGCGCTGGACCGCGCCCGGCAGCTCGATGAGGAGACCGCCGCGCTCGCGGTCGAGCTCGATCCGGCGGCGCTCGCGCAGAGCATCATCGCCTCCGGCCCTCCCTACACGCTGCTCGATCTCGATGCGGCCCGCGACGCCGTCGAGAAGCAACGCGCCGAGCGCGCTCGCGCCGAGCAGACGCTCCGGGATGCGGAGCAGTCGCTCGAAGTGGCCCGCTCCGCACTGGCGCAGGCCGAGAGCGCTCGCCGCCTCGCGCGCGAGGCGGCGGAGGAGGCGGCCGGACGATCCGGCGAGAGCGCGAGGCGTCAGGCGCTGGCGCTCCAGGAGCTCGAGGCCCGCGTCGCGAGGTCGCAGCTGCGCCTCCGCCAGCTGGAGCGGCTCAATGCGGAGACGGACCTGGTCCTAGCCCGTCGGCGTCAAGAGCTCTGGAACGACGCCATCGACTACGTGCGCTCGCAGCTTCGAGCCAGCGAGGAAGCACTCGGAGAGGTACGGACCGACCTGGAGAAACAGAGCTTCGACCTCGAGCGGCGCATCGAGCAGGCCAAGGTCGAGCTGGCCGCCGCGGAGGCCCGCCAGGCTTCGGCGCAACAGCGCATCGGCTCCGAGGAGAACCCCGCTCCGGCTCTCCGTGAGGAAGCGGCGGCGCGTCGCCTCGAGGTGTCGCTCCACCAGCGCGAGCTCGCACTCCTCGGCGAACGCCTGCTGCAGGTCCAGGATGCGCAGGAGCAGTGGAGCCGGCGGCATCGGCTGCTGGTCGGCGACGTGGAGCGCGTGGACTCGCTCGCCTGGCTCGGGGCGACCCGCCAGCATCTCGAGGAGGGGGAGCGGCAGGCGCGGATCCGATCCGGACGCCAGGGCGAGCTGCGACGGGACGTGGAGACGCTTCGGACCCGGCTCTCGGGCGCCGCGCCGGGCTCGCGCGACGCGCATTGGATCTCCGAGCAGATCGATGCCCAGAGCCGCCTGGTCGCCCTCTACGAAGAGGACCTGGCTGGTCTCGAGAGCACCCGCAGGCTCGACACTGCGCTGATCGAAGAGCTCGAGCTTCGCGGTCGCCATCTGGACCTCGCGGCACGCCTCGGCGACGCGTGGGTCTGGGTGCGAGAGATCTGGAGCTACGAGGTCTCGACCAGCGAAGACAGTCCCATCACCGTCGGAAAGATCGCGAGCGCGATCGCCGTCTTCCTGGTCGGCTACTTCTTCGCCCGCACCTTCTCTCGTGGCCTCGGCTATCGCTTCTTCCGCCGCTTCGGGCTGGACGAGGGCGCGGCACACGCCTTCCAGTCGCTGACCTTCTACGCGCTGCTCGTGCTGATCTTCGTGGCCTCGCTGCGCATCGTGAACATCCCCCTCACGGCCCTCGCCTTCGTGGGCGGCGCCGTCGCAATCGGGGTCGGCTTCGGCAGCCAGAACGTCGTCAGCAACTTCATCAGCGGCGTGATCCTTCTCGCCGAGCGCCCGATCAAGCTCGGCGACCTCGTGGAGGTGGGCGGAATCTACGGAAGCGTCGAGCGCATCGGCCTGCGAAGCACCCGCGTCCGGACGGGAGACAACATCCACGTGATCGTCCCCAACGCCTCCTTCCTCGAGAGCAACGTCGTGAACTGGACGCACACCGACGAGCACGTGCGTGTTTCGGTACAGGTGGGAGTCGTCTACGGCTCACCGACGCGCGAGGTGGAGCGGATCCTCCGGCGGGTGCTCAGCGAGCATCCGCGCGTGGAGAAGAGCCCCGAGCCCATCGTGCTCTTCACCAACTTCGGCGACAACTCGCTCGATTTCAAGGTGCTCTTCTGGATCCGGATGCGCAGGCTGCTCGACCGGCTGAGCGTCGAGAGCGAGCTTCGCTTCCGCATCGACGATCTCTTCCGCGAAGCGGGGATCGTGATCGCCTTTCCGCAGCGCGACGTCCACCTCGACGCGGCGTCGCCGATCGAGGTACGGGTCGTGCGGAGCGGGTCGGAAGAGGCGTGATCCCCGGCGCGCGGCGTCGGGATCAGCTGCCGCTCGGGCGCAGGTAGCGATCGAGCTCGCGGTGCAGGTTCAGGATGCCGATCTCCTGGCGGCGGTTGAGGCGCAGCCCGCGGAAGCCGCGCGTGTGCATGCCGGCCCCGACCTGCGCGAGGTTCCGGAAGTCCTGGAAGAGGACGCGCCCGACCTCCTTCTCCTCGCGCCAGTCGACGGGCTGCGTCTCGTAGGAAGGCTTCTCGTCGCCCGGGAAGAGTGTGAGCGACCACACGTCGAAGAGCGTCGCATCCGGATCGAGAGCCTTCGGACGCGCGCGGTAGGCGAGGCAGTTCCCCAGCGTCGGCAGGCAGAAGAAGTGCGGGAAGACGAAGTTCCCGCCGAGGTGCGAGAGCTCCTCCGGCCCGAGGACGGGGAGCTCGATCCCCACGCGCGCAGCGTAGGCGTAGAGCTCCTTGGCGTACTCGGCCCCGATCGAGGAGCCCTTCGGGACCTCGCGGCGCAGGAGCTGCGCGGTGATGTGGCGATCCTTCTCGGTGTACATCGCGCCGATCTCGTCGATCGTGTACGAGACGTAGCGGTGGAAGAGCTCGCGCTCGTCCACGTTCGCGGGGGCGGTGGCCTCCTTCCCGGCGGTGAGCGGGATCCCGTAGTGGGAGTGTCCGCCGGGCTCCGCGTGGTACACGAAGCGGTCGATGTCGGTGCCGAGCTCGGGATACTCGGGATGGACGTTCGGAACGTGGTAGGACTCGAGGAAGGCGTCGAGCGCGGCCTTCCAGTTCACCGGGATCTCGACCTGCTTGTGCCACAGCACGCCCATGCGATCGAGTGCGGCCGGGTCGAGGAAGCGCGCGGCCGGGCCGATCGCCTCGCGAAGCGGCGGAGCCTGCGGATCCATGTTGACGAAGACGAAGCCGCCCCAGGTGTCGACCCGGCAGGAGACCAGGCGAAGGTCCTTCTCCTCGAGCAGCTCCGGGGCGAACTCGTCGGCAAGGAACACGTGGCTGCATCCGCCGTCGAGGTCCCAGGTCCAGCCGTGGAAGGGGCAGCGGATGCGTCGGCCCTCGAGCCGGCCGCACCCCGTCGCGAGGCGGCGGCCGCGATGGCGGCAGGCGTTCTCGAAGGCGCGCAGGCCGTCCGGGGTGCGCACGACGAGGATCGACTCGTTTCCGATCCGGTACTCGACGTAGTCGCCGGGCTCGCGGACGAGATCCTCGCGGCACGCGATCTGCCAGACGCGCGGCCAGAAGCGCTCGAGCTCGAGCGCGAAGAAGTCCGGGCTCGTGTAGCGCTCTGCGGGAACGAACTCCCCGACGAGGTCCCAGCCCGGGTCCCAGCCCGCGGCGGCGGTCGCGCCCGACATTCCGATCCTCCAGGCTCGAGGACGCATGCTAACACCGCTGCGTTCCGCGCGACCGCCCGAATCGCGGGCTAGGCTCCGCTCTCGGGAGACTCGCGTGCCCTTCGAACACGTCCTCGCGCCGATCGAGATCGCCGGCTGCCGCATCCGCAACCGCATCGCACGGACCGCCCACGTGACGGGGCTCGCGCGGGGTGGCATGGAGGAGGCCTTCGTCGCCTTCCACGAGGCCCGCGCGCGGGGCGAGGTGGGGCTCACGATCCTCGAGATCTCCTCGGTTCACCCCTCGAGCCCGACCGACATCCGGGGCTACGACGACTCCGTTCTCGAGGGCTACGCCCGGCTGCTTCCGCGCGTACACGCCCACGGCATGCGGGTGTTCCAGCAGCTCTGGCACGGCGGGCACCACACCGTGCCGCTCGACGGAGGCCCGCCGTGGTCGGCCTCGGAGGTCCCGAGCGCCGTCCTCGGCCTCGTGGCGCACGCGATGACGCAGGCAGAGATCGACGAGGTCGTGCAGGGCTTCGCCGAAGCCGCACGCCGCTGCCGCCAGGCCGGAGTGGACGGCGTGGAGCTCCACTTCGCACACGGCTATCTCGTCGGGCAGTTCCTCTCCCCGCTCACGAACCGGCGCGTCGACGGCTACGGAGGGAGCTTCGAGAAGCGCATGCGCCTGGCGCGCGAGGTCCTCTCCGCCGTGCGCGCCGCGGTGGGCCCCGGCTACCCGGTGGGCGCGCGGCTCTCGGCGGAGGAAGGCGCTCCCGGCGGCATCAGCGTCGAGGACTCGATCGAGACGGCGCGCGCCCTCGAGGCGACGGGCGAGCTCGACTTCCTCGACGTCTCGCTGGGCTCCTATCTCGCCTTCAGCAAGGTGATCGGCGCGATGGACGAGCCCCACGCCTACGAGCTTCCCCTGGCCTCGCGCGTGACGAGCGCCGTCCGCATGCCGACGCTCGTGACCGGGCGCATCACGAGCCTCGCGGAGGCCGAAGCGATCGTCGCCTCCGGTCGGGCGGACCTCGTCTCGCTCGTGCGCGCCACGCTCGCGGACCCCGATCTGGTGCGAAAATCGCGCGAGGGGCGCGCCGCCGAGGTGCGTCCCTGCATCGGCTGCAACCAGGGCTGCGTCGGCGGGCTCCAGGGTCTGCCCGGGCGGGTGGGCTGCATCGGGAACCCGCGCGCCGGAAACGAGACCACGCTGGCCG
>Ga0210366_10000083_pt1 | contig 11700 bp, 10 predicted proteins | sample S641metaT_FD_190380 | JGI IMG/M metagenome (GOLD analysis project Ga0210366, IMG submission 190380) | Metatranscriptome of estuarine sediment microbial communities from the Columbia River estuary, Washington, United States - S.641... | ecosystem: Environmental > Aquatic > Marine > Intertidal... | reverse complement strand
TATACCCGCTTCATCGAACAGAGCGTTGATCTCGCCGAGTCTCGGCGCAGACGGCTGCATGGCCGCCTCCGCACCCTCGATAGGCGCATCGCAGGCGATGCCGGTCAGGCGCCGCGCGAGCATCGCGTCATCGCGATGTGTTTCCAGTTTCGTTGCAAGCGTCTTCGCGCCACGCACCTTGACCTCGTGCACCTTGTCGAGATTCTCGTAGATCGCCTCGAGGCTGCCGAAGTGATTGAGCAGGCCGACCGCCGTCTTCTTGCCAACGCCGGGAACGCCCTTGATATTGTCGACGGCGTCTCCCGCGAGCGCCAGGAAGTCGGCGATCTGCTCCGGCCACACGCCGAAGGAATCCGGAATTTGCTCATAGCGCAGTTTGCCCTTGCCCGAGAAATCCCAGAACACGTCCTCTTTTGACAACAGCTGCGTCAGATCCTTGTCACGACTGACGATGGTCGATGCGCGCCCCCGGCTCCTGCCGTGCGTGACCAGCGTACCGATCAGGTCGTCTGCCTCGTAACTCGGGCTGGCGCATTCCATGACGCCAAGCGCGCGAACGAATCGGCGACACTGTTCGAACTGGCGCTTGAGCTCCGGCGGTGCCGGCTCCCGGTTGGCCTTGTAAAGCGGATAGATCTCCGACCGGAACGACTTTGACAGGCTCTCATCGAACAACACGGCAACGTACTCGGGCGTTACGTTTTCCATGAAGTCCCCGATGAAACGACAGAACCCATAAAGCGCGTTTACGGGATTGCCCTTCTCGTCGACCATGTCCTCGGGCATGGAGTAGTAGGCACGAAACACATAGACACTGGCGTCAATCAGGTATTGCATGAGGGCAACGTGTCGCAGGGCGCATTTCGCGCGTCAGTCATGGAAATGTACTTCTACGATTTCCTCACCGTTGGACAGGTGATCGCTAAGGCGCGCATGCAGCGGGCTCGATCGCGGGATGTGCGCGAGCAGGTACTGCATCTGGTCAGTCAGCACGCGACGGCCTTTGAGGTAAATGTACTCCGCATAATTCGGCGTGAACGGCACGGCAATCAGCTGCATCGCGGCCTGCTCCGGCGTACGACCGCCCTTGAAGTTGTTACAGCGACGGCATGCGGTGGCGACGTTAGTCCACGAATCGGTGCCGCCCTTTGACACCGGCGTGATGTGATCCCGTGTCAGGTCGCGCGTCATGTAGCGCATACCGCAGTATAGGCAAAGGTTGGCATCGCGCCTGAACAGCGTGCGGTTGTTCAGCGGCGGCACATACTTGTCGCGATTGCGGGAGAGCCCCTGGCTGGTGCCGTGCGTCGCAATGATGGAATTCACGTCGATGCGACTGCGGCTCCCGTTGATCGAGCTGTAGCCGCCGAAGACCGAATACAGCAAGGTGCCACAGTCGTACGCCACCTGCTCGGCATGGTAGAGACGCACCGCTTCGCGGTAGTCAATCCATTCGAGCGGCATACCGGCAACGTCGGTTCTCAGAACCTGTTGCGAAATGTCGGATACCAGTCCTGCAAGCATGGGCCGATTATGACGAAAGAAGGGTGCCTCGCCAAGGTAATAGAGCTCACGTCGCGCTACAGATTCTTCAAAACCTCGTCAAGCGTCGTCTTCGCATCACCGAACAGCATGCGGGTGTTTTCGAGGAAAAACAGCGGATTCTGTACGCCGGCATAGCCGGTCGCCATGCTGCGCTTGAGCACGATCGACGTATTGCCCTTCCAGCACTCGAGTACCGGCATTCCGGCGATAGGGCTGTCAGGATCGGTGAGCGCCGATGGATTTACGATGTCGTTTGCGCCAATGACCACCGAGACATCGACGTCGGGGAAGTCCTCATTGACCTCGTCCATTTCGAAGACGATGTCATAAGGCACCTTGGCCTCGGCGAGCAGGACATTCATATGACCCGGCATGCGTCCCGCCACCGGGTGGATGCCGAACCGTACGTTGACGCCTTTCTCACGCAACACGCGCGTAATCTCGTACACGGTATGCTGTGCCTGTGCGACGGCCATGCCATAACCCGGGATGATCATGACCTCTTTCGCGTTGCTCAGGAGCTCCGCGGTCTCTTGTGGGTCAATGGGAATGACCTCACCCTGGTCTTCGCCGCCACCGCTTGCCGGCTTGCCGCCGCCGGTGCCGAATCCGCCGGCAATGACCGACAGGAACTTGCGATTCATCGCCCGGCACATGATGTAACTCAGGATGGCGCCGCTGGAGCCGACCAGCGCGCCGGTTACGATCAGGAGATCGTTGCTGAGCATGAAGCCGGTTGCCGACGCGGCCCATCCCGAGTAGCTGTTCAGCATCGATACGACGACCGGCATGTCCGCGCCGCCGATCGCCATCACCATGTGTACGCCGAAAAGCAGGGCCAGCACCGTCATGATGATCAGCGGCGTCATGCCGCCGCCGGCCGCCGACTGCAGGACGAATTCGCGGCCGAACCAGATTGCGCCCAGCAGCAAGCCGAGGTTCAGCCAGTGCCGGGCCGGCAACAGCATCGGGTTACCGCTGATGCGGCCGGAGAGTTTGCCGAACGCGATGACGGATCCGGAAAACGTCAGTGCCCCGATCAGCACACCGAGGTAGGTCTCTATGTCGTGAATGGTGAGATCGATACCGACGAAGTGCTTGTTCGGATCCATAAAGCTTGCATAGCCGACCGCGACGGCGGCCGCACCGACCAGGCTGTGCAACACGGCAACCAGCTCCGGCATTTGTGTCATTTGCACACGCCGCGCCAGCACCAGGCCGATGCTGCCGCCGATCAGCAATGCGCCGATCAGCAATGCGTAATGCTGCGTGACGACCCCAAGTACCGTCGCGAGCAGCGCGATCGCCATACCGGTAATGCCATACCAGTTGCCGCGGCGCGCGGTCTCCTGGTTGGAAAGACCGCCGAGGGCGAGAATAAATAGAACCGTCGCCGCGATGTAGGAAACCGTTACGATGCCTGCGTTAATCATCTCGTTCTCACATTATTCATGTCGATCTCACTTCCGGAACATTTCGAGCATGCGGCGCGTAACGGCGAACCCGCCGGCGATATTGATGCTCGTTACCAATACCGTTGCAGTAGCGATCCACATGATTAGCGTATTGGACGAACTGATCTGCAGCAGCGCACCGATGACGATGATGCTCGAAATCGCATTCGTTACGCTCATGAGCGGGGTGTGCAACGCCGGCGATACGTTCCAGATCACCATGTAGCCGACGAAGCACGCCAGGACGAAGACGGTGAAGTGCGCCATGAACGATGCCGGCGCGACCGCCCCCAGGCCCAGCAGGGCGAGACCGCCCGCCACCGCCGCAATGATCGGCCCGATTACGGACGGTTTTTTCGGCTCGATCGGCGCCGGGGCGGGCTGCGCCGCCGCCTTGGGCGGCGCGGCCGAGAGCTTGGGTGCCGGTGGCGGCCAGGTCGTTTCGCCCGCTTTGCAGACGGTCGCCCCGCGTATCACCTCGTCCTCGAAGTCGACGACGATGTTGCCGTCTTTCTCCGGCGTCATGTCGGTCAGCAGGTGGCGCAGGTTGGTTGCATACAGCTGGCTGGACTGGGCAGCCAGCCGGCTCGGCAGGTCGGTATACCCTATGATCGACACGCCGTTGGTCTGCACGACTTCATCCGGCCTGGTCAGCTCACAGTTACCGCCCTGCTCCGCCGCGAGATCGACGATGACGCTGCCGTTCCTCATCGAGCGGACCATGTCGGCCGTGATCAGTTTCGGGGCAGGCTTGCCGGGGATCAGTGCGGTAGTAATGATGATGTCGACGTCTTTTGCCTGCTCTGCGAACAGGGCCATCTCAGCCTTGATAAAGGCTTCGCTCATCACCTTGGCATAGCCACCCTCGCCCGCACCGTCTTCGTCTTCCTCGAAATCGAGCATCAGGAATTCGGCATCCATGCTCTCGACCTGCTCTTTCACTTCGGGACGTGTGTCGAAGGCGCGAACGATGGCGCCCATGCTTTTCGCGGCGCCGATCGCCGCCAACCCGGCAACGCCCGCGCCAATCACCATGACCTTCGCCGGCGGAACCTTTCCCGCCGCCGTTATCTGGCCGGTGAAGAATCGACCGAAGTGCTGCGCCGCCTCCACAACGGCCCGGTAGCCGGCAATATTGGCCATGGAACTCAGCGCATCCATTTTCTGCGCCCGCGAAATGCGGGGCACGCTGTCCATAGCCATGACCGTCGCACCCGTGCCGGTCAACTGTTGCAGGAGATCCGGATTCTGTCCCGGCCAGAGGAAGCTGATCAGCGTCTGGTCGGCCCGCAGGCCTGCCGCCTCGCTGCCCTCCGGCGCCCGAACCTTGAGAATCACATCGGACCCGGACCAAAGCTCGCTGGCGGACGGAACGACCTCGCAGCCGACCTCCGTGTAGGCATCGTCGGAGTAACTCGCGCTGCTGCCGGCACCCGACTCGACCGCTACGGTAAAACCGAGCTTGATGAGCTGGGCGGCGACGTCGGGTGTCGTTGCGACTCGCCGCTCACCCGCATGAATCTCTCTTGGAACACCAATTTTCATTGTTCGCCTCCATTAGGACTGCGGCAGTGTAACGAAGGCAATCTTGAGGCACAAAGAAAAAGGCCTCCTTTGAGGAGGCCTGTTCGTAAGGACTTTCCGAAGCGCGGTGTCAGTCGCGACCCGCGGGGCGCGGGCGCCTCGTCAGCCGGTCGCGCAGGCGTTGCCGCTGATCCGGCGTCATTCGTCGGTAGCGATCTCTTAGCTGCTGGCGGCGATCGCGATTCATTTCACGATACCTGCGGTAGTTCTGCCGAATGCGATCCTGTTCCTCCGGCGACAGGTCTCTGAAAATCTGCGCACGTTCGCGTATCTGTTCGCGACGATCGTCCGGCAGCTCACGCCAGGCACGAAAGCGCTCGCGAGCGCTGCGGCGTTCCTTGCCCGACATGCCGGCCCAGCGTTCGGCGCCTCTCGACAACCTCATCTGACGCTCTGCGGACAGGGAATCCCAGCTACCTTCGAGCTGACTCAGAACTTCACGCTGTCCGTCGCTGAGATTCTCCCAGCTGACGCCGTCGGTCTGCGAATAAGCGCTGCCAAACATCAGCAGTGCCGTAACGGCAATTGCTGCCCTGGCAGCCATGCTTTCAACTCTCATCGTCTTTCTCCGTCGATTCTTCACCGTCCGGTGCGGGATCGCTCCCTTCCTCATTTTCGGCCGCCATCGCTCCCTCGAGCAGCAGCCAGTCTTCATCCGATTCTTCCCACATGCCGAGATATTCCAGGAACTCGATATCCGGCACATCATCTTCTGCGGCACAAACCGTGCCGCTCCCGCACAGCGCCAGCCCGTATAGCAGGGCGCCCAGCGTCCCGACGAATGGCCGATCAGCCAACATCGCCTTCAGCTTCCGCAATGTCGATCCAGCTGTAGAACTCCAGCTCTTCGAGCATTTCGATACTGTCTTCGCCGAGCAGGATTTCCATGTCGGTAACCGAAGTCGCGCCGCTGATGTCCTCAATGCCCGCGGGGCTTTGCAGCATCACGACGGCGACCAGTATCGCAGCGACGGCACCCGTCGCCGGCATCCAGCGCGACCACTGCGGCGTGCGCTTGCCGAGCTCGGCAAGCGCCAGCTGGCGGCTGCGGTTCAGTTTCGAAAGCGTCGCTGCATCCAGTGCATCGACGGATTCATCGAACGAGTCCTTCATTTTTTTTTCGAACCTGTCGCGTTGTTCGTTCATGCTTCACCTTCCTGAAGACCCGTATTCACCGGGTCCGTGTTCTTCAAGTCGCTCCCGCAGCGTATGTACCGCCCGGGAGTAGTGTGTCTTCACGCTGCCCTCGCTGCAGCCCATGGCCACGGCGGTGCCGGCCACATCGAGCCCCTCGAAGGTCCGCAGCATGAATGCTTCGCGCTGCCGCGCCGGCAGCTGATGCACGGCCGTCTCGAGACTCTGCATCGCTTCGCTGTTTTCCAGCTCCTCGTCCGGCGATCGTCCGTTCGGGTCCGGTGCCGCCGCTATCGCATCGTAGTCGTTGTCCTCTGCGGGCTTGCGTCCGAACCAGACCATGACGCGGTTTCGAACCGCCTGGCGACGATGCCAGTCACGCACGCCATTCTGCAATATGCGATAGAACAACGGTGTCCACTCCCCGCGCGCCCTGTCCGCATAGTTGCGCACCAGCTTGATCATCGCATCCTGAACGAGATCCAGCGCTTCGTCCCGATCGCGCACCGAAATCTCGGCAATGCGAAGGGCACGCCGTTCAACTTCGGCCAGAAACCGGTTTAGTTGCCGTTCTTTTTGCAGTGCCCGTGTCCCTGTCGATGACGCGCCGGCACACGATACCGCAAACGCCGCGGTGCTGACTTCCATATCGCTTGACTCCATGACGAGGTCATCTAACTTGTGTCCCCTGTTTAACGCCCGGGCACGGCCTGCGGTTGACAGGCCCGGGTGGTCAATTTTTCCATTATGTAAAGTTTCCAGGATCAAGCCGATAATCAACAGCACCCTGCTCAATGTAGCCGTCAACGTGCCCTTGTCGCGCCTTTTCGACTATTTGCCACCGGCATCCGGCGAGATCCCCCAAGCCGGAAGCCGGGTCCGCGTGGCGTTTGGCCGCCGCCAGGAAGTCGGGCTCGTTATGGCTCTTTCCAGCGACTCCCCGCTGCCCGCCCACAGGATCCGGCGCCTGGGCGAGATACTGGACGAAGCCCCGCTGCTGTCGGAGTCGGATCTCCGCCTGATTCGTTTTACCGCCGAGTATTATCACCATCCGGTCGGCGAGGTCGTCGCCGCCGCGTTGCCTGCGCTACTCCGCCAGGGCCGGCCGCTGCACCCCTCCGTGGAGATGATTGCCGTTACCGACAGCGGCGAGCAGCAGGATATCGCGGCGCTCTTCAGGCGCGCGCCCCGGCAGGCCGAACTTCTCGAACAGCTGATCGACGCCGGCAGCGCCGGTATCGAAGCGGAGCGGCTGACCGAGGAGCAGCCCAACTGGCGCCGGGCGGCGTCGACACTGTTCAAGAAGGGCCACATCGTTCGCTTCGAGGCACGCTCCCAGGACTTCGACGAGTCGCTCGGAGCGACGGGCTCCGACGAGCTGACGCTAAACGACGATCAACAGCGCGCCCTTCAGACATTACGCACGTGCAATGACTTCGGCGTCTTTCTGCTGGACGGTGTGACGGGCAGCGGCAAGACGGAAGTCTACTTGCAGCGCATTAAAGACGTCATCGACCAGGGCCGTCAGGTGCTGGTGCTGGCTCCGGAAATCGGCCTGACGCCCCAGCTGGTGGCACGCCTGCGTCGCCGCCTCGGCATCGAGCCGGCGCTGCTGCACTCCGCCCTGACGGATTCCGAACGACTGGCGGCCTGGCGCGCGGCGCGCTCGGGGGCGGCGCGACTCGTGGTCGGCACGCGCTCGGCGATCTTCACGCCGCTCAGGAATCCCGGCCTGATCATTGTCGACGAAGAACACGACCCGTCCTTCAAGCAGCAGGAAGGGCTGCGTTATTCGGCGCGCGATCTCGCCATCGTGCGCGCCAAGCACCTCGGCGTTCCGGTAATTCTGGGCAGCGCCACGCCGACGCTCGAGATGCTGCACCACTGCAGGAGTGGCAGCTACCGGCACGTACGCCTGCCCGTACGGGCCGGCGTTGCCGAACCACCGGCGATACGCCTGCTCGACACAATCCGGACGCCGGCCACCGATGGCATCAGCGAGCCCCTGCACGAGGCGATCAGGAGCCACCTGGATGCTGGCGGGCAGGTACTCGTATTCCTGAACCGTCGCGGCTTCGCCCCGACCCTGATTTGCGCGAGCTGCGGTCACATCGCCGGCTGCGACCGCTGCGATTCGCGCCTCACTGTCCACGCGCACAGCCGGGAACTGCGCTGCCATCATTGCGGCGCCTCCCGGGCCCTCGACACGCAGTGCGGTGAATGCGGCGAGGCCGTCAAGCCGCTCGGTGAGGGAACCCAGCGCGTCGAAGAAGCACTGGCGGCGCGTTTTCCCGGGCATGTCATTACCCGCGTCGACAGCGACAGCACGCAGCGCAAGGGCGCGATGCACGCGGCTCTCGACAGCGCAAGAAAGGGCGATGCCGACATTCTTGTCGGTACCCAGATGCTCTCCAAGGGCCACCATTTCCCGAACCTGACGCTGGTCGGCATTGTCAACGCGGACCAGGGCCTGTTCGGATCCGACTTTCGCAGCGCGGAACGGATGGCACAGTCGATCGTGCAGGTGGCGGGTCGGGCAGGGCGGGCAAGCCGGCGCGGCGAAGTGCTTATCCAGACGGCATTTCCTGAAAACCCGTTCTGGGCAACGCTGATGGACGGCGGTTACGAGCGCGTCGCCGAACAGGCGCTGGCGGAACGCGAACAGACGCGCTGGCCGCCGTTCACGCGCCTGGCTCTGCTGCGTGCGGCGGCTCACAGGCATATCGACGCACAGCGGTTTCTGGAGCAGGCAAAGGGCCTGATTGCGGCGCAAGCCAGTGAAACGCTGAGGATCCTCGGGCCTGTCGACGCCCCGATGGCGCGCAAGGCCGGCCGCTATCACAGCCAGCTCCTGTTGCAGAGCAGTGATCGCAGGACCCTGCACCGGGTACTCGGGCGACTGCGTCCGGCACTCGAGGACGAACCCCTGGCGCGCAAGGTCAGATGGTCGATCGACGTGGATCCGATCGAACTCTTCTAGCCCGGACGAGGCCCCGACAGGCAACATCCATGCAAATATCCGGGTAGAATTGCCGGCTCGCAAATCCGGCTCCTTTTCATGAAACACATCGTTGCTGAAGTCCTTCGCACCGCGCTCGGGAAGATTCCCGAGCTGACGGAGGCGGCATCCTCCTTTTCCATCGACAGCACCGTTGAGCGTACCCGCGATGCCAGCCATGGCGACTTCGCCAGCAATATCGCGATGCAGCTGGCGAAACCGGCACGCAAGAGTCCGCGTGAGCTTGCGGCAAGCATTGTCGATGCGATAGGAGACGTCGCCGAGATCGACAGGATTGACGTCGCCGGCCCCGGATTCATCAATTTCCACCTCAGCGCATCCGCCTTTCATGCGGAACTCGAGTCCGTGCTGCAGCAAGGCGGGGAGTACGGACGGCAACCGGCAAGACAGCATCCGAAGATCCTGCTCGAATTCGTGTCGGCAAACCCCACCGGACCCTTGCACGTAGGACACGGGCGCCTCGCATCTTACGGTGCCACCGTCGGAAATTTGCTCGAGGCAGTGGGCTATCCAGTCACGCGCGAGTACTACGTCAATGACGCGGGCCGGCAGATGGACGTGCTCGGTGCAAGCGTATGGGCACGCTGGGTCCAGGCAAACGGTATCGATCTGCGTTTCCCGCGCGGCGGATACCGGGGAGACTATATTCGCGATATCGCCAGCGAAATCGATTTCGATGGCGTTGCCGTGCCGTCCGCGGACGAGGTAACCGCCGGACTACCCGAAGACGGACCTGAAGACGCGAAAGACGCAAGCGCCGAGGCACGCGCCGCGAACAAGGCGAACCGCGAGGCCTACGCGGCGGCCATACTGGAGAAAGCGATCAGCCTCTGTGGCGAGGAGCGCTTCGGCTACATAAGGCAGCAGTCGCTCGAGTTCATTCGTGACGACATCAGGGACGACCTCGAGGAATTCGGCGTTACGTTCGACAACTGGTATTCCGAGCAAAGCCTCACGAAGAACAACGCGATCGACGATGCGATCGCGGCATTGCGGGAGCGGGACGTGCTGTACGAACGAGATGGCGCAACCTGGTTCCCATCGACACGATTCGGCGACGACAAGGATCGCGTCGTCATTCGCGACAACGGTGTAAAGACCTACTTCGCCTCCGACATCGCGTATCACTTCGAGAAACGCCAACGCGGCTTCGATCACCTCATCGACATTTTCGGGGCCGACCACCATGGCTACCAGACCCGCGTGCGCGCCGGCCTCGAGGCCATGGGATACAGTGGCGACAGCATCGAGGTGATGCTCGTGCAGTTCGTCACACTGTACCGCGGCGGTAAACAGATGCAGATGTCGACGCGCTCGGGCGAGTTCGACACCCTGCGCCAGTTGCGCGCCGAGGTCGGCAACGATGCCGCGCGCTTCTATTACGTGATGCGCTCGCACGACCAGCATCTGGACTTCGACCTGGATATCGCGAAATCGCAGTCCAACGACAACCCGGTCTTCTACATCCAGTACGCCCATGCGCGCGTCGCCAGCGTCTTTCGCCAGCTTGCCGGGAAATCGCTGGAATGGGACAGCGCCGACGGACGGCAGCAACTTGCTTCCTTGCTCGAACCGCAGGAGAAGTCCCTGATGACGTCCCTGAGCCGCTACCCCGAGGTCGTCGAACTCGCGGCAAACAACCGGGCGCCGCAGCATCTCGTTCACTACCTCCGTGATCTCGCCAACGACTTTCATACCTACTACAATGCGCACGGGTTTATCGTCGACGATGCGTCGCTGCGAAACGCGCGGCTCTATCTCATCGCGGCTACCCGGACTGTCATTGCGAACGGTCTCGGCATTCTCGGCGTATCGGCCCCGGAAAGAATGTAATGGCAAAGCGCAAAAGGCGTCGCGTCAGTCGCGCCGGGAAATCCGACTATCCGCCGTTCGTCTGGATGTTGTTCGGGCTGGCCATCGGCCTGTCGGTTGCTTTTGCCGTATACGTCAACAGCAGGCAGCCGGTCCCGATCGCCGGGAACGACAGGCCTCAGCCTGCCAGCCTGCAGAGCGCTCTCGATGACAACGATGAGGCAGAGACCGAGGCCAAACCGGAGAAGAAAGCGGACGACAGGCGCTTCACTTTCTACGACATACTGCCCAACTTCGAGGTGATCACACCCGATACCCCGCCGGCAGTAGAGGCCGATGCGGCGCCCCAGGCGGTCGAGGAGCCTGGCGTCTACGTCCTGCAGGCCGGGTCATTCTCGACGATGAAGGATGCCGACCGCCGGCGCGCCGAGCTGGCGTTGCAGGGCATCGAATCGCACATTCAGCGCGTAAAGGTGAACGATCGAAACTACCACCGCGTTTATATCGGTCCCATCGAAGACCTCGACGAATTGAACATGCTGCGCAGCCGTCTGCGTGCTGCACAAATCGATGTTCTGCGGATTCGGCTCAGTGACTAGAGAAACTCCTGACCGTTATTTCGCGCCTGCGCCGGAGGCGAAACGCTGGCTGGCCGCAGCCCTTGCGATGCTGGTGTTGTCCGCCTGCGCAACGAGCCCGGTTGCCGACCAGCAGGCCGAACAGCCCGCTGCGACACCGGCCGAGCCGATCGTAGCTCCGCCGCTAGTATTACCGCCTCCGGGGCCGGCTAAGTCCGAAATGCGCATCAGCATCGCGTCGGTTGGCGACATGATGATCGGCACGGACTACCCGCGCAATCACCTCCCGGACGACGACGGCGTCGGCTTTCTCGCGGGCGTCGCGCCGTTTCTGTCCGCCGCCGACCTCGCCTTCGGCAATCTGGAGGGGGTACTTCTCGACGGCGGCGAGCCGGCCAAGAAATGCAGCAACCCTGCCGCCTGCTACCTGTTTCGTTCGCCGACGCGATACGCCGGGCACTATTCGGCGGCTGGATTCGACGTCTTGAGCCTTGCCAACAACCATGCGCGGGACTTCGGCGAGGAAGGGCGCGACAGCAGCATGCGGGCCATCGCCGCCGCGGGCATGCATCAC
>Ga0210366_10000082_pt1 | contig 11715 bp, 9 predicted proteins | sample S641metaT_FD_190380 | JGI IMG/M metagenome (GOLD analysis project Ga0210366, IMG submission 190380) | Metatranscriptome of estuarine sediment microbial communities from the Columbia River estuary, Washington, United States - S.641... | ecosystem: Environmental > Aquatic > Marine > Intertidal... | reverse complement strand
CCGGTCCACCTCGGTCTCTACGCCTACGCACCGGGCAGTGCGCGGGAGTGGCGGCTCGAGGCCGCGATGAACGCGATCGCCGAGAGCCTCGAGCCGGGCCGCGTGCGCTCGGTCTCGCTGCTGGTGTCGCCGACCACGCCGATGGTCGTCCAGCCGGAGGACCTGGCCGAGGCGGATCGCCGCTTTGCCGCCCGACCCCTCTGGCAGGTGGCGCTCTACCGGGCGGGGCTCCTCCCGCGCGGACCCCATCGCCACGGCGACACGGCCGTCGCGAAGGCGGTGGTGTCGATCCAGGGAGCGAGCTACCAGGCGGCGCAGTACGTCTCGAAGATGCTGCGCGCCGAGGCGTGGGCCACCGAAGGGCTCGCCGGCCGGCCGGTGCGCGTCTCCGCCAACGTGGCGCCGATCAGTCGCACCCGCTCGCTCCGACATCCGCTCTTCGATGTCGCCTTCGCCGGGGCGGTGGCGCTCGGGGTCCACACCTATCCACCGGGTTTCACCCGCCCCCTCATGGGTCTGCTGGCGCTTCACGATGTCCTGGGGCCGCAGTCCGATGCCGAGCGCTCCCCGGCGGAGCGCGCCCGAGCGCTCTTCTCCCGGCAGGTCCACGGCGGCCTCTACTCCGCACCCATCGACATCGATCCCGCCATCCGCATCGCCGCGCTCCTCGGCGTGGCCCGCCGTCCGCAGGCTCTGCTCGGACTGCTGCGCGGTGGCTCGTAGGGGCGCCGCGGGCACCTCGGCGGTCGCGACGTCAATCGATCTCGGGTGACGGTCGATAGGGTCGGCATGGATCGACCCCGAATGTTCGACCGCCTGGCGGGGTCGCTCATGCCCTTGTGCCGGATTCCCTCGGATCTCACCGGCTTGATCTCGCTGGGAGAGGAGGAGGTGCCGGCTCAGGCGGCGGGGGTCTCGCCGGAGGCGGTCGAGCGCGTCTGGGAATGCGTGGAGGCGCTCTACCGGACGGGGGCGTACCCGGCGCTGCAGATCTGTCTCCGCTACGACGGGCAGGTGCTGCTCGAGCGTGCGATGGGCCACGCGTCGGGCAACGGGCCGAACGAGGACCCGGAGGCTCCGAAGCGGCTGGCCACGACGCAGACGCCCTTCAACCTCTTCTCCGCCGCCAAGGCCATCACCGCCATGGTGATCCACAAGCTCGACGAGCAGCACGCGCTCCACCTCGAGGACCGCGTCTGCGACTTCATCCCCGAGTTCGGTCGCTACGGAAAGGACCGCATCACCATCCGCCACATCCTGGCCCACCGGGCGGGCATCCCGAACCTGCCGCCCGGCTCGATGGATCTCGATCTGCTGAAGACGCCCGAACGCGTGATCGAGCTGCTTTGCGAGGCGCGGCCCCGCACACGGCCGGGTCGCCTGGTCGCCTACCACGCGGTGAGCGGCGGCTTCCTCCTGGCCGAGATCGTCCGACGTGCCACGGGGTCGAGCATCCGCGAGGTGTTCGAGAAGGAGATCGCCCTTCCGCTGGGCCTGCACAGGACGAGCTACGGCGTGCATCCGAGGGACGTAGAGGGAGTCGCCGTCAACGCCGCCACCGGGCCGCCGGTTCCGCCGCCCCTCTCCTGGATCCTGCGCGGCGCGCTCGGGGTGGGGGTGCGCGAGGTGGTCGAGCTCTCCAACGATCCGCGCTTCCTGACCAGCATCATCGCGGCCGCGAACGTGGTGACCACCGCCAGCGAGCTCGCGGCCTTCTACGATTGCCTGCTCGGCGAGGGAAAGCTGGGCGGAGTGCGCGTCTTCGACCCGCGCACGGTGCGCCACGCCACCTCGGAGCAGAGCTACTGGGAGATCGATCTCACCCTGGGTCTGCCGATCCGCTACGGACTCGGCTTCATGCTCGGCACGGAGGGCCCGAGCCTTTTCGGCTGGAACAACCCGCGCGCCTTCGGCCACATCGGATTCACGAACGTCCTCTCCTGGGCCGACCCCCAGCGCCGGCTCGCGGTGGCTCTCCTCACCAGCGGGAAGCCGATCCTCGGTCCGCACGTGGCTCGCCTGCTGCAGCTCATGGTCGAGATCGGCCGTGCGTTCCCCAAGGTGTGCGGCTCGGGCACCGGCCAGCGCCGCTTCCCGGAACGCGCGGCGCTGCCGTCCGAGCGCGAATCGGCCTAGAATCGAGTCATGACGGGTTCGAGCTACGAACGACTCTCCGCGCTGGACACCAGCTTCCTCGAGCTGGAGGACCAGAACTCCCACGTGCACATCGGCTCGGTGGGCCTCTATGATGCTGCGCCGCTGACCCGTCCCGGAGGCGGTCTCGACTTCGAGCGGATCCAGGAATTCCTCGAAGGACAGATGCACCGGAGCGCGCGCTTTCGCCAGAAGCTCGCAACGATTCCCCTTCTCGAACACCCGGTGTGGATCGATGACGAGAACTTCAATATCCACTACCACGTGCGCCACACGGCGCTCCCGACTCCGGGCGACCTGCGCCTGCTGAAGCGACTCACCGTTCGCATCGTGTCCCAGCAGCTCGACCGCGGGAAGCCGCTCTGGGAGTTGTGGTTCGTGGAGGGCGTCGAGGGCGTCCGTTTCGCGCTCATCAGCAACCCCTCACCGTCGCGCGCGCAGGCATCCGCGCACTGACCGCGCCGAGCGCGTCGCTGGCGTCGCTGCGCGAGACGGCCGTCGACCTGTCCCAGGTCGCGACCGCGGGGCTCAGATCTCAAGGCCTCCGGGGAGAGTCGCGGAATGCAGACCATCTCCGAAATGATGGAGCTCTCCGACACGCTGACCCAGCGCTTCGCGCGCGCGGCCAGGGATAGCCACGCTGCCAACCTCGTCGTCACGAACGTGCCCGGGCCGCCGGTGCCCATCTACCCGCGAGGCGCCCGACTGTTCGAGGCCTACCCGCAGGTGCCGCTGGCGGGGAACCAGGCGCTGGGCGTGGCCATCTTCAGCTATGCCGGCACACTCTACTGGGGCCTCAATGCGGACTGGGATCGCGTCCCCGACCTCCACGACTTCGCGCAGTCAATCGGCACCCACTTCGAGGCGCTGGCCAAGGCGGTGGACGCGAAAGCCTGAGAACGGGCCCTTGCGAGGCGAAACTCTAACGGCTCGCTCGTCGACCCTTCTTTCCGATGTCCGAGTGGGCCGCTTCGGATCCGCTGACCGCCGCATCGCCCTTGAGCAGGAAGCCGTCCTTGACGTTCCTGTCGTCCACCTGCTGGATCTGGGAGACGTAGCTGCCGTGGTTCTTGTAGAGCGCAGAGAGCGTCTCGGCGTCGAAGGGCTGGTACGTGCCGAACAGGAAGCAGAAGAGGCTCGCCGGGTCGCCGGGCAGATTGCTGCCGGTGTTGAGTGCGGTCGGCACGTCGACCTGGGACAGGCGGATTCCACCGAGGATGATGCCGAGGTCGTCGCGCGCCTTGCTGCCATCGGGGTTGAAGACCAGCGGATCGCCGATCGGCGGCGGTGCGCCGCCCTCGGCCCAGCGCGCCAGATGGCCGTAGGACGCGAGGATCACGGTGCCGAGATGAACCCGGCTGAAGGGCGGCTGTTGGCAGTTGTACTGTGTCGGGCCCGACAGATCGCGCTCCTGGAGCGGAGCGCGGTACACCTGTCCGTCCCATCCGGAGTGGGCCGCGCCAGCCACCTCCCAGCGGCGGTACTGGTCGGTGTTGGGGCGCGCGATCGGCGCGCTGACGTCGGTCTCCGAGAGGACCTGGAAGACGGGCTCTCCACCCACGCGCGTCGGGGCGCTTCCGACGATCTGGGCGTAGCCGTCGAAGAGGCTCTCGATCTGCGGGAGCACCACGTTGTAGTAGGTCGTCATCCGGCTCGCGGACTGCGAAGCGCCGATTGCAAGCAGCGTCTGGAAGGCGAGACCGCCCATCGGGTCGACACCCTGGGGCTCGAGAACGGCCTTCGCCGCCTGGGAGAAGATGTCGTAGGACAGCTGATCGGTCGTGAATGCGCCGCCGCCGGTCACATCGAGGTCGCCGTAACGGGTGGGGCTCCAGCCGACGAGCTGGTTCACTCCGACGCGCTGTGCCGACACGCCGATCCAGGCGTAGCCCTCGCGGATGAAGCCCGTCGGCGACCAGAGCGCGTCGAGATCGTAACCGGCGGTGACGTTCTGCCACTCCATCAGCACGACGCCGTTGAAATCCTTCGCGTGGATCGGGCGACGCACGATGATCCGGGTCTTGTAGGGCACGTCGGTCGCTACCAGGCTGCCGTTGGTCGCATAGCCGTCCGCCACGCCAGACATGTAGAACTCTTGCTCGACCCAGCCCGCGCCCGCGAGATCGACGTAGGTGGAGAAGAACGGATAGGTGTCCTCGAGCACCGGGGAGAGCCGGTCTCCGGGAGCCGTGCCCGGAATCGGCCCTTCGATCAACGGGTTCGAGACGGCCTGCGCGCCCGCGACGCCGGCGGAAGCCAGCATTGCCAGCAGCGCGAAGCCGAGCCGCCACGAGAAATGATTCCGGGAATCGCAGTCTCGGCGCATCGGGGACCCTCCACCAGACTGAGCAACTAGAAGGCGCTTCCGGGGAGCCGCTCAGGGTACGCTCGGAATCCGCGCAGCAGCGACCTCGCCGCCGCCCGGATGCCGAAGACCGAAGCCAATCTACACCTCCGTGGGCCGTCGACGTCAACCCTAGATTCGCCTCGCACGCCCTTCGGGCGCGCCGCGCTGTCGCCATGGTCGGAGATCGGGGGATCGAGCCCTCACCCGCCGTGCCCTCGAGACGGCGCATCCCACGGGGCCGACGCCGGGACAGTCGAAGCGCACGGCCTCCGTGGTCGTTGGCACCTGGATCTCAAGAGATCCGCGCAAGCAGTCGATGCGTCTTCGGCGCCGAGCGTTGGGATCCCCCGACCCTGCGCTCCGGGTCGCCGATGCAACGAGCGTGGATCGTTCTGCTGCTACTGGGAATCCCGCTCGCGGGCTGTGGTCACCTGGCCCCCGCGCCGTCGGCGGAGCTCGCGCCGCAAATCGCCACCGCGTCGCCTCGAAATCCCGCGGCCGCGTCCGCAACGGCCGCCAGCGCAGACTCCGCCGGAGCCGTCGCGGACTTCGCCGATCTCTTCGCGCGGATGCGCTCCGGTTTCGCGCTGCCCGCGCTCGAGAACGCGGCGGTGCGGCGCGAAATCGAGCGCTACCGCGCGCATCCGCTCGCTCTCGAGCGCATCTTCGGCCGCGGCCGGCGCTACCTGCACCACATCGTCGCGGAGCTCGACGCGCGGGGCCTGCCGCAGGAGCTCGCGCTGCTGCCGGCGGTCGAGAGCGCCTTCGACCCCTTCGCGCTCTCGCGCCGGCTCGCCTCGGGTCTCTGGCAGTTCCTGCCGCGCACCGGGCGCAGCCATGGCCTCGCGCAGGATTGGTGGACGGACGATCGCCGCGACGTGCGCGAGGCGACCCGCGCCGCGCTCGATCACCTCTCCTCGCTCTACGAGTCTTTCGACGGAGACTGGCTGCTTGCGCTTGCCGCGTACAACGCCGGACCGGGGCGAGTCCGACGCGCGATCGCGCGCAGCGAGCGCCGCGGCGAGCGCGCGGACTTCTTCGCGCTCGATCTCCCGGCGGAGACCCGCCGCTACGTGCCGCGCCTGCTCGCGCTCGCGCGTCTGGTGGCCGAGCCGGAGGCCGTCGGCATCGAGCTGCCGGAGATCCCGAACGAGCCCTATTTCGCGCCGGTCGACGTCGCGTACCAGATCGATCTCGACCGCATCGCGGACCTGGCCGAGATCCCGCGCAAGGAGCTGCGCGCGCTCAATCCCGAGTACCGGCGCTGGGCCACGGCGCCGGACGGGCCGCGCGAGCTGCTCGTGCCCGTCGCGGACAAGGAGCGCTTCGAGCAGCTGCTGGCAGAGCTGCCGCCGTCGCAGCGGCTGCGGCTGGTGCGCCACCGGGTCGAGAGCGGGGACACGCTCTACGCGCTCGCGCGCCGGCACGGGATTCCGCTCGAGATGCTGCGCAGCGTGAACCGGATCCGCGGCTCGCGGATCCGCATCGGCCAGGACCTGCTGATCCCTCTCCCGACCGACGCGTAGCTCGCACGCCGCGACGAGACGTAGCCGCGAGAGCGGCCTCTCTCGCAAAGATCGACTGTGATCGACCCTGGATCACCCACTTCGTTGTCCTACCCCGGGTATCACTCTTGCGGACCGCCTGCCCGCAAGCCGCGTCCGCGCGCCCACTGCACGGTCGCCACGCCGGCGAACGTGATCGGCATCCCCACGAGGAACGTGCGCTCGGGAGACCTGCCGAAGACGATCCAGGCGACGACGATGCCGAACAGCGGGAGCACGTAGCCGTAGAGGCTCATGAACCCCGCCCCGGCCCGCTGCACCAGCACGAACACGAGCATGGCCGGTACGGCGGACCCCACGACACCCAACGCGACCATCTGGAGCCAGGCGTCCCTCGAAGGGCGCACATCCGTCGGCGGCTCCAGCAGAAGCACCAGGACCCACAGCACAACGGCCGCAGAGAGCATCGTCACGCCGCCCACCGCGTTGGGCGAGAGTCCCTTGGTCATGCTCTCGGCGAGCACGTTGGCGAGGGCGAAGCTCGCGAAGCCGACCGTGATCAGCAGGACGGAAGACAGCCCGGACGGCTCGTCGACGAGCTTTTCCGGGCCGACCACGACGACCAGTCCGAGGGTCGCGATCGCCGTGCCGATCCACGCGGGCCACCAGATGCGCTTGGGATTCGGGGGCAGTGCGCGAATGACCAGCGTCGCGATGGGCACGACGCAGACCAGGAGCATGGTCAGCTCGGGGTCCACGCTCCGCTCGCCCAGCGACACCATCGCCCAGAGCGTTCCGAAGCCGAGGGCACCGATCAGCGAGAGCGGCGCCAAGCGCCGCAACGCCGGCATGACGGGTTGCCGGGTGAGCCCGCAGGAGAGGAAGAGGACGAGCGCTGCCAGCAACGCTCGCGAAGCGGCCATCATGAGTGGCGGAAACTCGTCCTCGAGCAGCTTGACGAGATCGTAGCCGCAGACGAGGGAACCGCAGAAGACCAGCAGGACGATGTAGTTGAGTCTCATGTCTGCTTCGCCTGGCGACACGGTGCCCCACTACCGTCCTCTTCGCACTTTCGGCGCTCGCAGCTCTCCCGATCACCCGCGGGACGAGCGAGAGCCTGCTCGCACTGCGCGAGTGGGCTGAAAGCAGCCTTGGCGGAGCGAACGCCGACGCGCGAGGATCTCCCGGCGAGTCCGGCGCCGACCGGCTCCGCCGCAGAAGGACGGTCAGGTGGAGCAGCTCTTCGCCGCCCTGGTTCCCATCGCGCTCGCGCTGCTGTCCAGCCTCGCGCTCGGGCGGGTGGCTTCCCGCCTGGGCGTTCCGCGCGTGACGGTCTACCTGCTGGTGGGTCTCGTGCTGGGACCCCACGTGGGCCTGCGCCTGTTCGATCCCGAGGGACCGGCGGGCGCCCTGCTGCTGTCGGCGCCCACCGAGGGGCCGCTGCGCGCCGTCGAACAGCTCGCCGTCGGCTTCATCCTGTTCGGGATCGGCTCGCAGTTCCGCTTCGAGATCTTCCGGCGCGAGGGACCGCGGGTGCTCGCGATCTCCGCGCTCGAGGTCGCAATCACGAGTCTGCTCGTGGGCTCAGCCGTCTGGGCGGTGACGACCGACTGGCGGCTCGCGCTGGTTGCGCCAGCGCTCGCAATCTCGAGTGCGCCGAGTGCCACGCTGGTGACGCTTCGGGAGCTCGAGTCCGAGGGGCCGACCACGCGCGTGTTGCTCCTGTGCGTCGGGCACAACAACCTGATCGCCCTCCTGATGTTTCCGCCACTGCTGGCGCTCTCCTTCGGAGCAGCGGGTGCGCTGGTGTCCATCGCCCTGGCGGTGGCGGCGTTCGGGGTCGGCGCACTGCTCGGCCTCGCGGCCGCGGTATCGCTGGAGTCGATCACCGGCCGCCGTGAGCTCGTGCTGCTGGGTCTGCTCGTGGTGCTCGCGGCACTCGGGCTCGGAGGCGGGATGCGCCCGGGTGCGACGGGTCTCGGCATGCTCGGATGCTTCGGCGCCGGTGTCGCCATCGCGAACGGCTCACCCCATGCCGAGTCCCTGTTCCGCTACGTGGAGAACACCGTCTATCCGCTCTACGTGCTGTTCTTCATCAGCGCGGGCCGCAACCTGCACGTCGAGATGGTGGCTACCGCGGGGCTGCTCGGACTGGTCTTCGTCGCGGCGCGCGTCGGCGGCAAGCTGCTGGGCACCTGGGCCGGGCTGCGCTGCGTGGGCTGGCAGGACCGGCTGCACGGGACCTTCGGAGCGGGATTGCTCTGCCAGGCCGGGGTCGCGCTCGGCCTGGTGTCGGCGCTCGAGAACGCGGCGCCGGAAGCCACCGCCGAGCTGCGCCAGGTGGTGGTCGCGTCGGTGGTGGTCTTCGAGCTGGTCGGCCCCTGGCTGCTGCGCCGCACGGTGGTGCGCGCCGGAGAGGTAAAGCTCGCGAATCTCGTCCCGCACACCGAGGCCACGGGTCTGGACGCGGTGCGCTGGGTGCTCCTCGAACTGCGGCGGAACCTGGGTCTGCTGCGGGGAGACCTGGCCCAGCCTGGCAGTGGTGCAACCGTGGCCCACGCGATGCGCCGTCAGGTCGAGGCCGTGCGCGAGAATCTCCCCTTCGAGCTCGTGCTGAAGGCGCTCAGCGAGACCGGCGCAGAGCTCGTGCCGGTGATCGACTCCGAGGGCGGCTTCCGCGGCGTGGTCTCGTACGACGAGGTGAAGAACACGCTCTACGACCCGGCGCTGCGGGGCCTCGTGGTCGCGGGCGACGTCATCACTCCGATCCAGGACCCGCTCCCTCCCCATGCTTCGCTGGCGGCGGCACTCGAGCTGCTGGACGCCCATCGCGTGCACTCGTGGCCGGTGGTCGAAGAAGGGCGCCTGCTCGGCATGGTGCGGCGTTCGGACGTCTACGCGCTGGTCAGCCGCGCGCTGCGGCGGGCTCGCGCCGAGAAGGTCCCGATCGGCCCCAGCACGACCGGAGCGACGAAGATCGACGACAAACCCATCCGCTAGCGACGCGGGTACCCTGAGCGATCGAAACCCGATGGGAGCCCCCGTGATGAGCACCCCCTATGAGCTCTACTACTGGCCCCAGATCCCCGGGCGCGGCGAGTTCGTGCGCCTCGTGCTCGAGGAGGCCGGCGCCCCCTACGTCGACGTCGGCCGGCAGCCGCGCGAGGAGGGAGGCGGAATCGAGGCGGTAGCCGCGTTCTGGGCAGGCAGGAGCGAGGGCCATCCGGTCTTCGCTCCACCCGTGCTGAAGCACGGCGTCCTGGTCCTCGCGCAGACCGCCGCAATCTGTCACTTCCTCGGGAGCCGGCACGGGCTCGCACCGGACGACGAAGCGGGTCGCGCGCACGCGCTCGAGCTCCAGCTCACGATCGCCGACCTCGTGGGCGAGGTGCACGACACCCATCATCCCATCGGCGCTGCGCTCTACTACGAGGACCAGAAGCCCGAGGCGAAGCGGCGCGCGGCGCACTTCGTGGACGAGCGGCTGCCGCGCTTCCTCGACTACTTCGAGCGGGTACTGCGACACGGCGGCGGCGGAATGCTGGTGGGGTCTCGCCTCTCGCACGCCGATCTCTCGCTCTTCCAGGCGCTCGAGGGCCTCGACTATGCGTTCCCGCGCGCCCTTGCGCGCGCGGGTGAGAGCACGCCGAAGCTCCGGGACCTGCGCGAGCGCGTGCGCGCTCGGCCATGCATCGCGGCCTATCTGGCATCCGATCGTCGAGCGCCGTTCAACCAGGAAGGGATCTTCCGGCACTATCCGGAGCTGGACGCGGCCAGGCAGGGACACCCCTAACGTACGATCCCCGCCGCGCGCAGCCGACCCAGCTCGTCGGCGTCGAGACCGAGCTCGCGGCCCAGTACCAGGTCCGTGTGCTCTCCCAGCAGCGGAGCGCGTTCCAGATCGACGGAGCTGCGGGACATGCGCGGCGCCCATCCGAGCAGCCGGACCTTCCCGTGCTGCGGGTGCTCGAGGGTGTGCACGAAGCCCCGTTCGTTCAGGTGCGGATCATCGTAGAGGTCCTTCGTGTCGAGCACCGCCGAACACGGCACGCCCGCCTTCCCGAGCTGGGCCATCACCTCGTGCTTCGTGCGCTCGCGCGTGAAGCGGGCGATCTCCTCGTACAGGATGGCACCGTTCCTCACCCGATCGAGGCCGTCCAGGAAGCGGGGATCGGTGATCAGGTCGGCCCGGTCGATGGCGAGACAGAGCGCGTCCCAGTGTGGAGCCGTCACGACGATGATGTACGCCCAGTCGTTCGGCCCGAAGGGCTTGCAGGGATACAGCTCGGTCGGCGGGCCCAGGCTGTTGCCCGAGCGCGGCGCGACGCTGTTGCCCCAGTCGGCCCCGAAAGAGATCCGCGTCCGCATGAAGTAGGTCATGGCCTCCTGCATCGAGATCTCGATGTGCTGGCCGAGGCCCGTACGCAGGCGCTGGATGTAGGCCGCGAGGATCGCCATGCCGAGCTGCATGCCCGTGCCGGAGTCGCCCGTGGTGGGCCCCGGGCACAGGGGCGGACCGCCCGGAAAGCCCGTCACCGAGAACGCGCCGGCGGCAGCCTGGGCGATCATGTCGTAGCTCTTGTAGCGCGCGTAGGGGCCGGTGCTGCCGAAGCCCTTCACCTGCGCGTAGATGATCGAAGGGTGGACGCCCGCGAGCCGCTCGTAGCCGAGGTCGAGCTTCTCGACGACGCCCGGGCCGTAGTTCTCGACGAAGACGTCGAAGCCTGGGACCATCCGGAGCAGCAGCGCGCGGCCCTCGGGCTTCGAGAGGTCGAGCGTCACGCTCTGCTTGTTGGCGTTCCAGTTGCAGAAGTACGGAGCGTACCGGTCGCCCGTCCCGACGGCCCGGCCGGGATCGCCGATGGTGGGAGACTCGACCTTCACCACCTCGGCTCCCATCCAGGCCAGCGCCTGGGTGCACGAGGTTCCGGCCTCGTACTGGGTCATGTCCAGGATCCGCATCCCCTGTAGTGCCGTCATCGATCGCCTCCTCGCTCCGGGGAGCCCGAGCCAGCGTAACCCAGGGCGGGCCGCGCTACGGTCCCCGTAGGCTCTTTCAACCCTCGAGGTGTACGACATGGCCGAGATCGACGGCGCGACGCTGATCGCGAGGAGCCTCAAGCAGCAGGGCGTGGAGCACATGTTCGGGATCGTGGGCTTTCCGGTGGTGCCCGTGGCCTTCGCGGCCCAGCGGGAGGGCATCCGCTACCTCGGGTTTCGCAACGAGCAGAGCGCGAGCTACGCGGCCGGCGCCGTCGGCTACCTGACCGGACGCCCCGCGGCCTGCCTGTGCGTCTCGGGCCCCGGCATGATCCACGGCATCGCGGGCGCCGCGAATGCCTGGTCGAACGGCTGGCCCATGCTGCTGCTGGGCGGTGCGAACGACTCGTTCCAGAACGGACAGGGCGCCTTCCAGGAAGCGCCCCAGGTGGAGGCCGCTCGGCCCTTCGTCAAGTACGCCGCGCGGCCCGATCGCATCGAGCGCCTTCCCTACTACGTCGAGCAGGCCGTGCGTACCAGCATCTACGGCCGGCCGGGCGCCGCCTACCTCGACCTGCCGAACGATCTGATCGTCGGCCGCGCCGAGGAAGACGGGATCGCGTGGAAGCCGCGCTGTGCGGATCCGCCCCGCTCCCAGGCCGACCCCGGCGACGTCCTGCGCGCCCTCGAGCTGCTGCGCGGCGCGCAGCGTCCGCTCGTCGTGGTCGG
>Ga0210366_10000081_pt1 | contig 11767 bp, 11 predicted proteins | sample S641metaT_FD_190380 | JGI IMG/M metagenome (GOLD analysis project Ga0210366, IMG submission 190380) | Metatranscriptome of estuarine sediment microbial communities from the Columbia River estuary, Washington, United States - S.641... | ecosystem: Environmental > Aquatic > Marine > Intertidal... | reverse complement strand
CGCGTGCTGCAGATGGGCGAGTTCTCGACCGAGCTTTGCGGCGGCACGCACGTGCGCCGCACCGGCGACATCGGCTTCTTCAAGATCGTATCCGAGACCGGCATCGCCGCCGGCGTGCGACGCGTGGAGGCAGTGACCGCCGAAGGCGCGTTGGCGCTGGTGCAAGACCAGGAAGGACGTCTCGCCGAGGCGGCTGCCGCGCTGAAGGCGCAACCAGCGGAGATCACCGCGAAGATCCGTCAGATTCTGGACAGCGTGAGGTCGCTCGAGAAGGAGCTTGCGCGCCTGAAGTCCCGGGCCGCCGCGGCGCAGGGCGAGGATCTCGCCGGACACGCCGAAGATGTAAAAGGTGTGAAGGTACTCGCGGCGACGCTGGACGGCGCCGACGCGAAGGTGCTGCGCGAGACTTTGGACAAGCTCAAGGACAAGCTCCGGACCGCGGCGATCGTGCTCGCTGCGAGCGATGGCGAGAAGGTGACCCTCATCGCGGGCGTCACGCCCGACCTCACGAAGAAGATCAAGGCGGGCGACCTGGTGAATTTCGTTGCCCAGCAGGTCGGCGGCAAGGGCGGTGGACGGCCCGACATGGCGCAGGCCGGCGGAAGCGAGCCTGCCAGAGTCCCTGCAGCGCTCGAAACCGTGAAGGGCTGGGTCGCCGAGCGGCTGTGACACCGCGGATCATCCGTCCGGCCGGTCGCGGCCACGCGCAGTTCGGCTAGAATCAACAGCTTCCGCCAAGTCTGGAACACGAGCCATGCCGCAGTCCGGGAAAGTGCGCCCCGTCCCGCCGAACGATGATCCGCCGCCGGCCTTTGCGGTCGATGACGTACGCATTCGCGAGATCAAGGAGCTTATTCCGCCGGCCCACCTGCTGCGGGAATTCCCGACCACGCCGGCTTCTGAATCGGTCACGTTCAACACGCGCAAGGCGATCCACCGGATCCTGCATGGCGCGGATGATCGCCTGTTCGTGGTCGTTGGACCCTGCTCGATCCACGACGTGCGCGCCGCGCGCGAGTACGCGGGCCGCCTCGCCGAGGTGAAACAAGAGCTCGAACAGGACCTCGTCGTCGTGATGCGCGTGTACTTCGAGAAGCCCCGCACGACGGTCGGATGGAAGGGGCTCATCAACGATCCGAATCTCGACGGAAGCTTCCAGATCAACAAGGGCTTGCGCGTCGCGCGCAAGCTGCTCTGGGACATCAACGAACTCGGCGTGCCGTGCGGCACCGAGTATCTCGACATGATCTCGCCCCAATACTATGCGGACCTGATCAGCTGGGGAGCGATCGGTGCCCGCACGACGGAGAGTCAGGTGCACCGGGAACTTGCGTCGGGTCTTTCCTGCCCGGTGGGTTTCAAGAACGGCACCGACGGCAACGTGCGCATCGCGGTGGACGCGATCAAGGCGGCGCATTCGCCGCATCATTTCCTATCGGTGACAAAGGGTGGGCACTCGGCCATCGTGTCGACGAACGGAAACGAGGATTGCCACGTCATCCTGCGCGGTGGCAGTCGGCCGAATTACGATGCCGAGAGCGTGGATGCGGCCTGCCGGGCGCTGGCGTCTGCCGGCCTCGCTCAGCGCCTGATGATCGACCTGTCTCATGGCAACAGCCGCAAGGACTACCGGAACCAGACGGTGGCTGGTGCGGACGTCGCGAAACAGGTGGCAGACGGCGACGAGCGCATCTTCGGCGTGATGATCGAATCTCACTTGATTGCCGGTCGCCAGGATCTCGGCGCCGACCGGGAGCTCGAGTACGGACAGAGCATCACCGACGCCTGCATCGGGTGGGAGGAGACCGTCCCCCTGCTTCACGCATTCGCGGAAGCGGTGCGGAAGCGGCGTATCGCACTGCAGGAACGCGCGGAATAGTGCGGCCGGTCCCTGACGGGGCGGTGCGCGCTGCACGGCCGCGCCATTGCGTACGGCGCAGGACCCGGGATTGACCGAGCTCGTTCCATTCTCGATCGTCGAGCTCGCGGCGATTGCCGCGATTGTCCTGGTCGCCTACGTTATTCTGGGAACGAGCGGGTTCGGGTCGGCCGTCGTCGGTATCCCGCTTCTCGCGCACGTGGTGCCGCTGCGCTTTGCTGTGCCGCTGGTGCTGCTGCTCGACGTCGTCGGCATGCTCATCCAGGGCGCTCGGGTCCGCAGGCAGATCAATCGCACAGAGCTGAAGCGGCTCATCCCATTCATGGCGGTTGGCATCGCGTTGGGAACGACCTTGCTGGCCAACCTGCCACAGCGCGCGCTCGTGGGGCTGCTCGGATGCCTCGCGGTCGGATACGGCTTGCTCAATCTCGCGGGCAGGGTGTCCACGCGACCGTTGAGCGCTGCATGGGCGGGGCCGACCGGCGTGACCGCCGGCACGATGGGTGCGCTTTTCGGCACCGGCGGTCCGATCTACATCATCTATCTCTCGCGAAGGCTCGCGGACATGGCCGAACTGCGTGCGACGATCACTGCGGTGCTCATGGTGTCGGTCGCCACCCGGGTCGTGATCTTCGCGGTCTCCGGACTCCTCCAGCAGGACGGGCTGTTTCTTGTCGCCGCGGCGATGCTTCCCGTGATGTTGGCGGGGCTGAGCATCGGCTGGCGGATGCACGCGCGCCTGCCACAGTCCGTCGTCCGCCGGGCGCTCTACGCGTTGCTCGTCGTTTCGGGCGTATCGCTGCTCGTTCGCGCCCTCGCGTAACTCGCGGGAGCGTTCCTTCCGGTGGGGACGGGCGAAAGTCGGCTGGATCTGTGGCCTATTGATGCAAGAATGGCGGTGGACGGGTACCTTGTCGGTGAGCCATTTGTCATAATGCAGCGGGCTCGCAACCTGTATCGTGGGGAAATCCATGGTCAACGCGATCGACGACTCGAGACTGCCGCAGCTGGAGCACCTGGGTGACGCCACGCAGTTCGCCGGGAAGCTGCATGGCATGGTCAACTATGCGCCGCTTTTCGAGAACTTCAGCCTGCCCGAGATCCGGTTGATGGCGCATTTCATGCAGAGTTACCGTGCCGAGGCCGGGCAGGAGATCTTGCGCGAGGGCGAGGTGGGGGACTTCATGATGATCGTGCTCGAGGGTCGCATCGAGGTCTACAAGCAGGATCGGTGGAACGCCCCGCGCGTCATCGCGACGATCGAGGACGGCAAGACTGTCGGCGAGATGTCCATGATCGACGGTGAGCCACGTTTCGCCACCTGTGTCGCGACCGAGCAGACCTTGATCGCGGTGCTGACGCGCGAAAGCCTGGCCCGGATCATCCTCGAGCAGCCGATTCTCGGTGCGAAGATCCTGATGGAACTCGTTCTGATGCTGTCTCAGCGGCTACGCCAGACGAGCTTGAAGCTGGTCGGATACCTCGACAAGCAGAAAGAACTGCAGGAACAGGTGCAGGGCCCTGGATTCGTATAGGGGGCGTTACAGGTGATGGATCAGGCGGTAGCCGACCGGGTGGAGGCGCCGCCATGCGCGGCCGACCACTCGGCAGGCGCATGCAGGAACTTCTCGACCTCCGTCAGCGTGCGGGTCTCGAAGTAGCCGGCCTGCTTGGCCGCTTCAAGCACGTCCCACCAAGTCGCGAGCGAGTGCAACGTGACGTCGAGATCGGCGAGTATCTTCTTGCTCTCTGCGAAGATCGAGTAATAGAAGACCACGAAGACGTGGTCCACCTTGGCGCCGGCTTCGCGCAGCGCCTGACAGAAGTTGATCTTGCTGCGGCCGTCCGTGGTGAGATCCTCGACGAGAAGAGCCCGGACGCCTTCAGGCATGTAGCCCTCGATCTGTGCGTTGCGCCCGAATCCCTTCGGCTTCTTGCGCACATATTGCATCGGCAGCATCAGTGCGTCGGCGATCCACGCGGCGAACGGGATTCCGGCGGTCTCGCCGCCCACCACGGTGTCGATGGACTCGAAGCCGATCTCCCGCAGGATGGTCGAGGCGGAAAAATCGATCAGTGTGCGGCGCAGCCGCGGGTAGGAGATCAGCTTGCGGCAGTCGATGTAGACCGGGCTGGCCCAGCCGGACGTGAAGATGAACGGCTTGTCGGCGTTGAACAGGACCGCCTCGATCTCGAGGAGCATCCTGGCCGTGGTTCGGGAAACCAGTTCTCGATCGGCAAAGCTGAATGCGGCAGTCATCGGGCAGGCTGTGGGTCACGCGACCGCCATATTGTCGCACACGGCCGATCGCTTCGGCGCCGCGCAGGCGAAGCCGCATCTTGCCTGTGGCAGAATGACCGGCACCCGCAGTGCGCAAGAAGCGGGAAGGCACCCTCCAGGAGAGACAATGAGTTTTTGTTCAGAAGCGAGCTGATCGGTGAGTGATGAGCATCGGTCTTCGCTGCGAGTTCCACTCGATTGGGTGATCGTCGACGCGTTGGGCGCGGTCCTGACCGGGGCGGGCGTCTACGGGCTCCTGAGAGAGCCAAGCGGGCCACTGCCGGTACTCTCGGAGCCGGGTGTGGCATGGCTTTGCATCGCCTTTGGCGTCGGCATGATGGCATTCGCCATCATGCAGATCTTCAAGCGAGTCCTGCGGCAGCTCGGGGAACGATCTCGCGACCGAAGCTGACCATGAGCCGCGCCTGGACCTGTCCGGCTCAGTCCCGCTTGCCGTTTCCGGTGCCATGCCGATCCAATCCGATGTCCTCGAACGACGCGGGATCCTCGCGCGGCTCAAGATGAGTGAAGACCGAAACGGCCGGCAACCGTGAGCGGATATCGGCCTCGACGCGTTCCAGAACGTCGTGGCCGCGCTGCACGGTCCACTCGCCCGGAACGAGGACGTGCACGGAAACAAACGAGCGCCCCGCTGCCTCGCGTGTTCGCAATGCGTGAAAGTGCACGCCTTCTTTCTCGTAGGCATCCAGCACCTGCTGGATGACGCGTTGGTCCTCCGCAGGCAGCGCGCGGTCCAACAAGCCGAGGAAGGACCTTCGAAGGAGCGTCACCCCGGTCCACAAGATGTTCGCAGCGACTGCCAGCGCTACGAGGGGATCGAGCCGTTGCCATCCGGTCGTTGCCACCAGGAAAATGGCGACGATCACGCCCACCGTCGTCCAGACATCGGTCATCAGATGCCGAGCGTCCGCTTCGAGCGCGATCGACCGGAACTGGCGCCCGGCACGTTTGAGCACCACCGCGACAACAAGATTCACCGCAGCGGCGATTGCAGAAATCGCGACGCCGACGCCCACGCTCGTTATCGGCTGCGGGGTGATCAGGCGATCCGTAGCCGCCACGGCGATCGCCACCGCCGCCGCAAGGATGAGCGTTCCCTCGAAGCCGCTCGCGAAATATTCCGCCTTGCTGTAGCCGAAGGTGTGGTCAACGTCGGGCGGGCGCGCGGCGAGCGCGAGCATGGCCAGGGTAACGACGGCTGCCGCAAGATTGACCAGCGATTCCATCGCGTCGGAGAGGAGTCCGACGGAGCCGGTGATCCACCACGCAGCGCCCTTCAGAAGAAGGGTCGCGAGCGCGGCCGCAATGGAGAGCCAGGCGAAGCGACTGAGGCGGTTCCCGTTCACACTTCGATTTTGCGCCTCGCGCCGGAGCGTCGCACACGATCCTTCAACGCCCGCTTTCAGCGCGCGTGCAGACCTTTAGAAGAGGAAATTGCGCGCGAAGCGCGACGATCTACCAGAATTTCTGGCAATCGCCCTTGGCGATCATGGGTCCCGTGGCCGTCCCGCCGGATCCTTTTGCAGGCTCCATCGTGATCGCGAGCGCAGGCATGTCCCCGAGCGCCTGGTCTGCTGCCGTGGCGAGGCGAATCGTGCCGCTTTCGCCTTTGGGAATCATGCCGAGCGAGCGGGGTTTCCCCCCGGGCTCGGTCGGAAGGCCCCACAGCTCGTAGCCCATGTCGCCGCTCGGATTCCCCATGTCGACCCGCTTGAACCACAATTCGTTCGAATTGCGGTTCGCGTAGGCGAGAAAGGCGATCTTGCCTGCATCATTGCGAAGCACCGCGACGTACGCGGGTTGCATCCGCGTCGACTCGACCTCGATGATCCGCTCGATCGGAACTTCGACGACCCGGTCGACGGGGACCTGGACGACTTGCGGTTTCTGTACGGCGACGGCGACGAGCAGTGCTGCTGCCATACCGCTCGCGACCAGTCCGGTCGCGCGCCAGAACGCGACGCTCTCCCAGAAGCCTGCCCGGCGCTCGCCCGCGCGGGACGAGTCGGCGCGCGACACGGGCGCCGTGGCGCCGCTGCCAATTTGCGCTTCGATGGCTTTCCACACCCGGCGGGGCGGCGCGACCGGCAGAATGGCATCGGCCATCGAGTTGAGTCGCGTCTGCCAGCCCTCCACGCAGCGACGCAACGTCGCGTCCTCGCGCGTCCAGCGCTCGAAGCGCGTGCGTGCCCGACCGCGCAGCGTGCCGAGCACGTACTCCGCGGCGAGCCTGTCCTGCAATGCCGGTTTGTCGCGATATCTCATCTGTGCACTAATCTTCCCCGAGACAGCTCTTCAGCCGCTCGAGCCCCCGCCGGATCCACGTCTTCACCGTTCCGAGCGGCTGCTGCATGTGACTCGCCAGCTCCGAATGCGACAGCCCCTCGAAGAAGGCCAGCATGATCGCCTGGCGCATCTTGCCGTCGAGTTGCGCCAGGCACGCCGCCAGGGCTTTCGCATCGTTGGATCGCTGCAGCGACGCGAGCGGTCCGAGTTCCTCGCTCGGCACGGCGGCCAGCGAATCCTCGCCGCTCTCGTCGTTCCTTGCGAGCGGAACCTCGATTCTGGGTCGCCGCAGCGAGTCGAGACACCGATTCCGCACGATACTGGTCATCCAGGTCATCGGCGCGGACAACCCGACCGAATACGACCCGGCATTCTTCCAGATGCTCACGTAGCATTCCTGCAACACCTCGGCGGCCAAATCCTCTCTGCGCAACATACGGACGGCGACGCCAAACAGTTTCGGCGAAGTTGCCTCGTACAGCCGGGCAAATGCGACCCGATCGCCACGCGCGCAGGCACCCAGCAAATCAGCTAACTCTTTGTTTTGTTGTGGTTCCATACGTCTCAGCCACCTTGCAGGGCAGGGGGGCCGGGCTATCCTGGAATCGGCGAGATCGTAGGGACTCGCATGTATTTTGTCTCAGATCCGGGTCGGGGCTGGGTGGGGCCGGGCAGCATTGCACCGTAGGGGCGCCTTCCGGTTCACCGGTTCTTCCCCTTCTGCCAGAGCCGATCGCCCATTCCCGCGTGGCGATTCAAGACACGGCCGAGGACGAAAAGCAGGTCGGAGAGCCGGTTCAGATAAATCCGTGCCGCGTCCGATATGGATTCGGACCGCGCCAGCGCGACAAGGCTCCGCTCGGCCCGCCGGCACGTCGTGCGGGCGAGATGCGCGAGGGCGGCGGACCGATCTCCCCCCGGCAAAATGAATTCCTTCAAGGGCGGGAGATCGCTGTTGAATGCTTCGGTGAGTGTTTCGATGCGGGTCACCTGAGTGGCCTGGAGCGCGACACGGCCAGGAATGCTCAACTCGCCCCCGAGATCGAACAGGTCGTGCTGGATGCCGGTGAGCGCGTCGGCGACCGCTTCCGGCAACGATTCTGCGAGCAGCACCCCGATCGCCGAATTCAACTCGTCGACCTCGCCGATTGCGTCGATGCGGGCGCTGTCCTTCGGCACCCGAGACCCGTCACCGAGGCCGGTCTCCCCGGAATCGCCGGTGCGCGTCGTAATCTTCGAAAGTCGGTGGCCCATCGCTATGCGCTGCGGACTATAGCATGCGGTGATTGTGGCGCCGACGACCTGCGGTGTGCATCCGATCGCCAGGCGCCCCCCGTATAACCCGCGAAACATAGTGGGCGTGAAGCGTAAGTCGGCAGCGATTTCCGGGACCAACCAGACCAGTGTACGTGGCCGCCGGCGGCACGAAATCAGCGTTCGAGAAGGGGTGATTCGCGGGCGCCGCTCGAGCGCAGGCTACGCCTGCGTTGTAATGTTCGTCCTGTCGTCATGTATTTCATTGTTTCCGGTGCGCCAAAGTGGGGCGCGCCGATGCCAAGAAAGGATCCTTGACCGATGCATGCAACGCTTCCGCATCTTGCCGACACGGCATTCCCCGCGATCTCCCGCAAGAGGCTCGAAGTTCTGCAGGTCAATCTCGGCTATCGATGCAATCAGAGCTGTTTGCACTGCCACGTGAACGCCGGTCCGACGCGGACCGAGATGATGAGCCGGGAAAACCTGCAAACGGTGATCGATTTTCTGGCGGCATCCGAGGTGGCCATCCTCGACATCACGGGGGGCGCACCCGAACTCCACCCGCACTTCCGCGACCTGGTGACGCAAGCGCGCGCGCTCGGGGTCCATGTCATAGACCGATGCAATCTCACGATCCTGCTCGAACCGGGTCACGAGGATCTTGCCGAGTTTCTGGCCGGCCACTCGGTCGAAGTGGTGGCATCGCTCCCGTGCTATCTCGAAGACAACGTCGACCGCCAGCGCGGCAAGGGCGTCTTCGGACAAAGCATCTCGGCGCTGCGACGACTGAATGCCTTTGGCTACGGCCGCCCGGCCAGCGATCTCAGGCTGAGCCTGGTCTATAACCCCCAGGGACCCTCGCTTCCCCCTGCCCAGGGCGCGCTCGAGGAAACGTACCGTGCGCACTTACGCGCGAATTTCGGCGTCGAGTTCAACAGTCTGCTCACGCTCGCGAACATGCCGATCCAGCGGTTTGGCAGCACGCTGCTCTCCAAGGGACAGTTCGGCGAATACATGTCGCTCCTGCGCAGCAGCCACCGCGAGGAGAACCTCGAGCAAGTGATGTGCCGGTCGCTGGTGTCGGTGGACTGGCAGGGCTATGTCTACGACTGCGACTTCAACCAGATGCTCGGTTTACCGCTCAGGATCAACGGGAAGTCCCGCGAGCGGCTCGCGGACTTGATCGGCAGGGATCTTTCCGGCGCGCCGATCACCGTTGCGGACCATTGCTTCGGATGTACCGCCGGACAGGGGTCGAGCTGCGGGGGTGCACTCGGTGAGTGACCTGCGACCGGGCCGCTATTGCCCGACCGGGTATTACTACGCTCCGGCGAGCTTTGCGCGTGAGCCGGAGATTCTCGCCGACACCGTCTACATCGTCGGCGGCCTCTACGGAAATCTTCCCGCCCTCGACGTCGTGGAGCGGCTCGCCGCGGCCGAGACCAGCGCGACGCGAATCGTGTTCAACGGTGACTTTCACTGGTTCGATATCGATCCCGCGGCGTTCGCCGAGATCGATCGGCGCGTGGCAATCCATACCGCCCTCCGGGGAAACGTCGAAACCGAGCTTGCTTCGGATGATGGCGCAGTCGGGTGCGGATGTGCCTATCCCGCCTCGGTGAGCGACATCGACGTGCAGCGCTCGAACGAGATCCTAGCCCGGTTGCGCGGGACGGCGCAGCGCGACGCTGCCCGACGGGCAGGGCTGGCCGAGCTGCCGATGATCGCGGTGGCGCAAGTGGGCGGCGCGCGGGTCGCCATCATGCACGGCGATCCGGAATCGCTCGCGGGCTGGGGGTTGGCGCACGATCGCATCGCCGATCCGCGTCACGCTGAAAAGCTCGCGAGGTGGTTACAGGAGTCGCGAGCGGACGTGCTCGCATCGAGTCACACCTGCCTGCCAGCGTGCCGGGAGCTCGTTTCCGGCGACCGGCGATCGGCGGTCATCAACAATGGCGCGGCGGGAATGCCCAATTTCGCCGGCACGCGATTCGGCATCGCGACGCGAATCTCGAGGCACGCGGCCCCTTCAGAGCTCGCCCTGTACGGCGTGCGCATCGGTGAGGTGAATGTCGATGCGGTGCGCCTCGATTATGACCACGACGACTGGGTGCGCCGTTTCCTGTCGATGTGGCCGGAAGGCTCGCCCGCGCATGGCGCCTACTTCGGGCGAATCGTCGCGGGCCCGCCCTACGACCGTGCGGTGGCCGAACCCACGGCAGTGATGCTGGAAGAAACGAGAATTGCCAGCGCCGGGCACGATTGAGGCCTTGGTTGTAATGCATCGGCGATTCGCGCGACCGAGAATCGGGCCGGTCACTCGGGGCCTACGGCGCGTATTCTTGGCGGTGCGTTTCGATATAACAGGGAGAAATCGATGACCAAGGGTCGAATCGCGCTGATCGCCGCCATCGTCGTGCTCATCGCGGCATTTTTCGCGTTCGATCTTGGCCGGTACCTCAGCATCGAGTATTTCAAAGCGCAGCAGGCGGCATTCGACGATTTCTATCGGGCGAATCCGCTCACGACGGCGGCGGTGTTCTTCGGGATCTATGTCGCCGTCACGGGTCTGTCGCTTCCAGGGGCTGCGCTGATGACGCTGGTGGCCGGCGCGATCTTTCAGCTCGTGTGGGGGACGGTTATCGTCTCCTTCGCATCGTCGATCGGCGCAACCCTTGCGTTCCTGGCGAGCCGGTTCCTGTTCCGCGACTGGGTGCAGGGCAAGTTTGGCGACAAATTGCGCGCGATAAACGAGGGAGTAGCGCGCGAGGGTGCGTTCTACCTGTTCGCGCTGCGGCTGGTGCCCCTGTTTCCGTTTTTCGTGATCAATCTCGTCATGGGCCTGACGCCCATGCGTGCGCGAACGTTCTACTGGGTCAGCCAGCTCGGCATGTTCGCGGGAACGATCGTTTACGTTTACGCGGGGACCCAGATCGCGCGCATCGACTCCCTCAAGGGCATTCTCTCGCCCGGGCTGCTGATCTCGTTCGTGCTGCTTGGAGTATTCCCGCTCATCGCCAAGCGCGTCGTGGCATTCTTCCGCTCGCGCAAGGTCTACGCCCGATGGAAGAAGCCGGCAGTTTTCGATCGCAATGTCGTCGTGATCGGCGCGGGCTCTGGGGGTCTCGTGTCCGCCTACATCTCGGCCGCGGTCAAGGCGAAGGTCACGCTCGTCGAGAAGCATCAGATGGGGGGAGATTGCCTCAACACCGGATGCGTGCCCTCCAAGGCGCTCATCCGTTCCGCCAAGCTCCTGTCGCACATTCGCCGGTCGAAAGAGTTCGGGATCCGCAACGCGTCGGCCGATTTCGATTTTGCGGACGTCATGGAACGGGTGCAACGCGTCGTGAAGACCGTCGAGCCGCACGACTCGGCCGAGCGGTACACGGCGCTCGGTGTCGAAGTCATTGCGGGGGAAGCGCGCATCACATCCCCATGGACGGTGGAAGTCCGGACGGTGGATGGCACGCGGACGCTGACCACGCGCGCCATCGTCATCGCCGCGGGGGCGCGCCCGTTCGTGCCGCCCATACCGGGGATCGAGGACGTCGGCTATCTGACCTCCGATAGCCTGTGGGAATTGCGCACCTTGCCGAAGCGCCTCGTGGTCCTGGGCTGCGGACCGATCGGCTCGGAACTGGCGCAGGCCTTCGCGCGACTCGGCTCGAAGGTGACCCAGGTCGAGATGCTGCCGCGCATCCTGATCCGCGAGGATCCGGAGGTATCGCAGCTCGTGACGGAGCGCTTCCGCGCCGAGGGCATCGATGTGCTCGTCGAACACAAGGCAACGGCGTTTCGCGTCGAAAACGGCGAGAAAGTGCTGATTGCCGAGCACGCCGGGCGCGAAGTGCGTATCCCGTTCGACGCCGTCCTCGTTGCCGTGGGCCGCGTGGCAAACACCCAGGGATACGGGCTCGAGGAGCTCGGCATCAACACGACGCCGGCGCGCACCATCGAGACGAACGAATATCTCGAGACGATCTATCCCAACATTTATGCGTGCGGGGACGTGGCTGGTCCGTTCCAGTTCACTCACACTGCGG
>Ga0210366_10000080_pt1 | contig 11851 bp, 10 predicted proteins | sample S641metaT_FD_190380 | JGI IMG/M metagenome (GOLD analysis project Ga0210366, IMG submission 190380) | Metatranscriptome of estuarine sediment microbial communities from the Columbia River estuary, Washington, United States - S.641... | ecosystem: Environmental > Aquatic > Marine > Intertidal... | reverse complement strand
CGTCGTGGGGGTCGCCGAAAGCCGCCGTTTGAACCGGATCTACCGCGGCCAGGACAGGCCCACCAATGTTCTGTCCTTCGATGCGGACTCTCGCGAAGTGGCCGCTGCCGGGCTGCTCGGCGACCTTGCGATCTGTGCACCGGTGGTGGCGCGCGAGGCGCGCGAGCAAGGCAAGGCGCTGCGTGCGCACTGGGCGCACATGGTGGTACACGGTACGCTGCACCTGCTCGGGTTCCGGCACGACCGGCCGCGCGAGACAGCGGTCATGGAAGCGCGCGAACAGGCAATCCTCGCGGCGCTCGGTTACGGTGACCCCTATGAGGCACATTGAAGAATGACCGTTCACACTGCATGGACCGGCTGGCTGCGACGCCTGGTGGGGGGCGGCGAACCACGCGACCGCGCGGAGCTGACGGATGACCTGCGCCAGGCAGGGAGCCGGGGACTGATCGACGCCGATGCGCTGACCATGATCGAGGGCGTGCTCGGTGTCGCCGACCTGCAGGTCCGCGACATCATGGTGCCGCGCTCGCAGATGGTCGTGCTGGACCGCGACGACACACCCGAAAAGGTCCTGCCGGTGATTGTGGAGTCCGGGCATTCCCGTTTCCCCGTGATCGGCGAGGACCGCGATCAGGTCGTCGGCCTGCTGCTGGCCAAGGACCTGCTGCGCTACTTCAGTGAAGGCGGCCGTGAAGACTTCGACATGCGTGACCTGCTGCGGCCAGCGGTATTCGTGCCGGAGAGCAAGCACCTCAATGTGTTGCTCAAGGAATTCCGCGTCAGCCGCAACCACATGGCCGTGGTCGTCGACGAATATGGCGGCGTATCAGGCCTGGTCACCATCGAAGACGTGATCGAGGAGATCGTCGGGGACATTGCCGACGAGTACGACATCGAGGAAGACCAGACCATCCGTCGCGAGGGCGAGCGGCATTTCGCCGTGCATGCGCTGGCGCGGATCGAGGATTTCAACGAGTATTTCGGCACGTCGTTCAGCGACGAGGAGTTCGACACCATCGGCGGGCTCGTGATGCACCAGTTCGGCCGCCTGCCCAAGCGCGGTGAGGCGGTCACCATTGGGGGCATCGAATTCAAGGTGCTGCGGTCCGACCGCCGCCGCATCGACATGCTGCGGGTCACCAGCCCGCAGGACGTGCCGCCGCGCCCCGACGGCGAGGGCTGACCGGGTGACCATTCCGGCGCTCGCGGCGCGCATCGTGCGGCACCGCGTGTGGATGGCGCTGGCCGCCGGGGCGGCGGCGGTGCTGGGTTTCGCCCCAACCGGCTGGTACCCGCTGGCGGTCCTCTGTCCGGTGCTGTTGTTCCTGCTGTGGGAGGGCGTGAGCCCACGCCGCGCGGCGGGCCTGGGCTTTGCCTGGGGTGCGGGCCTGTTCCTCGCCGGCACCTGGTGGATCTACACGGCCGTGCATGTCTTCGGCAAGGCGCCGGTCTGGCTGGCGGTGTTCCTGATGCTGGCGCTGGTCGCCATCATGGCGGCGTACTACGCGCTGCTTGGCTGGGCCGTGGCGCGGTTCGCTCCGCCGCCGCTGACGCGCTGGCTGGTCGTCCTGCCGGCAGCCTGGACGCTGATGGAGTGGCTGCGCGGCTGGCTGTTCAGCGGTTTTCCCTGGCTGCAGGCGGGCTACGCGCATATCGATTCGCCGCTGGCGGGCTACGCTCCCCTCGGTGGCATCTACCTGGTCACGCTGGCCAGCAGCCTGACGGCGGGCGCGGTGATCGCGCTGATTCGCGGCACGACCCGCGATCAGGTGATTGCCGCCGTCGTCACGGTTGCCATCTGGGCGGGCGGTGCCGCGCTGTCAGCACGCGCCTGGACGACCCCAGCGGGTGAAGACATCCCGGTCGCCATCGTGCAGAGCGCGGTGCCGCAGGGCTTCAAGTGGCAGGACGACCACCGCGACGAGATCCTCGAACTGCACCGGCGCATGACCCGGCAGGCACTCGGCACGCGCCTCATCGTCTGGCCGGAGGCCGCGCTGCCGGTTCTGGCTCACGAGGTGGGGCCGTGGCTCGCCGGCCTGTGGGAAGAGGCGCAGCGGCACGGATCCGACCTCATGCTTGGGTTGCTGCGCTACGACGACGCGAACGGGCGCTACTACAACGGATTGCTGGCGCTTTCAGGCGACGAGGCAGACTGGTACTACAAACGCCGCCTGGTGCCGTTCGGCGAGTTCTTTCCGGTGCCAAAGGCGGTGCGCAGCTGGATGCGCCTGATGAGCCTGACCTACGTAGACATGAGTCCGGGCGCGGACGACCAGCTGCCGCTGCACGCGGCGGGCCAGGAAATCGGCGCGACCATCTGTTACGAGGACGCCTACGGCTCGGAGCAGCTGGCGGTCCTGCGGACAGCCACGTTGCTGGTCAACGTGACCAATAACGCCTGGTTTGGCGATTCGGCCGCTCCGCACCAGCAGTTGCAGATGGCTCGCTTCCGCGCGCTGGAGGGGGGGCGTTATCTCGTGCGCGCAACCTCCAACGGTGTCACGGCCATCATCGCCCCCGACGGACGTATCACGGCGCGCGCGGCGCAATTCGTACCGGAGTTGCTGCGCGGTACGGTGCGGCCCTATAGCGGGTTGACCCCCTACGCCCACACGGGTAACTGGCCCGTCCTGGTGCTGTGCGCGCTGGCGCTGTCGGCGGCGTTTGCGATTCGCCGGATGCGCCGGGCCGGCGCGCGCGGCAAGGGGCGCGGCAGCCGGGCTTAGCGGCCGGGCCGGGGTCGGGTATCCTTGCGGACCCGGCCGGATGCCGAAACCTGATTCCATGCAAGAGCGCTACGAGCCCGCCTTGATCGAGCCTGCCGTCCAGCGCCAGTGGGAGGCGCAACGCTGTTTCGAGGTCAACGAGGATCCGACACGGCCCAAGTACTACTGCCTGTGCATGTTCCCGTATCCGAGTGGCAGGCTGCACATGGGCCACGTGCGCAACTACACGATCGGCGACGTACTGTCGCGCTTCATGCGCATGCAGGGATACAACGTGCTGCAGCCAATGGGGTGGGACGCCTTCGGCCTGCCGGCGGAGAACGCGGCCATGGCACACGGCGTGCCGCCGGCCAGGTGGACGTGGGACAACATCGCGACCATGAAGCGCCAGTTGAAATCGCTGGGCTTCGGTATCGACTGGTCACGCGAGCTGGCGACCTGCAGCCCGGACTACTATCGCTGGAACCAGTGGCTGTTCCTGCGGATGCTCGAGCGTGGCATCGCTTACAAGAAGACGGGCACGGTCAACTGGGACCCCGTCGACCAGACGGTGCTGGCCAACGAGCAGGTCATCGACGGCCGTGGCTGGCGCACCGGCGCACCGGTCGAGAAGCGCGAGATCCCGATGTACTACCTGCGGATCGCGGGTTACGCAGAGGAGTTGCTCGGCGCGCTCGATGGCCTCGAGCACTGGCCGGAGCGTGTGCGGCTGATGCAGGCCAACTGGATCGGCCGCAGCGATGGCGTCAACCTTTCCTTCATCTACGACATCGACGGCGAGCGGGGCCGGCTCGGTGTATTCACGACCCGCGCCGACACGCTGATGGGGGTGACCTTCGTAGCGGTCGCGCCGGAGCACCCACTGGCAGAGCGTGCCGCCGCGCGCGACCCGCAGGTACGCCGCTTCGTGGACGAGTGCCGCCGCGGGCCGATGACGGAGGCGGACCTCGCGACGCTGGACAAGCAGGGCGTCCCGACCGGACTGTTCGTCGAGCATCCGTTGACGGGCGCGCGGGTCGAGGTCTGGGTCGGCAACTACGTGCTCATGGGCTACGGCGAAGGCGCCGTCATGGGCGTGCCGGGCCACGACGAGCGCGATTTCGCGTTTGCAAAGAAGTACGGGCTACCGATTGTCCAGGTCATCGACGTCGATGACCTGAGGTACTCGACGGACGCATGGCAGGCCTGGTACGCGGACTACGGTCGCTGCGTGAATTCAGGCGCCTACGACGGTCTCGGCTACGAGGCGGCCGTGGATGCGATCGCGGCGGATCTCGAGGCGGCGGGTCTCGGCCGCAAGCAGGTGAACTGGCGGTTGCGCGACTGGGGCATTTCGCGGCAGCGCTACTGGGGCTGCCCGATTCCTCTGGTTCACTGCGAGGCCTGCGGCGACGTGCCGGTGCCGGACGACGAACTGCCGGTCGTGCTGCCGGATACGCTGGTGCCGGACGGGTCGGGCAATCCGCTGGCGAAGCTAGCGTCATTCGTGAACTGCGCCTGCCCGAGCTGCGGCGCACCCGCCCGGCGCGAGACGGACACCATGGACACCTTTGTCGACTCGTCCTGGTACTTCTTCCGCTACGCCTGCCCGGGTAACGAGCAGTCGATGGTGGACGGGCGCGTCGATTACTGGATGCCGGTAGACCAGTACATCGGCGGCATCGAACACGCGATCCTGCACCTGCTGTATTCGCGCTTCTGGACCCGGGTCATGCGCGACTGCGGGCTGACCAGGCTGGCCGAGCCGTTCAGCAGGCTGCTGACCCAGGGCATGGTGCTGAACGAGATCTTCTACCGTAAACCGGACGCCGGCCGGATCACGTACTTCAACCCGGCCGACGTGGCAGTCGTCTACGATGACAAGGGCGCCCGAACCGGCGCAATCCTCAAGTCCGACGGGCGGCCGGTCGAGCCGGGCGGCATCGGCACCATGTCCAAGTCGAAGAACAATGGCGTGGATCCGCAGGCCCTGGTCGACCGCTGCGGCGCGGACACGGCGCGGTTGTTCATGATGTTTGCGGCGCCGCCGGAGCAGACGCTCGAGTGGTCAGACGAGGGTGTCGAGGGCGCCTTCCGTTTCATGAAGCGGCTGTGGAAGGCGGTGCACTCACATGTGAGCGGCGGCCTGGCGGCAGACGTGGAACCGGCCGCGCTGACGGACGCGCAGCGTGGCCTGCGGCGCGTGGCACACCAGACGCTTGCCAAGGTGACGGACGACATCGGCCGGCGGCGCACCTTCAATACGGCGATCGCTGCGGTCATGGAGATGATGAATGCCGTGGCGAGGTTCGAGGACGCCTCGGCGCAGGGCCGCGCCGTCGTGCAGGAGGCCTTGGACCTCGCGGTGCTGATGCTGGCGCCGTTTGTGCCGCATGCCACCCACGCACTGTGGCGCGAGCTTGGCCACGAGGGCCTGCTGGTCGATGAGCGCTGGCCACAGCCCGACCCCGTCGCGCTGGAGCAGGACACGGTCGAAATCGTCGTGCAGGTCAACGGCAAGCTGCGCAGCCGCCTCAGCCTGCCGGCCGGTGCGGATGAGGACATGGCGCGGGCGGCCGCTTTGGCCGATGCCAACGTGGGTCGCTTTATCGGCGACAAGCCCGTGCGCAAGGTAATCTACGTGCCGGGCAAGCTGATCAACGTGGTGGCATGAAAGTTCGCACCCTCACGATCCTGGCGCTGGCCGCGGCCGCATGGTTGGCTGTCGGCTGCGGCTTTCAGCTGCGCGGTCACATCGAGCTGTCTCCTGCGATGCGCGCGCCGTACCTGGAGGCGCCTGATCGCTACACGGCGTTGTATGCAGAACTGACGGCGGCGCTCGAGGCCGCGGGCGCGAAACTGGCGCCGTCCCGCGAGTCGGCCTCGGCAGTGATCCACGTCCACGTCGACGAAAGCGGTCGGGACGTGCTGTCCGTATCGGCGCGCAACACGCCGCAGGAATACGAGGTCTTCTACACGATCGAATACTCGGTAACCGCCGGTGAACACGAATTGCTGCCGCGCCAGTCGCGCACGGTGGCGCGCGACTACGCCTACGATGACAGGGCGGTGATCGCCATGCAGAACGAGGAGCGGAAGTTGCGGGAAGCGCTGGCCCGCGACCTGGCCTCGATTGTCATGCGCCGTCTGATGATTTTATAGCAGTGGCACACTCCCTCTTTGAGATTTTCAGGATCGGCGTCGGCCCGTCCTCGTCGCATACGATGGGGCCGATGCTGGCTGCCAGGATGTTCGTCCTGGCCCTGCAGGAACGCGGGCTGCTGGAGCGCACCGACAGCGTGCGGGCGGAGTTGTTCGGGTCGCTGGCGCTGACCGGCGTGGGTCACTGCACGGACCGTGCAATTCTGCTCGGGCTGGAGGGCAACGACCCCTGCGGCCTGGACCCGGCGGTCATCGAGCCCGCCATCGAGCGCATCCGTGGCAGTGGGCGCCTGTGCGCGGCCGGGCGGCGCGAGCTTGGCTTCCGGGAGGCGGAGCACCTGCTGTTCCGGCGCCACGAATCGCTGCCGCGGCACCCGAACGGCATGCGCTTTACGGCGCGCGACGCCCGGGAGCAGGTGCTGCAGGCAGAGGAGATGTACTCGATCGGCGGCGGCGCCGTACTGCGTGAGGGCGATGATCCTGCCGCTGCCGCCGGCACCGTGTCGGTGCCGAATCCCTTCGGGTCGGCGGCTGAATTGCTGGCGCTGGGCCAGGATCAGGGCCGTGAGATCCATGAGCTGATGATGGCCAACGAGTGCGCGCTGCGGCCCAGGGCGGAGGTCGAGCATGGCCTGGCGCAGATCTGGGACGTGATGCAGGACTGCGTGCAGCGCGGCTTTGCGGCGGGCGGATTGCTGCCGGGCGTCATCAAAGTCAGGCGCCGCGCGCCGCGGCTGCAGCGTGTGCTGGAGTCGGAAGTGAAGTCGGGAAGGGCTGATCCCATGGAATGGGTCAACGCTTGGGCGATGGCGGTCAACGAGGAAAATGCTGCCGGCGGCCGCGTGGTCACGGCTCCTACGAATGGCGCGGCGGGCATCGTGCCGGCGGTGCTGCACTACTACACGCGCTTGTGCCACGGCGCCGACCAGGCCGGCGTGTACCGCTTGCTGCTCACGGCGGGCGCGATCGGCCTGCTCTACAAACGCAATGCCTCGATCTCGGGTGCCGAAATGGGCTGCCAGGGCGAAGTGGGGGTTGCGTGCTCGATGGCCGCAGGGGGGCTCGTGGCGGCGCTGCACGGCACCAACGCCCAGGCGGAAGACGCAGCGGAAATCGGCATGGAGCACAACCTCGGGCTGACTTGCGACCCGGTGGCGGGACTGGTGCAGATCCCCTGCATCGAGCGCAACGCCATGGGCGCGGTGAAGGCCATCAACGCCGCGCGCTTGGCGCTGCGCGGCGACGGCTCGCACAAGGTTACCCTGGACCAGGTCATCGCGACCATGCGCCAGACCGGTCGCGACATGTCGGTCATCTACAAGGAAACTTCGCAGGGTGGGCTGGCCGTCAACGTTCCGGAATGCTGACGGCAGGCGGCTAGAACTTGTATTCCTCAACAGCCGTGCCGGCCAGCGTATAGGCAGCAGCGCCCAGGCCTGTGCGGCGGGACTGAGTCGTCATCGTCCCGGAGATCCAGTACGCCGAGTACATTGAATCCAGGCTGATACCGTGCGCCATGCGCACGAAGACCATCTGGTTGGCCGGCGGCGGCGGCACATGGATACAGGCGCCGAAGTAGGGGACGAGGAAGAACTCCGTGACCAGTCCCTTGTCGTCCAGTTCCAGCGGCACGATGAAGCCGGGAATCCTGACGTCCTCGCCCTCCAGCTTCTCGTTGACCCTGAAGTTCAGCACCTGCATGGCCGCCAGGGCCGACGACTCGCCGCCCATCAGGTAATCGTGGGACGCTGGCGGCGGCGCGGGGTCGTAGGTGTCACGTTCGGTTGCGGGCACCAGGTCCGCCCAGTCCAGCGTCCGCGGCGCCGCGTACGCCACGGCCGTCAGCAGCGACAGGGCAGCCACGGCGGACAGCACTTTCGGCATGGCCGCCCTCACAGGTGCACCGACAGGCCATCGGCCAGCGAGTTTCGGTAGGCGCGCCAGGCCGGGACGAAGCCGGCCAGCAGCCCGGCGCCTAGCACGCCAGCGCCAATCGCCAGGTCGAGCGGTGTTGGCGCGCCTGCGTAGATAAACAGGCCGAAGCGGCGCTCCAGCAGGGGTGCTGCGGCAGCCAGCAAAGCCCAGGTGAACAGGAAGCCCAGTACGACGCTCGCCGCAGCGAGCAGGCCCGACTCCAGCACCAGCAGCCCGAATACGTGGGCCGGACGCGCTCCCACCGAGCGCAGGATCGCCATCTCGCGCCGCCGCTCGTTGAGACTGGTCAACAGCGACGTCAACATGCCGATGAGACCTGCCAACACCACACAGGCGGCGACCAGCAGCAGGGCCTTGTCGGCAACGCCGACCATCTGCCACAACTGGCCGAGCACGACACCGGGCATGATGGCCAGCAACGGTTCGCCCCGGTATTCGTTGAGCGCCCGCTGCATCTGCAGGATCGTCGTCCGGTCACGCATGCCGACCAGGAATGCCGTAATGCTGTCTGGCGTCAGGTCACGCTCGCCACGGATCCCGGCCTGCGCGGTTGCAGCGGAGGGGGATTTCCGGGCACCGCCCTGCCAGTCGCCATGGAGGTCGGTGATCGCCTCGATGCTCACGTGTACGGTGCGGTCCACAGGTGTCCCGGTCCGTTCGAGGATGCCGACGACCTGAAATGGGTGTTTGTCGTGCCGGGCGAAGCTCCCCTCGCCGAGGCCGTGTGCCACGGTGATTGCGTCACCGGCCGCGTAGCCCAGGGATTCAGCAACGTCGGCGCCGAGTACGGCGTCGTGCAGGTCGTCGAACGGGCCGCCGTCGCGGAACGCAAGTAGCCGCCGCTCGCCGTAGCGGTAATGCTCGAAATACGCTCGAGAGGTCCCCATCACCCGGAACCCCCGGTGCGAGTCGCCGAGTGAGATCGGAATGACCCAGGCCACGTCCGGATGGCGCGCGACGAGTTCGTAGCTGCGCCAGGACACGCCGGTCATCGCGTCGCCGATGCGGAACACCGAGTACAGCAGCAGGTTGACCGGCCCGCCGCGCGCCCCGACGATCAGGTCGGTGCCGGAAAGAGTGCTGGCAAAGCTCTCCCGGGTCTGGGTGCGGATCTTCTGCACCCCAAGCAGCAGCGTGACGCTGACGGCGATCGCGAACACGGTCAGTCCGGCGGTGACGCGCCGGTTCCAGACACTGCGGGCGGCCAGCGTGCCGAGTGCCATCAGGCGGCCTCACGATCCGGTCGCGCCCGGTTGATGTCGTCGAGCCCGACGCAGCGGTCGAACAGGTGGCCGAGGCTGCGGTCGTGACTGACGAACAGCAGCGTAGTGCCGGCTGCCGCGCTCTCCTGCATCAGCAGGGCGAGAAACGACTCGCGGGCATCCGCATCCAGCGATGAAGTCGGCTCGTCCGCAATCAGCACATCCGGCCGGCCGAACAGCGCCCGGGCGGCGGCGACACGCTGCTGCTGGCCGATCGACAGGCGCGTCACCGGCCGGCGCAACAGCGATGGCCGGTCCATGCCGAGCGCGTGCAGCAGCCGGCGCGCTTCGCCCCGCAGGTCGCCGGCGCGCTGCCTGCGCCGCGCGGAGAAGCGCGCTGCCAGCGTGACGTTGTCCACGACCGACAGGTAGGGCAGCAGGTTGAACATCTGGAATACAAAACCGACATGGTCGGCGCGGAAGTGATCGCGGCGTGACGGCGACAGGGCCGGAAGATCGGTCCCGAGCAGCCGGACCGTGCCGGACCGCGGCGCCAGCACCCCGCCGATCACGCCCAGTAGACTGCTCTTGCCGCTGCCGCTTGGGCCGTGCAGGAAGACGCGCTCGCCCCGCTCGATGCGAAGCGACGGTACGTCAAGCACTGGGTGGCCGGCCGTCCATTCGAAGGCAAGGTCGCTGAGGACGATGGCCGGTTCGGTCATGACGCAGTGGACCAGGCGGTCATCGGCGCTCGGGATGGAGCGGTGACGGCAGTATACCGGCCAGTCGAATACCCCCGGCGGGGCGGACATCCGCCGGGTGGCGGACACGGCTTCAGGCGCCGATAATCGTCCCCTTCACCCCGCAGGGCCGGTCATGAAACTCAGCACCGATCGACTCGGTCAGCAACTCGAATCGTCGACCGCGACCGCGTGGCTGGTCACGGGCGACGAGCCCCTGCTGGTCGGCGAGGCGGCTGACACGATCCGTGCACGGGCGCGGCAGCAAGGCTACACGGGTCGCGAAACCTTCTTCGTGGAGCGTTATTTCGACTGGGGCGCGCTGCAGGGCGCCAGCCAGGCGCTGTCGCTGTTCGCCGAGCGCCGCATTCTCGAGATTCGCATGCCCACCGCGCGACCGGGCGTCGAGGGCGGTGCCGTGCTGGCCAGGCTGGCGGCCGACACGCCGCCGGATACGTGGGTGCTCGTGGTGACAGCGCGGCTGGACAAGGACGCAGTCAGGAGCGCCTGGGTCAAGAGCTTCGACCAGCACGGCGTCGTCGTACAGGCCTGGCCGGTCGACATCGGACAACTGCCGGACTGGATCACCTCACGGGCGCGCTCACATGGCCTCGATATCGGGGCCGCCGGTGCGCAGCTGCTTGCGGAGCGGATCGAGGGCAACTTGCTCGCCGCGCACCAAGAGATCGAGAAACTGGCGCTGACGCACGGGCCAGGGCGGGTCAGTGAGGAGGATGTCGCCGCAGCAGTCGCCAACAGCGCCCGCTACGACGTGTTCAAACTCGGCGAGGCCGCGCTCGCGGGAGACGCGGCGCGTACGCTCAGGATCCTCGACGGCCTGCGCGGCGAGGGCACGGAGCCAACGCTGGTCTTGTGGGTGCTGTGCAGGGAAATCAGGGCCCTGGCCCAGGCCAAGACGGGTGGCCAGGGCGGACCCGCGTATGGCTGGCAGGCGCAGAAGCGTTTGAAGTTGCTGGACGCGGCCGTCCGCAGGATGCGCCGCACGCCACTGGGTCCGCTGATCTGGCACGCCGCGCGGGTGGATCGGGCGATCAAGGGTCGCGGCCCCGGCGATGCATGGGATGAGCTGGCATGGCTCGCCGCGCGACTGGCGGGCGTCGAGCTGCCGCCCGCGCGTGCGGGCTGAGCAAGTCGTGCGTCCGCTTGGCATCTTCGGTGGCATGTTCGATCCGATCCATTATGGGCACCTGCGCGCCGCCTTCGAACTTGGCGTCATCCTGGACCTCGAGAAGGTGTTGTTCATCCCGGCGGCGGATCCGCCGCACCGTGCCCGGCCGCTGGCCGACGCGGCAAGCCGCCTGGCCATGGTCCGCGCTGCGATCGAGGACGAGCCGCGCTTCGCGGTGGACGATCGGGAAATCCGCCGCGGTGGGCGCTCGTATACGGTAGTGACGCTCGAGGGGCTGCGCGAGGAGCACGGCCCGCGGCCGCTGGTGCTGATGCTCGGGGCGGACGCGCTTGCGGGCCTGGCCGGCTGGCATCGCTGGCGCGAGTTGCCGGCGCTTGCGCACCTGGCCATTGCAAACCGGCCCGGGGTCAGGCTGCCGGAAGAGGGCGAACTCGGGGCGATGCTGGATGCGCGCCGCGAGCGGGACCTGCGGCGTTTTGCCGCGGAACCAGCAGGGCGGGTATACGTGCACGATGGCGTCGGGCTCGATGTGTCTTCAACGGATGCGCGTGAGGCGCTTTGCGACGGGCGCGACCCGCGCTACTTGATGCCCGAGCCCGTGCGTAGGATGATTCTCGACATGGGCATTTACGCCCGGTCAGGTGCAACAGACGGATGAGCGACACGCAGCCGAGGAAACCACGCAAGAAAGCCAGTAAGTCCACCAGCAAACCCGCCAGAAAGCCGAGCGCCGCGCGAACCCGGGCGCGCCCCAGGCCCAGGCCGCCGGGTCTTCCAGAGATCGCCGTTGCCGCGCTCGAAGACATGAAGGCCGCCAACGTCAGGATCATCGACGTGCGCAAGCTCACCGATGTGACCGACACGATGATCGTCGCCACCGGCACGTCGAACCGGCACGTCCGGTCGATTGCCGACCGGGTCGTTGAGAAATGCAAGGACGCCGGCTTCCGG
>Ga0210366_10000079_pt1 | contig 11856 bp, 6 predicted proteins | sample S641metaT_FD_190380 | JGI IMG/M metagenome (GOLD analysis project Ga0210366, IMG submission 190380) | Metatranscriptome of estuarine sediment microbial communities from the Columbia River estuary, Washington, United States - S.641... | ecosystem: Environmental > Aquatic > Marine > Intertidal... | reverse complement strand
GATACCACCGGTCCTCGCGGGTCTCGCGTGTCAGGGCCGCCTCTGCCGCAATGTCGAGCCCGCGACGACCGGCCTGGTCCAGCTCAGCCTTCACGCGATCGTTGAGTGCGTGCCAGGCCGCGGTCTCGGCGCCACTCAGCCGCTTCAGACCCTCCTGAACCACCCGATGTGGCGCGGCGGCCTGCAGGTCAAAACCGTTCGAGCGTGCATACGCGACCCAGGGATTGGCCGCCGCGGCGCGCAATCGGGCGCAGCCCCGATCCCAGTCCACGCCGACGCTTGACGTGTCAGTCCATGCGCGTCCGCCAACGCGGTCGCGTGCTTCTAGGATCATCGTGCGCAGGCCGGCGGCCTTTAGTTGTTTCGCCGCGGCAATTCCGGCCGCCCCCGCACCGACGATGGCGACGTCGATCCCCGCGGTCTGTGCGCGGATTGGACCCGGCAGCGTCAGCGCAGCAGCCGACGTCCCGACGGTCATGATGAACCTGCGTCGGGCCTGGGAGAATCGCGGTTTCATTTCTGCCGCCCCGCGGCAACCAATATCATGCACACCGTCGCATCACTTCGCCCTGCGGCTGCACCCGTGAGTTCTATCGTCAAGGCGGTGTCCTCCTGGGGAGAGCATACCGCGTGGTTTCCCACGGCCGTCAACGTCATCCCGCTTCAGGGCCGGCACTCGCGTGCGGCCGGTCGCCTTTGCGCGACCGGCGCAGGAACAGCACCGCGGGAACCAGCAGCAGCGCGCCCACGACAAAGGGAGACTGCGGGCCGAATGCCGAGTACATGGCGCCGCTGGTCGCCGGGCCAACGATGCGGCTGGCCGCGCTTGCCGATTGCATGGCGCCCATCACGGCGCCTTTTTCGCCCTGATCGGCCTCGAGGCTCAGCAGGCTGGAGGCGGTCGTGTTGAAGCTCGCATGTCCTGCCGCGAAGCACGCGGCGCCGAGCGCCAGCGAGGCGTGGTTCCAGGCAAGTCCCATGACCGTATAGCCGATCGCGTGAGCCGCTGCGGATGCGTAAAGAACCCGCTTCTCGCCGAACCGCACCACGACGCGGCCGACCAGCGCACCCTGCACGGTCACACCGACCAGGCCCATCGCAAAGAACACGAAGCCGACATCGCGTGGCGAGAGGCCGAGTATGTCGGGCCCCCATACGGGAAAGATGGACTGCAGCGTCGTACCGCCGACGCCGATGAGGAACACCGCCGCAATCACGCCCAACAGGACGGGACGTGCGGCGACAGCCGTGAATGGCAACTGAAAGCCGCGCCTGCGGCTGCGCCATGGCTTGCGCTCGGCGGGCGGCAGGCTCTCGTGCAGGAAGAACAGCGTGCCGAGAAACGCCAGCGCGCTCAAGCCCGCCGCGACCAGCGCTGGCAGCAGGAAATTCATGGTTTCAGGATCTTCGCCGCCGAGTACACCACCGATCGCCGGACCGAACATGAAACCCAGGCCAAAGGCCGCACCGATCATGCCCAGCCCCTTGGCTCGCTCCTTGGGCCCGGTGACGTCCGCGACGTAGGCGAATGCAGCCGAAATATTGCCGGACATCACGCCGGAAAATGCGCGCGACGCGATCAGCATCGCCAGCGACCCGGCGAATCCCATCCACAGGTAGCCGGCCACGGCACCGGCCGTGCTCAACAACAGGATCAGCCGCCGCCCGTAGCTGTCGCTGAACCGGCCCCAGAACGGTGCCGCGAACACCTGCGCGAGTGCATACACGCCGGCGCCGCCGAAGGTGACCAGCCACGGGTCCGCGCCCATGCGCTCGGCGACGAAGGGAAACAACGGCAGGATGATGCCGAACCCGAGCAGGTCCACGAACACGATCAGGAACAGCGTCAGTAGTGCCTTCATCGCTCGCGGTCCTCGGGCCGCCGAACGCCTTCCCCGGCGCCATCGTGGCTCCGGGTCAGGGGGGCGCTGTAGCGAGTTCGCAGGCCGTCATTCTGCCTTGACCGGCGCGACGGTGCCCAAAGAAATCCGGTCCTTGCGGTGGTCAGAAACTGCGTTTGGTCTCGACCGTGATCTGAAAGCGGTCCTTGCCCGGAATGGCATTCAGCGCGTAGGAAAAATCGATGTGGGTGATGGACCCCAGGCCAGAACGGGAATTGCCCAGCCGGAAGCCGAGACCGGCGTCAGACAGCCAACCCCGGGACGGTTCGCCGCCCACCGTCGGGCCCCAGGTCCGGCCGACGTCGAAGAACACCGCGCCGCCGACATGAAATAGCCGGAATGGGTACCAGTCCGTGTAGATGCGGTGTTCGAGGGTCAGCAAGGCGGAAGTGGTGCCCGTCTGGTACCTGAGCGGGAACCCCCGCAGCCCTTCCTCGCCGCCCAGCACCAGCTGGCGGTCGGGATCCAGGTTATGCGCCAGCGCCCCTGAAATACCCGCGAAGAAGGTCTGACGACGGTCCAGTCGCCAGTAGTGACGAGCCTCCGCATAGACCGCGGCGTCCTCCAGCTTGCCCGCTTCGACCCGCCCGTCCGCGTTCGCCGCGATCGACCAGATGCGTCCCGTCCGGTATTCGCGTTGCGACACCAGGTCCGTGGAGAAGATCCAGGCATCGTGGCTCGACCCCAGCGCCTCGTTTGCGTACCCCAGCGACGCGCGCAGGGTCGTGCCGAGCGAAAGATCTTCGGTCCGGCCGATCTGGTCGAGGTTGTAGGTCTTGCTGAAGGCGTCCTGCACCCATTCGATACCCACCCATGGGTAGATCAACTTGTGATCCAGCGGCAGGGAATCCGGCGCAATCTCCCCTGGCTCGGCGAGAAACCCCTGCTCATCGGACCGAACGCCCACCAGCCAGCGGCGGGTCCAGCCGTCGATCAGCCCCTTGGACCAACCGAAATGCAGGTCCGTCACCTGGCTGTTGACGCGCAACACGTCGACCGGCTTGCCCAGGTCGTAGCGTGTTTGCAGGCGCTCGTCGTCGAGGAATGAACCGCCGACGGACCACCTGGAATCGAGTGAGTAGAACGGCCGTTCGATCTCGAGGTACTTGGCGCTGCCGTCGCTCAGGTCCCGGTACTCCGTCGCAAGGTCCCAGCGGCTGCCCAGCACGTTTGGATCAGTCCACGAAATCCGCTTCGTCGTGCGGTCAACGTCGCGCGCGTAGTTCAGCTTGAATTTGTTGCCTCGCCCAAAGAGATTTGAGTCCTCTATCTCGATGTTCGACCGGTCCTTGCCGCCGCGATTCGAATACGCGATGCCCGGATTCAGGGTCCACACGTCCCGAACGATGGCCTCGATATCCGCGACGTTCGTCCCGGCATCGTAGTCCGCCACGCGCACGATGGCGTCGTAGAGATACTGCCGGTGGCGCAGCAGCCGTTCACTCTCCTCCAGTCGCTGGCCCTGCAACAGGTCACCCTCGCGAAAAGTGAGCTGTTCGGCAACGATCCATTCGCGCGACTTGTAGTGCAGCTTGTTCGCGGCGCGGTACAGCGCTTTGTTCTCACGCGGATCGCCCGGGTCGAAGACCTCGTAGACCTTGACCAGGATGCGGCCGACCCGTGCGCCGCGCGCCTCGAGTTGCTGCAAGGACGGCAGGGGTTCGGTCTGGTCACGCTGGATGAGGCTGGGAGGGTTCCACCTTTCGTCGCGGTGCTGCTCGCTGGCAGCACGGGCTGGCGCTGCCGCCAACACGGGCAGCATCGCTATCGCGACAAGAATTGCCGGCCTGAACGCTCGTCCCACCCGTTTACGGTAGCAGAACGGTTGCCCCGGTAGTGCGACGAGCTTCCAGTTCCCGGTGCGCCAGCGCTGCATCGGACAGGGCGTAGGTCTGGCCGATGCGGATCTTGACTGCGCCGGAGGCAATCACCGCGAACAATTCACGCGCCGCCCGCTGCAGGTCGACGCGCCGCTCGATGTAGTGAAACAGCGTCGGTCGCGTCAGGTACAGCGAGCCGCGCTTGGCCAGCTCGCGCAGGTCGACCGGCGGGACCGGGCCGGAGGCATTGCCATAGCTGACCATCAGCCCGTGCGGACGCAGGCAGTCGAGTGACGCAAAAAACGTGTCCTTGCCGACCGAGTCGTACACCACCGGGACACCGCGACCACCGGTGATCTCGCGAACCCGGGCGGCCAGGTCGGAACGCCCGAGCAATATCGTGTGATGCGCGCCAAACTCGCGCGCGATCTCGGCCTTCTCCCCACTGCTGGTCACGGCAATCACCTTGGCGCCGAGATGCCGCGCCCACTGCACTGCGATCAGTCCGACACCGCCCGCGGCGGCGTAGATGACGATCGGATCGCCCCGCCGGATGCGGTAGGTGCGACGCAGCAGATACCAGGCAGTCAGTCCCTTGAGCATCACCGCCGCAGCCTGCGCGTCGCTGATGCCTTTCGGGATCTTCACCAGCCGGCTCGCCGGCATCACGCGTTCCTCGGCGTAGGCACCCGGCTGCGTGTGCACGTAAGCGACATGATCCCCACATTGCACGTCGCGTACGCCGGGCCCCGTCTCGGTCACGATACCCGCGGCCTCGCGACCGAGGCCGCTGGGCAGTTCCATCGGATACAGGCCCGTGCGCTCGTAGACGTCTATGTAGTTCAGGCCGACCGCCTTCTGGCGCAGCCGAACCTGGCCCCGGCCGGGAGGCGGCACTTCGATGTGTTCGCGCCGCAGGGTCTCCGGCCCGCCGAAGGCATGCACGCGGATGGCATGAGCCATTCTTCTTCCTTCAGTGCCCCGTGTCAGACGAAGTTGTGCGCCAAACCCGCAATAAGTCCATCGCGGATTGCCACAAATACGGCTATTGCCGCAGGAATCAGGGTGTTATGGGCAGGGCTGCCCGAGCGGATCCGTCGCGATGACCAGGTCGGCGACCGGCCGGCCGCCGATCAGGTGTTGCTGGATGATGCGTTCGAGGTTCTTCGGCGTCGCGCTCTGGTACCAGGTTCCCTCCGGGTACACCACCGCAATCGGGCCGTCCCGGCAGATGCGCAGGCACTGCACCCGTGTGCGCAGCACGCCGCCGTCGACTTCGACGAGGCGCAGTTCCTTGAGGCGCTGCTTGAGGAACTCCCAGGCCGCCTCTGCTTCCCCGGCCGGCGCGCATTTGCCATGCGTGCACAGCAGGATGTGGCGACCGGCCCGGCCGACCCGCAGCCGTTCGATGGCGGCCCCGACGCTGTCGGGCGTTTCGGTCAAAGCGCGGACTCGTCAGCCTCGCCCGTGCGAATACGCAGCACGCGTTCGATGTTGGTCACGAAGATCTTGCCGTCGCCGACCTTGCCGGTCTTCGCTGCGCCGACGATCGCCTCGACCACCCGCTCAGCCAAGTCGTCGCATACCGCGACTTCGATACGCGTCTTGGGAACGAAGTCGACGACGTACTCCGCGCCACGATAAAGCTCGGTGTGTCCGCGCTGGCGGCCGAAACCTTTCACCTCAGTGACGGTCATGCCCGAGATACCGATCTCGGACAGCGCGGCGCGCACGTCGTCGAGCTTGAACGGCTTGATGATCGCGGTAACAAGCTTCATGGCTGCTCCTGCTGGGGAACGGGGGTGCCGCTCCGGGAAGGGGGCGATTTTACGCCTGCGGGGGCTCCGGCGGGGAATCGGCAACTTGCGCAGCTCAGCGCAGCGACGTGAATGGCGGTAATCGCGCAACAAAAGCAAGCCACGAGAACGCTGTGCCGGCGCTAGTCTGACTCCCTCCCCCGGCAAGGACGCCGGGGCCGGCCAGGGAGGCCACGCAATGGAACTGCATGCTTCGTCGCGCACATGCCGTGCCTGTTTCCTGATTCTTCTTGCTTCATTGTCCGTGGACGCGGCGGCAGCGGTTGGCCGCACCCCTGGCGAGGCCCGGGTCACGCCGGGCGGTGAGGCCGTTTACTCGATTCCGCTGCGCCTGCCACCCGGCACCCACGGCATGACGCCAACACTCTCGCTAGAGTATCGCCACCGTCAGGTCAGCGGCTTGCTTGGTGTGGGTTGGTCGATCGGCGGCCTTTCGCGTATCGAGCGCTGCGCGCGCACCCTCGCGCAAGACGCGACCGCTGGTCCTGTCACCCAGTCCTCGTCCGACCGCTTCTGCATCGATGGATCGCGCCTGGTCGTGGCCAACGGTTACCCGTACGGCGCAGCAGGTGCCGAATACCGCACCGAAGTCGAGACCTTTGCGCGAATCCGTTCCTGGGGCAGCGCCGGGACGGGCCCGGCGTATTTCGTGCTCGAGGCCCCCGATGGACGACTTCTGGAGTACGGCGCCACGTCCGACTCACGCATCGACGCCAAGGGCATGCAGGTGAACGGCACAATGACGGCGCGCGCCTGGGCATTGAACCGCATCCGCGACCGCTCCGGCAACGCCATCAGTTTCGAATACACGAAGGATGTAACGAACGGCAGTTACCGCATCGCCGCCATTCGTTACAACCAGAATCCCGGCGCGGGCCTCGCCCCCTCGCACGCCGTTTCATTCGTGTACGAAAGCCGTCCACTCAACGACATCGACACGTCGTATATCGCCGGCACGCTCACCCGGCAGGTCGTACGGCTCGATCGCATCGACGTGCTGTACAACGGCGCCGTCGTGCGGCGCTATGACCTCAGCTACGAGCCGTCGCTTTCGTCGGCGGGGCGCAGCCGGCTTGCGTCCGTGCAGGAGTGCGGCGCCGGTGGCGCAGAGTGTTTCGCTCCGACGGAATTCCGTTGGCAGGACGGTATGCCGGGTCTCACTGCGGAGTCATCGGTGAACGCAAGCACTGCCATGTTCGACGTCTTCACGACGGACGTCGACGGCGATGGGCGCGCCGACCTCGTATGGACCGGTGGATCTCCCGCATCGCAGACGATCCGCTACCGGTTGTCGCTCGCGGGCGGCGGTTTTGGCCCCGAGCGCAATACCGGTGTGCAAACGACGAGTGGCTTAGGCGCGCCGCTGGATTACAACGGGGACGGGTACGGTGACCTCGTTGTCATATCGCCTGCTGGCCAGTGGACGCTCGTGCCGGGGAGTGCCGACGGCTTGGGCACGCCAGTCGGCACCGGCCTTTCGGCTAACAACATCATCGACTTTCGTGGCGCCGACATGAACGGCGATGGCCTTGACGACCTTGCTTACTCAGAACTCGAAGGGCAAACGCTGGTCGTGCAGGTTCGCTACGCGCAGCACGGCGGCACGTTCTCCGCCAGCCCGATCAAGGTCTACGACCAGTACTTCGCCACGGGATACGACTGGTACGAAGGAGGCGAATTCCTCGGCACTCGCGGCCAGCGTATTGACCTAGATGGCGACGGCCGCGATGACCTGTTGATGAACGAGAACTACACGATGGCAAGGATCTCGGCGGACCAGTCAGCGAGCGACTACTTCGATAGCTCGTTTCATGGCGGCACGCCAGCGGACATCAATGGGGATGGTTGCACCGACTTCGTCTACCCACATTACACCGCCCGCTGGCGAGTCCGCTTCAGTGCCTGCCAGGTGCTGTGGTGGTCTGCACCGGAGCTGATTGGACCGCCGGCCACTGGGGTCAGCGCTTCGGTAATCGATTGGAACGACGACGGCAAGGACGACCTTCTCTACCGGGCATCGTCTACTACCTGGCAAGTGGCGCTGTCGAACGGCGGCGCATTGCTGCCCGCCATGAGTACCGGCATTGCGCACGGCGGCGCCAATGGTTCGCTCGTCAGCGACATCAATGGCGATGGCCTGCAGGATGTCCTGACCTTCGTTAGCGGTCAGATCAGATGGCGCGAACATACCGGTCCTAAGCCCGACCTGTTGTTATCCGCCAGCGACGGCTTCGGCGTGACTGCCGCGTTCGAATACGCGCCGCTGACCGGCGGGCTTCACACCAAGCTCTCCGGGGCGACCTACCCGGACCGAGACGTGCAGGACACCCGCCATGTGGTGGCCGCCCTCTTGATCAGCGACGGCACGGGAAGCGGTGTCATGGCAACTTCCCATTACCGTTATGAAGGGTTGCGTGCCAACGACATCGGTCGTGGCGACCTCGGTTTCGCCAAGCGCAGCGTCATCAACGGCACGCTCGGCCACGACGTGCAGACGGAGGATGTCTACCGACAGGATTTTCCCTACATCGGACTCATAGCTCGGCAGACCGTCCGCCAGGCGTCGGGGCTTCCGCTGAGTGAACTCGCCAGCCAATGGTCGACGCTTACCTACGGCAGCGGCCTGAGCCAGCGATATTTCCCGTACCTCACGTCGGCCACGGACAAGCTTTACGAGTCCGGTGGCACTTATGACGGCGCACACCACACAACGACCGCCATGACGGTTGCCGCAATCGACTACACCTCCGGGCTTGTGACCGACCAAACGGTTACGGTCACTGAAATCGCCACGGGTTTGAGCGCCGGCAGCTCCCGCAGCCATCGCGTACTGCACTCCTCCGTATTGAACGACACGACCAACTGGTGTCTCGGGCGCCCACAGGCGACGCAGGTAACAGGTAGCCACACGCTGCCCGGCGGCAACGGCATCACCCGCACGACGAGCCAGTCCTGGGACGCGCTCAAGTGCCGGCCCGTGCAGCAGCAGTTCGAGCCGGGCAGCGGCCCGTGGCAGGTCACGGTCAGCTTCGGCTACGACGGCTTCGGCAACCTGGGCAGTCGTGGGATCACTGGCGCCAGCTTGAGTCCGCGGATCACGACTGTCGGGTGGGGTCCACGTGGACACTTTCCGGTAACGACCGTCGACGCGCTCGGGAACGCTACAACGCTGGAGTGGGACTACGCGTTAGGTGTTCCGGTATCGCTGACCGATCCGAATACGCTTGCTACCACGAGAAGCTACGACAGCTTCGGGCGCCCCGTGCTGGAAATTCGACCCGACCGGACACGCACGAGTTGGGAGCGTACTGCCTGTGGCGGTGGCTGCGACGCAAAGACCCGCTATCTCGTCAGCGCCCACGAGCGCGACAGCTCCGGTGTTATTCAGCAATCACGCGTGATTGACTTCGACCAGTTTGACCGGCCGTACAGGATCGCCAGCCAACTCTCGGGCGGCGGTTATTCGATCGCACTAACAGATTTTGACGCGCGCGGCAGGCCGCACCGATACCACCTGCCGCAATGGCAGGGCGGTCCTGGCAATGGCTACTGGCAATTCGCCTACGACCAGCTGAACCGTGTCACGTCCGAGGTCTTGTACGCCGGGTCCGGCGCAGCAGACCAGTCGTGGGCTCGTGGCTACGATGGTCTGACCAGAACGCTGACGGATACACGCGGCAATGCCAGCGCTTGGGTCTCCTCGGCATGGGGTGATGTCCTGCAGGCTACCGATGCGCTGGGCGGCAACACGCGTTATCAGTACGACGGCTTCGGCCACTTGACACAAGTGACGGATCCGCTGAACAACGTCGTTAGCAGCGTCACCTACAACGTCCGTGGCATAAAGACCCGCCAGACCGACCTCGATCTTGGCACCTGGCAGTTCACGCCCAACGCGCTCGGCGAAATCGTCGTGCAAACCGACGCGAAGAACCAGACCACTACGTTCACGTACGACAAGCTGTCGAGACCGTTGACCCGGCTCGAGCCGGAGGGGTCTACGACCTGGGCCTGGGGATCCTCGCCGGCGGCGCGAAATGTTGGTCAGTTGACGTCCGTATCGGGTCCTGGGTATTCCGCGGCCTATACCTACGACGCGTGGGCGAGACCGGCCACGCGAACGATCGTGGCGGATGCGACCTACCAATATGCATTCGCCTACAACAGCGAAGGCCTGCTCGACACGCTCACTTACCCGGTAAGCACGAATGGCTACCGACTAAGTCTGGGCTACGAATACGCACGGGGACAGCTCGTGCGCATTCGCGACCGCAACGCACCGGCTACCGTGTTGTGGGAATTGAACGCCCAGGATGCAGCCGGCAACGTCGTCCACGAGACACTCGGCGCCTCGATCGGGGTGGTCACAGGCTTCAGCCCGCTGACCGGGCTGATTGAATACCGGCAGGCCGGTCTCGACGGCAGTGCCGCCCTGCAGAATCTGGCCTATCAGTGGAACGCCGCCGGCAATCTGGTCGTGCGCCAGGACCTGAATCATGGCCTCACCGAGTCATTCGAATACGACGTGCTCGACCGGCTCGGACGATCGCGCCGCAACGGTGTACCCAACCTCGAGCTGCGCTACGACGCGATCGGCAATATCACCTGGAAGTCCGACGTCGGCCCGTACCGCTACGACACGGGAAAACGCCACGCCGTGATTACGGCCGGCAATAACAGCTTTGCCTACGACGCCAACGGCAACATGACCCAGCGCAACGGCGCCGGCGTATCGTGGTTCAGCTACAACCTGCCCGCTACCCTGCGTGCGGCGAACGGCAGCCAAAGCCAGTTCTCCTACGCCCCGGACCGCAGCCGCTGGCGGCAGATCGCCAATGAGGCCGGCACGGTCGAAACGACCCTTTACCTCGGCGGCCTGATGGAAAAAGTCACTGCTTCGGGCCTCTCCACTTACCGGCATTACATTCAGTCACCAACGGGCACGGCCACGGTGTACTTGCGAAAGTCCGGCGGCAGCCCGGCCGAGGCGACCTACTACGTAATGCGTGACCACCTTGGCAGCACCGACAAGGTCGTGAACGCAGCGGGCGTGGTAGCCGCCGTTACAGAGAGTTTCGACGCGTTCGGCAGACGGCGCGGCAGCAACTGGACCGGCCCACCCGATGCGGCCGACCTGGCAGCCATCGGCCAAACGACACGCGACGGATTCACCGGACATGAGCACCTCGACAACCTCGAGTTGATCAACATGAACGGGCGTATCTACGACCCGGTCGTTGCCCGGTTCCTGTCTGCAGACCCGTACGTCCAGGCACCGCTCAACAGCCAAAGCCTGAACCGCTACGCCTACGTGTGGAATAACCCGTTGTCGCTCGTGGACCCGAGCGGTTTCGAGGGAGGCTCTCCTGCCGACGGTGGGGGCAAATGGCTGTGTTGGCAGGGCGATTGCGACGAGGTTCTTTGGTGGCTTAACCGCGGTTGGGCCGACCGCGCCTCACAGGTAGTCTCCGCCGCCGAGCGCGATCCCTGCGGCCAGGACGGCTCGGCGATGGCGTGTCACCAGCCGCGACGGGGCATGGTCGCGGCGTCGCCGGACGCACATGTCGCCGACACTGCCGGTCCGGCAACCACATTCAGTGGGCTTGTTTCCACAGTGGGGGGCGCGGCGCTTGACGCCATCCCCGGCTGGTACTACTCAGGGCAGGCCAGCGCTGCGCTGTCGAACCAGGATTACCTGCTGGCGTTTGCTTTCTATGGCGCCACGATTGGTGATGTGTTTTCGCTTGGCAGGACATCGGCAGCGGCACTTGCAGCGCGTCGTACATCACTCGTACGGTACTATCCCCTCAACCGCGGTTTTTCTGGACAGCCAGCTAGGGAAACGCTTCTTCCGGGTGTCGTTGTTGATCGATACGGCCGTCCCAGCGGTTCGTTTGTTTCGCCACGGGGATTGCCAGCAGCTACGCGGTCGCTGCCCCATGGTGCTCAGTCCAAGTCACTTAACGCGTATGAGGTCTTGAAACCGATCGAGGTAGATGCCGGAACCGCCGCTCCGTGGTTTGGCCAGATTGGCGGAGGAGTTCAGTACGACTTGGGAACCAGCGTTCAGGAACTCGTGGACTCCGGCTTCCTACGACCATTGCCATGAACACACAAGACACGACGCGACGGTATATCGCATTCGATCCAAGCTCCGGGTATCCGTGCGGGAGAGGGGTCTTTTACGAATGCGGCCGCTGTGGAGGAGTAATTCCCTCGGAGCCGCCTGACTCCATCATGTGCAGCTGCCGCAACATTCGCATCGACGTGGACGTTGGCCGCGTGGCTGTTTCTGACGACGTGCTGCTGCGTGTGTTC
>Ga0210366_10000078_pt1 | contig 11863 bp, 22 predicted proteins | sample S641metaT_FD_190380 | JGI IMG/M metagenome (GOLD analysis project Ga0210366, IMG submission 190380) | Metatranscriptome of estuarine sediment microbial communities from the Columbia River estuary, Washington, United States - S.641... | ecosystem: Environmental > Aquatic > Marine > Intertidal... | reverse complement strand
TTGCCAATTTATAAAACTAACACACTCAAAATTTGCCAATTTATAAAACTAACACACTCAAAATTTGCCAATTTCAAGCTACTCACTTCACAGACTCCCAAATCCCCAATTCATCCCCCGCACCGTTCACCAAGTATTTATTCCCAAGAAAGGAATTCACAAATGAAAGAAGTTGCCAAAAAGGTTGCCAAAGATGTGCGCGGCTGTATCATGTCCAGGAAAGGAGCATCCATAACAGAGATTATCAAGATGGCGCCATCACTCAAGGATTTGCCAGAAGCAAAAGCCAGAAGGAAGGTTAGGAGGGCAATCAACACTTTAGAGGGCTTCGGAGTCATTGTCGCCAGGCATCACATCAAATAATCAAGAATCAGCGCACACACTATCAAACTCATATACTCGCCCATATGAGGAAACAGAAGAAAGAGACATGTCATGGTGATAGGTGATTTCACATATTGTATCATATGCAATACAAGGGTGGAACGAACAAAGCCGTGCCCCAAATGCAGGGCAGTGACGCCTACTCCGGTCCCCAGCTCAATACCGTTATCGCCCAATGCTTTCGCTGACCATATTCGCAAAAACGGGGTCAACAACGGAACAGTGGCCATGAAAGGAGAAAAGAAGTATGATATTGACGATTGGCCTCCAAAAGGTATTGTAAGCGTGGACAAGACGCGGAAGGAATGCACGAGGGACATCAAGTCTCCCTCCCTCGGTACGCGTTCCAACAACTCGTCCACTGATGGGGCGAAAGATGTTCCTCTGCCATCTAAACGGAAAACGCTTCCGCCACCGCTGCCCGTAAACAGACAAAGAAACACGCCTAGTCCAAAGCCTAGCCAACCCCTTGAATCGAGGAGTAAGGGTTTGCCTACGCACACTCTCGCTGCCGCAATCGAGAAAACTACATATTGCTTGCGTTGTACGGGTAAGCTCCCAACACCAGAAACTCCTTGTCCTCGATGTGCCGTTGATCGGGCAGCCCTGACGATGAACGCGCTACGGTATGCAGGAGTGCACCAGCTGGCAGATACAATTCAAGACCTCTTGAAGATAATAAAGGACACGAGAAAGGTAGGGATAGGATGAAGATGTTTGGCAAAACGGTGTCGCTGACGTGGGCAGCGCTTATGATGGCCGTGGTCTTTATAGAGGTTAGCGATGCTGCGCCGGCACACGACCCACCGACCACGCCTTTCAATAACGTGGAATGGTGCGCGATACAGGGTATGCTTCTTGGCTGTGAGCGAGGAAGCATCATGCGCTTACAAGATGAAATCTGTACGTGTATTAGCAAAAACAAGAGAATATACTGGATGTTAGGTGATTAGATCAAAAAAAGTTGTCAAAGAGGCAAAAAAGTTCTTGACCATGTGTGGCAAACTCGATTATTATGAGACTATGAACACAACAACCAACACCCCCAGCAACGACGCTATCAACCTTGACACGCTGATCGTCCCCACGGGATACAGCGTCAGCAACCGCAGCCGTCAACTCAAAAAAACGGCAAAAGCCCTCGCCAGCTTCATTCCGGTGACCCCAACAAGGAGCAAGCTCGATGAAAATCACGGATTTCAATCGCACGATATTCGCTGGACAGAATAGTGCGTTCAAACTCGAATTCAAAATCACCCTTGATAGCTATATCATCGAAAGCAAAAACCCAAACGTTGTTAATTACACAGCGAGCGTTTCCGTTTGTGACCCTGAAAACGAGGACAAGGCAATCCCAATAGGCATATCTCCGTTCAAGGTGGGATGGAAGTTGATAGACGCATCAACGGAGAAAAACGCCTTGGCCGTGGGTCAATTTTTCTTCTCTATGATCAAGAGGGGAATATTTGATGAAATAGTCCATCGGGTTGGCCGCATTGAACCGCAATGGGAAGAATGAAATACTTCTGTCAATCTTGCTATCATGTATTCAAGATTGACAAGGAAAGTCGTTGTGCCATTTGCGCCGTAAAACTTCAAAGCTTGGAAGTGCTTTGCTAAACACATGCAGACGTGAAAAGATGAAAATGGAGAAAGAGGTAAGGAAGATGTCGATGTCAAGGAGTGAACGCAGGCTGCTTTTGCTTATTTCGGCCATGGTTCAAACTCACATGAACGAGAAACTGGAAATGCTGGAAGGGTTGTTGAGTATCGGGAAAGTTCTCGATAAAACTTATCAGGAGTCAATTGTCAAACCTATGAAGGATTTGACCAGAATCGAGAAGATTTCCAAGGAACTTCAAATCAAGTACAATGAAGAATACAAGGACAGAAGTTGGGATAAGTTGTAATGGCGTAAGATATGGATGACGTAATACAGTGCCATAGGTGTCAGGGAACGTACAAGCCTCGACACTTCCAATCGTGCCCGCATTGTGGCGTTCAGGCCATCCAACAGAAGGCCCAACAGGCTATCCAAAGTTTCTACTTTCCAGATAGCATAGAGTTGAAGAAAAATCCTTGCGAGCATTGCGGAGGAGCCCGCAAATGGGATGAAAAGAGAAAGTTTCTTTTGCCTTGCTTCTATTGCTCGATCAGAGAAGCAGTGAAAGTATTCAAGGAGCGCTCCAATGACGTGCTCCGACAAACTAGAAACGAAGAAGTGCAATTGAAAGTTATCCGGAAGCTCTTGTTGCTGCACGGCATATTTGCTTTTGAAGTTGCAAGAGGCGAGGATGGGGCCTGAGGAAACGCTTTTGGTTGTTTTCGCTCCGCTGGCAGTTTACCTATTTCCTCTTTGGGTTGATAGCACGTTGAAAGGAGACATTTGGATGGATGGCGAAGCAGCGTTGATACTTTTTTACGTGATATCCTTGTTGCTTGTCTATTTGGTCTGAAAGCAGGGAGAAAGTTGTGATTAGATATATTGTCTTTGTCGTGCTTTTCGTTTTGGCGTTCTTCACAACTTTAGTTTTCATGATCTTCAAGTTCTGTGGATATTCATTCTGAAAGGAGGAAGAAAGCATGGATACAAGCGTAATTTTTTTCTTCTTGAACGGAGTCTGTTTCTGCATAGTGATGCAAGTGCTTTATGACGCATACAAGTATCGAAAAAAGACAAAAACGTTCAAGAAGTACGCTGACATCGCAATTACTACTGCGATGTACAAGGACATAGGCAAGACATTGGTTTATCCGGCGCTTGGGTTGACCGGTGAAGCAGGAGAGGTTGCGGAGAAAGTCAAGAAGCTTATTCGCGACAATAATGGAATTATTACAGATGAATTTCGAGAAGACATGAAGAGAGAGCTTGGCGACGTACTTTGGTACATCAACGCCTTGGCGCATGAACTTAGATTGGAGTTGGATGAGATTGCTTCTGTGAATCTCGAAAAGCTTTTGTCTCGAAAGAAACGCTGCAAGATTCAAGGAAGTGGAGACGACAGATGACAGATGATGAAAGAAATCTTTTGATTATTGTATCAACGATGACTTACACGAGCAACATTGCCCAAATTGACGCCTTGAAAAAAGAAAAACTTAGGATGGAAGGAGTGTCTAGAAAAAATATAGAAGCAGAGTTTGAAGAGGCTATGCTGTGCTTGAAGAGATAAATAGATTTGGCCTAAAAGTCGCACAATCAGCACACCCCCAATGCCGCTGGGACAAGCCTTCCAACTAGATTCAGCGCCGATACTTTTCACGCATATTCCTCCTACATGATTACAACTCAAACACTAAGAATCAAAGACACAGATCAACGCTCGTGGACTATCAAGACAGGCCGTGCGAAGCACGGTTGGTTGTATGAAGTTTACGTCAACGGTTGGCACTTGCCAGTTTCATTTGGATATCTCGGCACAGCCGACGTTTCTGAATTTCTCCTTGAGGATTTGCTTCGTCAAATAGTCAAGACGTTCCGCCAAACGCCTCTAGTGTCAGCAGGAGAAATTGGAAACACCAGCCCCCAAGCGAACAAGATAACAGCTCTGGTTGATGGGGTGCATGTTTACGCTCCGCTTCCACTTGAAGAGATTTCGGAGCACATCAAGTTCCTGTCTCGATACAAGCACACAGAGGAACCAGAAAAGCTTCTGGGCGACAAAGAGACAAGTGAGAAGCCAAAGCAAGACCTTGAATATACGCCTCCATTAGAACGGGATAAGGTTTTGTTCATTGGGGCGCATCAAGTTGTTTCCCCGAAAGAGTGTTGCGCCAAGCACGAAATGAGGATGCGCCCCATGGATGATGGGCGTTGTCCGCTTTGTATTTCAGAGCATGAGGATGGTGATTCCGTCAATGAAGTTGATAGCCCATGGGAAAGTGTGTCGCAGAAAGAAGGCAAAGGCATAGCACACTCCTTGCACGAAGGTGATGGCGAAGAGAACGAAGATAAATCGGAAATGGACTTGATCAGGGAAAGACTCCTTCGGAAGATACAAGACGCAGACACTCCGTCTTTTGGTAGTTTGATGAAGTACGAGGATATAATTGAGCACCCCATAGAAGCAGGAGAAGTAATTACAAGCATAAAGACAGGCATTTCGTATTTGATCATGGAAGTAAGAGAAGGAAGCAATAGGATCATGGGATGCGCAACTGAAAAGCCTGAAAAGGTGGTAATTTGTGCCTGTCTTGCTTCGCTTTCGGAAGAAGAAAGAAATTCATATTCTATGTTCGGAATTGAGAAAGTTTTTTGGGATCAAGCGACGAAGTATGACTGGAAAGATTTACGATTTACGGCTGCTCTTCATTATGATAGCATTTTAAGTAATGGGAGTGAAAACGATGAGAGGCAGGCCGATCAAGATTGAAGTGGACGGAGAAATGTATGAGTTTGAGCTTGCCAACATGAGCTGCGACACCGCACCTATGGGAAGCGCAAATGAACAACTTGTTTCCATCACAGTAAAAACGCCGCATTCAAAAAGTGCAAACTTCACGCGTGCTTTGGTGAGACACTTTTTTGGCCGGACCAAGGATGCACCTTGGCAAGGGGGGCGATTTGGTGGACGAGAATAAAACCCAAACTAAAATCATTTTCAACATTTACTTAGGATTTCAACTTTCAGAACCTTGAAAGGCGTTGTGAAAGCTTCAAAGAAAAGCTCGCAAGAAGTTTATCACCAAGGCCAATATGTAAAGTTGGTCCCTACCGAAGTCAGAAATCTCAAAAAAGGTGATTCAGTCATAGGTCCATGCGGCCACGAACGTATTGTGCGCGAAATCGAGGTAGACGGATTTCAATATCAAGTAGCGTTCAAAGGAACTGCCAAGAAGTGGTATCGTTCCAGCGATGAAGAGGTTTTGGTGGTAGTAAGGAAGTATGAAAAATAAAAACAAAAAGATTAAAGTTTCTTGGTCAAATTGTTTGATTCATGTTGTTGTTTGGGCCACGGTACTTTTGGCCGTTATAGTTTCAACGAGTTGTTTGGTTCTGTACATGATAGAATAGAGGAAAGAATGAAACCTGGAAAGTGGAAAGATTGGGCTTCCAAGATCAAAATAACAACTTGCAGAGTTGAAACAGAATTGCTCTCAACAAAAGATGAATTCAACTACACGTTTCGCCTAGGCAACACGTTATTTTACAAAGGGATATGCTTTGTTGTTCAAGACGTATTCAAAGATGCATGCGAACGGGAAATCCAAATTAGCGCCAAAGCGGAGTTTAGGTCTGGATTTGGAATGATGAACGTGAAGGCGATGTTGCCGGAATGTTTTGTTGAAAGTGTCGTTGATTCTCATTCTATCGTGATCTGCGTCATGGACATGTTAGTTCGGCAAGTTCATGAACAAACGAATAGCGTGTCTATATTTGTCGTGGATGAGCCTTTGCCGCATCCAGTGGATCGCTCCCCTGTTCTGCCGCCGCCAATGATAAAGCCTGTCATTTCTCCTTTTGTAATCAGGGCAGAGCATGAAGCGAAGAATCTTTTAGACATGCAAGAAAAAGCCCATAAGAATTACATCAACAGGATCAAGGAACTGTGGCGCGACCATTTCCCAGAAGCCTTAAAAAAGACGGATGATCCAGAGCTTGAAGACGGAGATGAACTCAGTTCAGACGAGGTTTATGCACTTAGACTAGACATCGAGAGTGCCCTTTGGCCAGAACACCTAAGTCAAAACCAGAAGAAGAGGAGTTGGTTGTCAAATCAGATTGATGCAAAAGCGTTGAAGATATAAACAAAGTGTGAGAAGGAATCGGTCTCAAGAAGTTATAGGGGTGAATGATGAGGAATTGCGAAAGTTGTGAATTTTGGAGTATGTCGATTTGCCACCGAGCAGGTTCGCCTTATCAGGGAGAGCGGACAAGGCCAGACTGCAATTGCGACATGCACGAATTCAAAAAACGAAAAGATCAAGGACTGAAGCTACAGGTGGTTGGATTCTCGCAACCACTTTCTGACGAAGTTTTCGCGATCAGCAGTCTGCGCCTCTGCCCGGGCACATCTATTCTGTGTCCTATGTGCTTCGGAATTGCCGTTGGGCATAGCATTTGTGGAACTTGTAACGGTACAGGACGGGTGGGGCTGGCCAAAGAGCAGCCTGGTTTAGTCAAAATCACTAACATTGGAAAGGCATAGCATGGAGGGCCCTGTATCCGATAAGCAGCATATGTACTATTTGTTGTCGAGAGGAGCGTTTGGAAATCGCTTCCATATATGGGAGAACGTGGATGACTTTGAGCGTTCAGGCTTTCGCGGTCTATGCGGTGTTCGGTGTTCGGACCAGCCCGGTGCGCCGTATTACCACCATTTGACGCCACATCAGGCGCTTTGGACAGCTTCTGTCTTTGAAGAAGCAGGATATCACCCGGTTATTTACGAGGCAAGTCCAGATCAATGGATCACGTTTCAAGGAGAAATCCTTGAAACTGAAGTTGGGCTTTACCTTGTTTATTCTCGTTTGAAAACGCACATGAGGGCTGCTTTGGCAGGAGAAAGCATCCACGTTTTTGGTATCGTTGCGAAGGATTTGTTGCGAGAAAAGTTGAGTGCTTCCAGCTATGAAGATTTGCAAAGTATATTCGACAATTATCCAAGTCATGTTGTTGAATTCACCGCTTATGAAGTTTTTGTTGGGTGCTTGAAGGGAAGGAATGCCGTTATTTGGGAAGTCAGGAACTATTGAAAGGATGAAAGATGCTACTTGTTGTTGTGAACGGAAGCATAAAGTGCCCTGTTGTAAAGGACAAGAATGGAGAGGAGTTTGGCGATTATCGCTGGGAAAGTGGTCAAATAAACAAAAGAGAATTGCCCACTTTCCTCGATGGGAGACTCAAAACTGGAGACATGGTCCAAGTGCTTTTCCCTGGAAAGGTGGAAGTAAAAGATTACAGAGGACACCAACCAGGGGAAGAAGGATATACATGTGCAACGACTGGTCACACTAGGGTTGTCGCGGTCTGCACCGATTGTGGAGTCAAAGTGCTTTCAAAAAGGGATGAAATATGATCAGCCCGATAGACATCAATCTAGCGTTGAATTACAACAGAGGGCAAGGGTTCACCTATAACGAAATCCTTCTGATTCAAAGAATATGTGAGGTGGAAGAAACAGGAATATGGAATAGGCCGACAATCGTTGGAATCTGCAGCTTCCAGCGCAGAGAAAATATTGAGCCTGATGGGAAAGTCTGGAGGAATGACAGAGGCAATACTTGGCCTGTCATCAAATCTGAAGCGCAACAATCTGTTATAATTCCGGAAAACATCCAGATAAGTTTGTGGCTAGATTGTGCGCCAAAAAAGATAATGACCAAGGAATACTTTGAGGAACTTTCTGCGCTTGGAATATCTAATGTCGCTTTCATGATCAACGAAATGAACACCCGCAAAGGTCTTGATCCGTGGAGTGTGCGTTGGGGCTATGAGCATTTGAAAAAGGCAACGGATTTGGCCGCAGAGCACAATATTGGCTCCACACTTACAATTTGGCCGCAGCCGAATAAGTCTGTGATTGACGCTTCCATGAAAGACATCGAAGGAATGATTATTTTGCCAGGCGTGGAAGCTCTGGAAATAGACACAGAAGGGAATTGGAGAGATTGGGCGCTCGATGGTTTCAAGAGCATGAAAGAGGCAGGCAAATATCTCGCAATCAAAATGAGGGCAGCGTGTGAGTTGAACGGCCACGCCCATACAGAGCTTACAACATATCCTTCTCATGAAGAAAACAGTCCATATGCTGTAATTGCCAAGTTCATGGATGTACTTCTTCCACAGTGTTATTCGATACGGAATAGGGAAGGCAGGCCAACACCCGTGCCTTGGAATCATCGGTATGGCCCCGGCAGAATGCAAGATTGGGGCATGGCTCGTGCTGCCCTTGTCCCTGGAAAAAGACAGCATTTGGCTTGTGGCCTTGCCGCTTGGGACCAAGCAGGTTGGGAAGAAAAATTGCCAGAGGAAGCGATGGAAATGGCTTTCAAAGCAGCTATAGCGTCAGGAGTGAAAGAGGTGCGCTTCTGGTCGTCCAAATTTATCGTTGGGAATCGTTCAAATGGGTATTCAAAAAGTTTCTGCGAGAATATCCAAAGGCTAAAAACGGGTTGAGGGAGTTTGATGGAAGAAAGTCAAAGAAAAGTTGAAGCTGCTGTAGAAGATATTGAGCCTGCAGAGGTTTTCAGAATGTGCTCGGAAGCTTTCAATGCGCTTCCGATGGAAGTCCAGATTTCTGTCGCGAATAGCGTCACAAAGCTTTTGAAGGCAGCTTTCGCTGCAACGCTTGAAAAGTCAAGAAAAGAAGAACACACAAAACCTTTGGGCCTCTGTTTGAATATGATAACTTCTATGTTGAGGTGTACAGATAGAGCTTTCGTTCTTAGGCGCAGCGAGTCATGCCTACGCTTTCACCAAAAAAGCGTAGTGCTTGGAGCGCATGGAGAATCAAAAGTAGAAATCGGCTATAAAGGTGCGCTTCCAGGCAGAGGCGATTCAGCGGATCACATGGCAAAAACTGCTATGGCTGTCGTAAACAAAATGTCTCAAGATATGGGCTCAAAAGCCATAAAAGCTTTGTCTAAAAAGTTTCAAATCTGAATTTCACGCCTTGCGGGTTGTCCATATACAAGCGAATCAGTTATATTGGAACAGAGGTAGAAAATGCTAGGAATAGACCACGGCTTGACAGCCGCAGACATACTGGAAGCGAAGTTGACGATTTGGGAGATGCTTTGCAAGGGTGAGACTGATCGCGAAATAATCGAAATTTTAGGTTTGCCTGTTGATGTTTATTTGGCTTTGAAAACTCAAGCTATAGACGAAAAAGCACAAGAACTCAAATCGAAACCTCCAGAGCATGTATATGTAGAACACCTTTTGGTTCAACAGAAGAGTATTCGCGACCTTACAGATATGATCAAGGAGTTCAAGGCCACCAAGCAATATAATGCCATGGTTGGCGCTGTAAAAGCTCGTGCTCAGCTCTATGATTCTCTTCTTTCAAAGGGACAAGAGTGTGGCGTGTTCAGAAAGACTCCCGAAAGGCGAGAATTGGTGGCAGGAGTTGTCGTTGCTGACCTCTCAAGCGAGGAGTTGAAGGCGGCAATCACAAAGGCTATATGTGGATTAGATGGAATGATGCGCAAATACGGTGAGTGCGATATCATTGATATGGCTCCTGATGGCCTTCATTATGGCCCATCACTTTCAGCCCGCACAGAAATAGAAGAAGAGAAACCAAAGGTTGTCGCTCCCAAAACCAAAAGAGTGCGGTCAAAAACTACCAAAACATCAAAAGCGTCAAGAGGGAAAAGGGTGAGAATAAGATGAAGAGGAAACATTTGATGGCAATAATTGTTGCTCTTTCGATAGCTATTGTGGCTATTATTGGGGTTGTTTTAGGAATAGCATTGAATGATCGTAAAGAAGTAACGGTTGCCGGTGTTTGTTGGTCGGAAGCATCTGTGATTCGTTACGAGTGGGATGGTCCGCAGGAGTGTTCACCTATTGAGTGGAATAGAGATTCATTCCCGTTGCTCGTTCACGCAGAAGCAGCATATCCTGATTCTCCTGATCCAAATAAAGCTGTGCTTCACGCAATTGGCTTTATCAACCAAAGACTCGGGTTCAGAGCATTCAACGGTTCAGAAAATAAACGTCCAGATGTGTACGTGAAAATAGGTGTTTCGCAAGATGATACTTGGGATGAAGCTGGAGGCAGAGCGTATCACAAACGTGATGCGAATGGAAGAATGATTGGATACGTTGAAACTTGTAACGTTGGCGAAATTTCGATGTTGAATTTGGTTCTTATCCATGAACTTTTACACATACTTGGTCTTGGACACGATGATTGGGAAGGATCAATTATGTATAGCGTTCAACAGACGACTACAGAAGAAGTTGTGAACCTTGGGCGTTTATGGATCAGCGATGCTGATACTTTGTACCTTCAACGTTACGCACCCCGCTAGACTATTCGCCAATTTCAAGCTATTTTCAAATCTACCGCCCCAGCCTCTGTTGTAGAGGCAGGTTTTGGTCAAGGGCTTGGGCCAAAAACTATCAAGGGCAAATCACACCACAGGAGGGTGACAATGGGCTCAGGAGTTAACAGAATGGTTACCGGCAGCGTTGTTCTTGCCGGGACAGCGTACAATGTTCGCACAGTTGGCTTTCGTCCACGTAAAGTGGAGCTGATGAATAGCACAGGTCTTGTGCTTGCTCGGTGGCAATCCTCGATGCCTGATGCTTCCGCTATGAAGCAAGTCACAGCCGGCACCATCAGTTATGTCACGTCAAACGGCATTACACCTCTTTCGGATGGTTTCACCATTGGCGCTGATAGCGATATCAACGCTGCCGATGAGCGTGTTCATTTCGCTGCTTGGGAATAGGCGGTCATGTCGAAGGGGTGACTTATGAGTAACTCCATTACAGCAGCGCCGGAATACGGGCAACATCGCAAAAACGTGACAGCCGTTGATTCGGGCGACATTACAGACAAGAGAAGAGGCATGAATTGTGGTTCGTATCGAGTTGCGAACGTGCAAATTGTTCCTCTCACCGTGGCAGGCAATCCGACTGTCGAAATCTTGTTTTGGTCCGAAAAGGCGGGCAAATTTATTCGTTCACACACAGCTCTGACCAGAGCAGGCGTTGGTGCGGGCGTGTCGTATGAGCGACGATCAACATGCCTCCACCGTTGACCGCACAGGTCAAAAGCGGACCCATCCAGTCGATGAGAAAGCCGGTGAGAGGTGCGCCGATGAGGCCGGCGGAGCCCATCAATGACAGGTTCAAGACCGCCAACACCCGAGCGCGCTGGTGGTCCGAGGCGTGTTGTTGAAAGATAGTGCGCCCGGTGTGGATGAAGACCGCGGCGCCGGTTCCCCACAGGACGACGATGACCGAGACGATCCAAAAAGGTGGCTGCAAGGCCAGGCTGGCGAGACAGAACGAGCCGAAGAAGAGCGACACCAGCTGCGCCCTGCCTTTGCGCGCAATGCGGGCCTTCAACATGCCGAAGGAGCCGAGAATGATGCCGATCGGAAACATCATCCGCAACACGCCGACCTGGTCGACATCGCCGTGGTAGACGTCGCGTACCAGGACGGGAAAGATGACCAGGAAGGAGGCCACGAAGAAGGTGCCGACGGCGAGGGTGAGCCAGAAGGTTGGCAACAGGGCGGGGGTCCGCAAAGCTTCCTTCAAGCCGCCCAGGAGGTGCTCGAGACGTATCTTCTCGCGCTCTGCATTGGGATGCGGTGGAGCGGGCGCAAGCTGGCGTAACGCTCCGGCTCCTGGGATCAGGAGGATCACCCCGGCAACGACCAACATGGGGACGATCCCGGTCCAGCGGGCGGCGGCGGCGGCGTCCGGGTTGAAGTAATCCAGATTGAGGCGCCCGGTGGCCGCGAAATCATGATTGCCGGCCACCGCGGTCTCGAGCCGCGGCCGCAGTCTCGCGAT
>Ga0210366_10000077_pt1 | contig 11928 bp, 7 predicted proteins | sample S641metaT_FD_190380 | JGI IMG/M metagenome (GOLD analysis project Ga0210366, IMG submission 190380) | Metatranscriptome of estuarine sediment microbial communities from the Columbia River estuary, Washington, United States - S.641... | ecosystem: Environmental > Aquatic > Marine > Intertidal... | reverse complement strand
TGGGACCGTAGGAACTGACGTTGAAATGGCTGTTAACAACGATAGCCCGAGTATCATCCTGACCGACGAGGGGGAGCAATGGCGGCCGGGCGCGCTGCCGCGCCCGTTTTCTTAAGCACAAAGCTTGATCCATGTCTCAGAATGGAGAGATATATGTGACGTGATGCCGGGATGGGTCGGATAATCCCAGCATCGCGTAAGCCACAGGCTCTCGAGGAATGGTCACGACGGACGCAGCAGCGCCCCACGCAAAGCAGCGCACAGAGGGTTATCTGGTTCTGGCCGTCTCGCAGGCCGGTTACATCGCCAGTGTCATTGAGGCCGGCAAGGCGACTCGCGACGATCTCTCATCGAGCGGTGGCGAGCCATCGATTGATCATTTGTGGTCCGCAGAGATAACGACAAGAATCCGCGATTCGCTCAAGCGGGTGCTTCGCAGCCGAAACGCTCACAGCGTGGAACTGGAAAACGTCGACGACGGTTCGACCAGGGAATTTATCTTCGTCGCCCAGGGCCGGGATCGTGTGTTGATGATCGTTCGCGATCTGTCTGAACAGAAACAGGCGCTATCACGTGCACGGCGGCGTGCCTACACGGACGATGCGACATCGCTTCCGAACCGCGAGTTCTTCTTTCACGAGCTGCAGAAAATCACAGATATTCAGCGGCTCCGGGAAGGCAGAGCAGCGGTAATATGCATCCATGTAGGCCAGTTCGATGACCATGGCTACGTACTTAACTCAGCGCAGCAGGATGACGCGCTAAGGCAGCTGGCATCACGATTGAAAAGCCATCTTCGTGGCTCGAACGACGACAACTCCGGCGACTACGAGAGATACTCGGTCGCGGCGCGAACGGACTACAGACAATTCAGCATCGTATTGCCCAGCATCGAAAGCGGCGAAGATGCCGAGGCCGTGGTTGCGCGGGTGGTCGACGACCTCAAGCAACCGATTGCGATCGGAGCCCGCACGGTCGCCGTGCATGCCAGCGGCGGCGTCGCACTCTACCCGCAGGACGGCCTCGATCCGGCGGCGTTGTTTGAGAATGCCAACAGCGCACTGGAAGACGCTCGCACCGACCCCTCGACCCAGTACAAGTTTCACTCGGGTACCGTGCGTCTGCGGACTTTGCAACGCAACGACCTGGAAGAGGAGCTGAGATCGACACTACGGCGAAACGAGTATGCCCTGAACTTCCTGCCGATCGTGGATGCGAAGACGGGCCTGCCGACCATTGCTGAAGCATTGTTGCGCTGGCCGGATACGCTGCTCGGTACGCAGCCAACCCGAAAGATCGTCCGTGTTGCCGAGCGTACCGGGCTCATCCTGTCTATCGGTGCCTGGGTGTTGAAGCATGCCTGCGAACAGCTGCAGGCCTGGCACAGTGTGGGCCATGCAGACATGCGAGTGGCAATCAATATCTCCTCGCAAGAGCTCGTGAGTGACGGCATTGCGGAGCGAATCGAGCAAGTTCTCGATGAGACGAATACCAACCCGCGCGACCTGGACATCGAAATCAAGGAGCACATGCTGTTTCGTGAAGTGCTGACGGACTACTCGGCCTGCAACCAGCTGAAGTCCCTTGGCATGAGGATCGTGGTTGACGACTATGGCGTCGGTGCCTGCTCCTTGGCGCAGCTGTCGCAGAGTCCGGTCGATGCGATAAAGATCGACAATACGATCGTTTCCAACCTCGAAAACAACGATCGTGACAAGGCGGCATGCGCTGCCGCAATCGCCGTCGCGAACGAGTTCGGCATCGATGTGATTGCCGAGGGCGTGGAAACAGAAGGCCAGGCAAGATTTCTGCGCGACCAGGGTTGTCATTATCTGCAGGGCTTCCTGTTCGGCACACCGATGGCCGATGGTGAGATGCTGACGTATCTGAAGAGCCTGTGCTCGGCCCGACAAGATGCGGAGGGCCTGCGATGAGCGGACTGACGACCAAGAAAGGAGAGGCTCCGCCGTCCGAAGCCATCGATCTTACGCAGACGATCAAGAAGCTCTCCATTCCGGTCGAAACCGTTGACGACGCATTCGAAGAACAGGGCGGTACCGCGCTGTTGCTTTGTCGTGACAGTGACTCCAGGAAATGGGGGCCCAGATGGCTGGGCCAGTGCGGCCTGCAGGCAACCGTTCCGTCCGACCCCGCCAACGGCCTGGAAACGGCCAGAACGATGTTGCCGGACGTCGTGCTTGTCGAGGCCGGACTGACGGGCGCCAGCGGTGTTGCCATATACCAGGAGCTAATCGATGCGGCCGATATAGATGCCGAGCTAATCGTGCTCTGTTCGAATCAGCGAGAACTGAAAGCGTCACTGGACGCGAATGTGTTTGACGTCGGACGCAAGCCTTTCCAGTGGCAGCTGATCGCGAATCGCGCGAAGCATGCTTTGCGGCTGAAGGGCAAGCAACGATCAGTCGACGCGATCAACGACGCGCTGCAAGAGGCACTCATGATTGCGAATACAGCGCGTGAACGCCTGCGAAGCCAGGAGCGCTTCGAACCGGTTACCGGGCTGCCCAACAGGAGCAAGTTTTTGGACCTGCTGCGGCGAGGCATGCGTGCGAGCGACCGCGATGGCAACGCGCTCGCCGTCTTCGTCATCGGATTTACACGATTTCGCCTCGTCGTCGAGGCCATGGGCCAGGATCAGGCCGACCGGGTACTGAACCAGATTGGGCGCAATCTCGGCGAGTGCCTGACCAGTGCCGCCAGTGATTTCGACACAGCCAATGCCGGACTTCGGACGGCTGCGATCGCGAGCCTGGACCAGTTCCGCTTCGGACTAATGATGACGCTTGCCGGCAACGACGACGAATTGTCGGCGTTTCAGCAGCGACTCTTCGACACCTTGTCTCGCCCCATTCAAGTATCGGGGCAAGTCGTACACCTGTCCGTATGCCTTGGCGTCGCGCTGTATCCGCAGGACGCAGATGACGTCGATAGCCTGCTGCAGCGCGCGGACAACGCGATGCGTGATGCGCAGAGTCGTGGCGGCGGTTTCAAATACTATTGTTCCGAGACGGATGCGGCGGCGGCGCGAAAACTGAAAATCGAGCACATGCTGCATGAAGCCCTGGACCGCGACGAACTGTCCCTGGTGTATCAGCCGATACTGGATGTGGCCAGCGGCAAGCTGTGTGCGGCGGAAGCGCTGCTGCGTTGGCGCCAGCCTGACGGCAGCTGCATCCCGCCAGAGGAGTTCGTCGCCGTTGCAGAAGAATCCGGGCTGATGATTCGAACGGGCGAATACGCCCTGGATCGCGCCTGCCGGCAGTTCGCCGAGTGGCGTCGCACCGGCCTATCGCTTCCCTATATCTGCGTCAACGTGGCCAAGGCCCAGCTGATGAGCAGTGGATTTTCCCTTTCCGTGCAGAGAATCCTCGAGAGGCATCAAATGGACGCGGGCGACCTGGAGCTGGAGATCAGTGAGCGCGGCGTGCTGTCCGGCGACTACGATGTGATCAAGCAGCTGCACGAGCTGAAGAGGCTGGGCGTCAAGCTGTCTATCGATGACTTCGGTACCGGCGATTCGGCGATCGCCTATCTGAAAGAACTGCCCGTAGACGCCCTCAAGATTGACCGTTCGTATGTCGCCGGACTTGCCGATGACGGCAAGGATGCAGCCATTGCCTCAGCAATGGTGGCCCTCGGCCAGCGCCTCAAACTGACGGTGGTGGCAGAAGGTGTCGAGACCGATGATCAACTCGCTGTTCTTCGCGAGCTCGGTTGCGACAGCTACCAGGGATTCCTCAGTGCAGAGGCACTTTCGCCCGAAGCATTTTCAACCTACGCCCTCAAAACGGACCAAAGTTAACTAAATCCGGATCCGGCTTAACCGCGACATTATTTGAACCACGTCACATCTCGACGACGGTCTCGCGGACCTTCATCGACGCCTCAACTGCGCCAATGCTTCCTAATAACACCCCTGACGGAAAGGGAGACCGGGCATGTTTGAGACGACTAGGGAAGGCGTAATTTAATCATGTGGTCGGCGAACAATAGACTAAGAAAATTCCGGACACGGTGGTGTTTCGTGCTGTTGCTGGGCCTCGCTGCAAATACGACGGCGATTGGCGCTGAGTTCACAAGCCATCCAATGCGCTTTGGACACCTGACGCTCGACAACGGACTATCACAAAGCAACGTGCTCAGTATTCTGCAGGACTCCGACGGCATGATGTGGTTCGGAACCGAGAACGGGCTCAACAGCTTCGATGGCTACGAGTTCAACCACTACAAACGGCAACGCGGAAACCCGCAGGCGCTCAACAACGATTTTGTTTTCGATATCGCCGAGGGCAAGAACGCCAACCTGTGGATTGCGACGAACGGCGGCGGCCTGGCCAGGCTGAATCGCGCAACCGGACGGGTGAAAACGTTTCGTCACGATGCAGCGAATCCCGACAGTATCGCGGGAAACATCGTGCGCCGGATTCTGATAGACGACACCGGGATAATCTGGGTAGGTACCCGCGGTGCCGGGCTTGACCGCTTCGATCCGGCCACGGAGACCTTCGAGCATTTCGATCTGGGTACAGGCCAGGCGGCGGGCACGGTCTTTGCGCTGTACCAGGACTCGGCAGGCGCCGTTTGGGTGGGAGGCGATCATGGCCTGACGCGTGTCGATGCAGAGAATTTGGAAATCGAGACCTATTCAAACGACGCAGCCAATGCCAACTCCATTTCTGCGCACAGCGTCCGCGCTGTGCTTGAGGACTCCGACGGTCAGCTGTGGATCGGCACTCACGGTGGCGGCTTGAGCCGACTGAATCCGAAGACGAATACCTTCGAGCATTTCGTTCACGACGAGAATGATGCAACGACCATTTCGAACGATCGTGTGTCGAGCATCTTCGAGGACAGCGATGGCCGCCTGTGGGTTGGTACCACGCTGGGCCTGAATCTCGTCGATCGCAGCTCGGGCGCAATGGTTCGTTACATGTCGGACAGTGCCGACTCGTCAAGCCTGGGTGACAACGATATTACGTCGATCTATGAAGATCGTAGCGGCCTGCTCTGGATCGGTACTAAGTCCCGGGGAGTCAACACCTGGAATCCACGCACCTGGTACTACGGCTTCGAGGCGGCGAAGGAAATCACCGCTGACGGCGAGAGTCAGCCGAACGTCATGGGATTTATCGACGACGGAGCCGGAACTCTGTGGGTCGGAACATTTGGCGAGGGCCTGAACGCGATTGATCGCAGTAGCGGCGAAATTACGCGGTATCGCAACGATCCGAACAGCGACTACCGAATCGCCGACGACTATGTCATGAGCCTCATGCGCGACCGCAAAGGTTTCATCTGGGCGGGCACCATGCGGGCCGGCATCGTCCGCCTCGACCCCAGGACGGGCGACTCGACGAATTTCCGACATGAACCGGGCAACCCGAACAGCCTGGCCGCAAACGGTGTCATGACGATGTACGAGGACCGCGATGGCCTCGTCTGGATTGGCACCTTCGGCGGCGGCATCAGCCGCTATAACCCGAAGAACGGTCAGTTCAAGACGTTTGCACCGGATTCCAACGACCCGTATGCAATAAGCGGCAGTCGCATTACGAGTTTCGCCCAGGACGCCAATGGCAATATGTGGGTCGGCTCCGACGGCGGCGGCCTGAACCTGATGGATCGGGCCACCGAGCGCTTCTACCATTTTCGCCACGATCCGGAGGATCGAAACTCGCTCGCTTCGGATACCGTCTATGCGATCAACATAGACGCAGACCACAACGTATGGGTTGGCACGCAGGGTGGCGGGCTTGATCGCGTAGCCGGCAGCGCAGCAGACCCGGCATCGATCACTTTCGTCAATACGTCGCAGGAGGACGGGCTGGCGAACGACGTCATCTATGGCGTGCAGTTTGACGAAGCAGGCTGGATCTGGATGAGCACCAACTATGGCATCAGTCGCTTCAACCCCGATACTGGCGAGATCAAGAACCTGCATCGTAAAGACGGGCTGCAATCCGAGGAGTTCAACTTCGGCGCGCACTACCGCAGCGACTCAGGCGAACTGTTCTTCGGGGGCCACAACGGATTCAATGCATTTCGACCTGACGAAATCAAAGCGGCCAAGGTGGTTCCGCTGATTGCGCTCACCGGTTTCTTCAGCGGCGGCGACTCGACCAAGTCCGATCTGCCGTTCGACGAGGCGGAAACAGTAGAAATAAGCTGGAAGGATGACGTCATCGCATTCGAATTTGCCGCCATGGACTTCGTTGCCCCCGAACAGAATCGCTACATGTACAAACTCGAGGGGTTTGACAAGGACTGGATCGATCTTGGCAATCGGCGTCGCGTCACGTATACGGATCTCGATGATGGCAACTACCTGCTGCGCGTCAAGGCCGCGAACAGTGAAGGTGTCTGGAACGAGGCCGGTTTTGCACTGCCGATTCGGGTTACAGCCGCCCCGTGGGATACCTGGTGGGCCTATCTCGGCTACGTCGCTGTATTCGTGCAGCTGGTTGTCGGCCTGTGGCTCGGCCACCGCCGCAAGGTACGGCGTGAAGAAGAGTACAGCCATCGGCTGGAGCGGGAGGTCGAATCACGTACCGAAAAACTGCTGGACAAGAATCAGCAGCTGCGGGTGCTGAACCAGGCGCTGCAGGAAAGCAGCCTGAGCGATCCGCTGACCGGTCTGCGCAATCGGCGATTTGTATTCGAAGAGGTTTCCCGGGACCTGGACGTCATACAGCGCCGCCTCGGCAACGAGCGCGATGGTGTGGACAAGCACAATGTATCGGAGCTTGTTTTCATGATGATCGACCTCGACAACTTCAAGCCGATCAACGATACCTACGGACATGCGGCCGGCGACCAGATGCTGCTGCAACTCCGGGACGTATTGCTGGGTATCTGCCGCCGCTCCGACTTCGTGATTCGCTGGGGTGGCGACGAGTTCGTTGTCATCGCGAAGCAGACCCGCCCGGAGGAGGCGGAGCAACTCGCCGAGCGAATAAGGTCCCGCGTCGCCAGCAGCAATTTCACGCTCAGCGACGGCCAGATCGTGAGAACGACCTGTTCAATCGGGTTTGCTGCCTATCCGCTGTTCCGGGCGCAGGCCGATGAATCGAGCCTTGACCAGATCATCAGCCTGGCCGACGGGCTCATGTATGAAGCCAAGAAGAATCGCAACGCCTGGGTCGGCATGCTCGGCCCCAGCGAGGCGACAACAAGCTTCGACCTGGACCACGACAAGATCGAATCAACATCGCTGTTGTTTCGTGCGCGTCGTGCTGGACGACTCAACCAGTTCTCGTCATATGCCGACGAGCAAAGCGCGCCAATGCGCATGGAAAGCGCAAGTTAACGCGAGGGCAATGACGATGAAAACAAGAACACGAAATACGCGAAGCGAACCCGACAAGGCGACCCTTAGCATGAAAATGAACTTCAAACTCCTGAGCGTGGCTATGGCAATCGGTACCCTGCTATTTGTCCAGACATCGAACGATGGCGTGACCACGATGGTCGCTGGCGCTGCCAGCAATGTGGCGACAACCGGAACTGCGCACACCGCGACTGTCGGCGCTATCGATCCGGCGCGTGAGAGACGGACGGGTTTCGCACAGGAGGCCCTGGTGGCTGGAAGCTGGGAAACCGGAGCTGATGACAGAATCGTTTTCGCACAACTGCGCAACGATGTCGGTCCGCCGCGCGCGGGCGAATCGGCTGATGAGGCGCCGACGAAGCCGGGCAAGAAGTTGCCACGCGACAAGATGAGCGGGCCGGTCGCGGCGCTTGCCGCTGCGGGTTCGGGTGTGGCTGAGATCGTCGTTCGCTATGACCAGCATCCTGAGCTGTTCGACGACGAGCGGGTTGCCGAGCTGGGCGGGCGAGTGACGCGCAGCTACGAGCACCTAAGCATGCGGGCAATTACGATTCCCGCTGCGTCCCTGGAGAAACTGGCTGTCGACGATAACGTCGACTGGCTGTCGATCGACGACAAGATATCGTCGACCTCGGTGGCCTCGCGCATTGCCTCACACGTCCCGGCGGCCGGTTCGGCCAATGCCGGCTACAGCGGCTCCAATGTCGGCATTGCGGTACTGGATACCGGTGTCTCGAGTCATGGCGACCTGAGTGAGAATATCGTGCAGTACTCGTTCCTGAACGGTGCGTACCCTGAACCACAGATTCAAAACGGTGAGATCGTCGCGCTCAACGACAGTGGCCGAGATGACAAGTTTGGCCACGGCACGCATGTTGCCGGCATCCTGACCGGCAGCGGCGCGGATTCGCAGGATGAGTTCAAAGGATTGGCGACCGGCGCCAGGGTTCTTGCGCTGCAGGTGCTTGACCAGGATGGCGATGGCTCCATGTCGGACGTCATGGCGGCGCTCGACTGGCTGCTCACCTACGGCAGCTATTTCGATATTCGTGTCGTCAATCTCTCGCTCGGCAAGGGAATCTCGGAGTCGAATGATGCCGATCCCCTCGTGATAGCCGTCGAGAACCTATGGGATGCCGGTGTCGTGGTAGTCGTTGCCGCGGGTAACGAAGGCTTTTCCGGCAGCATGACCGTCACCAGTCCGGGCAACTCCCGCAAGGTTATTACAGTAGGCTCGCTGACGGATAACGCCACAGGTGCGGACTATTCGGATGACTATGTGTCCACATTTTCGTCAACCGGGCCGACGATCGGCGACTATGTACTGAAGCCCGATCTGCTGGCGCCGGGTAACCGCATCGTTGCGACGATTCCAGCGGACTCGCAGCTGGCGATCGCCTTGCCTGACCGGATTCAGAACTGCGTGACGGCGAAATGCAGCAGCATTTACCTGGAAATGTCCGGTACCAGCATGTCGACGCCGATCGTTAGCGCCGCGGCTGCCCTGTTGCTGGATAAGGATCCATCGCTGACACCTGCGACCGTCAAGGCGCGTTTGATGCGTTCGGCGACAAAGATCGATGCGGATCCGTCGGAGGCGGGCGCCGGATTGCTTGACGTGGATGCGGCGCTCAACGACACCGGATGGGTTACTGGTGAGGCCTTGTCGCCGCTCATGGTCTTCGACAACGTAAGCGGCGGAGTACTCGTAGAAGATACCGCGGCGCTCTGGGGCGACGGTGTCTGGGGTTCAGGCTATCTGTACAACAATGGCTTCAGCTGGTCCAGCGGCGCAACGTTTACCAATGACCACGGCATTACCGCCAATGGCTACATGTGGACGGACGGCGGCGTTACCGCGAAAGGCTACATGTGGACGGATGGCGGCGTTTCGGCGAAGGGGTACATGTGGACGGACGGTGTTGAGTCCAAGTCGCTGCTGTCGGGCAATAGCGCTACGGGCCTGTTCCTGAACGACGACCCGGTATCCGAGTAGCCGGACTGGCCCGGGCACTTACCGGGCTAGAACCCCAGCGTTTGCAGTGCGGCCGATATCCGTGCGCGCATTGCTTCGGATTTTATTGGAAACGCCCGGAAGAAATCCTCTCGCGTAAGTAAGGGGCTGCGATTGCGCACGTCCTCAGCCCATTTCCGTGCGACCGGCTCGTTTCCCGCCAGCATCTGGGCAGCGGCGGCAATCATGGCAATCAGGGCATGCGCGCCCGGCGACCGCGCCGCGCGCTCCGTCCAGATGATGGCCTCGGCATCCTCGCCTCCGGCCATGTGCGTCATGCCGCGCGCCCCCAGCATGGCGTAATACAAGGGGTCGAGCGGGCTGAGGCGCATCGCGAGATCGACGTGTTCGCGAGCATCGAGGGTGCTCCCCGCCATGGTTTCTGTCCATGCGCGCGCATAAATGCCCTGTGCATAGTTCGGGCTCAGCGAGGTGGAGCGCTCTAGCCAGGCCAATGCACGCTCGAGATCCCCCTCCAGCCAGAAGCTGCGTCCCATCGTGAAGTTGACGAAAGGATCCAGGTGGTCGATGTCGACGCCACGCTGTGCGCAACTGCGTGCCAATGCGATCTCGCCGGCGATGTCTTCCGTTTGCCGCAGAAAGGCCGTCTGAAAGTGTACGAACGAAAGACCGGCATGGGCCCGGGCAAAATTCGGGTCCTGCTGGACGGCGCGTGTGAAGAACTTAGCGGCGGCCGCGTTATCGCTGCGATTGAAGCGATAGATGTGCTGCAGGCCCAGGTGATACGCCGACCAGGCATCGAGGTCTTCGGTCCCCGCCAGGCGGGCGTCGGCCGCTTCGTGCATCGGAATCTGGATTTCCAGTGATGTAAGAATCTTCGCACGAATTTCGGCGCGCACCGCGTGTACGTCATCGATATAGCCGGAATAGCGCTCGCCCCAAACGACGCCGCCGCCACGCGTATCGACCAGTTCTGCCAACACTGCAAGTTTCTGGCCAGCGACTTCTACGGTGCCGGACAGGCAATAGCGAACGCCCAGGAGTCGACCCACCTCACGGGGATCGAGGTCATCGCTACGCAGGCGAAATGAGGATCCGCGCGCAATGACGAAGAGCCAGCGCAGGCGCGCCAGTTCCGTGATCAGTTCGTGCGGTAGCCCATCCGCAATCGTGGCGTAGGCGCCGGCGTCGCCGATAAGACGGAACGGCAGCACAGCAATCGAAGGACGCGCAGCTATCTCGCCGCCCGGGAGGTCCGCCTGAGTAAGTCCGGATTCAGCCATTGCGGCGCCGGTTCCCGGACACTCGAAGGCGTCATTACGCTCAGCCCGTACCTCGGCGACGAAGCGAAACCCTTTTCCATGCGTCGTTCGAATGTATCGCTGGGCCCGGCCGTCGTCACCGAGCGCCTTGCGCAGCGACTTCACGCGACTGGCGAGGGCGGAATCCGAGACGACGCGACCGTCCCACACGTTCTCGAAGATTTCGTCCTTGGACACGAGCCGCTCGCGATGCTCGACCAGGAAAGCGAGCAGGGCAAACACCTGCGGTTCGAGCGAACACAGCTCGCCGTCTTCCCGAAGTTCGGCCTTGGCCAGGTCGAGCTCGAAGGGGCCGAAACGGTAAATCATGTCCGCGAGCATAGAACAGTCCGGTGCTATCGCCTAGAAATCTTCACGATATCTCCATGCCGTCTCCAAGCATCGGTCGGACCGGGTGCGCGAGAATACTCTCACTGGCGGCGAACTTGCCGCGAGGTAAGCACGATCAGGAGACAGACAATGAAACAGCAGTTAACGAATCTTCCGACGCGACTGGAAGCAGGCGGAGTCTGCATCCAGGCCGAAGACTGGGGCGACATCAACGTGGCGCGCATTCGCTTCCCGAAAGGCGCTGACGCCACGCCGCTGTTGGAGGGCCTTCCCGACGATCTCTGCCAATGCCCGCACTGGGGCACCGTAGTAAAGGGGTCTATCCACATCCGTTTCGGGGATGGCCGGGAAGAGTTGGTCAAGGCCGGGGAAGTCTACTACTGGCCGCCAGGCCACACCGTTTGGGTCGATGAAGACTATGAAGCGATCGAATTCAGCCCGAGCGGTCCCATGGGTGAAGTCATAAATCATTTGAAGTCAAAAATGCAAAGCTAAAGGAGCAGAAAAATGCCACTCGTAACAATCGATGTCATCAAGAACGTTTTTACACCGGAACAGAAAGAGCAGCTGATCGAGAAAGTCACTGCCGCCATGATCGAGGTGGAAGGGGAAAACATGCGGCCTGTGACCTGGGTTCGTATCAAGGAGTTTGAGGGCGGTGACTGGGCAATCGGCGGGCAACGCTTGTCCGCGTCCGATGTGCAGGCGATGGCCAAAGGCAAGGCTGCCTGAGCGCAAGCAAAGCAGGGGCGGCCGCGTATGGTCGCCCCACTTCACAAAGTTTGCGGGGACATTCTGAGGGTTGATGGGGACATTCTGCTGGGGTTGATGGGGACATTCTGAATTTACCGCAGCAATGCGTTAAATTCAGAATGTCCCCATTTGCCGAGGCGATCAGATCCCGTGAAACCATGCCAGAATAGCCGATGAACGATCCGACCTGGATCTCGGTC